>ERZ724510.1675-NODE-1675-length-12099-cov-3.920790_pt1 | contig 12099 bp, 9 predicted proteins | sample MGYA00376043_ERZ724510 | MGnify/ENA primary metagenome ERZ724510 (study PRJEB28724, sample SAMN07190888) | wastewater metagenome | isolation source: influent of sewage treatment plant in Hong Hong | place: USA: Christiansburg, Virginia | collected 2016-03-01 ... | reverse complement strand
CTTGAAGTCGACAATCGCCGAACCACCGGCCGGAACGATCGTGGTCTGGACGTTTTCCTGAAAGCGCGAACCACCTTCGGAGTAGACGCGATCGAAGACCTCACCAATCACGTGGAAGCTCGACACCAAGTTCGGTCCGCCGTTGCCCACAAACAGCCGCACCTTCTCTCCGACCTTGACTTTGAGCGCCTTGTCACCAAGTAGCGCACCTTCGGTACCGTTAAACACAACGTAGGTCGCGTTCTCTTCGATGGCCTTCTGCATATCGAAAGGCTGGAGCCCCTTTTCGCGGTACTTACCGACGGTGTAGAAGTCTCCCTGAACGACGTAGTATTCCTTATCGACCGGTGGCAATCCTTCCGGCGGCTCGACAAAGATCAGTCCGTACATACCGTTGGCAACGTGCATGCCAACCGGCGCAGTTGCACAGTGGTAGATGTACAGACCTTGGTTGAGCGCCTTGAACGTAAACTGTGATTCGTGTCCGGGAGCGGTGAAGGTTGAGGCCGCACCACCACCCGGACCCGTCACCGCATGCAGATCGATGTTGTGCGGCATCTTGCTGTCGGGATGATTGCGAAGATGCAGCTCGACGGTATCACCTTGACGCACGCGAATGAACTTGCCGGGAACCGTCCCCCCAAACGTCCAGAAGGTGTAGTTCACACCATCTGCGATGGGCTTGACGACCTCGCGGACTTCAAGCTTTACGATGATCTTCTTGGGTTCCTTGCGATTGATCGGCGGCGGCACAAACGGCGGATCGGTTAGGACCGCTTCGACCGGCTCACCGATCGGGGGTCCAAAGTCTCCTTTGCCCGATCCGAAGGTCTCTTTTTCCAAGATGGTGCCAGGCGGAATCGCTGGACCGGGTGTCGCGGGCTGATTGCAGGAAAGGACTGCCAGCAAGCCCAGGGTTTTCCATTTTGAGATCGTCATGGTCGTGTCTCCCAAGAGTGTTCCCAGTTCACTTACGCCGCCTACCCGGCAAGCTGTGCGTACAGAGAGCCAAGACTTCCGACCAGCTTGTGAGCGTGTGGCAAGATCTGATAGTGGCCAGCACCAAACATCTCGGCGAGATGGGCTTTGGCGCGAGCATCAATCGCTAGCATGCGAACAAACATGCCTTGACCGCGTGCCTCGTGGATGGCTTGGCGACAGTCGGCAATTCCGTAGCGTCCTTCATAGCGATCATAGTCGGTCGGTTTCCCATCGCTGATCAGCAATAGGAGCTTCTTCCTAGCCGTGATCTTGCCTAGCTCACGGGTGGCATGACGGAGTGCCGGACCAATCCGTGTATAGCCGCTCGGCTGCTGCGATAGGAGTCGTGCATAGCTACCCGTCCAGGACTGCGCGAAGTCCTTGTACGTGATGTAGCGGCAGTCCTCGCGAGTGTTCGAGTAGAACCCTGCCAGGGCGACCTGATCCTCGAACCCTTGCAGGACATCCCCCAGCACGATGATCGCTTCACGCGCCAGATCCAGCACGCGATGGTTTTCCACCCACGAATCCGTAGACAAAGAGGAGTCGATGAGAATCAGCGTGGCGAGATCACGCTGCATCGGACGCTGCGCCAAATACAAGCGATCGGGAGGAGTATGCAAAGAGGCCAAGCTGGCATGTCGATCCACGATCGCCTGCAAGTCAATCTCCGGGCCCTCGTACTGACGGTTCTGCCACTTCCGTTCATTGCGCAGTACGGAAAGCCGCCGCCGCAGTTCGGTGAGCTGTCTCCGATGTTTCTGTCTCACGCTTCCTAGGTAATGAGTAACGATATCATTCGGCAGTGACTTTTGTGCGCGACTCGCAAACACCTGACAAAATCCAGACTTATAGCGACGATGTGCCTCATCCCACTCGTCATACCGAAACGCGGTCGTCTCATCCTGCTGCGCTTCTTCCAAGTCCTCACTGTCCACATCCAGCAGGACATCGGCGCGATAGACCGACTGGGTCCGCTTGTGAGAACGAACGACCGTACGTAGGTCTAGCTCTGACAGTGCGGCGGCGTGATCGGCCAGCTCATCTTCCCCATCCAGCGGCTTGGTTCCACCACGATAGTCGTCAGCGGTCTTGACCTTTTCAAAGGCATGAGTCAGCGGGTTTTCCGCCAGACTGTCTTCTTCGACCTTGATCTTGCGAACCTTCTGGCGAACCTGCCCCTGTAGCTCTGTGCCGCTGGGCAAGGACTCTGCCGGAGCAACGGGACGCTTACCTTGGCTACGTGGTCTGGGCCGCTCGGCGGGAAGCAGCAGTCCAATCACCTTGAGCACCTGATCCGGCGTCGATAGCTCCGGCGTATCAAACAGCGCTGCGAACAGAGGCCGCAAGCCAGGCAGCTCACGCTCCATCGTGGCCAACACCACCGGCGCGACCAGCAACGACAACGTCACTTGTTCTTCGGAGCCGATCGAACAGGAAGCCGGCAGACAGAGTCCGCTTTGAAACACTTGGGAGGCATACAGAGCGCGGAGTAGGTAGGCTTTCTGATTGTGCAGCGGATCGACAAACACATCCATGATGCGGGGAAGCAGCACGGTCTGGCCGATGACTCCCCCGACTCCTTCTGCCTCTTTGATATCGATGGGAGCGCCGGTCAGCGCACGGCAGATCACGCCCAGTCGATTGCGCTCGTTCCCAAGCAACGCGGCTTGGCCGAGCGACTCGTGATCTGGCTTGCGAACCAGGCGCTGCCACAGTCTATGTCCAAAGCCAAACAGCGCCTCGTCCCAGCTCACGGCAACTCCTTTTGCTCAGAAAATCAGAGCGGCCAGATCGCGGAGTGCTGTCACTACTTCGCTGTCATCACTGAGCGGTTGAACGATACCGACATCGCAGGCCAGACGCGGATTCAGACCGGAGTGAATCAGCCGTGCAGTGCTCACCAGCAAACGCGTCGACACCACTTCGGTCATGCCCAGTTCCTGAAGGTTGCGCAGCTTGTGGGCAAGCGTGACCAGCTTGTGAGCGATTGCGGATTCCACACCGGTCTCTGTTTGCACGATCTCGGATTCCAGCGACTTGTCGGGATAGCCAAACGACAGACCCAAAAATCGCTGCCGCAGCGACGGCTTTAACTCTTTGAGTCGCTGCTGATAGCCGGGGTTGTAGCTCGCGACCAACATAAACTCCGCAGGTGCGGACAACGTCTCATCACGGCGATCCAAAAAGAGCTGTCGGCGATGATCCGACAGTGGATGCAGCACCGCGATTACGTCTTCCCTGGCCTCGGCAATTTCATCCAGATAGAGCACTGCACCGCGCCGCACCGCCCGCGTGACCGGACCGTCTTGCCACACGGTATCACCGCCTTGCACCAGATACCGTCCGAGCAGATCTGCTGCCGCCGTATCTTCATGACAGGCCACCGTGATGAGCGGTCGGCCCAGTCGATGCGCCATGTACTCGACAAAGCGGCTCTTGCCACAGCCAGTCGGTCCCTTGATCAAAAGAGGGAGTCGCTTGGCATAGGCATGTTCGAAGACAGCAACCTCTTGACCAACCGGACGAAAGTACGGCGCAGCCGTGAGCATTTAGGCATCACTTCCGGGCTGCTCGGGAATCACGTCCCCCACCGGCAGACCGTAGCGAATGAAGTTGATGATCTGCGCGCCGATGCCAAGCGTGAACAGACTTGCGGCCAAAACGAGTCCGAAGAAGTGAACATGCAGCTCCTTCTGAACCGTTAGGAAGTCGAGCCCAACCCGCCGCTCAAGGACCACCTGAGTGATGCCCGCAACCGCAAACGCCAACGTCATCGCGATCATTCCGATGTTGGAAGTCCAGAACGCAAACGTCGCCATCGTGGTGTCATGCAGCTTGCGCCCGGTCAGTAGCGGCATCGCGTACGAGATCACCGCCAGCACAATCATCGCGTATGCTCCCCAGAACGCCATGTGTCCGTGCATTGCCGTAACCAGCGTACCGTGGGTGTACATGTTGACCTGCGGCAGCGTGTGCGCAAAGCCCAGGAATCCCGCGCCCACAAACGACATCACCGCGCAGCCCACCGTCCATTGCAGCGCGTTCTGATTGGGATGCGTACGGCCTCCCTTACGCGCCATGGTGATCGCATAGATGGCCATTCCCAGAAAGGCGACCGGCTCCAGGGCTGAGAAGATGCCACCAATCATCAGCCAGTAGCGCGGCGTCCCAATGTAGTAGTAGTGGTGGCCGGTACCGAGCACTCCCGATAGGAACGTGAAGCCAATGATCACGTACAGCCACTTTTCGATGACCTCGCGATCGATGCCAGTCAGCTTGATCAGCAGGAACGACAGAATCGCGCCCATGATCAGCTCCCACACGCCTTCGACCCACAGGTGAACCACCCACCAGCGCCAGTAGGAATCGAGCGTCTGGTTGTCGGTGTCGATCATTCCTGGCAGATACAGAAGTGCCGCCATCAGGAGTCCAAAAAACAGCACCAAGCTGGTCGTGGTATGGCGCTTTCCCTGCCAGATCGTCATGCCGATGTTGAACATGAACAGCAGCACATCGACCACCACCAAGTAATCGAGCGGACGCGGAATCTCCAGGAACTTGCGGCCTTCCCACCAGTTGAAGTGAAAGCCGATGATGGCCACCACACCGACGATAACGAGTGCACCAAGCTGCAGAAATGCCAGCTTTTCGGAATACAGCTCACGGCCCGATTCCTCGGGAATGATGTAGTAGGCAGCGCCCATGAATCCGGTGAGCAGCCAGACCACCAGCAGGTTGGTATGGGTGGTCCGTGCGGTGTTAAACGGAATCACGTTGTGCAGCACGTCGTAGCCCATGTGGGCAAATGCCATGATGAAGCCGTAGACGATCTGCAGCGACAGAAGCAGCATGCAAGTGGCGAAAAAGTAGTACGCCACTTTTTGTGATTTGAACCTCATGGTGTCTCTCTCCAACTCCGGTGACGTAGCGCTACTTCTGTTGCGATAGGAATGCCGAAAGCTCAGTGATGTCCTTATCGGTGAGCGGCAGCTTGGGCATCTTGGTTCCAGGCTTCACGGCCGCCGGATCACGGAGCCAGTTGCCGATGTAATCCGCCGTCAGCCGCTTACCCACTCCATCGAGCGATGGACCCACGATGCCACCCTGTCCCCCCATGGTGTGACAGGCCACGCACATCTGGTTAAAGACAAACGGACGATCCGAAGCCTGCGCCACACCGCCTCCGGTAGAGGTCACCGGCACCGCCATCTGAACCAACGTCGGCTTGGCGGGGAATCCGTTCAGATCCATCTCGCCAATCCACTTGAAGAACGAGATCAGGTTGTCGATCTCACCCTCGGTGAAGTTGTACTTCACCATCTTGCGCTCACCAGGATACATCGCCTGCGGATCCTTCAGCAGTGCGCGCATAAACCCTGGACCGCGCCGCTCATACACCTTGGTTAGCTCCGGTGCATAGTACGCCCCCTCGCCAAGGAGGGTGTGGCAGCCCATGCAGTTGTTCTTCTCCCAGAGCTTTTTGCCAAGTTTGACCTGCTCCGTCAGATTCTGCTGGTTGGTCTGCTTAGGAATCTGTCCCAGCGTGTCCACCGTGAGCCCGATGAAAAAAGCCGCGCATAGGAAAGTTCCACCAAGGAAAAACGCACGAGCTGCTGACTTCGATAACATGGGTGGATTCATACCACGGGCTTGGGTCAATGATGAGGCAATTTGAACTACAAATTTTGCCTCAACCGGTACATGGAGCATGGGCCCGTTTGCCACGCAGCATCTAGGAATGCTTCTAAATGACTGAGGCCCGTCCGTAAGTGACCTAAGTCACCGTCGCCGCCCAAGCGCTTCCGCAACCAAGCTCGCGCCGCTACAGGATCACCGTGGTGGTCGCACCGAGCCGAGCGAGCAGCTCACGATAGAAGACGAGCGCTCGATCGGTCTGTTCTTGATACGCCAAGCAGCCCCACAGGATCGACACCGTCTGGGTCGTCCCTTCGTGGGTCTTGGTCCGCTGCGCGTCCTTCACCGCATTTGCGCACGGACCTTCCGCATCACACAGACAGAGCAGGCCCGCCAAATCGATGGTCTGTCCCGAAGCATTGAAGACGTAGGACTCGCCCTCTTTGGCAACCCGAATCGACAGCGGCAGCTTGGCCCGGGACAAATCAATGACGCTGATCGGTAGCCCACCATGAAGAGACACCACGTTGCAGGCATCTACCGCCGCATTGATCGAGCCCAAGCTCCCATCAGAGGCGGCGCGCAGCAGGTATTCCGACGCCGGCTTGCCACGTCCGGTCGGCTTGTACCCACCGTGTCTTAATAGATCACGAATCGCCGTCCGCAGCGCGTCACTCGAGGATAGCGGGGCCGCAGAGCCGAGAGCAAGCTGCTCGGTCAACCACCCGGGCGATGGCAATTCACCGAGTGGCACGGGAAAGTGGGTGACAAAACCCCGCCCGTACAACAGCGGATGAGAACTCACAGAGACGACCAGCTCGCTCATGGCTGCGCACTATATCAGCGCAATCGTAAGAACAAGACGAGTGTTTAGCTGCCGTCCTTTTCGTCGCTGCTCTCGCGCTCACCGCGTTCACTGCGCTCAGGACTGCCGCGCTCCAGGGTTCGGTAGAGCGTCCTCCGATCGATTCCCAGCACCTCCGCCGCACGTTTTTTGTTGCCACCTTCCTGCTGCAAGATCAGGTTCACATACCGCTGCTCCAGCTCGGCCAGCGTAGGCCGATCATCGACCAGACTGCCTCCCGAGCGCGGCAAGCTCCGGGCCTCACTCCCAAGCAAATCAATGGGCAGGTCCGACGGTAGCACGATTCCGCTTTTGGACAGAGCCAGTGCTCGCTCGATCACGTTTTCCAGCTCGCGAACGTTACCGGGCCAGTCGTAGCGACGCAGAAGCGCCATCGCTTCATCGGCGACTCCGACCGAGCTGCGCCCTTCGCGGTCGCCGTACTTGGCCAAAAAGTGTTCTACCAAAAGAGTAATATCGTCCGGCCGTTCCCGCAGCGGTGGCAGCCGAATCGTCACCACGTTGATGCGGAAGTAGAGATCCTCGCGGAATCGCCCCTTTTGGACTTCTTCATCTAGATCGCGATTGGTCGCAGCAACGACTCTCACATCGACCCGCAGCGGCTCGGTACTGCCCACCCGACGAATCTCGCCCTCTTGCAGCACCCGCAAAAGCTGCGCCTGCATCTTGGGATTGATATCGCCAATCTCATCCAGAAACAGCGTGCCGCCCTGCGCTTCCTCGAAGTAGCCGCGCTTCGAGTGCTGCGCGCCCGTAAACGCTCCTTTGACGTGACCAAACAGCTCCGACTCAAGCAGCGACTCGCTGATCGCCGTGCAGTTCACCGCCACAAACGGACCCTGTGCCCGCGTCGAGTGGTTGTGAATCGCCCGCGCCACCAGTTCCTTACCCGTCCCCGATTCACCAACCACCAGCACAGTCGAGAGCGTGCTCGCCACCCGCGCCACCAGTTTGTAGACTTCCAGCATCGCCGGGGACCGACCGACGATCTCGCGAATCTTGCCTCGCGCTTCCTTCGGCTTTTTGGTCCCTTCCTCCGCCAGCCGCCGCCGCTCGAGCGACCGTGCCACGAACTGGAGCAGCTCTTGCGGCTGAAACGGCATCTTCGAGATGTAGTCGTACGCTCCCTGCTGGATCGCCTTCATCGCGTTTTCGACATCACCAAATGCCGTCATGAGGATCACCGGCGTCTGTGGCTGATGCTTCTGCACCGCCGCAAGCACATCCAGCCCATCCGGTCCGTAGCCGAGCCGTACGTCGCTGATGATCACATCGAAGGGCTGACTCTCCACCAGTCGTATCGCTTTGTCGCCACTCTCACACAGCGTCACCCGATAACCTGCCGTCTGCAAAAACTCCCCAACCACCTTGCGGAACTGCTCTTCGTCCTCGACCACCAGCGCATGCGATGAAGCCATGGCCGCACCTTAGCACGCACCCTGGCCCGGTCCGCTTCCGTACGCAAGCCCGCGACGGCATTCGAGTAGTTGTGGGGGCCTAGCCCTTGGGGCCCTAGCCCGTGGGACACCATCCCTGTAACATAAACGGTCTTATGCAGCCCTGGCAGTCCATCGGTACGCACCGCTTTCGCATCGAAGAAGATCTCGTCTTTGTGATCGCGCAAGGAGAGATCTCCGCCGAGGAGATCATCACCCTGTGTGAGCACCTGTTCCTGATCTATCAAAAGTACGGCCATGTCTACGAGATCGTCGATGCCACCGCCGGGGGCTCGATGAGCGCCGAAGCGCGACGCCGCTACGCCGAGTGGTTCCGCAGCCATCCCTTCCAAATCCAAGCCGTCGTCTTCGGTGCCAATGGACTTTTGCGCACCGTCTTTGCGTTGATAACCAACGCCATGCGACTGCTAGGCCGAAGCGAAGTCCAGACCCACTTTGTGGCCACCGAGTCCGAAGCCCGAGCCTTCGTCGCCCACCACCGAGCATCCCACCCAAAACCCCCCCCCCCCCGACCCCGCAAGCCACCCAACACTCCCCACGGAGCTGGACGAGGAACCTGGATGTATCGAGTAGATGATGGCTAGCGCCCAGAAACGACAGGGATGTCTTGCCGTTCGACGCTAGTGTCAGCGAGGCAGCGACCTACTATGGAGCAATCTGCTTCGTCCAAGCCAGCGGCAGCGACGTAAGGAATGAAATCTCTACGTCATTGAGTGGTCCGCTATTGATCGCGATAATGTTTGAATCAGAACCATCCGTGGCATCACCATCCATGCATATGCTCGGCTGCAACGCATCGGTGCGGTCCTTGATTTTCTCTAGCCGAGTTCCGTTTTCGTCTTTCACCACCACATACTGCCTTAGTTCCTTGGGGAGAGTGAACTGATAGACATTGTTCTTACCATCGTTATAGCCACCACACTCTTCGTTGAGTGAGGTGCTAATCCAGAAGGCACGAGTATCTTTGAGAATTCGCTTGATGCTTGCCACAACGTCCTTGAGGCCCGGTGTGGTCATGAGCTGCTTGCCTTCTTTGTTCTTGAAATTGGACTTGACCGGCTTCAAGATTTCGGCGGCCAACTCGAACCCTTTCAATTTCGAAACGTCATAGTTCGGATCGAGCAATTTGGCCACAAATGCGCGAGCATTGGTCACGGTGTTTTTGCCAGTGGCCCATGCGCCATTCTGGCAAGCAAACCCCTTATCACGCTTGATCGTTGAATCATTAAGGGCCCGTCCATCGGCTCTGTGCACAATCTTGATTTTCATAACCCATCCTTTTGATTTACATAGCGTTGTGTGGTCGCTGGTGCCTACGGTAGCGATTCCGCGTCCATGCTTGCCACTGATCTACATGCCGAGAGATCCTCGCACGCAGACCCAAAAATCATAACACCTCGCGTCGCCCGGTGCAGGTCGACCACTAACTGGTCATTTCGACACAAGATTCCAAACACAAGATTCCAAACACAATTTCCAGCCACCGAGTCCGAAACCCGATCCTTCGTCACCCGCACCCGCCACCGAACATCCCCCCAAACCCTAACCACCCTCCCTCGCCCTTCACACGGACGCTCGACGATGCGTCGAAGCCGTTTCCATCCGCTGGCCCGGCCACAGCGCTGGCATGCGCCGCTCACGATGGACACCGCGCAGCTCCGCTCCGAATACCCAAAGCAAATGAATTCTGCGACTATGAATGCATGCGACCCGTGCCCGCGCGACTCGATCTGCCCATCGGAGCCCCTTCCACAAAGCAGGTCTGCGTGCCTATCCCGATCAACACCTGGGTCGCACTGCCGACCGAGGGAGCGCCTCCTCAAAACGCCCGGCGGATTCGGTGGCTCGACGGGCGACTGTGACTCCCATCACGACCAAAACGCACCGTCTCCGCGCACCGGCACGCACGGAGCGTGGACCGGCACGCAGCTCTTTATCTGGGGCGGCATCGCGAAGCCGAACCACTGGCGCGGCTGCAGCCCGAGCGGTGGATGCACGATTGTCAGCGATGGCGCGCTCTACGATCCACAGGCCGACAATTGGACCCCGATTGCGAGCCATGGTTCGCCGCAGGGACGCACTGGGGCACACGTCGCGCTGCTCGGCTCACGCGTCATCGTGTTCGGCGGCTTCGGCTATTCTGCTGTGGAGGGTGGCGGCTTGAGAACGCTTTACGATGGGGGAATCTACGATCCGCAGACCGATCGCTGGGATCCCATCGGCGACGGTTCAGAGCTGTTCCAGGGTCTGAATGGCTTCAGAATCCTTCCGACCCCGCGCGCAATCGTTGTACCCGTGAATTCTGACGGTCTGCGCTACGATCTCACGACTCGTACCTGGAGCCAGTTGCCGCCGACCCACTTTGACAACGAGAACAGCTCCCTAGAGTCAATCGCCGAGGGGGAAGGCCGATTTTACTCCAATGGGAAAGACCTTGAACTCCAGCGATTTGATGCAGAGAAGGCGATCTGGCAGGAAGCCAAGTTGCCGAGTTCTACGCTGCATCACGGCCATGACGTCGCGTGGGCAGGCGACCGGCTGGTCGTGTGGAGATCCTGGATCCAGGTCCACGATCCGGGCGGCGACAACGGCTGCCGGAATCCAGATCCCGACATTCACTGCGATCCGATCTCGCCGATGAAGTCCGTGAAGCGACCGGCTGGTGCCATGATCATCCCGGTATTTAGGAATCGACCTGGAGACGAAGCGGACTGGTCGCGGGTCCGCGTAGGCGGGATGCTGGCCCTGTTTGGCGCTCTCGCTGCACTGGTCGGCATCGGCTTTTCCATACGACGTCGACGTCGCAGCCGCTCGCTCGGACCCGCGACCGCTCAACTGCAATCAGAGCGTCTTTAGGTACTCGACCAAATCGTCAATCTGGGGATCCGACAGCGCGAGCGAAAGCTGGCTATTCAGAAACACCACGGCCCCACGCAGCGTCGGTTCAGCGCCGCTATGGAAGAACACGGAGTAGTCCCAGACGTTGACGAGCGAGGGTGGTCGAAACCGATTGGCGCTGCGATTGGGACGAGCCCGGAATCCCAACGTCATTTGCACGGGGTCGGCATCACCGAGCGCACGATCGCCACGAATCAGCTCATAGAGCGTGCTGGCGGGAGGGGGCAGGCGCGAGGTAAAGAAGGAAGGAATCGCCACAAAGGCATTCCGCGTCGTTGTCCCAACATCGTAGAGCTGGGGACCGGTCGTCATTCCGCCACCGAAGGGATCGGTGGGATCGACTTCGCCTCCGGTGGCTTTGTCGCCACTGTGACAACCCACACAGTTCCGCTGAAACAGCGCTTGTCCTCGCGTCACTTTGTCCGGGTCGGTGGGTGGACTCTGAAGTTTGGGAATGTGAAACGCAACGTACTCGGCGAGTGCTTGGTAGTCCGATTCCGAAAGTCCGGTACCGCGCAAGCGCTCCGGAACCACCGTCTTGACGAATTCCAAGATGTCGCGATGCGTTCCCATCTGATGTAGCCAGCCGCGCCCAGCCACCCCGCCGCGAAGGTGGAGAGTCCGACGCTCTCCCTCTGTAGTCGCCCACACCCCGCCGTCATGGCCTCCACCAGGATGACAGGTTCCGCAAGTCAGTTGTCGCGATGAGGCAAGCGCCGGGTACTTTTCGGGATTCGAGGAATGAAACAGAATCCGCCCCCGCCGTAGCTTGGCAGAGACCGGATCGGCGTCCGCAACGACGACTTGCTTCCGTTCCTGAATCGCCGGAACCTGGGGCAGACCTTTGGTGAAGCGGACAATCCGGCTCTCGGTCAGAAACGAGTTGTTGGCACGTCCGGTGACGCGATACTCAAACGGAACGAATCCTGCGACAGGGAGTTTTTCTGGATCCGCATACGCGCTCAAGTCCAACACCGAAACGTAGAGCGAGTTGTCGTAGCTTACGTAGCCGCGACGACCATCAGCGCTGATTACAAGTCCGGTGGGATTCGATCCGCTGAGCTTAAAGTACTGAATGCTGCTGACGTGTTGTGTTGCCGCGTCATAGACTTCGATCTCATCGGCGTTGTAGGAAAGAACAAACGCACGTCGACCACCCCGACTGAACGCAACAAAGCGGCTCGCGCCCGATTCCGAAAGACCCGTCACGCCGGTGGGAATGGCTGCACCGCCCTTGATGGCGGACAGCACATCACCCTT
>ERZ724510.1668-NODE-1668-length-12122-cov-7.346896_pt1 | contig 12122 bp, 9 predicted proteins | sample MGYA00376043_ERZ724510 | MGnify/ENA primary metagenome ERZ724510 (study PRJEB28724, sample SAMN07190888) | wastewater metagenome | isolation source: influent of sewage treatment plant in Hong Hong | place: USA: Christiansburg, Virginia | collected 2016-03-01 ... | reverse complement strand
TCGTCGTCACCCACGACGAGAAGAACATCCCGACCTTCAAGCGTATCTACCACATCCGCGACGGACGAACCGTCGAGGAGGCCGGGGAAGGGCGGGCGCTGTGAGCCTGGTGACCCTGTTCGTGGTGCTCGTGGCCATTGCTGTGCTGGGCCTCAATCGCCTGATCCGCACTGGCCTGGCCGCGCCGCGGGTGCCGGAACGCGGGGTGCCGGACGGTTTGCCCTGGCGCGAAGTATGGATTCCGGCGATGCGTGGCAAGACCCTGTTCGGCTGGTTCATTCCGGCTGGCAGACATGAGGGCGACACCACTCCGGCGCTGGCGATTTTGCACGGCTGGGGTGGCAACGCGGAGGTGATGCTGCCCCTTGCCGGGCCGCTGCACGCGGCCGGCTATGCGCTGCTGTTCTTTGACGCGCGCAGCCATGGTCGCAGCGACGGTGACACTTTTGCGTCGCTCCCGCGCTTTGCCGAGGATCTGGAACAAGCCGTGTGCTGGCTGAAGCGGCAGCCCGGAGTGGACGCCAGCCGGGTTGGCGTGATCGGGCATTCGGTAGGCGCCGGTGCGGCATTACTGGCAGCTTCCCGCCGCCGCGATCTGGCCGCTGTGGTCAGCCTCGCAGCCTTCGCCCATCCGGCCACGATGATGCGCCGCTGGTTGGCGTGGAAAGGCATTCCCTACCGGCCACTGGGCGCCTATATCCTGTTTTATGTGCAACGGGTTATCGGCCACCGCTTCGACGCCATTGCCCCCTGCAACACCATTCGCCGGGCGAGTTGCCCGGTGCTGCTGGCACACGGTACCGAGGATGACACCGTGCCGGTGAGCGACGCCGAACTTATCTACGCCAATCGGGAGGACGGGCGGGTGCGTTTACTGCTGGTGCCGGGCAGTCACGACGAGTACGTCGAACTGGCAAAGGCGATGGAGGCAATGATCGCGTTTTTGAACGGCGCGATGCAGGTCGTGCCTGATCACTCGGTTGCCCCACCGGTGCCGTCGTGTCTTACGGGATGCTCTTGAGCCGCCGATAAAGCGTTCGTTCGCTCATCCCGAGTTTGATCGCCAGCGCCTTGCGGGAGCCCTTGTGAGCTTGCAGCGCCACGGCCAGATCTGCGTCAGTCCTTGTGTCCGTGGTTTGCGTCAGGGGGGCTTCGATGGGCCCGTCTCCTTCAGGCGACTGCAGTTCTTCGGGGAGGTGGTGAAATTGCAGCGTGTCGCCATCGCAGAGCAGGCTTGCACGCTCCAGGATGTTGCGCAGCTCCCGCACATTGCCGGGATAGTCGTACGCCAGCAGGCAGGCGAGTGCATCAGGGGCAATCTTCAGTGCGCGCTCGGGGGCAACGCGTGCGAGCAGCGCCTCGGCCAGAAGCGGGATGTCTTCCCGGCGAGCACTTAAAGGCGGCAGGCTGATCGGAAAGGCATTGACCCGGTAGAAAAGATCCTGGCGGAATTTTCCCTTTGCCACGAGGGTTTTGAGTGGCTGATGGGTTGCGGAAATCAGGCGGATGTCGGAGCGAACCAGTTCGGTACTGCCTACCCGGCGATAGGTGCCGGTTTCGAGCAGGCGGAGAAGCTTGACCTGCATGGTCAGCGGAATGTCGCCCAGTTCATCGAGGAACAGGGTGCCACCGCTGGCGGCCTCGACGAGACCGACCTTGCGTGCGGTCGCGCCAGTAAAGGCGCCACGTTCATGACCAAAAAGCTCGCTCTCGAACAGAGTTTCGGTGAGGCCGGAGCAATCGACGCCAATAAAGGGGCGCCCTGCGCGCCGGCTGCCTTCGTGGATGGCCTGGGCCACCAGTTCTTTGCCCGTTCCTGATTCGCCCTGCAGCAGGACAGTGGCATCCGATGGCGCGACCCGGGCCAGCAGTTCCAGCATGGCCCGGAACGTCGGCGATCGCCCGATCAGACCTTGGGCGCTGGCGAGGCCGCGGGCTACCGGCAGCGGCTCCAGCTTTTCGATGAAGTAGGCAATCTCGCCGGTGCTGTCCCTGATCGGCGACAGCTCGATGTTTTCGTAACTTTCTCCCGTCGAGGTGTGGTGCAAATGCACAACACGCTCCCGCTGGCCGGATTTGAGACTGCGGGCGAGCGGGCAGGATTCGCCGGCCTGGTCACATGGGACGGGATAGTGGTGGGACACCTCGAAACACTTGCGGCCGATGAGATCGTCGGGGCGACTACAGTTGGCGCGGTAGGCCGCGTTGGCGGCCAGTATCCGGTAGCTGCGGTCGCACAGGATGTGCGGTTCGGGCAGGGACTCGAGGAACGAGACCAGTTCGGGCAAGGGGTGGGGCTTGGCTGTCATGGGGTCCGATGTCTGCCAGATGTACTGTCAGATGCTGACATGGCAGTTCACCCTGGTCAATGTCATGCAGCCTGTCGCATGCAACAGCAATCCTGATTGTGCCAGCCCCCTTTTATCGATGGTGGCGATGACTACGTGATCCGTGCTTTTAATCCTTTATCGCGGTATCAAGAACGCCGTCTTCTCACGAACAGACACGGTTTCATCATCCAGCGCCTTGATTTCGATATAGACAGTATTGGAGCCAGGCTTGCCCGATTCCGGAGGCACAGCCACCTCGATGGTTACGGCCTTGAGACCCGCCGCATCAACTTCGAAAGGCTCGGCAGGGCTGACCCGGACGCCATCCAGGCCACTTGCGGACAATGCAAAGCGACGCGGTTTTTCGGTCATGTTCATGACTTGCAGGTTGTAGACGTTGGCGATCAATCCACCTTCCACTTCACGACTGAGGGTCGAACGATCCTTGATCACATCAACACGCAAGGTCGAGCGTGTTGCCAGACCCCACATAAAGGCTGCGCAAATCGCCATCAGAACGCCGGCGTAAATCAGGATGCGCGGCCGCATTACATGGGCGAGTATTTCCTTTCGCCCCCACTGCCGCTTCATTGCATTCTCGGTGGTGTAACGGATAAGCCCCTTCGGGTAATTCATTTTCTCCATCACTTGATCGCAGGCGTCGATACAGGCGGCACAGCCGATGCATTCATATTGCATTCCGTTGCGAATGTCGATGCCCGTCGGACAGACCTGAACACAGATCCCGCAATCAACACAATCGCCCTTGCCAACTGTTTTTGGATCAGCCCCTTTTTTGCGTGCCCCACGTGGCTCGCCGCGCTCCGGGTCATAGGTAATGACCAGGGTATCCGCATCGAACATGACCCCCTGAAAGCGGGCATACGGGCACATGTATTTGCAGACCTGTTCGCGCATGACGCCCGCAAAGAGGTAGGTAAAGCCACCGTAAAAGGATATCCAGAAGAGCTCCCACGGCCCGAAACTGAATGTCACCGCTTCATGGAGCAAGTCCTGGATCGGCGTGAAATAGCCCACCAAGGTAAAGCCTGTCCATAAGGACAGTGCGCCCCAGGCCCCGAACTTGGCAGCCTTGAGGGCCACCTTTCGGGCACTCATCGGCGATTGGTCCAGTTTCATCCGCTGGCTGCGATTCCCCTCGATCTTCTCTTCGATCCACATGAAGATTTCGGTATAAACCGTTTGCGGACATGCATAGCCGCACCACAGGCGACCAGCGACCGCAGTAAAGAAAAAGAGCGAATAGGCACTGATGATCAGCAGGATTGCCAAAAAGAATATGTCCTGCGGCCAGAATATCCAGCCAAAAATGTAGAACTTGCGTTCAACAACGTCCAGCAGTACAGCTTGTCGCCCATTCCAGGGTAGCCAGCAAAGACCATAGAAAATCAGCTGGGTGGCCCATACGAGAATCCACCGCCAGGTCGCAAACAGACCTGTTACTGCGCGGGGGTAAACCTTTTGTCGCACAGCATATAAGGTGTCTTCCGCATTCTCTCCGGCCTTGGGGTGGGCATCGGGTTTCTTTGCCGCGTGGGTGTCTGGCTGGCTCATGATTGCACTGTATAAATATTAAAGTCCGGAAGCCGGGAAGCATGCCTGTCCATGCTGGTAGCTACTGAAGGCGGTGATGAATTCATCCCGTGATCGTGAAAGGAAGAATGGATTGCGTGTCCGCTCTTCGCCGATGGTCGAGACGGTCCGTCCGTGGAAATCATGTCCGGGAAAGACCAGGATTTCATCTGGCAGCTCGAAAAGCCGTCTGACCACCGAGTCATAAAGACTGCCCGGATCGCAATCCTCATCCGCATTTCGGGCACAGCCACCGAGTTCCAGCGCGTCTCCACAAAACAGTCGATCGAGCCACAGGAAACTCAGGCTGTCGGCTGTATGGCCAGGCGTTGCGATGACTTGAATGCTTTGGTTGCCGCAATGGAGCATCTCGCCATGCTCCACGAACCGATCGCCCGTCTTTGAGCGTGTCCGTTTTCCGACCAGGATTTCGGCGCCCGGATAGTGATCGGAAAGATCGTCCGCCGCCTGTCCGTGAGTGTGGGTGAGCATGATGAATTCCAGGGCGAGGCCACGTTCGGCCAGGAGAGATTTGAGAACGAGGGTCTGACAAGGATCAGGACTCGGATCAATCGCTACCGCCTGTCCAGTGGGCAGATCGGCAAGCAGGTAACTCATCGCCGCATTGGCCGAGTCAAAAAACTGACGGAAATACATGCCTTAGTCCTGTGCATTCCATGCTTGTCGTCTGCGTCAGCCGCGTGCCGAGTCATCCGCGCCGATCAGCAGGCGGGCGTCGCTCAGGTATTTGTGGGGAGGTATTTCGAGGTTGGTGGGGGCTGGCTTGTTCTTGAAAACCCGTCCGGCAAAGTCGAAGGTGGAGCCGTGACAGGGGCACAGGAAGCCGCCCGGCCAATCTGCCCCCATCTCCGCTTTGCCGGGCTCGAACGCACTGGACGGGGAGCAGCCGAGATGGGTACATATCCCTACCGCGACCAGGTAGTCGGGTTTTACCGAACGGTGGGGGTTGCGTGCGTAGTCTGGCTGCTGGGATTCGACCGCCGAACCCGGATCCGCCAGGTCAGGTTCAGACTTTGCCAGCGCCGCAAGCATCTGCGGCGTGCGGTGCAGTATCCATACAGGCTTGCCGCGCCATTCGACGACCATCAGGTCGCCGGGAGCCAGCTTGTCGATATCGACTTCCACCGGCGCGCCAGCCGCCATTGCCCGTTCGGACGGGGTCAGGCTGACCACGAAGGGTACTGCCGTGCCCACCACGAGCGCACCACCCACACCTGCGGTGGCAATCAGCAACTGACGCCGGGAAGGATTGCAGGGGGCGTCCGATGCGCCGCAAAAGACAGGGGGCGAGGTCGTGCTGGTCATGAGGTTCTCCTGATCTGGGCCAATTTGTTTGGCGGAATATCAGTAGACCTGTATCAATATTCATGCCAGTCGGAGAGGTTGTAAAAACCATTTAAATATCAATGGTTTGATTTTTTTGCGAAGATAAAAATTCTCTGGGGCTCAATGAGTGGCAGCGGTTTGGCAGGATTTTGGCAGTGAGTCTGGCGCGATTTGGCAGGGTTTTCTGCCGTTGGCTGTTTCGGAAGCCGGCTCCATGCTCCTCCTGCACGGCCGGGTTCCCCCATGAGCATCGTTCAGATGCCTGCCCTAGTGGCCGTCGCTTTTGCGTCGGTCGCGTCGGCATTCGTGCAGCACTTCGACGCGACCATCTTCGTGGGCGACTTCCATCCGTACGACAAAGCCCCACAAACGCGCCACGTGCTTGACGACTTCTTCCGCATCGCCGTTCAGTGGACGGCGCAGGTAAGCCTGGTGGCGCAGCGTGAGGGAACGGTCGCCGCGCAGGTCTACATTCCAGACTTGCAGGTTGGGCTCCCGGCTGCCCAGGTTGTAGTTGTCGGAGAGAATCTCGCGTACCCGGCGATAGCCGGCTTCGTCATGGATCGCCGAGACTTTGAGCTTTGATTCCTTGTCGTCGTCGAGGATGGCGAAGAGACGGAAATCGCGCATCACCTTGGGTGACAGGAACTGGGCGACGAAGCTTTCGTCCTTGAAGTTGCGCATGGCGAAGTCGAAGGTTTCCCGCCAGTTGCTGCCGGCGATGTCGGGAAACCAGTGGCGGTCTTCGTCAGTGGGGTGCTCGCAGATGCGGCGGATGTCCTGCCACATGGCGAAGCCCAGCGCGTAGGGGTTGAGGCCGCGGTACCAGGGCTCGTTGTAGCTGGGCTGGTAGACGACATTGGTGTGGGAGTGCAGGAACTCCATCATGAAGCTGTCGGTGAGTAAGCCCTCGTCGTAGAGCGTGTTGAGGAGGGTGTAGTGCCAGTAGGTGGCCCAGCCTTCGTTCATGACCTGGGTCTGGCGCTGGGGGAAGAAATACTGACCGATCTTGCGGACGATGCGCACGACTTCGCGCTGCCAGGGTTCCAGCAGCGGGGCGTTTTTCTCGATGAAGTAGAGCAGGTTCTCCTGGGGCTCGGACGGAAAGCGCCTCTCTTCAAAGGTTTGGGTTTTGGCCTGATGGGCGGGCAGGGTGCGCCACAGGTCGTTGACCTGGCTCTGCAGGTATTCGGCGCGTTCCCGCTGGCGGGTCAGTTCCTTGTTGAGGGACAGCTTGGCCGGGCGCTTGTAGCGGTCGACACCGACGTTCATCAGGGCGTGACAGGAATCGAGCAGCAACTCGACCTCTTCTTCGCCGTAGCGCTCCTCGCATTCACTGAGGTAGTTGCGGGCGAAGATCAGGTAGTCGACGATGGCGTCGGCGTTGGTCCATTGCTTGAAGAGGTAGTTACCCTTGAAGAAGCTGTTGTGTCCGTAGGCCGCGTGGGCGATCACCAGGGCCTGCATCGTCATGGTGTTTTCTTCCATGAGGTAGGCGATGCAGGGGTTGGAGTTGATGACGATCTCGTAGGCGAGGCCCATCTGGCCGCGGCGATAGCCCTTTTCGGTGTGCATGAAGCTCTTGCCGAACGACCAGTGGTGGTAATTCACCGGCATGCCTACCGAGGAATAGGCGTCCATCATCTGCTCGGAGGTGATCAGCTCGATCTGGTTGGGGTAGGTGTCCAGCCCGTACTCGCGGGCCACCCGGTCGATTTCGAGGTGGTAGGCCTCGATCAACTCGAATGTCCATTCGCCGGGGGAGGGCAGAGGCTGTTTCCGCTTTTGTCTTTTTGCGCTCATCAGAGCCTCTTTTTAAAGAGTTCCCGGAACACCGGGTAGATATCCGGCAGGCCTTCAATGTGTTGCATGGCGAAGTTGGCGTGGGCGCCGAGCAGCTTTTCGTACTCGCGCCACAGGTTCTGGGGTTCGCCCGGGGTGATCTCGATGTAGGCGAAATATTGCAGGAAGGGCAGGATCGATTCGGCGAGCAGCTCGCGGCAGTGGGGGGAGTCGTTCTCCCAGTTGTCACCGTCGGAGGCCTGGGCGCCGTAGATGTTCCAGGCGCCATTGAGGTAGCGCTGTTGAAGGACCTCCTTCATCAGGTCCAGGGCGCTCGATACCACCGTGCCGCCGGACTCCCGGGAATGGAAGAAATCCTCTTCGTTCACTTCCTTGGCTACCGTGTGGTGGCGGATGAAGACCACCTCGATGTGCTCGTAGGTACGGGTCAGGAAGAGATAAAGCAGCATGAAGAAGCGCTTGGCGGTGGCTTTCTTGCCCTCGTCCATGGAGCCGGAGACGTCCATGATGCAGAACATCACGGCCTGGGTGGTCGGCTTGGGCACCTTGATGCGGTTGTTGAAGCGCAGATCGAAAGTGTCGATGAAGGGGATAGCGTCGATCTTGGCGCGCAGGATGCCGATCTCGTCTTTCAGCTTGAGCACCTCCGGGTCGTCGTCCGGGTGGGTTTCGAGGAGTTCCTCCAGCTGTTTTTGCAGTTCGCGCAGCTTGCCGCTGTAGGGCGAGGCCAGGGCCAGGCGACGTCCCAGTGCGCCGCGCAGGGAGCGCACCACGTTGATGTTGGCGGGCGTGCCGTCGTTGGTGAAGCCGGCGCGCTGACTTTTGTACTCGTGGATGCGGGCGAGTTGCGTCTTGACCAGGTTGGGCAGCGCCAGGTCGTCGAAAAAGACGTCGAGAAATTCCTCGCGGGACAAGTTGAAGACGAAGTCATCTTCACCTTCGCCATCCTTGCTGGCCTTGCCTTTGCCCGAGCCACTGCCTCCACCGCCCGGAGGGCGGTTGATCTGGTCGCCGGATGAAAACTGGTCGTTGCCGGTGAAGACGTTTTCCCAGATGCCACCCTTTCCATGATGAAACTGCGGTTCCGATAAATCCTTTGACGGAATGGAGACGCTTTCGCCGTTATCCAGATCCTTGATGGAGCGACCGGAAATGGCGTCGGCCACCGCTTCGCGGATCTGGCTCTTGAAGCGGCGCATGAAGCGCTGCCGGTTGACGGTGCTCTTGTTCTTGCTGTCGAAGCGGCGGTCGATGATACGAACCATGCGAGCCTCCCGAAATAATGGCGTGCGCTATCGGCCTGCCGCGCAGCAGGCCGGTCGGCAGAGGCTCATGACGACTTGCGAACGCGCAAATACCACTCGCACAGCAAGCGGACCTGCTTCTCGGTGTAGCCCTTTTCGATCATGCGATTGACGAAGTTCTGGTGTTTCTTCTGGTCGTCGCCGCTGGCCTTGGCGTTGAAGCTGATGACCGGCAGCAGGTCTTCGGTGTTGGAGAACATCTTCTTCTCGATCACCGCGCGCAGTTTTTCGTAGCTGGTCCAGCTCGGGTTCTTGCCGCTGTTCTTGGCCCGGGCGCGCAGCACGAAGTTCACCACCTCGTTGCGGAAATCCTTCGGGTTGCTGATGCCGGCCGGCTTCTCGATCTTCTCGAGCTCGTCGTTGAGCGCGTTGCGGTCGAGGATTTCGCCGGTGTTCTGGTCGCGGTATTCCTGGTCCTGGATCCAGAAGTCGGCGTAGGTGACGTAACGGTCGAAGATGTTCTGGCCGTATTCGCTGTAGCTCTCGAGGTAGGCTGTCTGGATTTCCTTGCCGATGAACTCGGCGTAACGCGGGGCGAGGAACTCCTTGATGAAGGCGAGGTATCTGGCTTCGTTCTCGGGCGGGTATTGCTCCTGGGCAATCTGCTGCTCGAGCACGTACATCAGGTGCACCGGATTGGCAGCCACTTCCCGGTGGTCGAAGTTGAAGACCTTGGACAGCACCTTGAAGGCGAAGCGGGTTGATAGCCCGGTCATGCCTTCATCGACGCCCGCGTAGTCGCGGTATTCCTGGTAGCTCTTGGCCTTCGGGTCAGTGTCCTTCAGGTTCTCGCCGTCGTAGACACGCATCTTCGAGAAGATGCTCGAGTTCTCGGGCTCCTTGACCCGCGACAGCACGGCGAACTGGGCCATCATCTTCAGGGTGTCGGGGGCGCAGGGCGCCTGCGACAGGGAGCTGTGGGCGAGGAGCTTGTCGTAGATGCGCACTTCGTCCGACACGCGCAGGCAGTAGGGCACCTTGACGGTGTAGATGCGGTCGAGGAAGGCCTCGTTGTTGCGGTTGTTCTTGAAGGCGGTCCATTCCGATTCGTTGGAGTGGGCCATCACGATGCCATCGAAGGGGATCGCGCCGAAACCTTCGGTGCCCTTGTAGTTGCCTTCCTGGGTAGCCGTCAGCAATGGGTGGAGCACCTTGATCGGCGCCTTGAACATCTCGACGAACTCCAGCAGGCCCCGGTTGGCCAGGCACAGGCCGCCCGAGTAGGAATAGGCGTCCGGATCGTCCTGCGAATACTGTTCGAGCTTGCGGATGTCGATCTTGCCGACCAGCGAGGAGATGTCCTGGTTGTTCTCGTCGCCCGGTTCGGTCTTGGCGACGGCAATCTGGCGCAGCACCGACGGGCGCAGCTTGACGACGCGGAACTTGGTGATGTCGCCGTTGAATTCATGCAGGCGCTTGACCGCCCACGGGCTCATGATGGTGTTGAGGTAGCGCTGGGGAATACCGTAGTCGTCTTCAAGAATGGCCCCGTCCTCGAGCGCGCTGAACAGGCCCAGTGGCGACTCGTGTACCGGTGAATCCTTGATGGCGTAGAACGGAATCTTCTCGACCAGGGTCTTCAGCTTCTCGGCCAGCGAACTCTTGCCGCCGCCGACCGGCCCGAGCAGGTAGAGGATTTGTTTCTTTTCCTCCAGTCCCTGCGCGGCGTGTCGGAAATACGACACGATGTTCTCGATGGCTTCCTCCATTCCGTAGAAATCCCGGAAGGCGGGATAGATCTTGATCATCTTGTTGGAAAAAATGCGCGACAGGCGCGGATCAAGGCGGGTGTCGACGAGTTCCGGCTCGCCGATGGCCTGCAGCATGCGTTCGGCCGAAGTGGCGTAGGCGATGGGGTCGGACTTGCACAGGTCCAGATATTCCTGGACTGACATCTCCTCCTCCCGAGCCGACTCGAAACGTGCCTGGAAGCTGGTGAAGATACTCATCTGATCTCTCCTGGGGCAGGGCACCCGGGCCGGGCGCCGGGTTCGCCATCGTCTGTGCGGGTACAAAAGGCTTGTAACGCCTGCTGCCTTGTCGGGAAGGCAGGGAGGTAACGCTATTTCATTCCATGTGATAGCTAAAAGGCGAGCGGAGTTCCACAGTTACGAGCGGAGTTTTTCACACTTGTGGGCTTAAAGCCTAGCGCTGGCGCGGGCTCTGCTAGTGGATTCGGGGGCTGTGTTAGACTAAAGGTTTTTCCGACGACTTCATGGACGGATGCAGTGGGAAGGCACAGGTTTTGCTCTGTGTTTTCTGTCCTGTTTGTGAGGCGTTTTTGTTAAGACCGATCAGGGAATTTTCATGAGCAACCAGGTAACCGTGAGCGCGCTTGAGCGCCGTATCGACATGTCCGTGCCGCTGGCCGATATCGACAAGGACGTTGAGGCTCGTCTCAAGCAGATGGCTCGCACCGTCAAGATGCCGGGATTCCGCCCGGGCAAGGTCCCGTTCCGCATGGTGGCCCAGTCGTATGGCCCGCAGGCCCGTTCCGAAGCGATCGGCGCCGCCGTCGAAAAGACCCTTGGTGAGCAGATCCGTGCACAGAACCTGCGCGTGGCTGGCTACCCCAGCATCGAGCCGAAGGAGCCCACCGGCACCGACGTGCTGGAATTTACCGCCGTTTTCGAGGTCTACCCCGAAGTCGTGATTTCCGACGTGAGCGCCCAGGAAGTCGAGCGTCCCCAGCTGGAAGTCGGCGAAGCCGAAGTGGCCAAGACCCTCGACGTGCTGCGCAAGCAACGCACCACTTTTGTGCCTGCCGAACACGCCGCCCAGGATGGCGATCGCGTGACGGTAGACTTCACCGGCCGCAAGGACGGTGTCGAGTTTGACGGCGGCAAGGCAACCGACTTCGCCTTCGTGATCGGCGGCGGCCAGATGCTCAAGGATTTCGAAACCGCTGTGCTGGGCCTGAACGTGGGCGAAAGCAAGACTTTCGACATGACCTTCCCGGCTGATTACCATGCGGGTCACCTGGCTGGCCAGACCGTCCAGTTCGACGTGGTCCTGAAGACTGTTGAAGAGCCCAAGTTGCCGGAAATCGACGCCGAATTCGCCAAGACCCTCGGCATTGCCGATGGCGACGTGGAAAAGATGCGTGAAGAAGTGAAGGCCAACCTGGAACGCGAAGTGAAGCGTCGCATTCAGGCCAAGGTCAAGGAACGCGTCATGAACGTGCTGATCGAAGCCCACCCGATCGAAGTGCCGAAGGCGCTGGTCGAGCAGGAATCGCAGCAACTGGCCGAAAACGCCAAGAAGGATTTCGAAGCACGCGGCATGAAGACCAAGGACATGCCGATCGAGGCCGCCTGGTTCGGCGAGCAGGCCGTGCGTCGCGTCAAGCTCGGCCTGATCATGTCCGAGCTGGTGAAGGGCAAGGAGCTGCACGCCAAGCCCGAGCAGATTCGCGCCATCATTGAAGACTTCGCCGCAAGCTACGAAGATCCGAGCGAAGTCGTGAGCTGGTACTACTCGCAGCCCCAGCGTCTGGCCCAGGCCGAAGCGCTGGTGATCGAGGACAACGTGGTGGAGTGGGTTGTTGGCAATGCCAAGACGACCGACAAGCCCACTTCTTTTGACGACCTGATGGGCAATGCGGCTTAATTCCGCGGAGAGCGACGTTAAATGAATCCCATGACACCCCCGTATTCGCAAAGTGACTGGAATCCGGTCGGCCTCGGCCTCATTCCGATGGTGGTCGAGCAGAGCGGTCGCGGCGAGCGGTCCTACGACATCTACT
>ERZ724510.1662-NODE-1662-length-12146-cov-5.971549_pt1 | contig 12146 bp, 13 predicted proteins | sample MGYA00376043_ERZ724510 | MGnify/ENA primary metagenome ERZ724510 (study PRJEB28724, sample SAMN07190888) | wastewater metagenome | isolation source: influent of sewage treatment plant in Hong Hong | place: USA: Christiansburg, Virginia | collected 2016-03-01 ... | reverse complement strand
CCAAATACAACACAACCTGCTGCACCCTTGTCTTTTAATTGCTTTAATGCTGCTTGCATCAGTGCTGAACCCACGCCGTGGTGTTGCCATTCTGGCGCAACGGCAATAGGACCTAAGCCAAACCAACCTTCGACACCTGAAGAAATGCTGACCGGAGAAATCGCAATATGTCCCACAATATCTTGATTTAAAACAGCCACCAATGAAATAGTCAGTTGCTGTGCATCACGTAAAGCATGAACAATAAATTGCTCGGTATGGCTGGAATATTGCTGATCTTTAAAGGCTTGTTCAATCACATGTGAAATTGCAGCATGATCAGCACGGCTTTCATTACGGATGATTAAATTTTGCATCAATGCTTAACCCTGTTGTGCTCGGTAAGACAAAGCTTCGGTTAAATGTTGGCTTTGAATGTCCGTATGTTGTGATAAATCGGCAATACTTCGTGCCACACGTAAAACGCGATGATAGGCACGCGCAGATAAGTTTAGGCGCTGCTGTGCCATTTCCATAATACGCTGGGTTTGGGAATCTAGCGGCGCAAACTGTTCCAGTTGTTTTGGAGTTAAAGCATGATTGAGACATTGTTGCCGTTGTATTTGCTGTTCATAGGCTTGAATCACGCGTTCACGCACAGTCAGAGAGTTTTCTACGGGAGCTGTATCTTGCAGTTCATGCGCTTGCAATGGCGGGACATCCAAATGCAGGTCTATACGATCCAATAATGGTCCTGAAATCCGGTTTTGATAGCGTTTAATGGCATCCGCCGAACATTGACAACGGGTATCTTGATTAAAAGCATAACCACAAGGACACGGGTTCATGGCGGCAATCAGTTGAAAATTTGCGGGGAAGGTCATTTGCCGTGAGGCACGAGAAATCACAATTTCTTTCGACTCTAAGGGTTGTCTTAACACTTCTAAAACTTTGCGATCAAATTCGGGCAATTCATCTAAAAATAACACGCCTAAATGCGCCAAAGTAATTTCACCGGGTTTCGGATGTGAACCACCACCGACAAGGGCAATCGCAGAAGCGGTATGATGTGGTGCACGAAAAGGGCGCTGTCCAAAAGAGTGCGCAGTATTGGCAACCGAATAAATACGCGCGACTTCTAAATTTTCCTGCATATTTAAGGGCGGTAAAATACTGGCTAGACGGGAAGCTAAAAGGGTTTTTCCTGTGCCCGGCGGCCCTTTAAACAATAAAGAATGTCCACCTGCTGCGGCAATTTCTAAAGCACGCCGTGGGCGTAGTTGACCTTTGACATCGGCTAAATCAAATTTGTATTGATCCACTGTCGTTGTCGTCTGTGGTTGATATTGTGCAATTGGTTGTTGCTTGGATAAATGCTCACAGACATCTTTTAAATGCTGGGCAGCGAAAACTTCAAACTGCGGTAATTGTGAGGCTTCTGGCGCATTTTGTTCAGGTAAAATGAGTTGATGCCCAGATTGCTGGCAAGCAATGGCAATGCTTAAAATCCCTGTAATCGGGCGAAGTTGACCATCCAAAGCCAGTTCACCAATAAATTCCAATTGATCTGTGGCATGTTCAGGAATTTGTCCTGATGCCATCAAAATGCCTAAAGCGATGGGCAAATCGAGACGTGAACCGTCTTTGGGTAAGTCCGCAGGGGCTAAATTGATGGTGAGGCGTTTGGTTGGGAATTGAAAACCACTATTAATAATGGCAGAACGCACTCGGTCTTTACTTTCACGCACTGCGGCTTCAGCAAGTCCAACAATGGTTAAAGAGGGTAAGCCTTGGCTGACGTGAACTTCGACCTCAATGAGGGGTGCATGAAGCCCAAGCAGGCCTCGCGTATAAATTTTAGCAAAAGACATTTTTGTTGTTCCATTATAGTGCGTTATTTTTAATCGTTTTGTGTCTTTTAATGCACTAAGAAAGTGCTTATTTATTATTCTTGATTTTGATTTCTAAAGCTTCAACCTGTTTAAGCAGTTCGTTTAACCGGATGTTGGTGTTATTGAGTGCAGTACGTTGACGCTCAAGTTCATCTTTAGACACTAAATCCATCTTGGCAACAGCTTCACTGAGTAAGGCACGTAAATTATGCTCAAGGTCTTTTTTAGGTTGCTCGATTTGTTCCATGATTGCTTGTAATAAAGTTTCGATCATTGCTGATTCCCTAACGATGGAGAGGTGGTTGCAGTGTAGCATTGCTCAAACCTAGACCATAGCCCCAGCGATGAGATATGGCTTTGTTCGATAAGTAAAATTGTCAATTTTATAGTAAAAATGTTGAGTTTTTAAAAATCGGACTACGCTTAAAAGTATAAAATAGGTTATAAAGAAAACTTGTGCTGAAAGTTTTTATTTCCCCCAACCTAAAAATTTTTGGCACGAAATTTGAACATAAAACCTTACTGGTGAAAGAAGCCGAAGGAAAACCAACATGAAGCTCGTAACTGCAATTGTAAAACCCTTTAAATTAGATGACGTGCGTGAAGCACTTTCTGAAATTGGTGTTCAAGGGATCACTGTAACTGAAGTCAAAGGCTTTGGTCGTCAAAAAGGTCATACTGAACTTTATCGTGGCGCTGAATATGTCGTTGATTTTTTACCTAAAGTAAAAATTGAAATCGCGATTAGCGATGAAATGGTGGATTCAGTGATTGAATCGATTACACGTGTTGCAAGCACAGGTAAAATTGGTGACGGTAAAATTTTCGTGACTAACTTAGAACAAGTCATCCGTATTCGTACCGGTGAAACAGGTGCAGACGCTGTTTAATTTGGCACGAAGTTTGCTGAGTACCTAATAACTCAAAAAAACTAGGTTGGGGGATACGAATGAAAAAAATGCTATTGGCGCTTAGTTTATCTGGCGCACTTTTAGGGGGTTCTGTTGCATGGGCTGAAGAAGCTGTAACAGCACCCACTCCTTCTGAAAATGTTGCAGTCGTTGCAACGACTGATACATCATTAACGCATTCTGAATTGGCTGTGGCACCTGCTGCTCCAGCTGAAGCAATAGCAGCACCTGTAGAAGAAGAAGTAAAATTAGATACAGGTGACACGGCATGGATTTTAGTGTCTACAGCACTGGTTTTACTCATGACCATTCCGGGTTTAGCCTTGTTCTACGGCGGTATGGTGCGTAAGAAAAACGTATTGAGCACGATGGCACATAGCTTTGTTGCTGCCGCAGTCGTGAGTATTACTTGGGTTGCGATTGGTTATACCCTTGCCTTTGGTGAAGGCAATGCATTCATTGGTGGCTTAGATAAAATCATGTTATCAGGCATTACCACAGATGCACTCACTGGAACCATTCCAGAAATTCTGTTTGTTATTTTCCAAATGACGTTTGCCATTATTACTGTCGCCATCATTACCGGTTCGATTGCAGAACGGATGAAATTCAGTGCTTTTGTGGCGTTCATTACCATTTGGAGTGTTGTGGTCTATGCACCGATTACCCATTGGGTATGGGGTGGTGGCTGGTTAGCTAACGATGGTGCACTGGATTTTGCCGGTGGTACTGTGGTTCACATTAACTCAGGTATTGCGGGTTTGGTTGCGGCATACATGCTTGGCAAACGTATGGGCTTAGGCCGTGAATCTATGGCACCGCATAACTTGGCTTTAACTGTACTTGGTGCAAGTTTAGTTTGGGTGGGCTGGTTCGGATTTAACGGTGGTTCTGCACTGGGTGCCAACGGTTCGGCAGGTTATGCGCTCGTCGCAACTCAAGTTGCAGCAGCAGCGGCAGCGGTTGCATGGTTAATTACTGAAAAATTAGTGCGTGGTAAAGCATCGGTACTGGGTGGTGCATCTGGCGCAGTGGCTGGTTTGGTGGTGATTACACCCGCAGCAGGTTTTGTCACTGTAGGTGGCGCATTGGCCATGGGTTTAATTGGTGGTGTAGTCTGCTTCTGGGGTATTACTGCGCTGAAACGTGCATTGAAAGCGGATGATTCTTTAGATGCTTTTGGTCTGCATGGCGTGGGTGGTATTGTCGGTGCACTATTAACAGCAGTGTTTGCCAGTGAATTCATTATGGGTGATAAAGTCCCTACAGATATGATGCATCAATTATGGGTACAAGCTGAAGGTATACTTGCAACGATTGCTTACTCGGCTGTGCTGACTTTCATCATCCTTAAAGTGATTGATTTGGTGATTGGTATCCGTGTTGCTGCCGATGACGAACGTATGGGTCTAGACTTAAGTCAACATGGCGAACGCGTCGAATAATCGCTCAACTGCATAATCAATATATTGTGTGAAACAGCCCGAAAGGGCTGTTTTTTTTCCATATCTTGCGTAAGGCTCTACAAAGCGCAGAATTTTTGCTACACTCTAAATCCGATTTGATTTGTTCAATTAAACCGCTATGCATTGCCCATTTTGCAACGCCGCAGATAGTAAAGTGATTGATTCGCGTTTGGCTGCTGAAGGCTGTCAAATTCGTCGCCGTCGTGAATGTATCAGTTGCGGAGAACGCTTTACCACTTTTGAAACTTACGAAGTTGTTATGCCACGGGTGATTAAATCTGATGGCAAGAGTGAGCCTTTTGATGAAGCTAAAATGCGTCGTTCATTGATGCATGCTCTACAAAAACGACCCGTGACCCAAGAGCAAATCGAAACCGTACTCAGCGATATCCAATTACAAATTCGTCGCTTAGGTGAGCGTGATGTGAAGTCACGTACCATTGGTGAAATTGTCATGCAATCTTTGTTTGCACTGGATCATGTGGCGTATGTGCGTTTTGCCTCGGTGTATCAAGATTTTCAAGATGTAGAAGCCTTTCGTCGTCAAATTGAACAAATGCAACAACGTGAACATTAAAAGAGTTTCAAGATGTCTAAGTTAAGCCCAGATTCCATTCAGCAAGATCAAATGTGGATGCAATTTGCCTTAGCAGAAGCAGAGACAGCAATTTATCGAACACGACCCAATCCTGCGGTTGGCTGTGTGATTGTGAAAGATCATCAAATAGTTGGTCGTGGAGCAACAGCACCTGTAGGCGGTTCACATGCGGAAGTCTTTGCTTTAAAGCAAGCCGGTGATCAGGCGCAGGGTGCAACAGCTTATGTGACTTTAGAACCTTGTGCACATTATGGTCGTACACCGCCCTGTGCGAATGGGTTGGTTGAGGCAGGCATTACACGCGTTGTGATTGCGTGTTCAGATCCCAAGCCATTGGTGGCAGGCAAGGGTGTGCAAATTCTTGAAAATGCAGGAATTGAAGTAGTACAAGGTGTTTGCGAAGCACAAGCTGCTGCACAAAATAGAGGCTTTCTGAAAGCGATTGCAACGGGCATGCCTTATGTACGTTTAAAAATAGCTTCCAGTTTGGATGGTCGCACGGCCATGGCATCGGGTGAGTCGAAATGGATTACCGGTACTGAGGCACGCCAAGATGTGCAACATTGGCGCGCGATTTCTGGTGTGGTCATCACCGGTATTGAAACAGTGCTGGCGGATGATTGTCAGCTCAATGTACGTCAGTTAGCAGGTATTGCAGACATCAGCAGCATTGTTCAACCGAAACGCTTGGTGCTTGATCGTCAGGGGCGTTTACCGCTTAATGCAAAAATTTTAAATGTTCCTGAAACAGTGATGGTGATGGGACCATTCCGTCAGGAACTTGACGATTTAGGCGTGTTACAATTTAGCGTACAGCCTTTAACAGACTTGCTACAGCGCTTAGCGACACAGCATCACATTTATGATGTGTTGGTGGAAGCAGGGGCAACATTATCGACGGCCTTTTTACAAGCGCGGTTGGTGGATGAAATGATCAGCTATGTTGCACCGACCTTTTTAGGTCAAACGGCACGTGCGATGTTTAATGCGGAATTTAATCGTATGGCAGAGCAACTTCGATTTAAGCTCATAGACGTCACCCAATTGGGGAATGATGTGCGCTTAAGGTTAATCCCTTCTCAAGAGACAGTATGAATTCAGAGTCTTCGGTTTATCATAAACGTCGTCATTCAGCACGTACCACAGACGAATATCTTTTTAATCAGCTTGTTCCGTATTTAGGCAATAAGCGTCGTTTACTGCATCTGATTTTAGAAGCGCTTGAGAGCACGGGAACATTAAATAGTAAAAATGGTCGTGCGCCAATTTTTGCCGACTTTTTTGCAGGCTCAGGTGTGGTTTCACGTCTGGCACGTCAAAATGGTTATCGGGTGATTGCCAATGATTGGGAACCGTATAGCCATGCACTCAACAGTGCGATTTTATCGTGTACAGAAGCACCAGCATTTAAAGAGTTGGGTGGCTATCAAAAAGCCATCGATTACTTAAACCGTTTGCCTGAAGTAAAAGGCTGGGTCACGCATAATCTGTGCCCACGGAATGATGAAGTTTATGATCCGACCCGTGACCGTTTGTTCTTTAAACGCCGCAACGGCATGCGGATTGATGCGATTCGTCAGCAGATTGCGACTTGGCAGGCGCAAGGGGCAATTGATGATGTCGAGATGAGTGCTTTGCTGGCACCATTACTTTACTCTGCCAGTTTTGTCAGTAATACCAGTGGTGTATTCAAAAGTTTCCATCATGGTTGGGGCGGTAAAACGCAAACGGCTTTAGAGCGGATTGAATCCTTACTTTGGCTGACGCCAAGTCGTTTTTGTGACATTGGTGAGCCGAAAAAACCCGCCGCAGAAATGTGGTGTGTCGATGCACAGCATTTAGCCAATCAAATGAGCAGTTTTGAAGTGGATGTGGCTTATCTTGATCCACCTTATAATCAACATGCGTATAGCAGTAACTATCATGTATTAAATGCGCTGACCTTATGGGATCAGGCTGATTTACCCAGTCCGGATACCAAAGGTTTCAAGAGCGGAATTGACCGAGCATGGCGTAAAGAGCGCCCAAGTCAGTACAATTCTTCTAAATATGCCAAAGAAGCTTATGAAAAATTGGTTGCCACCATTAATGCACGTTATATTCTGACCAGTTATTCGACCGATGGTAATATTGAAGCGGGCGACTTGCTGCAAGCAAATTTAAAACGTGGTCGGGTGACTTTACTCACGCAAGATGTGCCACGTTATCGTGTCAGTAAACAGCGTCAGTCAGAGCGTGCGCGTGTGCTGGAGTTTATTGTGATTACCGATACCCATGCCAAATCAGGACCGCCATTACGTCAGCTTTTAGGTCAGTTGTATCATTTTGCAGAACTGGGTGGGGTCGATACCACGGGTGTGAGTACGCAATTGGCATTGTGGTAAAACAAATACAGAAATAGAGAGCAAATTATGTTTACAGGCATTATTGAAAGTCTAGGTAAAGTTGAGAGTTTACAAAGTGTAGGCGGTGATGTTCGTTTACGTATTGGCACCAACCTTGATATGTCTGATGTGCATTTGGGTGATTCGATTGCGACCAATGGTATTTGCCTTACCGTGATTGAATGGGGTGAAAACTGGTATGCGGCGGATGTGTCACGTGAAAGTTTAAACCGCACCACATTAGGCACTTGGAAAGTCGGGCAGCCTGTAAATGTCGAAAAAGCCATGTTACCGACCACACGTTTTGGCGGACATATCGTCAGCGGTCATGTCGATGCTGTGGGTGAAATTACCGTCGTGCGTGAAGATGCACGGTCAATTTATTATGAAGTCACAGCACCTGCTGAAATTGCAAAATATTTAGCGGAAAAAGGTTCGGTGACCGTCGACGGGATTAGCCTAACCATTAACCACTTGCGTGGCAGTGTGATTAGTCTGAATCTGATTCCACATACCGCAGATCGAACCAATATTGGCACGTGGAAAACGGGTGCTAAAGTCAATTTAGAAGTCGATGTGCTCGCTCGTTATATTGAACGTTTAATGCTGGGTGATAAAGCCGCTGAAACGAAAGAACAATCAAAACTCAGTATGGCATTTCTGGCAGAAAATGGCTTCTTGAAGTAAAACACCATAGAATAGAAAACAGTCTCATTGCAAAATTAGACTGTTTTTTTTGTTTTGATGCATGGTTTTGCATGTATATGCACTTCTTATGGCTAAAGTGGATAGGTAAAAATGCTTGATTTTTTAATGCATATTGAACAATGGTTGCCCACTTTGCTGGATCAGTATGGCCTTTGGATTTACGCCATTTTATTTCTGATTATCTTTGCCGAAACCAGTTCTGTCTTTATGTTTTTTTTACCCGGAGATAGCTTGCTGCTCGCGATTGGCGCACTCTGCTCAACCACAGCGGTGATCCATTTACACTATATGGGACTGCTGCTTTTTACGGCGGCTGTATTGGGTTATATCGTTAATTATTATACCGGTCGGGTTTTGGGCTTTAAATTTTTTCATGCCCATGCCAAGTTTTTAAAGCCTGAATATATTGCCAAGACCAACCATTATTTTAGCAAACATGGTGGAAAAACCATTTTGGTGGCACGTTTTGTGCCTTTTGTCCGTTCCTTTGCACCGTTTGCTGCGGGTGCAGGGCACATGAATATCTTCAGTTTTATGTTGTATAACTTAGTAGGCGGTCTGATCTGGATCAGTTTATTGCTAGGCTTAGGTTATGGTGTCGGGAATATGCTTGGATTTGCCGTAGATGTATTTTAATGTTTAAAGTCTTTTTGAACATAAGCAAAGCCCACCGCAGTGGACTTTTTTGATGGTATGGGTTTTTTTAGTGTTTGGTAATGGTGACGGCTGTACTGCCGACCCAAGAACCTAAAAGAGCTGGGCTAGACACAGAAAACTGTCCTTTTTTCGCTTCACGGGAAATATAAATCGAGAGTGAGTGAAAGTCGGCATGACTGATGAATAAATCTTGAGCAGATAGATGCCATTTTTCTCCCGAATTGAGTGCTGCAATTTGAGTGGAAATTTGGTTCAAAATATCCATTTTTATTCCTGAATGACACGCATTTGAAGCGTTAAGATATGACTATCTTGTGACATAAACATGTCATTCATATGACAATCGTAACATCAGGCCAAATAATCATCAGCACTTATGCTTTTGGCTTTTCCGTTGAAAAATTAGAATTTTTTAAAATATATTCAATTTCTTCTTGGCTGGCCTGCTGTAACTTGGCACGAAATACAGCGATGGTTTGCTCAATCAAGGTTTCTGCTTCTAACTCGAGACGTAAACGAACATTTTCCAGTTCCGATAGCATGGCCGTGTCGCTAATCGACGGCATGCCTTTGGCAAAATTCAATGCCGCACCTTCAGGGTTCTTATGATAACGCGCCGTATAGGTCTGAATTTCACGCTCTAAATTTTGTCGAATCAGGGACAGTGTTTGGCTTTGTTCAGCAAATTGTCGTGCTTCATCTGACTGTAAGGCTTGAGCATAGTCTGCTTGTGCAGCGCGTTTCTTGGCTAAAGATTGTTCTAGCGCACGTTGATGGCGTAGACGGGCATCTTCAATCAATTGTGCCTTACGTTCTACATAAGCACGTTCTATTGTTTCAAAGGATTGTTGTTGTGCAAGCGCGTCCTTTTCCAACCATTTTTGAATATTGGTTTCGGGTTTGAGCACATTACAGACGCGGTGTAGGTCATCAATAAATGCCTGACGAACAGCCTCAGGTACGTCTAACCAGCGCTGTTTAAAATCTTGACCGACATTTAATGCCACCACGTATCTCCTTAATTCGATTGATCAGCTATAGTTTAAAAGTTCGTGGTTCAATACCTAAGCGTCGGTATTGTTTAAATTTTTCACGACCCAGTTGTTTTGCCGATTCATTATTTTCGATGATTTCTATAATGTGACTAAATTTATCAATCTGTTCAAGCGCTTGATTGTTAAAATTAAACACGATCCAGTCCGATTGTTCCGGCAGGCGAGATGAAATACAGATTGTAGCCGATTGCTGATCAATGCCATGCGGAATGAAACTGCTGGGATCAAAACTCCACAATCGTTCATCAAGCTGCTGTTGTAAGTCTGCGTCTGCACAATATAACCAAATACGTTCAGGTTGTTTCAGAATCTTACGGCACAAACGGCAAGTGCTTTCCACTTGCCGTTCGGGACTTTTTTCAAATAAGTAAAAGCTTACTTTAGCCATTTGACTGCGCACGATTGGCTAAAAATTGGAGTAATAATGGCACAGGACGACCAGTTGCACCTTTGGCTGAACCCGAGTTCCATGCAGTACCGGCAATATCTAAATGCGCCCAACGGTATTCACGCGTGAAGCGTTGTAAGAAGCAGGCTGCAGTGACTGAACCGGCTTTAGGGCCACCAATATTGGCAATATCAGCAAAAGGCGAATCCAGTTGTTCTTGGTAATCGTCAATCACGGGCATGCGCCATACACGGTCAAATGAGGTTTGTCCCGCAGCATGAATTTCAGCAGCCAGTTCATCATCTGGGGTGAATAGACCGGTCAGCACTGAACCTAAGGCAACCACACATGCACCAGTTAAAGTGGCAATATCAATAACTAAAGCAGGGTTAAAGCGTTTGATGTAGGTCAGGGTATCGCATAAAACCAAACGACCTTCTGCATCGGTATTTAAAATTTCGACCGTTTGACCGCTCATGGTTTTTACGATATCCCCCGGACGTGTTGCATGACCTGAAGGCATATTTTCAGCGGCAGCAATGGCACCGACCACATGAATCGGCAGTTTTGCTTCACAGAGCGCACGCATGGTCCCTAACACAGATGCGGCACCACACATATCGTATTTCATTTCATCCATACCAGCACCCGGTTTGAGTGAAATACCGCCCGTATCAAAGGTGACCCCTTTACCGACTAAGACCACAGGCGCTTGTTCGGTATGGGCTTTATATTCAAGGGTAATGACACGACCCGGACGATCTGACCCTTTGCTGACTGCAAGGAAGGCGTTCATGCCCAAATCGGCCATTTGTTGTTCATTAATTACCGTGACTTTGAGCAAGTCAGGATATTGTGCAGCGAGCGCTTGTGCTTGCTCTGCCAAATACTCAGGGAAGCAAATATTCCCCGGACGATTGCCTAAATCACGCGCCCAGTTTTGACCCGATTGTACGGCATGAATCAAGTTGAGTTGTTGTGGATTCAAGGTACTGTTGTTTGAAATCAGATGAATATTTTCGAGTATGAATTCATTTTTTTTCGATTTGTATTCATCAAAAGCATACGCGGCTTGGGTTAAAGCCAAGGCAAATAAATAATGCTGCTCTACTGCTAATGCAGAAATATCAATACTGATTTGTTTGAATTTTTTTTGTGACGTTTTGATAATGCTTTGCGCAATTTTTGCTAATTTATTGGCTTGCAGATCCGCAGCTTTATCTATGCCGATCAGTACAGTATTACTACATACCGCCACTTTCCCGATGAGTGGTAAGCTTTCAGTTAAACTGGCTTTAAATTGGGCTGCTTCAACTAAAGCGCTTAAATTATTGATTTCATAAGAAGTAGCCGCCTTTTGTAGCTGCTCAGAATCGACTAATATCAACAAATATGGGCTAGACGCATTCTCTTGGAATGACGTATTAATTGTTAGTTTCATGTTCTGTATTCATGCCTGTGAATGTTTGCAAACCATTAAACCATTGAAACATTTCTATGAATAGAGTTTCAATGCGCAACTACAGTATAGGTTTTATATTTTCACCATTCGGGTAAACTAAGCCTAGTTTTTATTTGCCTCTTTTTTGGAAGAATTAATTTGATTATTCGGCGTTATTTGGTCAAGCAAGTGGTGTCTACATCCTTGGTTGTGATTGCCTTATTGACCTTAATCATGATGGGTGGTCGACTGATCAAGTACTTTGGTGTTGCGGCACAAGGTCGTTTAGATGTCAGTATTCTATTCAGTATTATTGGTTATCGACTGCCAGAATTTCTGACTTTAATTCTTCCATTGGGCTTCTTTATTGGCTTGGTACTGGTGTTTGGTCGTTTGTATGTCGACCATGAAATGGCGGTACTTAATGGCAGTGGGATCAGTCGGCATCGCTTGGGACGCTTACTGATACCACTGACTGTGGTTTTTCTTGCCGTGCAATCGGTGCTCATGATCTGGATATCGCCTTGGGGGCTGCGTCAGTTTGAAGAATTGACCACCAATCAAGCGGTGCGAACGGGCTTTGATTTGGTTCGCCCGAAAGAGTTTATTTCATCGGGGCCTTATACCATTTATGCAGGGGACTTGTCTGAAGATCGTCGTAATTTAA
>ERZ724510.1659-NODE-1659-length-12152-cov-11.904439_pt1 | contig 12152 bp, 6 predicted proteins | sample MGYA00376043_ERZ724510 | MGnify/ENA primary metagenome ERZ724510 (study PRJEB28724, sample SAMN07190888) | wastewater metagenome | isolation source: influent of sewage treatment plant in Hong Hong | place: USA: Christiansburg, Virginia | collected 2016-03-01 ... | reverse complement strand
CCGGCAAACTTGGACAGCAGGGCGTTTTCCTTGATGCCTTCGTAAATGCCGTCCAGATCGTCGGCAATGGTGGTCAGGTAGCACGACGACAGCTGGCTGCGGCGGGTGCCGGCGTTGAACAGCGTCGGGGTGGACGACATGAAGTCAAAGGTGGACAGCACATTGTAAAACTCGATGGCGCGCGCTTCGCGGTCAATCTCGTTCAGTGCCAGGCCCATGGCCACGCGCATGTAAAACGCCTGCGGCAGCTCGATGCGCTGGCCGTCGATGTGCAGGAAATACCGGTCATACAGGGTTTGCAGGCCCAGATAACCAAACTGGGTATCGCGGCTGGCCACCAGCGCACGGCCCAGACGTTCCAGATCGTATTCGCCCAGTTTTTCATCCAGCAGCTCGGCGGCGATGCCGCGCTTGACGTAGCGGGGAAAGTAGTCGGCGTAGCGCTCGGCCATGCTTTCCTGGCTGACGGTTTCACCGAGGATTTCCAGACGAATGCTGTTGAGCAGCAGGCGGGCGGTGACCAGATTATACGCCGGGTCTTTTTCGATCATGGCGCGGGCGGCCATGATGGCGGATTTGTTGACTTCGTCTTCGGCGACGCCGTCGTACAGGTTTTTCAGGGTTTCCGACAGGATGTGTTCGGCGTCGGTGTCGGCTTCCAGCCCGCTGCATGCCGATTTGATCAGCGCTTTCAGCGCGGCCACGTCGAGCAGTTCCTGGCTGTTATCGGCCTTCAGCACATTGATGACGTGGGCCACGTCGGTTTCGCCGCGCAGCGCACGCTGGCGCGAGCGTTCTTCGCGGTACAGCACATAGGCGCGGGCCACGTCGTGTTCGCCCGAGCGCATCAGTGCCAGTTCTACCTGATCCTGAATTTCTTCAATGTGGATGGCACCGCCTTCTGGCTTGCGCCGCATCAGCGCGCCCACCACTTGTTCGGTCAGGTGAGCGACTTGCTCGCGGATACGGGCCGACGTAGACCCCTGGCTGCCGGCCACGGCCAGAAAGGCCTTGGACATGGCCACGGAAATCTTGCCTGGCTCAAATGCCACCACGCTGCCATTGCGGCGGATGGTTTTGAAATTGCCATAGGGGGAGTCGGTAGCGGGCAAAGCGTCGCTCGTGCTGTACATGGATCGGGATTCCTTCGTCATCTATCTGGGATTGCCGGCCGGGTGGGCCGGCCAGACCGTCATGCCTGTGGATAAAGGTGTGGACGGAATGTGCAGCGTTTGCGCGATAAAACACAAGATGTGTTGGCGCTGCGGTTGCACAACCACAAATGCTAGTGGTTTGTTGGCGCAGATACAAGATTGACTTTTTGCCCGGTTTGCGGGCCAGACCCTGCCAGATGGGCAGAATCCCCATTGCGGCAAGCACTTGCCGGGTTGCGGCCAATGGTGGCGGGATGGCGCAGAATTTTGCCCAGAAGCCGCCGACAGGCAGTGCATTGTTGTTTTCTTGCGACGCCGTGGCGGACGATGGCGGCAAGGCACGAACCTGAGGGCAGGATTTGGCCACGAGCAGGCGCATACAGACAGGGGGTTTCGCACCCGTGGTAAAATCTCTCGCCTGAGCATGTTTCAACGGTTTTCCTTCCACCCCTTGCAATGCAGCCGCGCCAGTGCGCCGGTCGGCTGCCGGTACTGAAGCCATCATGAGCAAATTCCCCAAGGAAATTTTCAAGGCCTACGATATTCGTGGGATTGTCGGCAAAACCCTCACCCCCGAGATCGCCCAGGCGATTGGCCAGGCGATTGGCAGCGAGGCGCGGGCGCGTGAGGTGAAGGCCGTGTGCATTGGCCGCGATGGCCGCCTGTCCGGGCCGGATTTGTCCGATGCGCTGGCCGCCGGCCTGCGCCAGGCCGGGGTGGATGTGATTGACGTGGGCCGGGTGGCCACGCCAATGCTGTACTTTGCCGCCTATGAACTGGGCACCCTGTCTGGGGTGATGGTTACCGGCAGCCATAATCCGCCGGAATACAATGGCCTGAAAATGATGCTGGCTGGCGAAACGCTGGCTGGCGAGGCGATTCAGCAGCTCTATCAGCGGCTGGAAACCGGCAATCTGAGCGAAGGCGCGGGCAGTTACCGTGAACACGAGATTGCCGAAGCCTATCTGCAGCGCATTGTCGGCGAGGTGAAACTGGCCCGGCCAATGAATATTGTGGTGGACTGCGGCAACGGTGTGCCGGGTGATTTTGCCCCCAAGCTGTACCGGCGCATGGGTTGCCGGGTGCGCGAGCTGTTTTGCGACGTGGACGGCAATTTCCCCAACCATCACCCCGACCCATCACAGCCGGCCAACCTGCAGGACGTGATCCAGGCACTGGCGCACACCGATGCCGAGCTGGGCCTGGCGTTTGACGGCGACGGTGACCGACTGGGTGTGGTCACCAAAGACGGCCAGATCATCTACCCGGACCGCCAGCTGATGCTGTTTGCCGGTGATGTACTGTCGCGCAACCCTGGGGCCAAGATCATCTACGACGTGAAGTCCACCCGCAATCTGGCACCGTGGATTCGCGACCTCGGCGGCGAGCCAATCATGGCGCGCACCGGCCACAGCTTTATCAAGGCCAAAATGAAAGAAACCGGCGCGGCGCTGGCCGGTGAAATGAGCGGCCATGTGTTCTTCAAGGAACGCTGGTACGGGTTTGACGATGGCCTGTACGCGGGTGCGCGCCTGCTGGAAATTCTCTCCCAGGTGGACGACCCCAGCGCCGTGCTCAATGCGCTGCCTAATTCGGTATCCACCCCGGAACTGAACATCAAGATGAAAGAAGGCGAGCATTACGCGCTGATCGACCGTCTGCAGGCCAGCGCCCGCTTTGAAGGTGCCAGTGAAATCATCACCATCGACGGCCTGCGAGTGGAATACCCGGATGGCTTTGGCCTGGCGCGCGCTTCCAACACCACGCCGGTGATCGTGCTGCGCTTTGAAGCCGACAGCACCGAGGCGCTGACCCGCATCCAGAACGATTTCCGTCGGGTGATTTCTGCCGAAACCGACGCCGAGCTGCCCTTTTAACCCGGCCAGCGCCCATGCGCGCTGACAGCCCTGGCGGCCCGCCTGTGGCCGCCTTTTTTTGTGATGTGTGAGATGCCCATGTTTGACCAAGCCGCTACCCAGCTGCACACCGTGCGCGACCTGCTGCGCTTTGCCGTCAGTCGCTTTACCGAAGCCGGACTGAGCTTTGGCCACGGCAGCGACAACGCTTACGACGAAGCTGCCTATCTGATTCTGCACACCCTGAAACTGCCGCTGGACCGGCTGGAGCCGTTTCTGGACGCCCGGCTGGTCAGCGATGAAGTGGAGCAGGTGCTCGACGTGCTGGCCCGCCGCGCCAACCTGCGCCTGCCTGCCGCCTACCTGACCCAGGAAGCCTGGCTGGGCGACTATCGCTTTTTTGTTGATGAGCGGGTGATTGTGCCGCGTTCGTTTATTGCCGAACTGCTGCCCGAAGCGCTGGCACCGTGGATCGAATACCCCGAGCTGGTGCATCGCGCGCTGGACATGTGCACCGGCTCTGGCTGCCTGGCCATTTTGCTGGCCGATGCCTATCCGGATGCCGAGGTGGATGCCGTCGATCTGTCGGCAGATGCGCTGGCGGTGGCCGCCATCAATGTGGCCGACTACGGCCTGCAAGAGCGCATCACGCTGATTCAGTCCGATCTGTTTGCCGCGCTGGCCGGGCAGGAATACGACCTGATCATCAGCAACCCGCCCTACGTCAATGCCCCGTCGGTGGCCGAACTGCCCGACGAATACCGCCACGAACCCGAGCTGGCACTGGGCTCGGGCGAGGATGGGCTGGACGCCACTCGCGAGATTTTGCGCTGCGCGCCGGCCTTCCTCAGCGAACACGGCGTGCTGGTGGTGGAAATCGGCCATAACCGCGACGAACTGGAAGCCGCTTTCCCGCAGCTGCCGTTCACCTGGCTGGCCACCGCCAGCGGCGATGGCTTTGTGTTCCTGCTCACCCGTCAAGACCTGCTGGCCGCAGCATGAGCCAGCGTTGGGCCCTGGTCAGCCTGCACCTGACCGTGCTGCTGTTTGGCGGTGCCGGGCTGTTTGGCCGCTGGCTCACGGTGTCGCCCTGGATGATGGTGTTTGGCCGCACCCTGTTTGCCGCCCTGGCGCTGGCGCTGTGCCTGCGCTGGCTGCGTCGCCCGCCTGGCCCACGGCTGGACTGGCGCTGGGCGGCACAGGCTGGCGGCTGTCTGGCGCTGCACTGGGTGACGTTCTTTCAGGCCATTCAGGTGGGCGGTGTGGCGGCGGGCCTGCTGGGCTTTGCCGCATTTCCGGCGTGCGTGGTGGTGCTGGACAGCCTGCGCCAGCGATGCTGGCCGTCGGCGCAGTCGCTGGGCATGGTGGCGCTGGTCAGCCTGGGTCTGGTGCTGGTCACCCCGCTGGATGCCGGCGGCAGCGCCGTGCGGCTGGGGGTGCTGTGGGGTGCGTTGTCGGCGCTGCTGTTTGCCGTGCTGGTGCTGCTGAACCGTCAGGCTGCCGGACACGACCCCTTGCGCACGGCGGGCTGGCAAAACACCGCTGCCGCGCTATGGCTGCTGCCGATGGCCTGGCCGGAGCTGCCGGGCCTGAGCCATCACGACTGGCTGGGCCTGGCGCTGCTGGGGGTGGTGTTCACCGCGCTGGCGCATGCGCTGTTCCTGCTCAGCCTGCGCCGCCTGTCGGCCCAGCGGGTGGCGGTGGTGACCGCGCTGGAGCCGGTGTACGGCATGCTGTTTGCCTGGTTGCTGTTTGCCGATGTGCCCAGCGGGCAGATGCTGCTGGGCGGGGCGGTGATTATGCTGGCCACCACCTGGGCGTCGTGGCGCGATGGGGAGGCTGGCTAGCCCAACAGCGGTGGGCGCTGCGTGGGGGAAAAGCGGTCAGCGCCCTGCCTCCTGGCGCGCCTTGTCCAGCAAGGGGGTGAACTCACGCAGCGATGCCTGATATGCCTGCTGTTTCTGGGCGCAGAAGGTTTGCCGGTCCTGCTGGCGGGCTTGCTGGTTGATTTGTTCGGCAATGCGCTTGCTCAACTGCACGCCTTCCTGTTCGGTCACCTGTTTGGTGCAGCCCAGCAGGGAGAAACCTTGCTGCAGCTGGCTGCTGAGCGTGCGTTGCGGCAGCTGGCACAGCTGTTCCACGCCACTGGCCACCAGCGCACCGCTGAGCAGGGCGACACACACTTCGCGGGGCGAGGGCGGCGGCGGCTCGGCGGCCTGGGTGCAAGGCAGGGCCAGCAGCGCGGCCAGCGCCAGCGGATAACAGGGATTCATGGGGCATCCGGAAGTAGGGCGCGCGATGGCGCCGGGGTGCTCATGCTACACAGCGTCTCAAGGGCGGGCAATCGAGCGCGCTCAGCTTTGCTGCCCGCGCTGGGCGCGTTCTTCGCGCGGGGTCATGCCAAAGTGGTTGCGGTAGGTGCTGGAAAAATGCGGGCCGGAGGAAAACCCGCAGGACAGGCCAATCTGCACAATCGACTTGCTGGTTTGCTGCAGCAGTTGGCGGGCGCGGCTCAGGCGCAGTTCCAGATAATATTTGGACGGTACGGTATTCAGGTGCTGCTTGAACAGCCGTTCCAGCTGGCGGCGGGAGACGCCCACATAAAAGGCGATGTCGTCGGTGGTCAGCGGTTCTTCAATATTGGCTTCCATCAGGCTCACTGCCTCGGTGAGCTTGGGCTGGCTGCCGCCAATGCGGGTTTGCAGCGGAATGCGCTGGCGCTCGTTGCCGGGGCGAACCCGTTCGATGCTGAACACTTCCGACAACTGGGCGGTAAAGTCGCTGCCCAGTTGCTGGCCAATCAGCGCCAGCATAAAGTCCAGCGTGGCCGCGCCGCCGGCGCAGGAGCCCCGGTTGCGGTCAATTTCATACAGATTGGACGAAACGATCACATCGGGAAAATCATCGCTGAAGCGGTTGATTTCCTGCCAGTGCAAGGTGGCGCGGTAGCCGGACAGCAGCCCGGCGCGGGCCATCCAGTAGCTGCCGGTGTCCAGCCCGGCAATAAACAGCTTGTCCGGCGACAGCAGCGCCAGGTGGCGTTGCAGCAGGTCTACATCCACGGGCAGGTGAATGTCTTCCGCCACGATGAACAAGGCATCCAGCCGGGGCGCGTAGCTGAGGGTGAGGTCGGTGGTGATGTCCACGCCACAGCCCGCGCGCACCCGTTCGCCTTCCAGACTCAGGGTGAGTGTTTCAAACACCTTGCGTTCGGCCAGCACATTGGCGCGGGTTAGCGCGTCCACCGCCAGGGCCCAGGCAGAGAGCGAGAATTGCGGCAGCAGCAAAAAGCCGTAGCGCAGGGGTTTGCTGGTGGGCGGAGTGGGTTCCGGCATGGGGCGGTGGCGGGCAGGCAATGGCGGTTGAACGGGCACGTCAGAACTCACACTAGGGCAAATCGGAAAAGATGGCAAGCCGCCAAAAGGAGGATGCAGCGGCGGACGGTAAGGTCAGAGGCAACCTTTATGCCTGTAATCCCGCAGGCTGGCAAGGCCAGTGCGGGACGGATTGGGCCACTGCCAGGTTTCGATGGCGGTGGGGTGCGGCCAAGTTTGCGCCAATGGCGCGGCGCACCAACCGCTCCTGGCGTGGTTGTGCTGGCTTGCACTGTTTGCGCCAGCACGCCCAGCCAGGCACACAACGCTGGGTTTTGTGATCCGCGCTCAACAGGTTGCCAGCATACACGTTAGGCAACGAATGTCGCTTCGATTCGCGTTTGTCGTCTTGATGTTGTATCTCCATGTCGCAAAACCGAAGGTGACCCCCCCCCTCCCACGCCTAGAATCGGCGGATGCATGGTCATCCCGCCCCAATCGGGCGCAAGATGAACGTGCACAGCAGACGCATTCTGTCCTAGCCTGAATTGTCGCCCCGCACTGAAAAGAGCCCTACACATGTCCTTGTCCAGCCAGATTGAACTGAAAGCGTTGATTGCCGACGTCACCGCCATTGCCGCCGAGCGCCTGCCAGCGGCCGAGTACGAACGGCTTGCCCCGTATTTTTCTGCCTACTTTGAAGAAGCCGAGGCGGCAGACCTCAAACGCGCTGCGCCGCTGGACCTTTACGGCGCTGCCATGGCCCATCTGGACTTTGCCGGCAGCCGCACGCCGGGCCAGCACAAGGTGCGGGTGTACCACCCGGATTTTGAACGCCACGGCTGGCAGTCCACCCACACCGCCATTGAAATCGTCAACGACGACATGCCGTTTTTGATTGATTCGGTGGCCATGCTGCTGGCGCGGCACAACCTCACCCTGCATCTGCTGGTGCATCCGGTGCTGGAAGTCGAGCGCGACAGCGCCGGCCAGCTGCTGGCGGTGCGCCGCACTGGCGGGCGCGCTGTGCCGCTGGAATCGCTGATTCATCTGCAGGTGGACCGCATCAGCGACCCGGCGCAGATGGCGCGCATTGCCGAAGAGCTGCAACAGGTGCTGGCTGATATCCGCGTGGCGGTGGAAGACGAACCGGCCATGCGCCATGAGCTGCACACCATCCAGACCGCGCTCAGCCAGGTGGCCCTGCCGCCGGGCAAGCTGGATGTGCAGGAGATTTCCGCGTTTCTGGACTGGGTGAACGAGCGGCATTTCCTGCTGCTGGGCTATTGCGCCTACGACCTGGTGCGCACCGACGACGGCGACGCACTGCGCATTGTGCCGGGCAGCGGCCACGGCATCCTGCGCAATCAGGGCGACAAAACCTTCTCGGCCAGCTTTGCCGTGCTGCCGGCCCACCTGCGCGAACTGGCCTACGATCCGTCTTGCCCGATCATGCTGAACAAGTCGCAGACCCGCGCCACCATCCACCGCTCGGCGCATCTGGATTTCATTGGCATCAAGCGCTACAACGCCGACGGCCAGGTGGTGGGCGAATGCCGCTTCCTGGGCTTGTACACCGCCGCCGCCTACCATGAATCGCCGCGCAACATCCCGATTCTGCGCCGCAAGATGGACGCGGTGGCCACCGAATGCGATTACGTGGAAAACAGCTACAAGGCCAAAACCTTGCAGTTTGTGCTGGAAAGCTACCCGCGCGACGAGCTGTTTGAAATTCCGGTGGAGGTGCTGCAGCCGATTGCCGAAGGGCTGGTCAACCTGCTGGAGCGCCCGCGCGTGCGCCTGTTCCTGCGCACCGACCTGTATCAGCGCTATGTCAGCGCGCTGGTGTTTGTGCCGCGTGACAGCTTCAGCACCGAAGTGCGGCTGAAAATCGAAAAAGTGCTGATGCAGGCGCTCAATGGCAGCGCCGCCGAATACAGCGTGGCGATTTCCGACACCCATCTGGCACGGGTGCATTACATCATCCGCACCCCGGCGGGTGCGCTGCCCGACTTTGACGCCCAGGCCATTGAGCTGGACATTGCCCGCATTGTGCGCGGCTGGGGCGACGAGCTGCACCACCAGCTGGTAGACAGCTACGGCGAAGGGCGCGGCAATGTGCTGTTCAGCCAGTACCAGAACGCTTTTCCGGTGGCCTACCGCGAAGATTTCTCGCCGCGTCATGCCGTGCTGGATATTGCCTTGATTGAAGAAGCGCTGGCTGGCGCGCCGCTGGCGCTCAAGCTGTACAAGCCGCTGCGCAAGGGCAGCGCCGGGCAAAACCTGAAAGTGTTCCGCGCCGGCCAGCCGGCCAGCCTGTCGGCCAGCTTGCCGGTGCTGGAAAACATGGGCGTGCGCGTGCAGGACGAACGTCCGTATGCGGTGGAGCGCGCCGATGGCGCCACGGTGTGGATCAACGACTTTGGCCTGGAAGTGGCCAATGTGGCCCATATCGAACAAGACGACGTGCGCGAGCGTTTCCAGCAATTGCTGCGCCGGGTGGCAGCCGGCCAGGGCGAAAACGACGGCTTTAACAAGCTGGCGCTGCAGGCCGACCTGGACTGGCATGAAGTGCTGCTGGTGCGTGCGCTGGCCAAATACCTGCGCCAGGCCGGGCTGACCTTCAGCCAGAGCTATATCGAACAATGCGTGGCCAACTACCCGGCCATCACCCGTGGCCTGGTGCGCCTGTTCATGGCCCGCCTCGACCCGGCCCAGCACGACCGCAGCCATGCCGCCGCGCTGGAAGCCGAGGTGCGCGAGCAGTTTGAACAGGTCAGCAACCTGGACGAAGACCGCATCCTCAACGGCCTGCTGACCATCATCCTGGCCATCCGCCGCACCAACTACTGGCAGCGCGACGCCGCCGGCCAGGTCAAGCCGTATCTGTCGTTCAAGCTGGAATCCGGGGCGATTCCCTTCCTGCCGCAACCGCGCCCGCTGTTTGAAATCTGGGTGTACGGTGCGCGGGTGGAAGGCGTGCATCTGCGCGGCAGCAAGGTGGCGCGCGGCGGCCTGCGCTGGTCCGACCGCATGGAAGACTTCCGCACCGAAGTGCTGGGCCTGGTGAAGGCGCAGATGGTGAAAAACTCGGTGATTGTGCCGATGGGCTCCAAGGGCGGCTTTGTTTGCAAGCAGCTGCCGCCAGCCAGCGAGCGCGAAGCCTGGCTGGCCGAAGGCGTGGCCTGCTACAAGATGTTTATCTCCGGCCTGCTCGACCTGACCGACAACCTGGTCAACGGCCAGGTGGTTCCGCCCGAGGCGGTGCTGCGTCTGGACGAGGACGACCCTTACCTGGTGGTGGCCGCCGACAAGGGCACGGCCACCTTCTCCGACATCGCCAACAGTGTGTCCGAGGCGTATGGTTTCTGGCTGGGTGACGCGTTTGCCTCGGGCGGCTCGGCGGGCTACGACCACAAAAAAATGGGCATCACCGCACGCGGCGCGTGGGAATCGGTCAAGCGCCATTTCCGTCATCTGGGCGTGAATACCCAGACGCAAGACTTTACCGTGATTGGCATTGGCGACATGGCCGGTGATGTGTTTGGCAACGGCATGCTGCTGTCCGAGCATATCCGCCTGCTGGCCGCGTTTAATCACCAGCATATTTTCCTCGACCCCAACCCGGACGCCGCCAGCAGCTTTGCCGAACGCGCCCGCCTGTTCAACCTGCCGCGCTCCAGCTGGAGCGACTACAACACCGCGCTGATTTCTGACGGCGGCGGGGTGTTCGAGCGCCGTGCCAAATCCATCCCGCTGTCGGCTCCAGTGCGCGCCTGGCTGGGCGTCGAGCGCGACAGCATGGCACCCAACGAGCTGATTCACGCCATCCTGCAAGCCCCGGCTGACCTGCTGTACAACGGTGGCATCGGCACCTATATCAAGGCCAGCACGCAAAGCCACGCCGAAGCCAACGACCGCGCCAACGACGGCTTGCGTGTCAACGACAACGCGTTGCGGGTGAAGGTGATTGGCGAAGGCGGCAACCTGGGCATCACCCAGCTGGGCCGCATCGAATGCGCACGCCATGGCGTGGCGCTGTCCAGCGACGCCATCGACAACTCCGCCGGGGTGGACTGCTCCGACCACGAAGTGAACATCAAGATCCTGCTGGGTGGGGTGATGCAGGCCGGCGATATGACGCTGAAGCAGCGCAACCTGCTGCTGGCCGAGATGACCGACGAAGTGGGCCATTTGGTGCTGCGCAACAACTATCTGCAAACCCAGATTCTGGCAGTGAACAAAGCCCATGCCGCACAAATGCTGTCGGCGCAGCAGCGCATGATCACCCAGATGGAAAAAACCGGCGAGCTGAACCGCGCGCTGGAGTTTCTGCCTGACGACAGCGCCATTGCCGAGCGCCGCGCCAGCCGCCAGGGCCTGACCAGCCCGGAAGTAGCGGTGCTGCTGGCCTACAGCAAGATTTCGCTCGACCGCGCATTGCAGGCATCCCCCCTGCCGGATCACCCCGATCTGGACAGCGTGCTGGTGAATTACTTCCCCACCGCCTTACAAAGCCGCTTTGCCGACGCCATGCACCGCCACCCGCTCAAGCGTGAAATCATTGCCAACCAGCTGGCCAACCAGGTGGTCAACCGCATGGGCACCACGTTTATCTTCCGCATGCAGGAAGAATCCGCCTGGCCGGCGGCAGACATCACCCAGGCCTGGGTGACGGTCAACCGCATCTTTGATGGCGAAGCGCTGTGGAACGCCATCGAGGCGCTGGATAACCAGGCCCCGGCTGACGCGCAGGTGAGCATGCTGGTGCAAGTGCGCACGCTGATTGAGCGCGCCACCCGCTGGCTGCTGCGCAATGGTCGCCCGCTGGATGGCATGGCCGCCTGGGTGGCACGTTGCCACGCGCCGATGGCCAGCTTGCTGGCGGGCCTGCCCAGCTGGATTGACGCCGCCCATTACCCGGCGGTGGCCGACTGGGAGCAGCGCCTGAGCAGCGCCAACGTGCCGGCTGGATTGGCAGGGGTGATTGCCCGGCTGGACTTTGCCGTGGCCGGTTTTGACATTCTCGATCTGGCCCAGGCGCAAAGCCTGCCGCTGGCCGTGGTGGCGGCCAATTACTTCGAGCTGGGCCGCGTGCTGCAGCTGGACTGGCTGCGCGACGCCATCACCCGCCTGCCGCGCGACAACCGCTGGCAAGCGCTCACCCGCTCGGCGCTACGAGACGACCTGTATCGCCTGCACCGCGAACTGACCGCCAGCGCACTGACCTGCCCGGTATGCGGCGACCAGCAGTACGCCGCCCACTGGCTGGCCGGCAAGGGCGAACAGCTGGAAGTGTGCAAGCAGATGCTGACCGAGCTGCAAAGCTACGACACGCTGGACCTGGCCATGCTGTCGGCGGGCATGCGTGAGGTGGGTAACCATCTGATGCGCTGATGGTGTGATGGTGAAAATTTAGAGGGCAACCCGGAGTGAGTCCGGGTGAAGGGGAAGCCGCGCGGGAGACCGCGCGGTTTTTTTATATAGGGCAGATCAAAAAAATGAGAGCAATAGTCAATCTGACTATGCTGACGCCGACAATAATAAACAACCACTTGATTAAGTTTAGATTTTTATGACTCGGGAGTAAGGGCGTCGAGTTCTCGCCTTAGCTCGGCTTTGGCTTCGAAAGGACTCATCGCACGCCATTTCCAATAGCTGCCACGATCAATTTCCATAACCTTTTGATTTGCAATGCAATTAAAAAATTCTAAGACGTCACCAGCCAATGCTTCGACCTCTTCCCGAGAAACCAATTTGTATTCTTCATTAAGGACACACTGATTTATTCCCCGACAGCTGGCCCGAAGCCTCCTGATCTGCGAACA
>ERZ724510.1638-NODE-1638-length-12283-cov-13.664459_pt1 | contig 12283 bp, 7 predicted proteins | sample MGYA00376043_ERZ724510 | MGnify/ENA primary metagenome ERZ724510 (study PRJEB28724, sample SAMN07190888) | wastewater metagenome | isolation source: influent of sewage treatment plant in Hong Hong | place: USA: Christiansburg, Virginia | collected 2016-03-01 ... | reverse complement strand
TGGGCACCCAAAGAAGGTTAAGTAAGTGCCATTCGGGTCTGTCCCCTATTGTTCGATGTCACACCGTTGGGTCTACGATCCTGGTGTGGTTCATGCAGTGCGCAAGGATTTTGTAGGTGAACACAAAATAAGCCAGGCCAAAGGTGATAAACGTGATTATTATCCACAATACAACATTGCCAATAATACTGGCAAGGTCAATACTGCAAATAAGCCTGCCATATTTCTTGCCATCCGCATCGACGACATATGTTTTGCTGATGATAAACCTGAATAGATAATAGGGGTAAACAAACAAAGCAAGCCCAAGGGTTACAATTGTCAGAAGCACCCACAATACAAAATGGCCAATAATATCAACCAGACCAAGCTCCGATTTGAACATGAGGCGTTCGGCTGATTCACCCCTATAAACTAAAGCCATCATGATTATTGCCTCTGTTCGCGCATTGTGGCTAGTTCATGTGCTCTAGCTGCTGTTTTAACCACCATGCAATCCAAGTTTTGCCATTCACCATACAGCGTGCTTTGATCGCCACGAGATGCGCAAACCTTGTTTCTTGTGTTTACCCAGCGCTTTTGCGCTGCAACCATCTCCTCTTTGTCCTGAACCATTTCAAGCGCCGGCTTCCAGGCCAGGTTCAGCGAGTTGCGCTGACGGTCAAGCTCCCATCTGGAGCACTCGACCATACCTGCCTGATCAGCCTTGCCGGCTTTTTCCTTCAGGCATGTTCGGTATTCTGCAGTCGGGCCAACAGGGTCGTCTGGATATTCTGGAATAGGGATTGGCTGAACAACCGCTTCAGCTGGGCGGGTGACCACGGGCTGCTGAACGGCGGCAGGCTGGGCTGCGGCCTGCTCCTGCCTTGCTGCGGCCTGTTCGTATTGCGGGGCCGGGGTGCCAGGCTGAACGCCGGGCTGCATCTGGGTGACGGGAGAGCCAAGCGCTGCCGCCCGCCTGGCGTCGTCAGCCGAAAACTTTCGGACAAAAGTGGCGCCGTGCCGTTGCCCTGACGGAAACACAATATCGATATGAAATGCTGTTTTTTCTGCATTCCACACCTTGCGTATTGTCATGATGTCATCAGCGCCGGTTTCATTGTTTTTCTTGAGAACATTAACCGTGCCATTATTGACGTCAACATCACCAAGCGTAACAGCAAAAGGTGCGTCGCCAACAAGCATAGACATGGCATTATTTGCATAATTCAGCGATATTGTTCCTTCTCCATCGCTAAATGCGTACACGCCAGAGATTGATTCCAGCAATTCACGCTTTTTGGTGTCGCCAAGCTGCTTTGATGAATCGCCTTCACCAAAAATGCGAGCAAGAAAACTGACTTTCCTGCCATCTTCGTTTTGCCCGCCACCTCCACCGCTACACCCTGACAGTGCAAAGCAGGACGCCAACATTGTGGCCATGATCGCCTTGTGGTACATTTCTTTCGCCGTAGTTCAGGTAATTAAACCCTGCTGACATTACCAGCGCCTATGTTTTTGGTCAAGGTAAACAAGATGTTGACACGGCGGTAATGTAAAGTTACGCTGTTTATATGCCACAATCTCTGTGGCAAAAACGGGATTGGCATCCCGGAGCACATTGGGTTTTCGGTGTCGTCCCGCAATGGGCGAGCCGTGTGGCGGCAGTGCGCGAAAGGGCCTGCACCTGATCCTTGTGCCAGGTTACGCTGTCATCTCCCGGCCCTGATCATACGTCAGGGTTTGCCGCAATGACGGCTCCGGAATGCGGTTGAGCATGGCCGTCAGCGCCTCCAGCGCCGAGGCTGCGCTGGCGTCTGGCATCTTGGCCAACATCACCAGCCGGCTGGTGCGCTCGACCAGCGTGGCAACGGCAGAGCGGTTGCCGGCGCCCTTGATCAGATCCGCCTCCCAGTGTCCGGGAACCAGGCGGCCCTCTACCTCAGGCGGACGCTCGTGAATGCTGACCCTATCCGGCAGGCGGCCGCGCCGGTCTTCGCCCTGGCTGCGTTTGCGCCGGCCGTCATGACCCTGACGCAGGCAGCGGATCAGGTCTTTGCGCAGCTCACCGCGCGGCGTGGCGTAGATGGTGGCGTAAATGGTTTCGTGTGACACGTGATAGTTTGGATCGTCAGGATAGCGTTCACGCAGTCTGCCTTGAATCTGTTGTGGCGACCAGCCTTGACGCAGCAGGTCGGTGACGACGATGAAGACTGCTGAGTGGGCTTGCAGCTTGCGAGGGCGTCGAGGCTGGCGCAGCCGCTGCCTGGCCTGACGACCAGCGGCGGCGGCATCGTAAGGGACGGTGGCCACGGCGATGGTGTTGCGGCGAATCTCGCGGCTGATTGAGCTGGGCGCGCGTCGCAACACGGCGGCGATGTGCCGCAGGCTAAGCCCCTGGTGGGTCATCTGCATGATGCAGGCGCGTTCTTCTGCGCAAAGCTGGTGGTAGCGTGAGTCCATGGCGACACCTTAGCAGAGTGCTGCACTTGGTTTTTGAGACCGTCCCCGCATTCCGGCCCCACAGAGAAACCGCACCAGTATCGGCGACCATATTGACGCTGCGCATAGCCCAATAGTATGTACCCCGTGTATAATTAGCTACCTGGGATTACATTTTCACCATTCAGCAACCGGACGGGGTTGCAACCGATGACAAAAGGGCTCTGCTCATGAAGATCGATGGAGTGTTTTACCAGTCATTCCTTTCCCAAATGGATCGTTACTCGGAAGAGGATAAACGCTGCATTGAGTCTGTCGTGAAGCGCCTATCGAAGAAAGACAGCACCTGCGAAGAGCGGCCGGGAATGCTTCTCGGAAAAATTCAGTCTGGAAAAACAAAGACGTTCATGGCAATCATCGGCCTGGCGTTTGACAACCAGTTTGACATCACCGTCATTCTGACCAAGGGCACCAAGGCGCTTGCGAAGCAGACTTATGCGCGGGTCAAGCAAGAATTCTCCAGCCACGTCAAAGAAGACCGCTTGCAGGTGTTCGACATCATGACTGTGCCGAGCGGCCTAACCAAGTACGAGCTGAATCAGAAACTCATTTTTATTGCCAAGAAGCAGGTCGATAATATTGACCGACTGATCGCGCTTCTGGGCGACAAGTATCCGGAGCTGAAGGATAAGGGGATTCTGGTTGTCGATGATGAGGCCGACTACGCCAGTGTTGGCTTCAAGAAGAGCGAAGGCGAGGTCTTGAGCAACAGGACGACTGAGCAATTGGAGCAATTGCGCTCCTTGGCCAAGCATGCTGCATTCTTACAGGTTACCGCCACGCCTTACGCGCTGTATCTGCAACCAGCAAACATTGAAATCCAGGGGAAGGCCTTCAAGCCGATCCGTCCGGCATTCACCGAATTGGTCCCGGTACACGCTGACTACGTTGGGGGCGACTATTACTTCGATGAAAGCCAAGAGGAAGGCGCCTTGGCATCCTTCCTTTACTATCCACTTACTGCTGAGGAACTATCGGTTCTGAAAAAGCAGGATGGACGCAAAGTAAAATTGGACAATGTCCTGAACGCCAAAGCGATCACCGGACTTCGGTCAGCAGTCTGCAACTTTCTGGTCGGTGCATGTATTCGCCGTTTGCAAGACGAAGACTATGGGAAGACGCCTAAAAAATTCAGCTTCTTGTTTCACACAGAAGCGGGCAAAGAAGCCCATGCCTGGCAAGAAAAAATCGTCGATACCCTTGTGTCAAGCCTGGCGAAGGCCGGAGCTGAATCGCCAACTCTGATCGAGCCCTTCCTCCTAGAAGCATATGAGGAAATGAAACCGTCAGTGACGACGCTGCAACAGCATTTACCCACCTACGCGAAGGTCCGTTCGGCAGCCTTGCAGATGTTAGCTGATGGGTCCGTGATGATCACCAAGGTCAACTCGGAAAAGCAGATCGAAGAGCTCCTGGATGACGATGGTCAGCTCAAGCTTCGCACGCCGCTGAATATTTTTATCGGTGGGCAGATTCTTGACCGTGGCATCACCATTGCGAACCTGATTGGCTTCTATTACGGCCGCAAGCCCAACGTGTACCAACAAGACACGGTACTCCAACACTCACGCATGTTTGGCTTCCGCCCCAAGGCAGATCTGGCAGTCACCCGGTTCTATACCGAACCCACCATCTATGCGGCGATGAAGCGCATGCATGAGTGTGACGTTGCGCTTCGAGCCGAAATCGCGAAGAACCCTGAGCAGGCCGTGGTATTTATCCAGAAGGACAAGTCGGGCAAAGTGATTCCGTGCAGCCCCAACAAGATCATGTTGTCGAACACGACCACATTGAAACCGTTCAAACGGATGCTGCCTGTCGGTTTTCAGACCGTGTCGAAGACGAAACTTGCACCGATCACAGCCAAGATCGACAGTCACCTGGACAGTCTCAATCCCAACGAGGGCTTTGAAGCCCCTTTTCTGATTGAGCTTGATGTTGCCTTGGCTTTGCTCGATCAAGTGCAGCCTTCGTTAGAAATGTTTGAAGACGAGGGCTACACCTTCGATTGGGATGCGGCAAAGGCAGCGCTGACTTACCTGGCCGGTCTCTCGAAGAAATCTGAAAATCGCAACAAGGTTTGGTGTCTGGTGCGCAAGAATCGTAACCTCAAACGCACTGTGTCGGTCGGTAGTCACGCGCAATACACGGATGCTCCGGACTCGACCAAGACAGAAGGCCGGCTCCGCCAGCAATACTCAATCGACCAACCCATGCTCATCCTGATCCGCCAAAATGGATCAGAAGAAAACGAATGGCGAGGTGCCCCGTTTTACTGGCCAATCATCTCTGCTCAAGAAAATGCTCAGACGACCATTTTCTCGCATGAGACACAGAAGAATGCCGATGTACAAGAGAGTGACGAATAAGTAAGAGTCGCTAACAAAACCCAGCGCAGCGATCCTGGCTAGGCGCACGACCGCAGACAGTACAACAAGTACGGCAAGGTCGGGCAACGACGCCAGGAGGGTTTTGTTAGCGGCTCTAAGTCAGCCAATTCGAGTGAGACTCAGCGATGCACCATAAGACGAAAGAAATGCTCCGCAACGCCCTGTTGGCGCAATTGGAGGAGTCCGGCGGCTCTGCCGGGAACAAGGCATTGCGCGAAGCGATGGAGGCAGCGCTGGGGCGCGAAGTGTCGCAGGAGGACTACGACGAGGTGAAAGAAGAACTCGTCGCCGAAGGCCTGCTCGGGCGCGGCAAGGGCAAAGGCGGTTCTGTGTATCTCGCAGCGGCGGATGACGATGAGGATGCAGGCGACGACTTCTCGCTGGCCGTGCAGGAAGCCCCGGAGCCAAGCGAGGCAAAGCCGCGCAAGGCCAAGGCCGCCGCGCCGGGCGGCCCAGCCAACCAGCCCAATCAGGTGCTGGCTTATCGCTACGACGAAAAGCGCAAAAACAATCCGCATGTGGGCATGGTCGACGTGGCGAGCGACAACGAAGAAAGCGAAACGACCTGGGCCTACGATCCGCACATCGACCCGGCGCTGCAATTCGACCCGCAGCGCGCAGGCATTGAGGCGCTGATCGACGATGCACTGGCCTCGGGCGATGCGGCGCAGATGCACGCCGCGCTGGAAGAACTCAGGCGCATGCAGTCGCCCTATCTCAACTGGGCGGGCAAGGCCGAGCGCACCAGCTTTGAGGTCGACACCGTTTCGCTGCATGTACATGAGCGCATCGACCCCGCCACCATCCTCGCAGCGGTGCAAAAGCGCATCAAGGACAGCAAGGGCAAGACCGTGGGCGGCTTCCAGCCGGACATGTTCCACGCCCCCTTCGAAAACCTGCCGCTCTCGCAGGCCATCGACTTCTACAAGCACGACCGCGACTGGGCCAACCGATTGATCGCGGGGGACTCATTGCTGGTGATGAACTCCCTGTTGCAGAAGGAAGGCATGGCCGGGCAGGTGCAGATGATCTACATCGACCCGCCTTACGGCATCAAGTACGGCTCAAACTTCCAGCCCTTCACCAACAAGCGCGACGTGAAGGACCGCAAGGACGAAGACCTCACGCAGGAACCGGAAATGATCAAGGCCTTCCGGGACACCTGGGAGTTGGGCATTCACTCCTACCTGACCTATCTGCGTGACCGGCTGCTATTGGCGAAGGAGTTGCTGCATGAGTCGGGCAGTGTGTTTGTGCAGATTTCGGATGAAAACTTACATCACGTTCGGGAGATCATGGACGAGATATTTGGGATAGAGAACTTCATCGCGATAGTTATCTTCAGAAAGACGACTGGGCAGTCCGGCGACTTCCTTCCAGACACAAATGACTATCTGGTTTGGTACAGTAGAGACGCGAAAAAATCTAAGTATCGCGTTTTGTATCAGGAACGAGCTGGTTTCGATTGGGTGAACTATGACTTCGTTGCGGAAGAGGATGGTCGTCATCGAAAGATGACCAAAACTGAACGAGCTTCCCCTGAAACAGTGGTGGTGAATAACGGCAGGATTTACAGAAGGTCACCTTTGACCTCAGCGTCGAGCAGCGAAGCAACGCTAATGCCTGTCGACTTTGTCGGTAAAACATTTGAACCGGGCAAAGGTGGCTGGAAAACCAACGCACTCGGCTTTTCGCGTCTGAGTAAAGTCTCGCGCCTGGAGCACTATGGCGTAACTTTGTCATTTAGGCGATACGTGGGCGACTTTCCATATTTCCCGTTTTCAAATGCTTGGACTGATACTGCTAGTGGCGGATACGGCGCCGACAAGGTCTACGTTGTACAGACCAACGAAAAGGTGATCGAGCGTTGCATTCTAATGAGTACAGATCCCGGTGATCTGGTTCTTGATCCAACCTGTGGTTCCGGCACAACAGCCTTCGTCGCCGAAAAATGGGGCCGTCGCTGGATTACCTGCGACACCTCACGCGTCGCCGTCACGCTTGCTAAACAGCGTCTGGCCACAGCGAGCTTCGACTACTTCGAGCTGAAATATCCACACGAAGGTCTGCGCGGCGGCTTCATCTACAAAACCGTGCCGCATGTGATGCTGAAGTCCATCGCCAACAATTCGGAGATCGATGAGATCTACGACAGTCTGCATCCGGCCATCGAATCGGCCTTGGCAAAATTGAATGCGACGCTGAAGGGACAGGCGATTTCCTTCGTGGTGAGCGAGGGCGGGCGCAAGGGTGAAGAAGTCAATTTCGCGGCTGCCGCCAGCAAGACCTTCACCCTGCCAACGGGTGACAAGGCGCCGGTGAATACCTTGCTGGAGTGGGAAGTGCCTTTCGACTTCCCGGAAGACTGGCCCGCTTCGGCACGCAAAGCCTTTGATGCCTTCCACGCGGCGCGGCAGGCGATGCAGCAGAAGATGGACGAGAGCATCGCTTCGCATGCCGAACAGGAAATTCTCTACGACCGACCCGAGGTGAGCCGCAACAAGCTGCGCATCACCGGCCCCTTCACGGTGGAAGCCGTGCCCTTCGCCACGGTGCTGGCGCTGGACGAGGCCGAGCAGCCAGTAGAAGCTGATATTGCGGTGGCGCGTTCGGGCGAAACCTCGCGCCAGAGCCAGTGGCGCGATGAGTTGCTGAAGGCGGGCATTCGCGGCAAGGGCGGGCAGAAACTGCGCCTGCTCGATCTGGAGCCGCTGCCCGGTGCGCGCTACATCCACGCGGTGGGCACGGTGGCCGAGACCAACGAGCGCGTGGCGGTGAGCTTCGGCCCCGAGCATGCAGCGCTGGAGCAACGCCAGGTGGAAATCGCCAAGCAGGAGGCGGGCGATCTCTTCCCCTTGCCCAAGCTGCTGGTGTTCTGCGCCTTCACCTTCGACCCGGAGGCCGCAAAAGACATCGACGCAGTGCGCGGCATCACGGCACTCAAGGTGCAGATGAATACCGACCTGCTGACCGAAGACCTGAAGAAGGGCCGCGCGAGCAATGAATCTTTCTGGCTGATGGGGCAGCCGGAAGTTGCAGTCAAGCGACTCAAGAACGATCTATTCCAGGTGGAAGTGAAGGGCTTTGATTACTTCGATACCAAGACGGGTGAGTTGAAAAGCGGTGGCAAGAAGAACATCGCCCTCTGGTCGCTGGATACGGATTACGACAATCGCTCGGTGTTTCCGCGCCAGGTCTTCTTCCCGATGGCAGGTGGCAAGGAGGGTTGGTACAAGCTGAAGAAAGACATTCGCGCCGAGCTGGATGAGAGCCTGCTGGAGAAATTCCACGGCACGGTTTCACTGCCGTTCGAGGCGGGCGACAACCAGTGCATTGCGGTAAAGATCGTTGATGACCGTGGGATTGAGTCGCTGAAAGTAATCCGGCTGGATCAGGTGTGAGGGCGGAGCGATGAGTGACAAGAATAAAGCGCTGCAATCGCTGATCATCAACTCGCCTTTCGAGGCGCCTGCGCAGCATTGGGAGCAAGCCGCTGCCGGGAAGGGGCTGGTGTTGCAGCAAGGGCGACGCCCGGCTGGCTACGAGCTCTACGACACACGCAACAACACACGCCGGGTAGTGCCGCTGAACATGGTGAACCAGATTCGCACGCGCGTGGATGACTGGCGGGCGGCGGGTTACATCGGCGTGACCAGCATTACGCGCCAGTTGCTGGAGCATTGGCATGCGCGTGGCGAGTGGGTGCCGGAGGAAACGCGTTGGGTGGGCGGGCCGCGCCAGAATCCCTTCTACTTCTGTCAGCTCGAAGCCATCGAGACTCTGATCTGGTGGGTGGAGGGCAGCGCGGAGTTCAAGCAGGGCATCAATGTGCCCGGCGATGGTGGCGCCTGGGAGCGCTTGTGCAACAAGATGGCGACCGGCTCAGGCAAGACGGCGCTGATGGGCATGATCATCACCTGGCAGACGCTGAACGCGATCAGCTACCCCAAGGACGGCCGCTTCTCGCGCGCCATCTTCATTGTGGCGCCGGGCCTGACGGTGAAGAGCCGCTTGCAGACGCTCAATCCAGGCGATGAGAAGAACGTCTACGACCAGTTCAACCTGTGCCCTAACGAAGCACTGCGCACGCGCCTGAACCAGGCGGAACTGCTGATCGAGAACTGGCACACGCTGATGCCGCTGAAAAATCAGGAACGCTCAGTGGTGAAGAAGGGCAAGGAAAGTGACGAAGCTTTCACGCGCCGTGTGCTGGGCAAGCTGGCTGCGTACAAAGACCTCGTGGTGATCAACGATGAGGCGCACCACGCCTATCGCCAGCGCGCCGAAATGAAGGTGAGCAAGAAAGATGCTGAAGAGTTCGGCATCGACCTTGACGAGGCCACGCGCTGGATCGAAGGGCTGGACCGCATCCACAAGACGCGGCGCATCCGCCGCTGCTTTGATCTCTCGGCCACGCCGTTTGCGCCGACCGGCAAGACCAATACCGAGGCCGGGCTGTTCGAGTGGGTGATTTCAGATTTCGGCCTGAACGATGCGATTGAAGCCGGGCTGGTGAAAACGCCGCGCGTGGTAATCCGCGATGATGCACTGGCAAACGCCAAGAGCTATCGCAGCAAGCTCTACCATCTGTACCGTGAAGATGAGGTCAAGGAGGACCTGAACCGCAAAGCGGAAGCCCACGAGCCCTTGCCTGATCTGGTGCAGAAGGCTTACGCCCTACTGGCCTATGACTGGCACGAGACTGCAAAGGCTTGGCAGGCCGGGGGGCATGTGATCCCGCCCGTCATGCTGACTGTTTGTAACCGCACCGAGACTGCCGCAAGGGTTGAGTATTTCTTCAATGGTGGTGATTGCTTGATTCAAGCAACCCACGCACCGACCCGCACCTTGCGTGTTGATTCGCGAGTGTTGGAAAAAGCCGAGCGTGGCGAGACCATCACCAAGGACAAGGACTATGCCATCCGCCTGCAAGAAATCATCGAAGCCAGCGGCTTGCCTGCAGATCGGGTCGAAGCCTTGCTGGAGCTGAAACAGGAAGAACAGTTGCGCGAACTGGTCGATACAGTTGGCAAACGTGGTAAAGCTGGACAACGACTGCAAAACGTGACTTCTGTGGCGATGCTTTCGGAAGGCTGGGATGCTGCCAACGTGACGCACATCATGGGCTTGCGCGCCTTCACTAGTCAGCTGCTGTGTGAGCAGGTGATAGGCCGGGGCTTGCGCCGGGTGGCACACGACATGGACGAAAACGGCTTGTTCCTGCCGGAGTACGTCAATGTGTTTGGCGTGCCGCTATCGATTTTCCAGGATGTGGGTGAAGAAGGCGTAGCTCCACCACCGCCCAAGCCCAGTGTGCGTATCGAAGTGGAGCCAAACCGCAACCAGTATGAAATTCGCTGGCCAAATGTCCTGCGGATCGAATCGGTTCTAAAGCGCGAGCTCGTCATGGACTGGAGTAAGGTGGAGGTGCTCAAGCTCGACCCGATGAATACACCACTCAGTGCAGACGTTGCGCCCTCACTGACCAGCGCACCGAATCTGGCGATGGTGTCGGAAATCGATCTTGAGAAAGCAACGGAAGATTTCCGCCTGCAGAACCTCATCTTTCGTGCGGCACGCAAGCTATACATGCAGAGCGCGAGCAGTTTCGGCGGCGACAAGCAGTACCTGGCTGTGCAACTCATCCGGTTGGTTGAGCAGTTCCTGGCGAGCGACAAGCTGGATATTCCCAGCCGGTGGCATCAGGACGAAAAGCGCCGACGCCTGCTGTTTGCACTGAACATGGATACGGTCGTGGCGCATGTGCATCGCTTCGTGACCGAGCAGAACGTGGAGCGGCTTGCCGCCGTGTTCGATGAGTCGCGGCCGATTGGTTCAACCGCACAAATGCGCCCATGGCTCACCACCAAGCCTTGCCAGCCAACCCGGCATTCTCAGATCAGCCACGCGGTGTACGACAGCGTGTGGGAAAAGGCGGTCGTCGATCTTTGCGAGAAACAGAAGTTCGTTGCGGCGTGGGCGAAGAACGACCACCTGGATTTCACCGTGCGCTACCTGTGGAAGGGCTCGACACGTAACTTCGTGCCCGACTACCTCATTCGCTTCACCAACGGTAAAACGCTGGTGCTGGAAGTGAAAGGGCAGGACAGCGAGCAGAACAAGGCCAAACGTGCGGCGATGCAGACCTGGGTGAAGACCATCAACGAACAGGGCGGGTTCGGACAGTGGTGCTTTGATGTAGTGTTTGATCCGGCGAAGATCATGGATGTGATTTCAAGTCACGCCCAGTAGTACTCCGTGGATGGGTGGGGGTAAATCTATAGTCTACTTATTCCATTTCTATTTATAAATTGAATTAATTATCCATTCCCAGCCGGTGAGGCTCTGCATCTTTCCCGGCTGGTTTTCCAACTGAGCAAGGCCCTGTTCCAAGTGGGCTTCCAAGGCCTCCAGGCTATCGAAGGCTCGGTTGTGGAAGTACTGTACTGGTCAAGTTTTTTCGAACACCCCGATAGGGCGTCAACCGCTCAAGTCTGCACAGGTGCAGGTTTGAGCTGGCATTGTCTTTCAAACTCTGCCGGGCTCATGTTGCCCAGTGCCGAGTTCAAGCGTTTCTGGTTGTAAAACGTCAGCAAGTAGTCCGCCACATCCCGGCGCGCTTCTTCATGGTTGGCGTAATCTTTACGCCATACCCGCTCCATCTTCAAATTCAGGAAGAAGCGCTCCATCGGGGCGTTGTCCCAGCAGTTTCCTTTCCGGCTCATGCTGCACACCATCTTGTGTTTCTTCAGCAGCGCCTGGTATTCCGCACTGGCGTATTAGCTGCCTCTGTCTGAGTGCAGCAGCACACCTGCAGCGGGGTTTCTCTGCCCTTGTGCCATGATCAGTGCCCGACAAACCAGTTCCGCCCGCATATGCGGCTCCATGTCCCAGCCAATCACCCGGCGTGAGCACAGATCCATCACCACGGCCAGGTAGAGCCAGCCGCTGCGTGTGCGAATATAGGTGATGTCTGAGGTCCAGGCCTGGTTCAAGGCCTTGGGGTTAAACTTGCGGTTCAGCAGGTTTTCCGCCACCGGCAGCGTGTGTTTGCTGTCCGTGGTGTGAACAAACTTTCGCTTCCAGCAGGTTTTCAAGTTAAATGCGTTCAACAACTTACGCACTTTGTAGCGTCCAAGCGCCAAGCCACGGTTGGCCAGCTCGCTGCGCATTCTACGACTGCCATAGGTTTGCTGGTTCTCGGCAAAGACGGCCTTGAACAGGGTTTCGGTGCGCAGATCACACACCGGGCGATCACCGCGCTGGCGAGTGATACAGGCCGGAGCGGCTCACGCCCAGCACGCGGCAGAGTGTGCTTTTGCTGTGCGCCCTGTCCAGTTGGCTGACGATGGGCAACTATGTGGGTCCAGCGTAGCGGACTGCCCGATAGGCCGGTGGTGCTGTTCGACTAT
>ERZ724510.1635-NODE-1635-length-12289-cov-8.610512_pt1 | contig 12289 bp, 14 predicted proteins | sample MGYA00376043_ERZ724510 | MGnify/ENA primary metagenome ERZ724510 (study PRJEB28724, sample SAMN07190888) | wastewater metagenome | isolation source: influent of sewage treatment plant in Hong Hong | place: USA: Christiansburg, Virginia | collected 2016-03-01 ... | reverse complement strand
TGCCCCACCGACCAGATGCTGCGCTTTCCCGTGGCCACGATGGTGCGCTTCTGCCACAACCACGGCCTCATCCAGGTGAGCAACCGGCCCCGGTGGTACACCGTGGCCGGGGGCGCACGCCAGTATGTGGAAAAAATCATCCAAGGCCTGGCCGATGCCCGGCTGAACACACCCGTGCAACGCATTGAGCGCGGTGCGCGGGGTGTGGCCATCCACACCGAGCAGGGTGTCGAATACTTTGATGAAGTGGTGCTGGCCTGCCACAGCGACCAGGCGCTGGCCTTGCTGACCCGGCCCTCGCAGACCGAGGCGCAGGTGCTGGGGGCCATCCGCTACCAGCCCAACCGCGCCGTGCTGCACACCGACAGCTCGGTGCTGCCCCGCAACCGCTCAGCCTGGGCCGCCTGGAATTACGAACGCGCCGCCGCCACTGACCAGGAGCAGGCGCGGGTGTGCCTGCACTACCTCATCAACATGCTGCAACCCATCCCTTTTGAGCAGCCGGTGGTGGTGTCGCTCAACCCCGTGCGCCCCATTGACCCGGTGCAGGTGCTGGGCGAGTTTGAATACGCCCACCCGGTGTTCGATCTGGCTGCCATCCAGGCGCAGCGGCAGGTGCCTGCGCTGCAAGGCCAGCAGCACACCTGGTTCTGCGGGGCCTGGACGGGCTATGGCTTCCACGAAGACGGCCTGAAATCCGGCCTCGCGGTGGCCAAGGCCCTGCTGGCCAGGGTGCCGCATGGCCTGCACACCCCCCATCCGCTGCACGGTTCGCGTGAGCCACGCGCCGCCAGCGCCACGGCCCGCGTGTGATGGCCCACCCAGCCAGCACGCCCACCGGCTCTCCGGTCGGCCAGCCTGTCGGTGTCAGTGACATGGCCTGCGCAGCGGCGGTGCCACTGATCGGCTTCGGCCAGGTGCGCCACACCCGGCTGCGGCCCGTGCGCCATGCCTTTGCCTATGGCAACTACTTTCTGATGCTGCCCATGCGCAGCCTGCGCCAGCACGGCAGCGGCCCGCTGGCGCGCAACCGCCGCGCCGCCCTCAGCTTCTGGGATGCCGACCACGGCGATGGCCGCGCCGATGCGCTTGCCTGGCTCGACGAACTGCTGCACCGCGAGGGCGTGGACCACGCCAACGGCGAAGTCTGGCTGCACACCTATCCGCGCGTGTTCGGCTTCACTTTCAAGCCCGTCAGCTTCTGGCACTGCCACGCCGCCGACGGCTCGCTGGCCGCCATCGTGGCCGAGGTCAACAACACCTTCGGCGAGCGCCACTGCTACCTGCTGGCCAACCCGCGCTACGGCCAGCCTGCCCAGGCCCGCAAGGTGTTCCATGTGTCGCCCTTCTGTGCCGTGCAGGGCGACTACCGGTTTGTGTTCATGCGCACCACCGCGCCCGAGCGGCTGGTGGCGCGGGTCGATCTGGCCGATGACCAAGGCCCGCTGATCCACACCAGCATCAGCGGCCAGCTGCAACCGCTCACCCCGGCCAGCCAGCGCCATGCCCTGTGGGCCTACCCCGCCATGACGCTGGGCGTGGTGCTGCGCATCCACTGGCAGGCCCTGCAACTGTGGGGCAAGCGGGTGCGGTTTTTCCGCAAACCGGCCCCGCCCGCCCAATTCCTGACGCGCTGATCCCCCCTTCCTTGGCCAACTCATTGCCCCTGACTGACCATGACCCTCCGCACGCCCACCCCCTCCGCCGCCCTGCCTGCCGCCACAGCAGGCCAGTCATCCGCCCAGGCCCGGTCATGGCGGGGCGCACCCGCCGCCGCCCGCACCGTGCTCGCCCTGCTGGAGCGCCTGACCCACGGCAGCCTGCATGTGCAATGGCCCGATGGCAGCCACACCCGCCACGGCCAGCAGGGCGATGCCGGCACCACCACCGCCGCCGCCGAACTGCACGCCCACCTGCACATCCGCCACTGGCGCGTGTGCAGCCAGGTGCTGCGCTCGGGCGACATCGGCTTTGCCGAAGCCTTCATTGCCGGTGACTGGACCACCCCCCACCTCACCGCGCTGCTGCGCGTGCTGGTGCGCAACCGCCGGGTGATGGAAGACGCGGTGTACGGCAGCTGGTGGGGGCAGCTGGCCTACCGGCTGCGCCACCTGCTCAACCGCAACTCCAAGGCCAACAGCCGCAAAAACATCCACGCCCATTACGACCTGGGCAACGCCTTCTATGCGCTGTGGCTGGACGACACCATGAACTACTCGTCGGCCCTGTTCGCCACCGCCGACACGCCCATGCGCGAGGCCCAGAACGCCAAGGTGCGCCGCGCCCTGCGCATGGCCGGGGTCAAGCCCGGTGACCGCGTGCTGGAAATCGGCTGCGGCTGGGGCGCACTGGCCGAAATGGCCACCACCGAATGCCAGGCCAGTCTGGTGGGCGTGACCCTGTCCACCGAGCAGCTGGACTGGGCACGCCAGCGCCTGGCCCGCCTGGGTGTATCCGCCCATGCCGACCTGCGCTTGCAGGACTACCGCGACATCGGCGTGACCACGCCCGATGCCCCCTTCGATGCCATCTGCTCCATCGAGATGGTCGAGGCCGTGGGCCGTGAATACTGGCCCACCTACTTCCAGGCCGTGCATCGCCTGCTCAAACCCGGTGGCCGCGCCTGCATACAGACCATCACCATCGACGATGCGCTGTTTGAGCGCTACCTCAAGTCCACCGACTTCATCCAGCAATACATCTTTCCGGGCGGCTGCCTGCCCAGCCCCGGTGCCTTCCGGGCGCAGGCCCAGGCGGCCGGGCTGGAGGTGGTGGATGAACTGGCCTTCGGCCCCGACTACGCCGAAACCCTGGCCCAGTGGCGCACCCGCTTTCTGAAAGCCGAGGCCGAGGTGCTGGCGCTGGGCTTTGACCAGCGGTTTCTGCGCATCTGGGAGTTCTACCTGGCCTATTGCGAAGCGGCGTTTGCCGAAGGCAACACCAGCGTCATGCAGTTCACGCTGCGCAAACCCGGCTGAGACGGACTGTGCGCACAAGCCCCTTTTTGACGCGCCGACATGTTCTGCGCATGGCGACCGGGCTGGGACTGGCCGTTGGCACCGCCTGTGTCGGTGCCACAGGGCAGCCCATTCCCGGCTGGCTGGCTGCCCGGCTGCCCGGTGCGGATCTGCGAGGCCAGGGGCGGCTGCGGTTTTTCGGGCTGGACATCTACGACGCGCTGCTGTGGACCGCGCCCGGCTTTGACCCGGCCAGCTTCGAGCGCCATGCCCTGGCCCTGCAACTGGTGTACCGGCGCGGCCTGGTGGGCGAGCAGATTGCCGAACGCTCGCTGAAAGAAATGCGGGCGCTGCCCGGTTTCGATGCCAGCCGTGCCGAAGCCTGGCTGGCCCGCATGAAAACCCTGTTTCCCGATGTGTCGGCCAACGACCAGCTGGTGGGCCTGTACCAGCCGGGGGTGGGCGTGGGCTTCTGGCTCAACGGGCAGCCGCGCGGCGACGTGGCCGACCCGCTGTTTGCCCGCCTGTTCATGGGCATCTGGCTGTCGCCCCAGACTTCCGAACCCAGGCTGCGCCAGGCGCTGCTGGGTCTGGCCGCACCGTGAGGCCGATGAACGCCATGACCACGACCGCAGACCATTCTCCTTCCGCCGCCTTCGAGGGGCCGCGTGGCTGGGTGGAGGGGGTGCGCTACGGCTTCATGGCGTTTCCGCTGGCGTTTGTGGCCCTGCCGCTGTACGTGCTGTGGCCCAACCACTTTGCCCGCGCCTGGGGTGTGCCGCTGGCCGCACTCGGGGCGCTGCTGCTGGCCGTGCGCCTGGCCGATGCCCTGATCGATCCGCTGCTGGGCCAGATGGTGGATGCGCTCGGGAGGCAGAAAAATACATACAGAAAAGCCATTCTGCGCTCGGTTGGCATGGGTTGTGCGCTCTTGATTCTGGGGTTCGTGGCGCTGTTTTTTCCGCCTGCTGCACTGGCAGGCAACCAGACTGGGCTGCTGGCCTGGGCCGGGTTGGCGCTGGTGCTCACCTACCTGGCCTTCAGCGGCCTGACGGTGGCGCACCAGGCCTGGGGCGCACGCCTGGGCGGCACGGCTGCCCAGCGCAGCCGGGTGGTGGGCTGGCGCGAAGGGCTGGGTCTGGCCGGGGTGGTGGTGGCCTCGGTGCTGCCCACGCTGGCCGGTCTCCCTGCATTGGCCGCTGCGCTGGCGCTGGCTTTGGCGGCAGGCTGGTGGCTGTGGAGCCGCGCGGTGGTGCCCACCGGGGGAGAGTCTGCTGTGTCTGCGGCAGCCTGTGCGGAGGGTGGTGCGGTGAACGGTTCGGTGGAGGGTGCTGCCCCGATGCCGGGGGCGGCCTGGTGTGTACCGCTGCGCCAGCCGGTGTTCCGCCGTTTGCTGGCGGTGTTTGTGCTCAACGGCATGGCCAGCGCCGTGCCCGCCACGCTGGTGCTGTTTTTTGTGCAAGACAGGTTGCAGGCCCCGGCGGCGCTGGAGCCGCTGTTTCTGGGCAGCTATTTTGTGTGCGCGGCGGGCGGCATTGCGCTGTGGCTGCGGGCGGTGTCGCGCTGGGGGCTGGCCCGCAGCTGGCTGCTGGGCATGGGCCTGTCGGTGGCGGTGTTTGCCTGGGTGCTGACGCTGGGGCAGGGCGACTGGCCCGCCTTTGTGCTGGTGTGCATGCTGTCGGGCGCGGCGCTGGGGGCCGATCTGGTGCTGCCCGCCGCCATGCTCAATGGCCTGGTGGCCGATCTGGGCCAGCGTGGCCGCAGCGAGGGGATTTACATGGGCTGGTGGAGTTTTGCCACCAAGCTCAACCTGGCGCTGGCCGCCGGGCTGGCCCTGCCGCTGCTGGGCTGGCTGGGCTACGCGCCGGGCCAGCAAGACCCGCAGGCGGTGCAGGCGCTGTCGCTGGCTTACGGCTTGCTGCCCTGCGTGCTCAAGCTGGGGGCCGCTGTTTTGCTCTACCGGTTTTTCATCCGTCAGGACTCACCATGACTGCTCCGTTGCCTACCCGTTCTGCCCCGCTGCCCGCTGTGTCGGCTGCATCCGCCCTGCCTGCTGACGGTACCGTCCATGCTGCCAACGGTGACACCAGCCGCCGCCAGCTGCTGCGCCGCGCCGGGGCGCTGGCCCTGCTGCCCGCCGCTGCGCTCCCGCTGGCCCTGGGCGGCTGCGCCAGCCACGACATCGAAACCTACCGTGCCGACAAGCCCGTGCTCGACCTGCGCAGCTACTTCAACGGCACGCTCGATGCCTACGGCATCTTCACCGACCGCTCTGGCCAGGTGGTGCGCCGCTTCACCGTGGTGATGGTCTGCACCTGGCAGGGCGACCAGGGCGTGCTGGACGAAGCCTTCACCTACTCGGACGGCACCACCGAGCGCCGGGTGTGGCGGCTGACGCAGTGGCCCGATGGCCGCTACACCGGCACGGCGGGCGATGTGGTGGGCGAGGCCCAGGGCCAGGCACGCGGCAACGCCTTCCGCTGGGGCTACACCCTGCGCCTGCCGGTGGACGGAAAAACCTACGACGTGCAGTTTGACGACTGGATGTTCCTGATGGACGAGCGCGTGATGCTGAACAAGGCCGTCATGACCAAGTGGGGCATCCGCCTGGGCGAGGTCACGCTGAGCTTTGTCCGGCGCAGCGTTTGAAATTCAAGAAAAACCGGCATTTAAGCTGACTGATGTTGCGTGAGCAGCTATCAAAAAATGGAACACCGCATGTACACCTTTCCCTGGTTCAAGCCCCTGAACACACCCGTGACCGACTGGTCGGGGCGCGTGGTGTGGCTGGTGGGCGGCTCCAGCGGCATCGGGGCGGCCACGGCGGCGGCCTTGCACGCACGCGGGGCCAGGGTGGTGGTGTCGGCCCGTGGCGAGGTGGCGCTCAACGCCCTGTGCGCCGCCCACCCCGGCATGCAGGCGCTGGCGCTGGACGTGGGCGATGCCCAGGCCGTGGCCACTGCCGCCGCCCGGTTGACGGCCCTGCACGGCAGGCTGGACTGGGTGGTGTACTGCGCAGGCCATTACCGGCCCATGACCACGGCCAGCTTCGACCTGGCCGAGCACCAGCGCCACATCGGCGTGAACTACGTGGGTGCGCTGCATGTGCTGGCCGCCGTGCTGCCCGGCCTGCGGGCCCAGGGCCACGGCCACATCAGCCTGGTCAGCAGCGTGGCGGGGTTTCGGGGGCTGCCCAACTCGCTGGCCTACGGCCCCACCAAGGCGGCGCTCACCCACCTGGCCGAAGTGCTGTACCTCGATCTGCAACCCCAGGGCATCGGAGTCAGCGTCATCCACCCCGGCTTTGTGCAGACCCCGCTGACGGCGCAGAACGCGTTTGAGATGCCCGCCCTCATCTCGCCCGAACAGGCTGCCGCCGACATCCTGCGCGGCTGGGAGGCCGGGGCCTTTGAGCTGCACTTTCCGCGCCGCTTCACGCTGTGGATGCAACTGCTGCGCGTGCTGCCCAACCGCCTGTGCTTTGCCGCCGTGCGCCGCGTGACGCAAGCCAGCCACCCGTGACCACCATGCCCGCCATGTCTTCTACTCCCCCGGCCTCCGTACCGAATCCGGCTTCACCATCCTTGGCCCAGCCAGGCGGCCCATCGGCACAACGCTTCAGCACATCGGCCCCGGTGGCCAGGTTTGTCGATTATTTCGAGTGTTTGCAGCCTGCCGATCTGCCCCGGCTGGCCGAGTTCTATGCGCCGCAGGCCCGCTTCAAAGACCCGTTCAACGATGTGACGGGCGTGCCCGCCATCACGGCCATTTTCGAGCACATGTTTGCCAGCCTGCACCAGCCCCGGTTTGTGGTGACGCAGGTGGTGGAGCAGGGGAACCAGTGCTTTCTGACCTGGGAATTCCATTTCCGCTTCCAGCGGTTTGCGCCCGATCAGGCCCGCTGCATCCTGGGGGCCAGCCACCTGGTGTGGAATGCCGCAGGCCAGGTCAGCCTGCACCGCGATTACTGGGATGCCGCCGAAGAACTCTATGAAAAGCTGCCCGTGGTGGGCGCACTGATGCGCTGGCTCAGGCGGCGGGCGGCAGTGTCTCGATGAAGCTGGTGCGCTGGTTCAGCTTGGCGGCCAGGCGGGCCAGGTTGGGGTGGGCGCTGCGCCAGTCGATCTGCGGAAAGCGGAAGTCCAGGTAACCCAGCGCACAGCCCACGGCCAAGTCCGACAGGCTGAGGTAAATGCCACTGCAATGCGGTTTGTCGCCCAGGCCCAGGCTCATGGCCCGCAGCGTGTGGGTGATTTTGTCCATCTGGCGGTCTATCCAGGCCTGCGAGCGTTGCCCTGCCGTGCGGCCTGGCCAGGTGGCTTCCAGGCGGGCGAGGATGGCGGCATCCAGCAGACCATCTGCCAGGGCTTCCCAGGTTTTGACTTCGGCCCGCTCCCGGCCCGACGGGGGCAGCAGCTTGCCCACGGGCGACAGGGTGTCGAGGTATTCCACGATCACCCGCGAGTCGTGCAGCGCCTCGCCACCGTCCATCAGCAGGCAGGGCACCTTGCCCAGCGGGTTGTAGCGGGCCATCTGTGTGTCGGCAGACCACACGTCTTCGAGAACCAACTGGTAGTCCAGCTTCTTTTCCGCCATCACGATGCGGACTTTGCGCACATACGGGCTGGTGAGTGATCCGATCAGTTTCATGTTCTTGGTCTGTGGGGCTGAAAGAGGACAAATTGTAGGCAGGCCCAGTGGTTGTGATGTTCCAAGGGGTGATCACCGGGGGAAACCCGCATGGCCTGCCTACAATTCAGGCCCATGTCCACATCCAAACCCATTCCCACCTCCAGCAACGGCCAGTTTTCCGCTGTGGCTGCCCTGTCTCCGCTCGATGGCCGCTATGCCGGCAAACTCGCCTCCCTGCGCCCGCTCATGAGCGAGCTGGGCTACATGCACCGCCGTGTGCAGGTGGAAGTGGCCTGGTTCATGGCCCTGAGCGATGCCGGATTTGCCGAATTCAAACCCCTGTCGCCCGGTGCCCGCACCTACCTGCTGGGTCTGGTGAAGAACTTTTCCGAGGCCGATGCCAACGCCATCAAAGAGATTGAAAAAGTCACCAACCACGACGTGAAGGCCGTGGAATACTGGATCAAGTCCAAGTTTGAAGCCCGGCCAGAGCTGGAGCGGGCCGCCGAATTCGTCCACTTTGCCTGCACCAGCGAAGACATCAACAACACCAGCCACGCGCTGCAACTGCGCTCTGGCCGCGATGTGGTGCTGCTGCCCGCCCTCGACCGCATCCTGCTGAAGCTGCGCGAAATGGCCCACGCCTACGCCGACGTGCCCATGCTCAGCCGCACCCACGGCCAGACCGCCAGCCCCACCACCGTGGGCAAGGAAATTGCCAACGTGGTCATGCGCCTGCAAGCCGGTGTGGACCGCATCGCCGCCGTCAAAATTCTGGGCAAGATGAACGGTGCCGTGGGCAACTACAACGCCCACCTGTCGGCCTGGCCCGACTTCGACTGGGAAGCCTTCAGCAAAAAAGTCATTGAAACGCCCGAGCCGCTGGGCCTGGGCCTGACCTTCCAGCCCTACAGCATCCAGATCGAGCCACACGACTACATGGCCGAGGTGTTCGATGCCATCGCCCGTGTCAACACCATCCTGATCGACTTCAGCCGCGATGTGTGGGGTTACGTGAGCCTGGGCTATTTCAAGCAGCGCCTGAAGGCGGGCGAAATCGGCTCCTCCACCATGCCGCACAAGGTCAACCCCATCGACTTTGAAAACGCCGAAGGCAACCTGGGCCTGGCCAATGCCCTGCTGCGCCACCTGAGCGAAAAGCTGCCCATCAGCCGCTGGCAGCGCGACCTGACCGATTCCACCGTGCTGCGCAACATGGGCGTGGCGATGGGCTACGCCGTGCTGGCCTACAACTCGCTGTCGGTGGGCCTGGGCAAGCTGGAGCTGAACGAAGAAGCCCTGGCCGCCGACCTGGATGCCGCCTGGGAAGTGCTGGCCGAGCCCATCCAGACCGTGATGCGCCGCTACGGCGTGCAGGGTGCCTACGAAAAGCTGAAGGAAGTGACCCGTGGCAAGACTGTGACAGCCGAAGCGCTGCACGGCCTGATTGCCGGGCTGGAGATTCCCCAGGCCGACAAGGACCGCCTGCTGGCCATGACCCCCGGCAGCTACGTGGGCAAAGCCGCCGAACTGGCGCGCCGCGTCTGACACGGCATGGCCATCAAATCCACCATCTTCAAGGCCAATCTGCAAATTGCGGACATTGACCACGGCTACTACGCCGACCACGCCCTGACCCTGGCCCGCCACCCCAGCGAAACCGATGAACGCATGATGGTGCGGCTGGTGGCGCTGGCACTCAACGCCCACCAGTTGCAGACCGTGTGCGGTGGCGATGGCACGCTGGCCTTCGGTGCGGGCCTGTCCGACCCCGATGAGCCCGATCTCTGGCTGCGCGACTACACAGGCCAGACCCGCCTGTGGGTGGAAGTGGGCCAGCCCGAGGAAAAGCCCATTCTCAAAGCCTGCGGCAAGGCCGACCAGGTGGTGGTGTATGCCTTTTCGCACGCTGCCGATGTGTGGTGGAAGGGCATTCAGAACAAGCTGACCCGGCCCCAGAACCTTGCGGTGTGGCGTTTGCCCGCCGAGGCCGCCCCGCAACTGGCGGCCCTGGCCGAGCGCAGCATGCAACTGCAAGCCACTGTGCAGGAGGGGGCATTGACACTGGGCAATGCGACGGATGCAGTATCGTTGGAGTGTGTTCGCTGGCGGTAAAGTATTTCGGTGCCGAATGCGCCCCGGTTTCCGTCAAGCTGTGACAATATCCGGCGTTGTTCTGTGTGTTCCCAGTGCTTTGTTTGACCCGTTGTTCTGATTTGGAGACCGATTCATGGCCATCGAGCTGTACAACCAAAAAGGCCATGTGTGCCTGATGTTCACCCATCTGTCGGATGAGGGTGGCGAGGCCGTTCAGGCCAACCAGTTTCTGATCGTTCACGAAGACCACGGGTGCATCATCGATCCGGGTGGCAACATGGCCTACAACGAGCTGCTGCTGACCATTGGCCGCTACTTCTCGCCCCAGAAGCTGGACAAAATCCTGGCCTCCCATGCCGACCCCGACATCATTGCCTCGCTCGACCGCTGGATGACCAGCACACAGGCCCAGCTCTATATCTCCAAACTGTGGGAGCGTTTTGCCCCCCATTTCTGCAAGCCTGGCAAGACGCAGGGGCGCATTGTGGGCATTCCCGATGCGGGCATGCGCATCCCGGTGGGTGCGACCGAGCTGGTGGCCCTGCCCGCACACTTCATGCATTCCGAGGGCAATTTCCAGTTCTGGGATCCGGTCAGCCGAATCCTGTTCTCGGGTGACCTGGGCGTGTCGATGGTCAAGTCCGGCGATGCCGGTGTTCCGGTCACCTCGCTGGCGGGGCACATTGCCAAGATGGAGGGCTTCCACCGCCGCTACATGGTGTCGTCCAAGGTGTTGCGGCTGTGGGCCAACATGGTGCGCGATCTGCCTATCGACATGATCGTGCCCCAGCACGGTTCGCCCATGAAGGGGCCTGCCGTGCGTGAATTCATCGAGTGGATTCAGGATCTGAGCTGCGGTGTGGATCACCTCACCCAGGCCAACTACGCCTTGCCAGCCTGAGTTTCCGTGGGGCGCTGCGGGCTGCCTGTGCCCCGTTCCGCATAGCGGTTGAAGCGCCATGCACCCGCCTCCAGCGTGATGCGCCGCCAGGCGGCGCGTTTTTGCACGGGCGACATGGCCAGCCAGTGCTGCACTTCTTCAAACGTGCGGCCACAGCCTTTGCACACGTCGTCACCCTGCGAGGTTGAGCAGATGGCGATACAGGGCGTGTCGGGGGTGGTGTCATACCAGGCCAGCCATGCAGCGAGTGTTGCGGGTGGCAGGCTGTGCTCATCGACCTCATCCAGCCCTTGCCAGGCCATGCGGGCATAGACCTCGGCCAGCACCTGCACTTCGGGTGCCAGAGAGACCCCATCGGGCGATGGGCGCAGGTTGCGCCAGTGGTTGATGGCGGCTTCAATGTCTGTGATGTGGATGGCGGGCATGGGGGAGCGAGCGTACCTGTTTTCTTTGTCGCATTAATTTCATTTCTCCGTGCTAAGGAGCTTGCCAGCGGGGTTATTCAAGGGCATAGTGGAACCGGGACATGTCCCCGTCGCTGGGCACAGTGCGCTGCCAGCGGCGTTGTCAAACTGGAGAAATGGAGACTTTCTATGAACCTCACCATCAGCGGCCACCACCTCGAAGTGACTCCCGCCCTTCGCACGTATGTGACTTCCAAGCTGGATCGCATTTCCCGCCACTTTGACCAGGTGGTGGACATCAAGGTGCTGTTGACGGTTGACAACCACAAGGAAAAGGAAATGCGCCAACGGGCTGAATGCAACATTCATGTCAAGGGCCGCGACCTGTTTGCCGAAAGTGCGCACGAGGATCTGTATGCCGCTGTCGATGAACTGGCCGACAAGCTTGACCGCCAGGTGTTGCGTTACAAAGACAAGGCTCAGGAGCATCACCACGATGCAGCCAAGCGCATGATGTGATCGCAAGACCTGCGAGGGGGTGCCGACCCCTTTGTGTTGCGACGCAGCAAAGCCGCCTGGGCAACCTGGCGGCTTTTTCAATGATTTACCGGAAGTGCCTGGTCAGATAGGCATAATCGCGCCTCTCGGGTTGCTGGAACGAATGACATGAACCGTTTATCCGCCATATTGCCTGTTTCTCAGGTGCTCGTTCGCGTCGATGCAACAAGCAAAAAACGCGCTTTTGAAGAGGCCGGCCTGCTGTTTGAAATGCAGCACGGGCTCAACCGCGCGCTCATCACCGACAGCCTGTTTGCCCGCGAGCGCCTGGGTTCGACAGGTCTGGGGCACGGTGTCGCCATTCCCCACGGGCGGATCAAGGGGCTGAAGCAGCCGATGGCTGCCATGTTTCAGTTGCTCAATCCCATCGGGTTCGATTCTCCGGATGAGAAGCCAGTCAGTCTGATGATTTTTCTGCTGGTGCCCGAAGCCGCCACGCAAAAGCACCTTGAAATTCTGTCCGAGATTGCCGAGCTGCTCAGCGACGCGGAATTGCGCGACAGTTTGCAGGCCGCCCCCGAGGCGGACAGTCTCCACCAGCTGGTTGCAAGCTGGCAGTCTGCACACGCCAGTCAATGAAACCGTCGGGCATCAGCGCCGATGTTCTGTTTGAAGACCATCGTGAGTCGCTGCGCTGGCAGTGGGTGGCTGGGCTGGGTGCCTCTGAGCGTCGGTTTGATGACCTTGCGGTGCGTGCGGCCCGCTCCGGTGCCGATCTGGTCGGGTACCTGAACTACATC
>ERZ724510.1631-NODE-1631-length-12300-cov-5.833973_pt1 | contig 12300 bp, 9 predicted proteins | sample MGYA00376043_ERZ724510 | MGnify/ENA primary metagenome ERZ724510 (study PRJEB28724, sample SAMN07190888) | wastewater metagenome | isolation source: influent of sewage treatment plant in Hong Hong | place: USA: Christiansburg, Virginia | collected 2016-03-01 ... | reverse complement strand
GGATCGGTTACTTCTACATCCTGACCTTCATCATCGGTTTCGGCGCCATCACCAATCTGGTTCAAAACCCGACCGACTTCTACGTCGGCGGCGAACTGGCCAAGGGTCTGAAGGGCGGCGGCAACATGGCTGCTGTGCATCTGGCCAAGGCTGTTGGCGGTGACCTGTTCCTCGGCTTCATCTCTGCTGTTGCTTTCGCAACGATTCTGGCTGTGGTTGCTGGTCTGACCCTGTCTGGCGCGTCTGCCGTGTCCCATGACTTGTACGCTTCGGTGTTCAACAAGGGCTGCTCTTCCGAGCAGGAACTACGCGTCTCCAAGATCGCTACCATCGCTCTCGGCATTCTGGCCATGGTGCTCGGTATCGCCTTCGAGAAGGAAAACGTCGCTTACATGGTGATGCTGGCCTTTACCATCGCCTGTTCCTCCAACTTCCCGGTCTTGTTCATGTCCGTGCTGTGGAAGAACTGCACCACCCGTGGTGCCGTGGTGGGTGGCTTCGTCGGCCTGGCTATGGCTGTTGTTCTGACCGTCGGCTCTGCCTCGGTCTGGGAAGCTGTCATGCACAATCCTAAGGGTTCTGCCTGGTTCCCGTACAACTCTGCCGCTCTGTTCTCGATGGGTGCTGCGTTCTTCACCATCTGGCTGGTGTCCATTCTGGACAACTCTGCTCAGGCTCAGAAAGAACGCGCTCTGTATCCTTCGCAGCAACTGCGTTCGGAAACTGGTCTGGGTGCTTCTGGCGCCTCCGGCCACTAAGCCGAAACTGCTTCAGCAAAACCCGGGTTTCGACCCGGGTTTTTTTACGCCCAAATTTTTCAGGCACTTTGGGCAGTTGACCGCAACAATTGCCAAAACAGCAGGCGCAATGATGCGCTGCGGCATTTGCCGGGCGATTTATTTGTTAGACTTGGGAAAGTTCTCTAGGGGAAAAAAACGGTAGGGGGTACCCAGTGCAGGTCGGGCCACCCCCTGAGTCGCGGCCAAAGCCGCCGACTCCGAAGACCATAAAAGGAGAACAGCCCGCGCAGAATAAGGCGTCAGGCTTACAGAACTCTTACGCCAGCATAGGCAGACAGAAACATGCGTATTCTCATCGCTGAAGATGACGCCATTATTGCCGATGGACTCTCGCGCTCCTTGCGCCAGGGCGGCTATGCCGTGGATTGGGCACCGAATGGCATGGAAGCCGATACCGCGCTGTTAACGGTGTCCTACGACTTACTAATTCTCGATCTTGGCCTACCCAAACTATCCGGCCTTGATTTGCTCAAGCGTGTACGGGGTCGCAATTCGGCGATACCTGTACTGATCCTGACGGCGATGGATGGCAGCGGGGATCGCGTCAAGGGCCTGGACCTTGGCGCCGATGACTATATGGTCAAGCCTTTCGACCTCGCCGAATTGGAAGCCCGCGTCCGCGCCCTGACCCGCCGCTCGGCAGGCACGACGCCGACCATACAGTGCGGCGCCTTGGTATACGACCAAGTTGGCCGGGTTGCCCAGATTGCGGGGCAGAATATAGAACTTTCTGCCCGCGAGATCGGGTTACTGGAAGTTTTGTTAACACGAATGGGGCGGCTAGTCAGCAAAGACCAACTAGTGGACCATCTTTGTGGCTGGGGGGAAGAGGTCAGCCACAACGCCATCGAAGTTTACGTTCACCGTTTGAGGAAAAAGCTCGAAGTTGGTGGCGTCAAGATCGCCACGGTGCGCGGCTTGGGTTATTGTCTTGAGCGACCCCAAGCTGAGTAATTCACCTTCATCCGAGAGTGAACGCTCGCTTTTTGGCGAGATTCTCGACTGGATGTTGGCCCCTTTGCTCTTCGTCTGGCCACTGAGCATTGCCTTCACCCATTATTTCGCCAACAACGTCGCCAACTACCCTTACGATCAGGCGCTGCGCGAGCATGTTTCAGCGATTGCCCGCCAGATCAAGCTGGTTGATGGCAAGCCGGTACTCAGCTTACCCGCCTCAGCCCGCGCACTATTACGTGCCGACGAAACCGACAATGTCTATTTCCACGTGATCGCGCGCGGCAAAATGCTGGCCGGCGATAAAGAATTGCCGATCAGCAAAAATGAAATCGACCCTAACGCCGATGCTGGTGAGATTTACATGCGCGATCTCGACTCCAACGGCCAGGATCTGCGCGTTGCCTACACTTATGTTTCTGATGGGAGTTTGCCGCGCGAGCGTTGGGTACTGGTTGAGGTTGCCGAAACCACCGAGAAGCGCTCACAGCTGGCCAACAAGATTGTTGCCAGTGTCATCCTGCCCCAGTTCATCATTATTCCGCTTGCCGTCATGTTGGTCTGGTTCGGTCTTTCGCGCGGTTTGCGGCCCCTGACACGCTTGCGCAAGACGATTGAAGCGCGCGAACCGGCTGACCTTTCACCTATCGCCACCCGGCGCGTGCCGGAGGAACTGGAGCCGCTGGTCGAGGCGTTCAATGAAATGCTGGAGCGCATGAAGAAAAACGTTGAGGCACAACAGCGCTTTGTTGCCGATGCCGCCCACCAGATGCGCACACCGCTGACCGGCCTCAAGACCCAGGCCCAGTTTGCGATCCGCGAAACCGATCCGGAAGCCCTGCGCCACGCGCTGCGCCAGATTGCCACCGGCGTAGACCGGGCGGCGCGGATGGTCAATCAATTGCTGACGCTGGCGCGAGCCGAAGGCGGCGAAATCGCGCAGCATCTCCATGAACCGCTAGATCTCGCCCTGCTGGTGCGTGAAGTGGTCGAAGATTGGGTAATGCAGGCAATTGAAAAGGACATCGACCTCGGCTATGAGTCTTCGGGAAACGCGATGGTTTTTGGCAATCCAGTTCTATTGCGTGAATTGGTCAAGAACCTGATCGACAATGCGCTGCGCTACACCCCGAGCGGCGGCAAGGTGACCTGCCGAGTCAGCAGCACACACGTAACTTGCTTGCTGGAGGTGGAAGATGACGGTGTTGGTCTTACCGAAGCTCAGGCTGAAATGGTTTTTGAGCGCTTTTATCGCGTCGACGATGCCGGCACGGAAGGCAGCGGACTTGGCCTTGCCATCGTTCAAGAAATTGCCGCGCAGCACGAGTCGACCGCAACATTGCGCCCCAATCGCGGCACGCGCGGGGCAACCGCCCGCGTCGCCTTCCCGGCCTGGCATCCGCCGATACCTCCGCAGCCACCGCCAGACGATTTCTCGGAGCTTTACCGGCAATCACCGCCAATTGGCACCTGAGCACTAAGTTGACAATTTTTGTCGGGTTAATTAAAGTCTAGTTATCCCAAGGGGGAGTAGCTCAATACTGGTTTGTCGTCATCACGAGGTTTATCCTCCGGCAGCCGGGCAGCAAAACAACGCTGTGAGCAAGACCTTTGCCGCGACGGCGAGGCTCCTTTGGCATTCCACGGCTCTTGTCCTTCACGGTGCGGGCCGTTTGTTTTTTTGGAATGCGAGAAAGGGAAAAAATAATGGAAACAATAGGTAGCTGGGAGTTGTGGGCCGGATTTTCCGCCATTGTCATCATCATGCTGGCGATCGACCTCTTTGTCGTCGGCGGCGGCAAGGAACACCGTGTCAGTTTCAAGGAAGCTGCCGTCTGGTCGGTGATCTGGATCAGCCTGAGCCTGGCTTTTGCCGGCGCGCTCTGGTGGCATCTCGACGGCAGCGTCGGGCGCGAAGTCGCCAACAGCAAGGCACTGGAATTCATTACCGGTTACCTGATCGAAAAGGCACTGGCCGTCGATAACGTCTTCATCTGGCTGATGCTGTTCAGCTTCTTTGCCGTGCCGGTTGAATTGCAGAAGCGCGTGCTGTTGTACGGCGTACTGGGCGCCATCGTCATGCGCACCATCATGATTTTTGCCGGCGCCTGGCTGATCACGCAATTCCACTGGATTCTTTATATCTTTGGCGCTTTCCTGCTGATTACCGGCGTCAAGATGTACTGGTTTGCCGACGAAAAGCCAGACCTCGAAAACAACAAGCTGGTGAAATGGCTGCGCGGCCACATGAATATCACCACCGAGTTTGATGGCCAGAACTTCTTTACCTGGAAAAATGGCGTGCGTTACGCAACGCCGCTGTTCCTTGCGCTGGTGCTAGTTGAAGTGTCCGACCTGATCTTTGCTGTCGATTCGATCCCGGCCATTTTCGCGATCACCACCGATCCGTTCATCGTCCTGACCTCGAACATTTTCGCCATCCTCGGCCTGCGCGCCATGTACTTCCTGCTCGCCGGCGTCGCCGACCGTTTCTCGCTGCTTAAATACGGCTTGGCCATCGTGCTGATGTTTATCGGCGTCAAGATGTTGCTGATCGACATCTACAAGATCCCGGTGGGTTTCTCGCTGGCCGTGGTCGCCGTGATCATCGGTGCTTCGGTATGGGCTTCGCTGCGCAAGGAAGCCCGCGAGAAGCAGGCTTCCTGATCAGAGGTTTTCGAGGCGGCTGTAATCCAACACAGCCGCTTCACGCGGTGCCAGCTTGCGCCAGGCGGCGTGAATGGCATCGCTGATCGGCCAGAAATCCGGATTGGTTCGTCGCACGCCGAAGTTTTCAGTCAGTTTTACGAGATCGCCCGCCGAACCGAGGCGGGAAACCGCATCGACAAAATCCGGCAGCTTTTCAGCGTCGACCGTAAAGATTGCATTGGGATACGCGCCAGCGACACCATTGATCGCCAATAGCGTGTCTTCTTCAGGTAGCAGACGTTTTTCCTCGCGCAGCAACTCGGCAACATTGGTATGCGCGGTATTTTTAATCAGAGAAACCACACGCGGCGCCTGACCTGCCCGCTTGACGAGGAGCAGGCTCATCTCCGGCAAATGCGAAACCGGTAGCCCCTTGATTTTCGCCAGACGACGCATCTGCGCAATGTCTGACTCAACAAAACCGCTATTTTTCCAGTCCAGTTGCGGATCGCCGAGCGGCGCCATTTGCTGCTTGAGCATCTGGTAAAGCTCACTCACATGATCGTTGCTGCGGTAACGCTGGCCGGTTTCAAATTTGAAATATGGCGCCAGCTCGGAGAAGTAACTCAGGTGCCGCTCCCCGCCCTGATACCAGCGACCAACCAGCGCCTTACGCTCTTTTGTGGGCAGCAAGGAAACAAACGTCAGCTCGCCTTCCATACGCAGGAAATCCATATATAGACGTGTCGCCAGCTGATGACCAACGTTGCCATAAACATCAAAGCCGGCAACCAGGAGGTAGTGCATACGCTCAAACAGCGGGTAGCCGAGCACCAAGGCAGTTTGCGGTTGCTCACCCACCAGCCCACGCACGACTGAGGCGCTATCAAAATGGCGCATCACCGTCAGCGCCGCATTGGCATTGTTGCCGTCACCATCCCACAACTTGTTCAGCGAATATTTGTAGGAATTCGACATCAGTTTGTTTTGCGAGCTGCCTTTGGCTTCCAGGTATTTCTTTTCCTTTTCGGCATAGTCACGCCAGGCCAGCAAACCGACGTTGCTCTGGTGTTCAGCCGGGAGATCAAGCTGAGGCGCTGCCGCATTGAGCAGGCGCTCGGTCTCCTTGTTTTCTCGCTCACCCGGTGCGAGGAAGACCACCCAGAAATGATCATTGATTACATTTAGCGCCACCTGCCCACGGCAAACCGGGCCTTTCATGAAGCCCATCATGGTGAATTGCGCTTCGTCGAGCATGAAGCGATAGCGCGCATTGACCGGCAAATCCCGGAAAGTAATAAACGGGTTGGAAGCAACAGCAGGTTCATAACCGGGCAGCGCATTGACTGTGTACGCCTCATTGAAAAACCAGCCGCGAATGCGCGATAACCGCGCCGGGTTTAGTTCCAGCGGCATATAGGTTTTGGCGACTTGCGTGGCTTCCATCGGCCGCAAGCGGTAATAGACACGATCAACACCGGGCGCATCAAACGGCCGGCGCGTGGCGATCACGTCAATCGGCTGACCGGAAGGCGTGCGGCTGCGCACCAGATCAAAATTCAGTTCCGGCTGTTCCGGAAAGTGAAACTGGCCGATATACCAGTGTTCGTAAATGTAGCGGGCAACCAGTTGGCTGCGTTTGTCATCGGCATTGAGCAGGGCTTCCCATACAGCGACTTGCTGCGCGACGACCGGCTGCGGCGCGGGAGGTGGTGAATAGGGCGCGCCGGACTCCAGCCAGTTGGTTAATGTGCGGTATTCGGCATCGGCCAAGGGTGGCAGGCCAAATGGCATGCCGCGTTGCGGGTGGCGCTGGGCGTAATCGTCCATCGCGGCAGCGCGCACACAAGTCTGCTCACGATCAATCGAGAAATCGAGATCCCGGTTTTCCAGCACGCCACTGACTGGCCATGACGCGGCTCGCTTCATCGCCAGCATGCGATACATGGCGCCCCCCTCACGGTTGGCCTCGGGGAGCTGAGCGCGCTCGTTGAGAACAGGGAAGAAGCCTTTGGCCCGCCAATCGCGATTGGTCAGCGCGTCGAAATTTAGCCGGGTGGGTTCATCGGCCAGCAAGCGGGTACCGGAGTAGACCGTTTGCGCGCTGGCACCTCGGGTAATGCCGGCATAGCTGGTCAGATTCAGCTGGCAAGGCGCATCGTAACAGGCATGGCAACTCACGCAGCGCTGATCGAGCACCGGGCGAACCTCTTGCCAGTAATCCGGAGCACTGCCACTGGCCACTGATGGCCGATCAAATCGACCGGCGTCGGCGGGACCAAAACGCTCGTCCAACTGGAGCGAAACAACAATCGTGGCGCAACCACCAACTAATGCAAACAGGAATGGTGCAAGAAAACGCATCGCAAATATCCGAATCGGGAGGTTTTGCAGTTTAGCCTATCTCAAAGTCTGGTCATTCTTTGCCGGCAAGGCTAAGATCAAGCGAAATGAAATTTTTTAACCACTCAGGGGGCATTCTTGTCGGCCAATGTCATACAAGTACTTGACCAGATTTCGCGCCGTCTGTTTGCGTTCGTTATTGTCACGAGCCTGGCGATCGCTACTCCGCTTTGCCTGGCAATGGATGCCGACCGCCAGCCACCGGACAGTGACCTCATCTGGTCACAATACGGCATGAGCATTACCCTGCTTTCGCTGTTCGTCAGCGGCATTCTGCTGATCATTGCGCTCTATTTTCAGCGCAACAATCGCAGATTAAAAGAGGAATGCGCTCGTGCCGAGGTACTGACAAAACAGCTGCTCGCCAACAACACCCGTTTTCGCGCCATTTTCGAGAACGTAGACGCCTTGGCGATTCAGGGCTATACGCCCAGCGGCACCGTGGTTTACTGGAACCATGCGGCGGAAACCATTTACGGCTATAGCGCCAGCGAAGCGATAGGTGCCAAACTTTTTGATTTGATCATCCCACCCGACGCACGCCAATTAGTTATGGGTGCAGTTGACTGGATGTTTGAGAACCGCACCGGCATTCCGGCGGAGCGCTTGTCACTGCTGCACAAGAATGGGCATCTGGTTGAGGTTTACTCAACCCATGTGGTGGTTGAAACCGCAGAGGAAGGACCCTTGCTGTTCTGCCTCGATGTCAATCTTGCCGAGCAAGCCAAGACCGAGAATGCACTGGCAGAAAGCGAAACGCGTCAGCAAATTATTCTTGACGCTCTCGGCGAAGGCGTTTTTGGCACCGACTGCGACGGCATCTGTACTTTCATCAATCCGGCAGCACTGACTATTCTCGGCTTCAGCGAAAACGAAGTGCTCGGTAATAATCAGCACCTGTTATTCCATAGCCGTCATCCAGATGGTTCGCCCTACCTGGCAAGCGAATGTCCCGTGTTTCAAACCATGAAGGATGGCAGGGAGCGTCGCACGGAAGAATGGTTCTGGCGCAAATCCGGCGAGTGCTTCCCAATCCGCATGACAGTCACCGCGACCTTGCATAAAGGCACAATCACCGGCAGCGTTGTCGCTTTTGCCGACATTACCGAAATCGTACGCACGGCGCAGGAGCTTAGGCAATACCGCAATCATCTTGAGGAGCAGGTTCAATTACGCACGACGCAATTGGAAGATGCCCGCACCGCAGCCGAGGCTGCCAACCGTGCCAAGAGTGCCTTCCTGGCCAACATGAGCCACGAAATCCGCACCCCGATGAATGCCATTCTCGGCATGGCGCACCTGATGCGGCGTGAAGGAGTTTCATCACAACAGGCAGACCGCCTCGACAAGATCGACCACGCGGCACAGCACTTGCTGACGATCATCAACGATATCCTCGATATCTCCAAAATCGAAGCCGGCAAACTGATTCTTGAGCAAGTTCCCGTCGACATTCCAGAGATACTGAGCGGTATCGTCACCCTGCTTGACGAGCGCATCCGCAGCCGGGGACTAGTCTTGCTGATTGAGTCTGACAACTTCCCGGAGCTTTTCCTGGGCGACCCGATGCGCATCACCCAAAGCCTGATCAACTACACCAGCAACGCCATCAAATTTACCGAAACCGGCAGCATCACCGTGCGCGCAAAAAGGCTGAAGGAAAACGAAATAACCGCCACCTTGCGCTTTGAAGTGGAAGATACCGGCATCGGCATTAACCCGGAAACCGTCGGCATGCTGTTCGATGCCTTCAAACAGGCCGATAGTTCCACCACCCGCAAATACGGCGGCACCGGGCTTGGCCTTGCCATCACCAAACATCTGGCACAAGCAATGGGTGGCGATGCAGGCGTTGATAGCCAACCGGGGCACGGCAGCTGTTTCTGGTTCACCGTCTGCCTGAAAAAAAATACGGTTTATTCAGCGTTGACCGTAACAGATCAAAAAGAAGCTTTGCCACTTGAATTTCTCGCCGGCCATCACGTTCTGATTGTTGAAGACGAGCCGATCAACCGTGAAATTGCCGGTGAATTTCTGGATGATGTCGGCATCAGCTGCGACTATGCCGAAAATGGCCTCAGCGCCCTAGATCTGGTACGGAATAATCACTACGACCTGATCCTGATGGATATGCAAATGCCGGTCATGGACGGCCTTGAAGCCACACGCCAAATCCGCTTGCTCGCCGGCTGTTCGGCGCTACCCATCGTCGCAATGACGGCCAACGCTTTTGCCGAAGATCGCGAACGTTGCCGGGTCGCCGGCATGACTGATTTCATGTCCAAGCCAATTGACCCCGACGCCCTCTTCGCCACCTTGTTGCGTAACCTGCCAGATACCCGACATTAAGCAAAGACCCGGCGCAGCACGCCACAAAACGGTACACTGCTGTTTTTGCGAGAGATATTCTCTTGCCTCACCGCTTTGCGAAGGTTATCCGATGTACCCGGTCCATGATGTTGACGCCCTCCTTTTAATCGCCACCACCCTTGCTTCCAAGCGGCGGCCGGCTGAACTTGTCGAAATCATCGCCGCGATGGATCTCCTGCAAGTAACGATTCCCGATGAAGCACGGCTGGCTGAAGCCTTCGCACACCTTGGTAAGCACGGCATGATTTCTGCCGGAGAAAGCGGGTTTTCGCTGACGGAAGATGCCGAAAAAGTCATGGCCGAACAGCCCAAACGCGGCACCAGCGAGGAGAAGATATTCCGCGTGCGCGATGATCTGTCGGCTTTCACGACAAAACCGGATCATGCTGCCGTTGTCGTCACAGAGGAGGCGCTCAGCGCTGCATTGCTGGCACACAAAACGTCAGGCGAAGGCGCCGGTAAAAACCTGCTGGTTCCCAAACCCAAATCCGATGGCGACAAACAACGCCCCGGCCAACGCTTCCGTAAACCGTTGCCCGCCCACAAGCGCAAGCGTTGAACCGGCCATGAGCGAAACTCAAACCCCGGCGCAGCCCGCCAGCACCTCATTCAGCGACCTGCCCTTGTCGCCGGCCATGCTGACCAATTTGCAGCAACTTGAATACCTGACGATGACGCCGATTCAGGCGGCCAGCCTGCCGATTGCGCTGGCCGGCCATGATCTGATCGCGCAAGCCAAGACTGGCAGCGGCAAAACTGCCGCCTTCGGCCTCGCCCTGCTCAACAAACTCAACCCCAAGAATTTTGCCGTGCAGGCCATGGTGCTCTGCCCGACGCGCGAACTGGCCGATCAGGTCACGCAGGAAATCCGCCGTCTGGCGCGCTTTGAAGACAATATCAAGGTGCTGTCGCTATGTGGCGGCTCAGCCATGCGCAACCAGATCACCAGTCTCGAAAATGGCGTACACATTATCGTCGGCACGCCCGGCCGCATCATGGACCACATGGAGCGCGGCACGATCAAGCTGGAAGGGTTGCAAACACTGGTCCTCGATGAAGCCGACCGCATGCTCGACATGGGTTTTCACGACGACATCGCCTACGTCGCCAAGCGCTGCCCGAAAGAACGCCAGACCCTGCTCTTTTCGGCAACCTACCCGGAAGGCATCGCGCAACTGGCCAAGCAGTTTTTGCGCAACCCGCAGGAAGTGAAGTTGCTTGAGCAACACGCCGGCAGCAAGATCCGCCAGCGCTTCTACGAGATCAAGCACGAAGACCGCCTGCAAGCCGTCGCCATGCTGCTCAAGCATTACCGCCCGGTCAGTACGCTGGCTTTCTGCAACACCAAGCAGCAGTGCCGCGATTTGCTCAATGTGCTGCGCCACGAAGGTATTCAGGCGCTAACCCTGAATGGCGATCTCGAACAGCGCGAGCGTGATCAGGTGCTGATCCAGTTTGCCAATCGCAGCGTTTCCGTTCTGGTCGCCACCGATGTCGCGGCGCGCGGCCTCGATATTGCGCAACTGGAAGCAGTCATCAACGTTGATGTGACGCCTGATCCGGAAATCCACATTCACCGTATTGGCCGTACCGGTCGCGGCGATGAGGATGGTTGGGCGCTCAGCCTGTGCAGCACCGCCGACAAACGCCGTGTCGCGGCGATTGCGACAGCGATGAATTGCGCAGTGACCTGGGATGATCTGGGCAAGCTGAACACTGATGACAAATCGCCACTGGTGCCGCCGATGTCCACCTTGCAGATCCTCGGCGGGCGTAAGGAGAAGATTCGCCCCGGTGACATTCTAGGTGCGCTGACCGGCGAAGCGGGCTTCACCCGCGAGCAGATCGGCAAAATCACCGTCAACGATCAGTCCAGCTACGTTGCGGTCGCCCGCAATATTGCCCGTGATGCCGTCAAGAAACTGTCTGCCGGTAAGGTCAAGGGAAAAACCGTCAAGGTTCGTGCGCTGTAAGTAGTAAAAAAATCAGCCGTTTTCTGCGTCGACCGCAACAGTTGACCAGAGCGGCTGACCGGTTGCCTCCAGATGGCTGAGATAAGCCCGCAAATCAAATTCCAGCTGAAAATAGTGCGGCTCCATGTGCTGACAGAGCTGATAAAACGCCTTGTCGTGCGCCCGCTCCTTCATGTGCGCCAGTTCATGCACAACAATCATCCGCAGAAACTCAGTCGGCATCGCCTTGAACACAGTGGCCACACGAATCTCACGCTTCGACTTGAGATTGCCGCCTTGCACCCGTGAAATGCTGGTATGCGTACCCAATGCGTTATGAATTACGTGCAATTTGCTGTCGAAAGCCACCTTGCTCAACTGGCCGGCATTGCGCAAATAGACATTCTTGATTTCGTGCACGTAATCGTAAAGTGCCCGGTCCGTGCGCACCGCATGCGCTTGCGGATATTTTTTCAGCAAAACTGACGCCATGCGGCCCTCGGCAATCAGTCGCCGCACCTGTGCAGCAAGATCCTCAGGGTAACCGGCAAGGTAATTGACACTTCCCCGTGGGACCAAAACTTTTCTCCTGTTGTTTAACCAATGCCGACCAGCAACTCCTGAATCAGCACATCTTGAATCTGCAGTTTACGCGGAAGCTTGCGATTTATCGCAACGTACAAAGCGTCACGTACATCCGCCAGCCTTGGCGCCTTATCCTGCTGATACGAATCCGACAATGAACTGCTGACCACCGCCTCCAGCATTTTCTGACGCTTCTGCAATCCCTTTTCCTGCACAGGATCGACCAGCAGACTCAGCTTGCAGACCACCAGTTGATCAAGACCTATCGTCGTCGTCACCTTGACGGAAACATAGACCTCTTCATCAGCCTCACTCTCCTGGCTGTCCATATAAAAATAAATCGCCCCCGCACAAATCAAGCCAAATGCACCAAGCAACATCCAAAAACGGTGCACCCAGGATTGATCTTCATTTCTCTCACCAGCGCTGGAGCGCTTGAATTGAGCGGACTTGCTCAGAGCAACACTTGAATTCATGGCGAAAATCCAAAATTTTGACTGCAGCGCAATCACGGTTTAGAAAAAAAGCAGGGCTTGCCGGAAGCTCCACAACGACAATAATACCATAAATATCATTTTTGTTATATT
>ERZ724510.1623-NODE-1623-length-12325-cov-4.261695_pt1 | contig 12325 bp, 9 predicted proteins | sample MGYA00376043_ERZ724510 | MGnify/ENA primary metagenome ERZ724510 (study PRJEB28724, sample SAMN07190888) | wastewater metagenome | isolation source: influent of sewage treatment plant in Hong Hong | place: USA: Christiansburg, Virginia | collected 2016-03-01 ... | reverse complement strand
TGGGTGACCTAGGGGTACCCCACATCGAGATGTCACCCCGTTTTGGGGTACCAAAGGGTCACTGCTTTTGAGTTCTAAGGTCGGGTGGGGGAACCGAGGGGGCGTATGGCGGGCGGTGATCCTAGAAGCGACCGACCACCGCGATGCCTTGCTGGTCGAGGCTGCGGTACGGGACCACCCGCAGCGAGCGAACGATCTGCGCCGCGCCCGGTCCGAGCAGGAACTTGGTCTTCTGCGCTCCTGCCACCAGCATCGTCAGACCGACCAGTTGGGCGACGCCATCAGCCACGATCCAGGGAACCGTATAATGGATCGCCGCATAGCTGCGATCGTCGGACACCAGGGGGAGCCAGATGCCGCTGATGAACGGACCCACGACCGGTGCCATCAGGGTGTAGTGGATGATGCGGTGGGTATTCGAGTCGGCTTGCTCGCCGTAGACCGGGTTGTCGGCATACAGCGGCCCCATCACCACCGCAGGCACCAGTGCCGATAGCCACAGCGTAAGACCTGCCGCCCACAGCCCGGTGTTTCGCTGTTCGACGGTGCGCCGCTGCATCGACCAGGGAATCGCCACCGCCGGGTTGGGATAGCGCCGAAGCTGAGCTTGGACCAGCGAGATGTCGGACTCTTGCAGGCCACTGCTGCGAAGCGCGTTGGGCCACAGCTCCCCATAACAGCGCTGCGCCGCGTCATTCAGACCGTCTTGCTGCTGTTTTAAGCAATGGTCATAGACCGCAGTGAGGCTGGCACCCGAAGGAACCGATAACATCGGGTTGGCAAGCGCGGGCGGCACGGCAGGCGGTGGGGTCGCAGCCGCTGGGGTCGTCCGTAGACTGGGCGTCGCACTCGACGTCGAGCCAATGAGCGGTCGATTCGGCAGCGCAGCCGGGCGATCGTCTTCCTCGATGATCGGCGTGGTGGGCCTGGACGCTGATGACGGCAGGTTGGCTGGTGCCGCAGCGCGTGGTGAGCCGCTGACTCCGGCCGTTCGCGAGGTCGGCACCAGGCCCGAGCGGGCATCGGCAACACACTGCTCGGCAACGCTGCGATACATGGGATCGGGCCGATCGGCGGTCAGCGAAAGATACGACTGGCACGCATCGAGCGCCTCTACTTTGCGACCGAGCTTGAGCTGGGTCTGACCAATCCGCACCAGCATCTCGGGGGTATTGGTCGTGTCATACGCCTCTTTGAACAGGCGCAGCGCCTCTTCGTACCGGGCCTCGGTGAAGGCCCGGAGCGCCTCTTGGTGCAGCTCGCTTGCATCCTTGGCAAAAGCCGACTGACTCCCGCCCAGTACGGATGCCAAGCCGAGTGCGCACATCCATCGTCGATTCCGCATCACTATTGCCCTCATAAGCTTCATGAGCTTGTCACTAGGAAGGATCTGCACCGCGTCGACCAAAACGCAAGTTTCTTCCGTTGACAGCGACGGAGAATTGGCTGGATCGGCAGACTCGTGGGTTGATCGAACCGCTTACATTCTGCGAAGCGACAGCGTCACCGAGCCTTCAGCAACTCGCTCACCGCTGCCATCTGTGACTTCGACCAGCACTGGGACATCGACCTTGCCCTCGGAGACCAGTCGCTGCTTCAGTTCCGAGGGATCGCTGCTTGGCATTTGGGCACTGGCCTGCAAGTCGCCGCGTGCTGGCTTTCGGAAGCGCAGCTCGCAGCCCTTGCTGTGACATGTGACATCCAGGCCGTTACACGAAAGCAATCCGGCTGCTAGCGCCGCTGTTTCAGCGGCGGCAAACTGGGCACTGACATGCACGGTACCGCCATGATTGGCTAGTTCTGCATCAAATGGCAGCAGCACCCGCGTCGAGGTAGACGACACATCGAGAGCTTGAATTCCCAGGCGTTTGGCTAGGGGAATTCGCTTAGACACAAGGTCGAGGACGTCCACCGGGTTCATACCATCTGCCTACACACCAAAGCAGCACACGTGCCACCTGGCTGGTTTTCGCACGGCCCAGGTCGCTGTGAAAAGGGGACGCTAGACCCCAGCTAGATGCCGCTTGCGAACCGGAGCCGCCAGACCATGCCCATGGCCTCTGCAAAGATCTTACTCGACATCTTGGACTGACCGGCGCGACGATCGACGAAGATGATTGGTACTTCAGCGACGGAAAAATTCTTGCGGACGGCGCGGTAGGTCATTTCGATTTGGAAGCTGTAGCCGTTCGAACGGACCGCGTCGAGGTCGATTGCAGCCAGAACCTCTCGTCGGAAGCATTTGAATCCCGAGGTCAGGTCGCGCACATCCAGCCCCAGGATGGTTCGTGCATACAGGCTGCCTCCCGCTGAGATGAGCTGCCGACTGAGGCCCCAGTTTTCAGTCCCACCACCCGGCACACGTCGCGAGCCAATCACCACACCGGCTCCGTCTTTGGCCGCTCCAAGCAGCGCAGGGAGATACACCGGATCGTGGCTAAAGTCGGCGTCCATCTCGAAAACGAACTCGTAGCCCTTCGAAAGAGCGAAGCGGAACCCAGCGATATAGGCCGTTCCGAGACCGAGTTTGCCGCTACGGTGCAGGACATTGATTCGCGGGTTCTCTGCCGCCATCTGATCGGCGAGCTGGCCAGTGCCATCGGGTGAGTTGTCATCGACGATGAGGAGGTCCGCGCTCGGTAGCGCCGTCAGCACTTGATCGCACAGAGACTTGAGGTTCTCACGCTCGTTGTAGGTAGGGATAATGATTAAGGCTTCATTCATGCGCCTACTTTACACTACCTATGGACTTGGCCGCATCCTCCTCAACATGAGGTGCTGGAACTGTCCGACGCTGTAGCGAGGGCGGCGCAAAAAGGCGTTGACACAGAGGCCCAAAATCCTATTCAATCCCACCTGTTCAGCGCTTTTCCCGTGTAGCTCAGCCGGTAGAGCAGGTGGCTGTTAACCACCGGGTCGGGGGTTCGAGTCCCTCCGCGGGAGCAGTTGGGAAGGGTTACCAGGATTCTGGTAGCCCTTTTTTATTTTGGGCGATTTGCTGGGTCTCGGCAAAGAAGGCTTGGCTCAGCGTGCGGTCCTGAGCGACCGGGTTCATCGGGGCCGGACGACACGCCGTGAAGTACTGGCCGGTGACGTGGGCATACTCGGGATCGAGCGCGAGCATCACCGAGGTTGCGGCACCGTCAGCGACTGAGTCGGGACCAGTCATCCCAAAGCCGTCGGTGAGCAGCTTGGTCGAAACGACGCCGGGATGAAGGGCGTTGACCGAGACGCGACCGCGCAGTCGTTCGGCCAGTTCAACGGTGAATAAGACGTTGGCGAGCTTCGAGGCAGCATACATTCCGTAGGCATCGAAGCGGCGCTTGCGCATGGTCAGGTCATCGAGCTCGATCCGGCCCCGGTTGTGAGCAATGGAGCTGACGTTGATGATGCGGCGCAGACGACACCCTGGCTGATGCAGCAGCGACATGGTCAAGACAAAGTGCGCAAAATGGTTGACCGCCATCGACAATTCGATGCCATCCGGCGACAACTCAAGCTGCTTGGCAAAGACACCCGCATTGTTGATGAGTACCTCGGGGAACACCTCGCGTCGGGCCAGCTCGAATGCCATCCCGGATGCCGAGCTGAGCGATGACAGATCGGCAACGATCGGCTCTGGCATTGCCCGTCCGCAGAGGGACTCCACTGCTTGGCGAGCGGCCAGGACGCGATCCGGGCGACGTCCGTGAAGAATGACGTCGGCACCGTGACGGGCGAGCTGTCGTGCTGTCTCAAGCCCAATACCGTCCGAGCTACCCGTGATGAGGATGAGGGGACCGCTGCTGTACATGGCGTTCCTTTGTCCAAAGAGCCTAACCAGAGAACCTCAATAGTAGCCAGATGCCATTGCGACGAAAGCGATGACACACCGGTCCAGTCGATCAGCGGACCTGCCCGGTGCCGACTGCCTTGGCGGTGCAGGGAACCAGCCAGCGTTGATTGTCCATCACATAATCAGATGGATGACATCACCAAGTGGCCGATTCTCAAGATGGATAACCGGCACCACACTACGCCTTGACGATCTTCAAACGACGAGGCACGCATCATGTTGACCCTTCGACCCGCTGCTGAACGAGGTCACGCCAACCATGGCTGGCTCGATACCTACCACACGTTTTCGTTTGCGAACTATTACGACCCGGCCCACATGGGCTTTCGCAACCTGCGGGTCATCAACGAGGATCGCGTCGCACCAGGGCAGGGCTTTGGCACGCACCCTCATCACGACATGGAGATCATCTCGTACGTGATCGCTGGCTCGCTGTCGCACCGCGATTCGATGGGCAACGGTTCGACGATTTATCCAGGCGACGTGCAGCGGATGAGCGCGGGCACCGGCGTGACGCACAGCGAGTATAACGGCTCGAAGAGCGAGGCTGTCCACTTCCTCCAGATCTGGCTGTTGCCATCGCAGCGCGGGATCTCGCCGGGCTATGAGCAGAAGTCGTTTTCGAGGCAGGAAAAAGAAGGGCGGCTGCGATTGGTGGCCTCGACGGACGGCCGTGACGGCAGCGTGACCATTTTTGCCGATGCGGCGATCTATGCGGGCTTATTTTCCGAAGGGCAGAGTGCACGATTCGACGTGGCTTCGAATCGGCACCTCTACATCCAGGTCGTGCGCGGACAGGTGCGAGTGGGCGGCCAGACTCTGACGGCGGGGGATGGTGTGGCGATCTCAGCCGAGCCAACGGTCGATGTGGAAGGAGTGGCTGGCGGAGAGATCCTGCTGTTTGACTTGCCCTGATGGCAGCGACGGTAACGCTTTGCTAGCTGGTGAACGCTAGGTGGACTCTGTGTCGCCCATGATCGCGACCACACCGCACACGCCGACGACTTCTCCCTCTCGACGATAGGGTGCCAGGGTCAGCCATCCGCCGCGAGTCTCACCAGCGGTGTTTTCGACCAGCAGTGAGTGACGGCTCGGGCGTTGCCTGGTCAGGACGTGACGGACCTCTCGCTCGATGCGGGGGAACCACTGGCCGATCTTGGTTGCTTGAAGCTTGCCGCGAAGCTGTTCCAGCGGCACTCCGAGGAGTGCTCCGAGCGCGCCATTTCCGAACACAAGCTCGCACGTCGGGGAAGCGACAAAGAGCGGCAGCGGGCAAGCATCGACGAGCGCCTCGCACAGATCGGCACGGGGCGACATGGGGCGGGTGGTGTCTTCGATTCGTCGGCGCAGTCCCAGGCTATGCATGATCTGCCGCAGCTCGAACGCGAAGTCAGCGGCCTGCTGGTAGCGATGCTGCGGTTCTTTTTGCAGAGCACGCAACACCAAATCCTCGAGTGGCTTGGCCAGTGGTGGAGTGGTCCGCAGCAGCCGACTCGGTGGAATCGGCGTCTCGCGTAGGTGCCCAAATAGGATGTCCTGCAGGCGACCGGAAAATGGCGGTCGTCCCGTCAGACATTCATAAAACAGAACTCCCAGTGCGTAGACATCCGAGGCGGGCGTGGGCGTCTGGACGCGAATCCGTTCGGGGGCCATATAAGTCGGCGTCCCGGCTACCGTTGTTGCTGCCACCAGCTCTCGAGAGTCGACAGATGGACGGCTCGCGAGACCAAAGTCAAGCAACCGCACCTCGTTTCGACGACTGTCGGCACCGGTTCCCGACGAACACAGAAAGATATTTTCCGGCTTGATGTCGCAGTGTATCACACCAAGGCCGTGCATGTAGTTTAGGCCTTCGGCGCACTGAAGCATGATGTCGCAGGCGGCATTCGTCGACAGGACTCGCTCGCGATTGAGCCTCTCGGCCAGCGTCTCGCCGTACAGGTAATCCATCACGATGAATGCGCCGTGGTAGGCATCGACGCCGAAGTCGAACACCCCGATGATGTTGGGGTGGTTCATCGCCGCCGCCATTCGAGCCTCGCGATAGAACGCGTCGCGGATGTGCGGCTGTCGGGCGAGGTCGTGATGGATGATCTTGAGAGCGAAGACCTTGCCCAGATCGCGGTGGCGGATCTTAAAAATGCGACCCATGCCGCCTTCGCCGAGCGAGCCTTCGATGATGTAGCGGCCTGCGACGATGCGTTCGGGAGCGATCCCATTGGGGAGGCTGCCGGACTCGTTGCCGAAAATTTCGAACGGGACGTTGCGCTCGCCGCTTTCGCCGGCTGTTCCGATCGTTTCCTGGCTGGACACGACACCGGTTAGGTTGGTTGGCACTCCCGGCTGGTCTTCGCTCACCGAGTCAGTATATCTCGGGAGAGCCCTGTGCAGGGGGAGACGGTGCTCTCGCAGTGACGAGGAGGTCGTTCAGCAACGCAAGACCAGCCGACCTGGTTGAATGATGTGCGATTTCGCACATCGATGCGAGAGCGCACACTGCTTGCTCCTCGGAACAGAATTTTTGTACGTTGCGCGGCTACCGTGTCCGACGAAACACCGTCTGGGAAAAAGGTGCCAAACGGCTTCCTGATGAAGCTGCTCGGCGCTCCGTGGCTGCTTTTGTTTTTGACCCTGATCGTGGGGGGCGTAGGCCTGCTTGGCGTCAGTAAGCTGCGCAGCGAGGAAGACTTGTTGGTCTTCTTGCCCGAGGGTGATGCCGATGTGGCGGTCTTTCGCGACGTGGCGGCTCGTTTCGGGGCGCTGCGGGTTGCTCTGATCGGGGTGTCGCCCAAAGACGGTCACAAGCTGTTTTCGACAGACTTGCTATCGAGGATCGATCGGCTATCGACGCAGCTCAAGAACACCACCGGTGTCGATCGGGTCGTCTCGCCCACGACGATCAATGACCTGGTCCCGATCGAGGGAGGGGTCGATTTGACGCTTCTGGTGCCTCAGCCGATTCCGACGGATGACGCCACGTTGGCCAAGGTGCGAGCGCGGGCGCTCAGTCAGCCGACAATTCGCGGCAACGTCGTCTCGGCGGATGGCGAGGCGGGTCTCATCATGGTCTTTGTCGGAGATGGCATCCCGACGCGGCAACTTGCCGAAAAAGCGCAAGAACTGGCTCGGAGCGAGCTTGGACCCGTCGCCAAGCTGTACTTTGGCGGGGCACCGTTTGCGGGCCAAGCGATCTACGATGACACGCAGCGGGATGTGCAGCGACTGGTGCCGATCGCGTTACTGCTCTTCTTGTTCGTGGTGCTGTCGGCGTTTCGTGACGTCCTTTCCGTGCTGGTTACCGTGGGTACGGTCGGCCTATCGGTACTTCTCGCGCTCGGACTGCTGGGGCTGCATGGCGATAAGTTCACGGTGGTGATGGGGACGCTGCCACTTGTGCTGTTTGCGTCGGGGAGTCAATACGCGATCCACATCCTCGGGCGCTATTACCTGATTCGGGAGTCGGCACCTTCGCTGTCGACGATCGCTGCGGCGCGTGAGGCCCTGAAAGTCGCTGGTCCTCCGGTGATCGTCGCCGCCCTGAACTGCTGTGTCGGTTTTCTTTCGTTCTTGGTGATGAACATCTCGGCGATGCGGGCGTTTGGTGTGGCCTGTTGCGTTGGGATCATCGCCTGTTGCGCTTTTTCGGTGACGGTCGCGCCATCGGTGGTGGCGCGGTTTCAGGCCGATCGTCCGGCATCCGAGGCTACGTTCACCCGGCTCGGCTCGCTGCTCGCTCGGCAGTTTGCCTGGGTGCGTCGACACCGTGCGTTGATTTCGCTGCTGGTCGTTGGTCTGTCGGCCGTGTGTGGCTACTTCATGACCCGCGTGACGGTGCGAATGGAGCCGAAAGCGTTCTTCCGTCCCGGCTCCGAACCAGCGCTGGCTCAAAGGTTTCTCGACGATAAGTTTGGCGGCGCGGCCTTTGTTCAGGTGCTGCTGGACGGTGATATGACCGATCCGAGGGCGCTACATGAAGTCAGGCGGATCTCGGCGTTGGCGCGCTCGCTGCCGGGGGTGACGCAGGTGCAAACGATCGTGCAGCCGCTGGCCATGGTGGGGGACTCGATGGCGGGTCTGCGCGGGCTGCCGCAGAATGCGCAGCAAGTGGTGGCGCTGTTGTTCTTCCTGGAAGGAGAACCGTCGCTGCGGACGATGTTGGCCCCGGATCGCAAGTCGGTGCTGGTTCATGTCCGAGTGCTCGGCGACTCGGCGGTCGTCATCCGCGAACTGCGTCACTACATCAACGGTCGGTTGCCGAGGACGCCGCAGCGTCACAGCCAGGCCGAGCTAGCCGAGGAATTGTCATGGCTGTTGCCGAGCACAGATCGAGCGGCACGGCTTCCGCTGTTGCAAAGTGCGGTGGCGCAGATCGAAAAAGAGGGGTTGGGCCTGGCTGGTCCGGTGCCAGCCATCGCTACTGCGTCGGGGAACGAGCCGGATGAGCAGGTGCGGATGTCGCGGGCTCAGACGGAAGCAAAGCGCCGCCTTCTGGTGGTGCTTGGGGCCGATAGACCCGATGCGCAGGGACGACTGCTTGGTCGCACCGTGGATGAGGTCGAAGCGTGGGTCGAGTGGGTCGCTGCCGCGATCTTGCAGCCTCCCATTGAGACAGCCGGGCAGCCGCTTGGGGCACATTTGACCGGCGAGCCCATGCTCGATCAGGCCTTTTCGCGGGCGGTGGATCGCAACCAGTGGCGGAGTCTGGCGATCGCGTTGGCCGGTGTGCTGCTGGTGCTGCTGTTCGCGCAGCGCTCGCTGGTTGGAGCGATCTTGTCGACTTTGCCGGCAGTGATGGCGCTGATGGTGGTGTTCGGGGTGCTTGGATTTTTGGGCGAAGCGATCGATTTGGGAACGTCGCTGGTGGGTTCGATGGTGACAAGTTCGGGAGCGGACTTCGCCATGCACTACATCTGGTATCTGCGAAGGCAGCCAGCGAGTCAGGTGGTACCTCGGGTCGGTCCGGTGATTCTGACGACCGCGATCGTGCTTGGACTGGCGATGGGGGTGATGATGCTGGGCGCGTCTCCTCCTCTGCGATTGTTTGGCGCACTGGCGGCGGCAGGTATGCTCCTATCGGCGACGTTCACGTTCCTGCTCGTCCCGGCGCTGCTTGGAAGGCTTCCCGAGGAACCCACGTCTTAACGACGTTCGGAAACGACTTTTGGAAACGACTTTTCGCAAGGAGAACCCATGAAGGTCATGCAAATGAAGCGGCTACTGGCTTTTGGAACGCTGTGTGTTGGACTGCTCTGTCCTACGCTGAGTTTTGCGCAAGCAGCGGGAGTGCCGGCGGCCCAACCGACCATGGCCCCGGTGGTGCAGGCCGAGACGGCGGAGTCTCTGCTTCAGCGCGTCGACAAGCAGAACGCGGCGTTTAGTGACGCCTTTTTCCATTTCAAGATGGTGGTCAAAAGCTCGGCTGGTGCGACGGAGCGCGAGGTCGAATTTACGACCAAGCAGAAGGGCAACCAGAAGCGACTGGTCCGCTTTTTGTCCCCTGGCGACATCAAGGGCATGGGGTTTCTCCTCGAAGGGCCGGGGGTAATGTACGCCAAGCTGCCTGCGTTCGGAAACCGCATCCGTCGACTGGGGACCAGCCAGATGAACCAGAGCTTCATGGGATCGGATCTGACGTCCGAAGACATGAGCGCGATCGACTACGGTCCGTCGTATACCGCCAAGCTGGGGGGCACGGACGGATCGCTGACGGTGCTCGAACTTCAGCTCAAGCCTGGTAAGACCTCGGAGTTTCCCCGTCTGAAGATGTGGGTGAACCCGGATCAGGCGACCATCACCAAGGTGGAGTACTACGACGCGACGGGCAAGAAGCTGCGCTCGAACCTGCGTAGTGACTTCAAGAAGGACGGCGAGGCGCACTGGTCGCCTGGCACGATGACCTACATCGATCACCGTCGGGCGGATCACAAGACCGACATGATCCTCGTCAAGAGCACGCTCAACAACGGCTACAAGGACGACGAGTTCACCCAACGCGCACTTCAGCAGGACTAAATGCGACGCGGCCTTGCTTCCCCTCTGATTTGCTTGCCACTTGTGGCACTGCCTCTGACCGTGAGTCCGGCACGGGCGGATGTGGATCTCAAATTTTCCGGCTCGATCTCGTCGGACATGCGTTTTCGTATCCAAGGTCAGGAGCGAGCGCTGCCCACCCCGACGCCGTCTCAGTGGACGCTTCTGAAGAATGGCTTTTCCCGAAACGAGAATCGGATTCGGGCGCAGCTTGGCGTCAAGCTCGGACAGAAGATTCGCGGAGTCGCCGACGCCGAGCTGATGCTCTACGGTTTTTCGGACCTCCGCGACATTGATTCGGCCACCCTTCGTGATCGGGTGGACCCCTATTATCTTGAGGTCCATGCCGCGTACATCGACGTCTACAACCTGTTTGGCGATGTGATCCCGCGCTTTGATCTGAGGCTTGGGCGGCAGACGGTGCCGTGGGGTGCGGCGGACAAGTTCAACCCGATCTCGAACCTGAACACGCTGGATCTGTCGGACCCGCTTTTGTTCGGTCGGGCGCTTGCCAATAACATGATCCGCGCCGACTGGAATCCAGTCGGAGACTTGCAACTGACGGCGGTGCTGGTACCGGTGTTTCGTCCGGCGCAGCTCCCACGTACCGCACCGTTTGCGCTGCTTGATCCGCTGCGGCCGGCACCGGTGCTTGATCAGGGGGTACGCTCGGCGCTCGACAACGAGCGAGCGGTCTACGTGCCGGTGAAAGATCCGGTGACGGGTGTGTTGCTGCCGGCGGGGCGGACTCTGACGGTCGAGGCGGATGTACTGGCACCGGAGGTCTCGGCGGCGAACATGCAAGCCGGGGCGCACATGACCTGGAAGCTCGGCGGGCAGGATATGGGCCTATCGTACTACCACGGACGCTTTGGCATTCCGACGCCAGCGTGGTCGGTATCGACGGGAACGCTCGACCAGAATGTGACGCTCACCCAGCTTGTTTATCCGAGGATGGACGTTGCGGGCGTCGAGATGGCCGGCTCAATCGAGCGGCTTGGTGGCATGGGCTACTGGATCGAAGCAGCGGTGTTCTTCCCCGGTGAGGTGAGACTGGGCCTGTACGACGCGATCACCAGCCCGACCGCTCCCCGCGCCATGGAGTACATCAAAGGCCCTGATGGTCGCTATTACCGCAACACCCTGCCGGTCGGTGCCCAGGGCCAGAGGCCTCTTGTCGTCGACACCACGCCGTTTCCGAAGGCCACCATCGGGGTCGACTATGCCTTTGGCGGTCACGTCTACGTCAACATCCAGTACGTCCACGGCTTCATCGACGAGTTCGGCGGCGGGCGAGTGGCCAGGCCGCGCAAAGATGCGATCGATGTTGCGGCCCAGCCTCGGGTCGAGGCCCGCATTGGCGACTACGTGGTGGCCGGACTCGATATCAAGGTACTAAACGAGAGGCTGCTGATGCGGCTGTTTGGTGTGATCAAACTGCCGTCGGTGGACCTTCAGACCAAGCTCTGGGATGACTGGGCACCGACGGGAGTGCTCTTCCCTCAGATCATCTGGAACGTCTTCGATGGCACCGAACTGATGGTTGGCTCGTTCGTGATGCTCGGCGATCGCTCGACCAAGTTTGGCGATCCCGCAGCCGGAGCCACCGAGGTCTTCGTGCGCGGCAAGGTCAGCTTCTAGGATGATAGATAGCCACTCTCCTCAGCGTTGAAGTCGAGTCTAAGGCCAGTGAGAGTCGAGTCTAAGGCCAGTGAGAGTCGAGTCCAAGGCCAGTGAGAGTCGAGTCTAAGGCCAGTGAGAGTCGAGTCTAAGGCCAGTGAGAGTCGAGTCTAAGGGCCCCGAGAGTCGAGTCTAGCCATGGGCAGACTTGGGGGGCGGTGGCGGCTTTGCCAAGCGGGCGGGGCTTTGGGCGGTATACTGTGCGCGGAGGTTTGTAGGCATGGCAAAGATGAGCGTGAGGCGGAAGTTGGCGATCGCCTCGTACTCGCCGCCGCGCGAGGGCAATATTTACGGCAAACTGGTCGTCGACGCTGGCCCCGGTCTGCGTTACCTCGACGAGGTGCGTCAGAAGACCGGCGAGAAGGTGTCCTTTACCCACTTGGTCGGTCGTGCGGTCGCCGAGGCGCTGCGACAGGCCCCCACCCTGAACGGTCGGATCGTCTTCGGTACATTCGAGCCCTTCCCAACAGTGGACATCGCTTTTCTGGTGGCTCTCGAAGACGGCCAGGATTTGGCGAAAGCCAAGGTCTGCGACGTCGACAAAAAGTCGGTGGTCGAGATCGCTCGCGAGCTGGCGAGCAAGTCCGGCAAGCTACGCGCCTCATCGGATCAGGCGTATGAGAAGTCGAAGCAAGCGATTCGGATGATGCCGACGTGGGCGCTCAAACCGATGCTCGGCGTGACCGGATTTTTGGCTTCGAGCCTCGGTTTGAGTATTCCGGCGCTGGGCGTTGAGCCATTTCCGTTTGGCTCGTGCATCGTGACGAGCGTCGGAATGTT
>ERZ724510.1621-NODE-1621-length-12333-cov-8.124287_pt1 | contig 12333 bp, 6 predicted proteins | sample MGYA00376043_ERZ724510 | MGnify/ENA primary metagenome ERZ724510 (study PRJEB28724, sample SAMN07190888) | wastewater metagenome | isolation source: influent of sewage treatment plant in Hong Hong | place: USA: Christiansburg, Virginia | collected 2016-03-01 ... | reverse complement strand
CTGCCTCTCGAAACTGCTCAGCTCGATCGAGATAGTCTCGAAACATCCCGAAGCTCGCACATCCAGGCGATAGGAGGATTGTCTGTCATATATGAGAGTGTACATATGCTTGTTCTACGGCATCGTGCATACTTGTAGATTCGCTATACTCTACTCCTGCTATCTGACACTTGTTTGCGAGAATTTCTTTGGTTGTTCCGATCAGTATTACATATTCCACGCTATCTCGGAGTGATACCTCAAGCTCATCAAATGGATCTCATTTGTCACTACCACCCGCGATGAGGATAACCTTGTTGCCTAGGTAGCCAGAGAGTGCTGCTCTGAGACTCTGACAGGAGGTGGATTTGGAGTCATCGATCCAGATACGATCATGTGCATTGGAGATTACTTCAAGTCGATGGGGGAGTCAGGGGAGAGATGTGAGTTTGGCGACAATCTTCTCTCTATTTTCTCCATTTTGTATGAATCTCTTGATGATATGGAGCGCTCAGTCGATATTGACAGCATTATGCACACCGAGAAAGTGAGTCTCACGTATATCGATCGAGCGTTCTGTATCGATGCTGATAGTAGGATAGTGCTCTTGTACCCCTAATCCGTAGAGAGAGATATTTTCAGGAAAATGGTATCCTATTTCCTGAAGCTTTGTGTGTACTTGATTGGTGATGAACGAACTATCTTTTGCTCGTGTGATGAGATTGGCTTTTGAGAGAAAATATTCTGCAAGATTGCGATGCCAATTGAGATGATCACTCTCAAGATTGGTGATGATCGTCATATCTGGAGAGAATTCCATGAGACTATACGCCATAAAACTCGAAACTTCTACTACGATGATATGATCCTCTCTCTCATCTGGAGGGAGCTTGAGAATCTGAGTGAGGGTATCAGAGAGTGGGTACTCAAAATTCCCAGAAATATGGACTTTTTCTGGATTTTTGATGTTTTTTATGAGATTATATATCATCCAAGTAACAGTAGATTTGCCATCTGTGCCACTTATGGTTATAATATACGTGTCTTTTGGAAAGTATCGGCTACAAAAATCGAGTTCACTCACAACTTTTCCAGTCGAGTAGACTTCATGAGTGCAAGGGATTCACGGTGCTGGTATGATAATATCATAGTCCTCATAGCTGGAAGGTCGATCACTGTCATCACAGATCTGGTAAGGGAGCCCAAGATGAGTCAGGAGTTTCTCGAGTCAAGCACCAACTCGTCATTTTCAATAAATAAGAATCATAAGCGTACTATATGTGAATAAATAAACCTTCTCAATCATGAGATAAGCCATCAATGTTAACATCTCTCCAAAAGGGCGCAAAAGGTGTTATGGATCGTATCTTTGGTCGGACTCATGCAATTATAGAGCCATTTACTCTTCCTCCTGAAGTGAATAAGCGAACAATGGACATGCTCTCACAATTCTATATTGATCATGAGTCGTATCATAATGCTCTTTTTCTTGATTTCATTAAGGATAAAAAACTCTTTTTTATTCTAGAGAAAAACCAGCAATTTGCACAAGATTTTATTGTAAAATTTCTCGGGTATGCAAAACAAAGGCAACAATGGGAGCAAAAAGCTCAGAAGGCAAAAGATGAAGATAATTATCATGCTTTAGAAGAGTCATTTTTTCATATCGAACAAGCAAATGAGGAATTTATTGAGAGTGTTCGTGAATCAATGAGGGTAATTCCTATCCATTGTTACAAAGAAAAATTTGAAAATTTTGATGATGAAAGTGGCTTGAGTAGAAAGACATTTTTTAATGAGCTTCATCGACTGGAGTCATCTCTTCAGCCATATAAAGAATCCATTAATCCACGCTACATTGAGCTCTATACTTTTCTCTATATTCGACATTTTTTTTATGCCAATATAGCTGAAGATAAACAAAAGAAAGAAGACAGAGAATATTCTATTGATAACAAAGATCAACTTATCAATGTAGATCATATTTTACAAGCATTATCAAAGCTTACAAAATATTCTAAGCAAAATAGAAAATGACCAGCATTAGATATAAATCAAGAATTGAAATCCATTTTTTCACTTCATTCTAACTATGATCTTTTTTCATTAGTAGGATCACGCAAGCAAGCAAAGTCGCTCTCATCATCATTTGATCTTTTTTATCGTGATTATCTGTGACTCTGAGATACGATTCACACTGAATCAGCAATATCAGCTATCACTACACCTTATCTCATCTCATCGTACGATGAGCTCGAAATTGACGAACATTATAGTACCCTCCATACCTATTATCATCGCCCGCTCCTCGATGATCCAATGAGGGCCGTCAAAATGATCGTTTATGGAAAACATAAGGAGACAAATACTCTAGCATACCGTGAATTGTATGAATTTCTCGAAAATCTCCATTATCAGAGTATTGTAGAAATGGATGTATATAGCTTATTAGCTCTTGAGCAAAAAGATCTTGTATCGATCTTGAGTGCTGCTTTTCGTAAACAAGCCCCAGAATCTAAAGAAAAAACCGAAGCATATTTTAGAGAGTTTCAAAATGATTTTTTTCAAGAGTTTGAATCAATTATGTGAGTTAATATATCAGCCGTGTTTCCTTCTTTTCCAAAGAATAGGCGATTTAATGGTATCAAAGAATATGCAGAATGGATTCATAGTGCAACCCCAATAGGCAAACGTAAGAATACTCGTGATGTGTTGCTTTCAAGTGCTGATATGATTCGTGCGAACCTTATAAAGAATACGATTGCATGGATTGATATTCCTCTTATTCGTCATCAGCAGGATATCGCCGTCAAACACAGAACATATTTAGTTGATTATTTGAAGGAATTTCATGATATTCATCATCAGTCATCCTTTGAACAACACGATAATAATGTGAATAAATTTATTTTTCATACGAAAGTTGGTGAGTGATCGAGTCAATTTCAAATTGATATACATTTTGAAATCAGTTCACGCATCAAAGATCTTGCTTCAGTTTTAGTGAAGATGCTTGGCGACCCAAAGTATAACTATGTCGACTCTCTGAGAGATCTTTCTGGTATGAGATGTGTTATTGATGGTTATTACGGTATTGGTGATATGTTTGATGGTTGACTTATTCTCCTCAAAGATTCACATGATCTCGCTCAACAAGCATACAATCAACTCGTGTTTGCTCTGACATGATTTATCGAAAAGAACTCCCTAATGTATAAATTCAAGGGAACACCATCAAATCCTCCTATACACAATGAGCTTGTTCAAAAGCTTAATATGATATTTCCACATCTTGAGCTGAAGGCTCGTTCTCTACGAGATCGTACTGGCAAGACTGATAGTGAATACAATGATGCAAGTATTACTGGTAATCCTGTGATTATGGATGGATCACGAGAAAGTGGCCACTCTCAAGTGCGCACTGAAATACAATTGATGACAAGATCTATGAAGAGTGACCTTCGATGACCTGCATCTTGAGCATGCTATAACGCAAAAAAATTTATGACACTTTTGAGTCGTCAGAATCGAATATTCTCAGTACAAGATTTTTACGATATATGCCAGTCGAATGCACTTCATAAGGACGGAATCACATCTTCATGAATGGAAGTACAAGATTTTCTCAAGTATCTTCTCTGTACATGATATTTGTCTGCCTATACATATGGAGATGACAATGAAGAGGGTATCCTTTTAAATGCGAATGAATATGAATATCGACTCGATGAAATGCGTGCAAACGGCAACTCTATTCGCCAAAGTGCAAATTTGAAAAAAATGCCAGTCTTTGGAACAAAAAATGATTCTCTCCAGAATACTCATACAACTCTTATACCAAAGACCCAACACATATTTGATCAATACGGCAATATCCGCAAGTGAAAAAAGTGGGAAGAAATTATCAAGGCCTTCTATCTTAATTCTCAACTTAACAATCCTTGTGATAATGATGCTTCTGCCAAGAAATAAAACGCTTCCCAGCTTCTAAGCCAGGATCGATAAGGGTCGCATTTTTCAAATATTTGAAAGTATTTTGCACTTCTTGAAATATGTCAGCAATAATAGGGTAGTGCGTACACCCAAGAATAATAGCATCAATTTGAGTGTCATCAGGTATGTGAGAAAAGCTTGCTTGAATAAGGTCTTTTTGTTTGAGAATATTATTCTCCTCGATTGCTTGAACGAGTCATGGAATGGATATATTGGTGACTGATATATGATTACCAGCAATGAGATGAATATAGGTTGTATATACTCATGATTTTCTGGTGGCATCGGTTGAAAATACTACTACATTCTGAAAATTTCCATCTCGTATTGCCTCACAGGCTGGATAGGTAACTCCAAGAATTCTTTGATGTCTTGGTAGTGTATTTTGCAGATGCCTCAACGCGTGGACGCTAGCAGTGTTGCAGGCGAGTATCACGACGTCACATCATTCTTGAAAGAGATGATTTACTCATTGTGTTGTGAGATCGACAATTTCTTCATGTTCACGATCCCCATAGGGGCAGTTTTTATAATCAGCATAGACCAAAGTCTCGATGCCCGGATTCGATATTAAAAAACTCTGTTCTACATGATGTGCACCAGAGCCTGAATCGAAAAATCCAACTTTCATAAAATCCCATCAATAATTATTGATGGGATTTTATTCTTATTTTTGGATTTTGCCAAGAAATAATGTTTCTTGCTTTACAAAATATTTTGTCGATGCGAGTAGGAGTATTCTCGATATCCACATTGCTGTGAAGAGTGAGAGTACGATACCAATACCGAGCATAAGACCGAATCATTTGATCAAGTTTACGCCAAATACGAAGAGAATAACTGCAGATGTAAGTGAAGTTACATGAGAATCCCATATAGCACTCCATGATTTCTCAAATCCAAGAATAGTTGCCTCGATGAGATTGTGCTTTTCGCGAAGAGCTTCTTTCATTCTCTCAAATATCAGAATATTTGCATCGATAGCAAGTCCAATAGAGAGGATCATACCTGCGATGGAGGCGAGCGTGAGAACAATTCCGAATGACTTGACGATCGCGACCAGTATGAGAGCATAGATAACCAGTGCAATACCAGCAATGAGTCCTGACACACGGTATATCATGACGAGAAAGACAATGATTGCAGCAAGACCAATTGCCCCAGCTACAATGATCACGTGGAGTGCATCTCGTCCAATCTTAGCATCTATCGTTCGTTCACTTGAGAGGTAGATCGGTGCTGGAACAATACCCGTCTTGATATCCTGAGCTGTTCTACGCGCTTCTTCTATAGTGTATGATCCAGTGATCACAGCAGAGCCATCAGTTATTCGTGCTTGAATAGTCGGCGCTGTGATAAGTTGTCCTCATACAAATATGGCAAGTTGTTGTCCGAGAAGACGCTCAGTAAGATCGCTAAATATTTTCTTACCTTCATCATTGAAAATAAGTTGTATCTCTGGTTGAGATTGTTGGTTGAAAACCATCTGTGCATTCTGGAGGTACTGGTCATTGAGGATAGCACCACTTGCGGTCTTTGCTACTTGCCATTGGCTTGGCTCTTCATTCACCCAGATGACACTGTAGTCATAGACTTTTGTATCTTTATTATCAATTTTTGTAGATACGATGTTATTCCATTTGATAACGCTGTATCCAGTCGGTGCAGTATTACCAGAGAGAGAAACAGTTTTCTGAAGTTTTGTTGTTACAACATTACTCAGACTGGATCCACTGAGTAATTCAATGCCATTATAGCGTACATATTCTGGCAAATCTTCGAGAGTTCCTGTTCCATTCTCAAAGATGATATTTTCATGGGTTGTTGAATATTTATCACCAAGATCCTTGAAAGAAGCTCCTGAAAGTGCTTTTTCTCTGATTTCTTGTGCGATTGCCTTTCGCTCTATTCGGTCTTGATCAGTAATGGTAGTCTTTTTTTCTTTGAACTCGAGAGTTACTACTTTCCCAATGGTTTCTTTAGCTTGTCTGATATACTCATCATTTTTCTTTTTTTGTTCAGCTTCCGAGACATTGCTATCTTGTGCTACGGTTGGAATTTGCACAATAATATGACTCTCTCAACCATATTGCGCGCTGGTAATAGTTGGCTCAGTGGTTCCGAGACTATTCACACGCTTCTCAATGATTTTCTTGAGACCATCCGATACTTCATTTGTGTTGAGTTTTGGATCTTGCTTGAGCTTCTCCTCCATGTCTATACGATAATCAAGCTCTACTCATCCATTGAGATCGAGTCCAAGTTTATATTCCCCATGAGGTATGCCTTCAGGAAGCGTGATCCCAAAATGTGACCATGGAATGACAAAAAAGAGTGATACAACTGAGACAACTCCAATAAAAATAAGCCTTCCGGTGAGTGATTTCATAGAAAAAAAGATACGAATGAGTACAAAGTGTTGGAATTATAGATTGCAAAGAGAAAAAGGCAAGTTGATTGCCTTTTTCTCTTTCACTACTTGATATGAAGTTTCTTCATAAGTGGTGTTATTGTGAGTGCTTTGATAAAGAGGGTGAAGACAACACAACCAACGGTGAGTCCAAGAATAAACTCTTGAACACTGAGTGGAAATTGCCAACCGGGGAAGCTCAGATCAGCAGGAATAAGAAGCGCCATAATGATAGCAAGAGCCCCACGAAGGCTTCACCAAGAGAGAAGATGTTGCCAGCTTTTTGGAATTTCCTCTTCCATCTTGAGTACATTAAATGGGGTAATAACACTATATACACTTAGCGCTCTTGCTACCATGACAGCAACAATTGACATAGCTACAGGAATGATGAGATAATTCCAATGAACTCAGAGCTTAATAATCATAATACCGAGGAGCAAGAAAATGATAGCATTGGTAACAAAAGCCATATAATCCCAAATACTATGCATAGTTGATTCAATTTCTGGTGACAAATGTTTGCGTCCTATAGACCCAAAAACAACAGCTGCAATAGTTGTAGCAATTACTCATGAAAGCGGTACAACAAAATGGGAAATCCCCTCGGCAAGGAGAAAAGTGATATGAGCAAGGAGTATGGATATAGTGATCTCTACAAGGGGTGCTCATTTAATCTTTTTTACAAATTTGGAAGCAAGAAGTCCAATTATTGCACCAAATAATCCACCAAGCAAGAGCATAGAGAGGAATGATAGAATTCCTTTGAATACTATCCATATCCCTCCATGATGACTCGCAAAGAGGTGATCGAGTAAATTAGCACCGTGAGATCCTTGATATCCGCTCATTTCCATGACTACTCCAAGGATAACAAGAAAGAATGCAAGTGCTGTCCCATCGTTGAAGAGGCTTTCTCCTTCAAAAATGAGGGTGAGTCTTTTGGGTGCGTTACATTCCTTGAAGAGCGCAAGTACAGCGACAGGATCGGTTGCAGATATGAGGGCGCCAAAGAGAAAATAAATAATAAATGGTATCTGTATATCAAAAATATAGGTTAAAACTACATACATGATAGCACTCGTAATGAGAGCTGAAATAATGAGTGATACAATAGCAAGAAGGCCTATAGACCATTTATTCGCCATAAGATCTTTTATTCTCATATTATATCCACTCTCGAAGAGGAGAATTGGCAGGAATACATAAAAAAGCATTTCTGGCCCAAGCTCAAATGATAAGAGAAATGAGAATCTTGGCTCATGGCTTATGATCCAACCAAGAACGAGTCCAAATGCAACAAGAAGTACTGTAAAAGGTATTCGTGTCTTTTTTGCAAGAAGATAGATACCCATCGAGAGTGAGAGAAGAGCAAGACATGAAAATGTCTGTAAATAAAAATCGGTCATATTTTTGATAAAAACCGATATGTTGTAGGCAAAGTTGTATGGAAGTCAAAAGTATCAGTGTTGACATCTAGTATTGTTGTATCGCGCTCAGGTATGCTATAGCAATAGCATCGGCAGCGTCGTCTGGTTTTGGTGGACTCGCAAGCTTGAAGAGTGATTGTATTGCAGATTGCACTTGTTGTTTTGTAGCTCTTCCATTTCCACAGATTCATTTTTTCACTTGAAGTGGAGTAAATTCAGAGCGTGTAATGTTATTTCTGGTGAGAAGTTCAACAACAACTCAGCGACATTCCGCAACAGCAATACCAGTCGTAATGTTACTCCCAAAGTAGAGCTTTTCGATACCAGCTCTCTTAATAGTCGGATATTTTTGGAGAATACTTTCAAGATCATCACGAATTTCTCGTAGCTTCTCCCCGGCATTCATTTTTGGGGGAGTAGCGACTACGCCATAATCGATGAGTACTATTTTCCCCGCGATAACTTCAACAATAGCATATCAGAGTGTTGTAGTCCCAGGATCGATTCAGAGTGTGAGCATAGCTTATGGATTAATTCTTGTTATTTGAATAGGAGTCGTACTATCACCTATTGATCGAATTCGTAAATTTGCACTATAATCATTTCATACCTATAGACATGACCAATATATGAAATCCTTAAGATGTTTAATAATATTAATTGTTCATGTAGTGACAAGATAAATAACTAAGGAGTATCAACATAATTTGTCAGCTTTGTTTTATCAAATTGTCAACTTGAGTTAATTGTATATGTGCTTTTTATATATCCAGATGACGGTCCATATACTGTTCCATTTCATGCTGAATTATTTTGCCCACCAAAAGCATCAGCTCCAATACTTGTCACACTACTTGGAATTACGACTGATGTGAATTTATTTCAATAGAAAGCACTAATTTCAATACTTGTTACACTATTTGGAATTACTATAGAGGTGAGTTGATTACCTCAGAAAGCTCACTCTCAAATACTCACCACACTACTTGGGATTACTACGGATGTGAGTTGATTTGAATTAAAAGTATACATTCCAATACTTGTTACGCTACTTGGAATGATTATAGAAGTAAGTTGATTCTGCTCAAAAGCATGAGTTCAAATACTTGTTACACTACTTGGAATTGCTATCGATGCTATTTGATTACTACTAAAAGCACCAATTCCAATATTTGTTACACCATTTGGAATGTCCACACAAGTGAGTTGTTTGTTATTGAATGCATAGATTCCAATACCGGTTATATTTTGACCACCAATTATCGCTGGAATGCTGACGTTCTTCGGTCAATTTATATCGTATCCATATATTATTCCATTGACAACAGTAAAGTATGAATCTGCAGTTGGATTACTTGAGCAAGGACTTTCACCTCCACCACCAGAACCTGATCCACTCCCACTACTACCACCATTCATCCCCAACAGTGCCTTCTCATCAAAGCTTCCATCCTTCAGAGAGAGAAGAGATCAAGTAGAGATATCTGTGGATACATATCCATCAGCTCACGAAGATCCTACTATGATAGTAAGAGTACTTGTATCACTCAAAGAGATATCTCTACTTCCTGTACCTGTTACTCCTGATTGAAGAGGGATCTGAGTATTTTTCTCGATAAATATTCAAAGTTTATCTCCCGCAGAGTAGGGGTATCTCTTCGTAAAGTCAATATTTGATGTATCCAGAGCATAAGCTTGAGATACGAGTAAAGAAGGAAGAGTTTGTTTTGTAATCTCAATACTCCTCTCAAACCTTGGATTCTCAAGGTATGCCATGAACTGAGCTTGATCATAATTCTTGCTGACTCGATAGGTGTAAGGAGTTCCATCAAGAGGGTCATAGATTTTATCTGATCCATAACCAATTGGATTCACGAGACTCTTACTCATGAATCCTTGGTATCCAATGAATGATCCACTCACTGTTAATTCGAGACTATCCGCAATAGGGCGAGGAAGCTCACGAAGTTGTGCTGTCGTGATGCGAGATGCACTCGATAAGCTCTGTATCTCTGAAATCCTCTTTCCATCTCGTGCGACTGATGTTTGATGACTCATAACTACAAACCCTACCGTTGCAAGGATAGCAAGGATAGTTATGACAACTATAAGTTCCACGAGGGTGAATCATTGGCGTGTTCGAAGAGATTTTGAAAAAGAAGTGTACATAGGAATTGTATAATTTAGGCTGAAATCGTAACAATTATTCTAGAGAACGATCTATGGAGTAACAGTAATATCAATAAGACGATCTATATTTGGTAGATGAAGAGTGATTGTACCGCCAGTTGGTGTAATATTTGATTGAACAAAGGTACCAACTTGCATGCCAGAAGTGACATCACTCATGTCTCGATTAAGATTTCCCAATGCTGAATTTCCACTTAGTGTTAACTCTACAAGTTGACCATGAAGTCCTCAGAAATTATCTGGAAGATTTGCCAGTTGATTATTTGCAAGGTTTAAAATATAAAGACTTGAAAGATTCCCAATTTCTGCTGGCAGGCCAGCTAACAAATTGTTATCTGCGCGAAGGAGGACAAGGCTAATACATCAGTCAATAGTGGAAGGAATGGCATCTATCTGATTATTCTGAATACTAAGATATGTTAGATTTGAGAGATCTCAAATACTCGTTGGTAAACTTTCTATTTCATTATGAGGAACATAGAGTTGATACAAACTGCTCATACTACCAATATTGCTAGGAAGGGAGGTAAGTAAATTATACTCTGCAAATAGGTCTTGTAAATTTGAGAGATTTCAAAGAGTAGTCGGTAAATTCGCTATTTGATTGCGTCAAATTTCCAATCGTACTAATTGAGAAAGAGATCATATATTATCTGGAATTCATGTTAAAGCATTGTCAGATAAGCCAAGAAATGTAAGTTGTGTTAAATCTGAAATATTATTTGGAATCGATACAAATCAATTATTATAAGCGTATAAATGAGTTAAACTTGTGAGTGCTAGAATCTCAGAAGGAAAACCTAAAAAGTTATTATTGCTGATATTCAGTTTCTCAAGATTTCATAATTTCAATATGCCCGTTGGTATGGTTTCTAAACTATATCATGAGATATCAAGCGTAGTGAGAGCACACCAATCTTCTCACAAAAGGTTCAAGATATTACCAAGTCCTTCACTCGGAATATCACGAAATCCATGACTATTCAATTCCACAATTTCTTCCCCTGTAATACCACAGCTTCCAGGATCAGGCAACGGAATAGCTCAAACAATAATTTGAATAGTTGGATCTCAAGAAGCCCTAATGTATACTTCTTGCCCAGTCGTTGTTATGTTTGGTTCATAAGCAGACTGATTGATTCATGCTTCAAAATCAGCCATAAGATTCCCAAGATCTGTATCTAAAAGATCCAATCGATAGATATTCTCTAGGTTATCTATCGTATCCGGTAATATTGATAAATTTGTATTCCAAGTAAGAATCAATCCTTCAAGGTTCGTAAGGTTTCCTATCCCATTCGGAAGTGAGGTAATATTATTGTCAGCAAGATTGAGCCATGTGAGATTTACAAGATTTCCTATTTCGTTTGGCACGTTATTTATTCCAGTTGCCTCCAGATAGAGCTGATTAAGATTTATCAATTTCATAATACCTCACAATGCGGTTGAGTTCACTGGCTGAGAGGTAATATTAAGATCCGTCAGAGCACACCATTCAGTATCATTCATTGTATAGCCATTTACTACTTCAAAAGGAATATTCATTGCATCCACCTCACCTTGTGTTAATCCACAAGCACTCGAACCCGATCCACTATTCGAACCACTCGACCCAACAATCGTAGCATTCGCAATCACCTGATCCAGTCCTCCATTCGTCTTGAGCGCAACAGCACCCGTTCATTCCACAGAAGCAAGTTTAAGTCACTCATTCACATAAACTGAATAATTGCTATCGATAGATCCACCTCCAAGATCAAGTATTCCACCACTTCAGAGAGCTACATTTGCTCCTTCATTGGTAGTATTACTCAAAACAATACCAAGCCTATCTCCATAGACATATGGTACTCTCTTGGAGAAGTCAGTTGCTTGAGCTGCATCTATTCCGAATCATCCAAGTCATGCAAATGACTTGGATTCTTTCACTCATCCAATTCTCTCAATTCCATCCATTCCTCCAAATGCTAGAAGAAGATCTCCCTGTGTTACCTCTCATCCATTCTCAAGGTAGGCAAGATACTGACTTTTGTTTCTTGCTTGATTCACTCGATAGATATACGGTGTATTATCTCTTGGATCATACACACTGTCTGAATACCCATAGGCCTGTGCTACGTACCCTGACATATATCACTGCCATCCAATATCAGTACCACTTACCGTAAGAGTAATAGCTTGATCTGGTAGAGGAAGAAGTCTCTGTTGTACTGCTTGAAGCTGACTCGCATCATAGATATTCTTAATACTCGCCAAACGATTTGAATCACGAGCAGACACCGTAGCATCACTCATCATAAGAAATGCTACCAGTGCAAGAATAGCAAGGAT
>ERZ724510.1612-NODE-1612-length-12379-cov-12.847290_pt1 | contig 12379 bp, 11 predicted proteins | sample MGYA00376043_ERZ724510 | MGnify/ENA primary metagenome ERZ724510 (study PRJEB28724, sample SAMN07190888) | wastewater metagenome | isolation source: influent of sewage treatment plant in Hong Hong | place: USA: Christiansburg, Virginia | collected 2016-03-01 ... | reverse complement strand
GAAAGGGGGAAATGAGGAAATTTGCCGCCCGACAGGGTGAAAGCTGACCGAAAATCACGGTGAGCAGACATTTTTTACTCGCCAAATCGCTCATGCCGAATCGATGCGGCCCGCTTCGGTCTTCTTCGGTGAAATGCTGATTTTTTCAGCGCGTCCTTAGAAATGCTCACCCAGCACCCGGCGACTGACAATGCCGTTCACTGCCGAATAGGCAGCTTAGAAAACCCGCGAACCCACCGGCATGCTACGCGACAGGTTCACTGCCGAATAGGCAACTTCGGAATGCACTGATTTATTTCAGAACCCTCCAATTGCTTTTGCCAAAAGCAAATCCCAGCAAAATAAAACCCCTGGATTCCCGCCTTCGCGGGAATGACGCTTTCCTCGCATATGCTTAATCAATCAATACGCCCAGCTCGCCATCACATAGCCCTGGGTGCGTTCCGGCAATTGGCGGATCAGTGCGCTGGCGGGGCCGGTGTGGTGGCGCAGGCCGGTTTCCAGTTTCAGCCGGTCGCCTTGCCAGGCGAGTGCGGCGGTGAGCATGCAGCCGCCGTCCTGTGGGTGGTACAGCACGTCAATCGCGGGTTGCCAGTTATCGTGGGTCCAGCTGAGCCGGGCAAACAGGGTGTTGCGGTGCAGGGTGCTGGCGGCGTTGAAGGCGGAGGCTTGCCAGGCCTGGTTGCCGGCCACGGCCTGGGCGGGTGCGCCGGCGCGGGCCAGGTGGGCCAGTTCGGCGTTGTGGGCGGCCCAGCCGCGCCAGTTGGCGGCGCTGGGGGCGGTGTCGTCGCGCCAGGCTTCCAGCAGCAGGCTGACTTGCGCGGCGTGGGTCCAGCTGCCGCCAATCAGCCATTGCCGCGCCGGGCCGGTCTGCTGGTGCAGCCAGGGGTTGCGGCTGGCCAGGGGCGCGCCGGGGTTGACGTAGGCCACGCTGTCGTCGCGGCGCAGGTAGCGTGCCGAGGCGTGCAGCTCTACTGCGTCGCTGACCACCCAGGCCAGCGCTGCGCCCACGCTGGCTCCGGTGCGGGTGCCCAGGCGGGCAAAGCCGTGCCAGTCGATGCTGCCGTCGCGTTGATACAGGCGAGCGGCCAGGGCGGGTTCGCCGGCGTCGGTGGCGTCGCGGTGGGCGGTGGGGTTAACGGCCACCAGCGTCCAGGCGCGGTCGGCGGTGAAATATTCGCCCATCAGCAGCGGTCGGCCTTCCAGCGGCAGGCTAATCAGGCGGCGGCGGCTTTCCTGCTGTACCACGTCGTTGGGCCGAAAACCATAGCCCACATCCCAGCTCAGCACTTTTTTGCCGGCGCTCCACTGCCAGCCGTTTGCGCCGCCGGCCAGATAGGCTTCGTTGATGCCCAGCCGGCCCTGGCTGCGCTCGCCTTCCGGGCGTTCGCTGCGCGCCAGCAGGTCGGCGCTGAAGCGCAGCGGGCCGAGTGGCACGCTGCCTTGCAGCCCGGCTTCGAGCACGGCGGCAGATGGCGCGCTGACGGCCAGCCCGGTAGCGTGGGCAGCGGCCAGTGGGCCGCTGTCGGTGACGTGGGTGCTGGTCCAGCGTGCGCGCAGGGTGGCGTTCCAGCTGGCGTCTTCGGCGTGGGCCAGCGCGGCGCATCCGCTGGTCAGGGCAAGCAGCATAAGCCGGCGCATGGCGCTTACTCCAGGCTGGGGCTGCGGGCGAGGAACATCGGGTTTAGCCATTCTGCCGGCACGCTGCGCGGCTTGCGGCTGAGGTAGCTCACGGTGGTGCGCTTTTGCTTGCCCAGTTGGTCGATCAAAATCATGTCGGTGACCATGGCGCGGGCTTTGTCCAGGGTGAACTGCGCCTGTTTGGCCAGTTTGTCTGACTGCACGTACAGGTCGGCGCGCACTGGCTCGTGGCGGGTTTTGCCCAGCCACAGTTCGATGCGCTGGTAGGTGACGCCCTTGCGCGCCGCTTGCAGGCTCAGGTGCAGGCAGCCGCGCGCGCTGGTGTCGTCGGGCTGGCAGGCTTCTTCGCCCACCAGGGTGGCGCGGTAGTCGCCACTCCAGCTGAGGGTGGCAATGTCGCCGGTGGAGGCGTCGCCCAGCAGTTTTTGCATTGGGGTGATGCGCATCGGGCGCTGGCTGTTGGGCATCAGCAGCCAGAAATCATCCCCCAGCATCAGCACTTTCTGGCCTTTTTCGGCGGGGCTTTGCATCAGCACCAGCGACTGGCGGCCTGCCTGGGCAAACACGGTGTAGCGGCGTTCTTTGTCCAGCTCGCCGCTGGTGGTGAAGGTTTGTACCAGGGTGTCCACTTGCAGGTTGTCGGCGCTCATCCGGTAGTGGTCGGCGTTGCGCAGCACGGTATCCAGGTCCAGCGCCCAGCTGGCGGGGCTGGCTGCCAGGGCGGTGAGGATGGCGGCCAGGGGGGCAATGGGGCGGGCGAGCAGCATGGCGGTGGCTTTCATCAGGTGTGCGCCAGGGCGTCAACCACTGGCAGGTGAACGGTTTTGCGCGCCACGGCCAGCGAGGCCATCAGCGTCAGGGCAATCATCGCCAGCATGGTCAGCGCGTACAGGGTGGGGTCGATGGTGACATACAGCGGATAGCCGGTGGTGCGGCCAGGCGGCGGTGGCATGTCTACCGGAAACACATACAACAGCAGCGATGCCGCCAGCGCCAGCAGCGCCCCCACCGCCGCGCCCAGGCTGCCCAGCAGCGCGCCTTCCAGCCCCAGCATCAGCAGCACTTGCCGGGGCAGTGTGCCCAGGGCGCGCAGCGCGCCAATTTCGCGGGTGCGCTCGATAATCGCCATGGCCATGGCGTTGGCCACCACAAACACCACAATCACGGCAATGATGATGCCCAGCGCACCAAAAATGCGGTTGTACAGATTGCGCACGGCCTGATAGAACACCGCTTCCTGCTCCCAGCTGTGGACGCTCAGTTCTGGAAACTGCGCGGCCAAACGCTGGCGGGTGCTGTCGGTGGCGTCCATGCGGTCGAGAAACACCCCCAGGCTGGACACTTTGTCCGTGACCAGCAGGCGCTGGGCGGTGTCCACGCTGGTGTAAACCATGCGCTTGTCCACCTCGGGCACGCCGGTGGTGAACACCCCGGCCACGGTCACGTCCATGGCGTTCATCGCCCCTTCGGTGGTGCTGGCCAGCAGGGTGAGCCCATCACCTGGCCGGGCTTTCAGGCTGCGGGCCAGATCGGCACCCAGCATGGCCTGCGGGCGGGCCGCATTGGCGGTGAGCAGGGTGCCGGCGGTGAGGGTTAAAAACGGCCCCTTGACGGCAAATTCGCTGTCGGGGTCGATGCCAGCAGCCAGCATCACGGTGGATTTGTCGCCATTGCTGATCAAGCCGGTAAACGCCACCCTGGGCAGCACATGGCGCACCCGTTCATCGGCCAGCAGCGTGGCGCGCAGGCGGTCTACCTGGCTCAGGCCGTGTTGCAGTGGAATGTCTTCATCGCGGCTGAAATGCGCCGGCGTGCCCAGCACCAGATGGCCGCTGTCGCGGGCGGTGGCCTCGGCCAGGCTTTCGTAGGTGTACAGGGCAAAGCCGCTGGCCAGCAAGATGGCGGCGCTGCCCAGGGCGGCAATGGCGGCGGTGACCAGCGAGCGGCGACGGTTGCGCAAGGTGTTTTGCCAGGCAAATTTCAGCCAGGTCAGCCAGGTTTTCATTGGATTACCCCATCCAGCAAAGACACCACCCGATCACACTGCGCGGTCAGGCGCGGGTCGTGGGTGGCAATGATGAAAGCCGCGCCTTCGGCGTGGCCGCGTTCGCGCATCAGCGCCAGCACCTGGTCGGCGGTGCGTGAATCCAGGCTGGCGGTGGGTTCGTCGGCAATCACCAGCCGGGGCCGTTTGATCAGCGCGCGGGCAATCGCCACCCGCTGGCGCTGGCCGCCGCTGAGCGCATCCGGCTTATGCCGGGCGTGTTCGGCCAGCCCCACCGCCGCCAGCTGGGCCGCCACCCGTTCGCGCCGCTCGGCCAGCGGCACATCGGCCAGAAACAGCGGGTAGTCCACGTTCTCGGCCACCGTCATCACCGGCACCAGATGAAAACTCTGAAACACAAACCCCAGCGCGTCGCGGCGCAGCAGGGTGCGCGCGGTTTCGTCCAGGCCGTTGACGCTGACGCCATTAAGGGCAATTTCGCCGGCATCCGGCGTGTCAATCAGTCCGCACAGATTCAGCAGCGTGCTTTTGCCGCTGCCGGATGGCCCGGTAAGCGCCAGCAACTCGCCGGCCTGCACGCTGAGATCCACCCCGCGCAGGGCGTCAATCCGGTGTGCACCCAGTTGGTAGCTTTTATGCACCTGCTGCAGGCGCAACACCGGCGCGGCAGCCGGCCCGGTGGGCAAGGGTGCGCCAATCATGGTTGGCTCCCAGGGGTCAGGCCGGCCTGCGTGGCTGCCTTGTGCGCGGCCTGGCGAAACGCCTGCGGCGTGCTGGCCAGTTGCGGGCTGGCCAGCACCTCGCCCAGCAGCTGGATGCCCTTGCCGTGCCGGTTCATAAAACCTGGCACCGCCAGAAAAGTATTGGCCGCCACCAGCTTGACCTCCAGCTGCGCCGGCACGCCAGCGGGGCCTAGCGCTGCTGACGTGCTCACCCCGGCCAGCGCCTTGTCCAGCAGCGCCAGGCCATCTTCGGCGTAATGCATTTTTTGCCAGGGCAGCCAGGTGGTGGTGGCCTGCAAGGCGGTGGCCGAGCCGGTATAGGCCAGCAGCACCCAATCCGTTGGCGCGGTTTTGCGCAATGCCACAAAAGCCTCCAGCGCCGGCGCCACCGCCGCGCTATCGCCCTGCACTGCGCGCATAAACAAACGATGCGCCGGCAGAAACTGCGCCTCGCTGACCGCCTGGGCCGGCGTGGGCACGGCGCTCAGGCAGAGCACACAGGCCAGGGCCAGCAGCAGGGGTTTATACACCAGGGAGTTGTTCATACACCGCTCCAGAGCCAGAAAAATTCATGCCGCCAGTATGCGCAGCTGCGCTGCTGGCTGCCGCTGGCATGCGACGAACTGCACCAATTCCGGCGTCAGTGCCCGCTGGCCGGGCGCGAATGCGCCAGCGGCCCGCCAACGCGCCAGGGCAAATGCAACAGGCAAAACCCTGCGCGCCAGTTGGCACAAATCCGCCCACTGGCGGTATGCTAGGGTTTTGCGCCGCCAGCCGGCCAAACCCGATGTGTTCAAGGAGAAAAACGACGTGACTGCCCTGCTGCCCCAACCCGATCCCGAAGGCCTGCTCGAATATTCCGTGGTGTATACCGACCGCGCACTCAACCATATGTCGCAGCGTTTTCAGGGGGTGATGAAGGACATTTCGCGCCTGCTCAAGCAGGTGTACCACGCCGACGCCACCGCCATCGTGCCCGGTAGCGGCACCTTTGGCATGGAAGCCGTGGCCCGCCAGTTTGCCACCGACCAAAAAGTGCTGGTGATCCGCAATGGCTGGTTCAGCTTCCGCTGGACGCAGATTTTTGAAATGGGCCGCATCCCGGCAGACTCCCAGGTGCTCAAGGCCCGCCAGGTAGGCAGCGGCCCACAAGCCCCGTTTACCCCGGCCCCAATCGACGAAGTGGTGGCCACCATCCGCGCCTACCGCCCAGCCGTGGTGTTTGCCCCGCACGTGGAAACCGCCTCCGGCATGATGCTGCCCGACAGCTATCTGCAGGCCGTGGGTGAAGCCGTGCGCGAAGTGGGCGGGCTGTTTGTGCTGGACTGTATTGCCTCCGGCACGGTGTGGGTGGACATGCAGGCCAATCTGGTGGACGTGCTGGTCAGCGCCCCGCAAAAAGGCTGGAGCGCCTCGCCCTGCGGCGCGCTGATTGGCCTGAGCGAACGCGCGCTGGCCCGGCTGAACGACACCACCAGCACCAGCTTTGCCTGCGATTTGAAAAAATGGCGGCAAATCATGGAAGCCTTTGAAACCGGCAGCCACGCCTACCACGCCACCATGCCCACCGACGCACTGGCCGTGCTGCGCGACGTGATGCTGGAAACCGAGCAATACGGCTTTGACAAAGTGTGTGCCGAACAGCACGAACTGGGCCGCCGCGTGCGCGCCCTGCTGGAAGCACGCGGCTTCCCCAGCGTCGCCGCCGAAGGCTTCCAGGCCCCTGGTGTGGTAGTGAGCTACACCACCGACCCGGAGATTCAAACCGGCAAGAAATTCCTCGCCACCGGCCTGCAAACCGCCGCCGGCGTGCCGCTGCAATGCGACGAAGGCGCCGATTTCCGCACCTTCCGCGTGGGCCTGTTCGGGCTGGATAAACTGCATGACCCGGCACGCACGGTGGAGAGTTTGGCGGAGGGGTTGGATCGGGTGCTGGGCACGGCGTAAGGCGGAGTGTGCTGATGTGCTGAAAGGAGAATGGCCCGGTTTATGTGTTTTAGCGCATGAACGGGTGATTCTCCTTGATTTATTTTGGGTTATTACTTTAAAAGCGTGCAGTTTATTTTAACTTACTAATTGATTCCTTGAGTCACTAATAGGCAATCAGTACAAATCAAAAGAAGGAAATGTTATGAGGGTTTGTCGCAAAAATGGCTCAGAAATTACAGCAGAGCTTTCTGATTTTGCCAAAGCCATTGGCTTAGAATCTCTTTGTGCAAGTAGATATAGCTTATTAATTTTACTTGAGATATTTGCTCTAAACGAGGAAGGGATAATTAACCCATTTAAAGTCATTGATCAAATAAAAAACCTGGAAGGCGTTGGTGGTGGAACAGGATTGAAAAGAGCAACACCATTTAACCATTACCCCCTTAAAGGGTTATGGCACCAGCACTATTTAGAGGCTGGGCTTCCTGCAATTGCTACAAACATCAAAAAAGGTATTAATAAATTTGGACTGCCTTGGTTGGAAAGAAAAGTAGTAGATGCTAAAGTCTCAGGAGAAGAGCGTTTTTTTACGGAGGCCGACGTCTTACATATTGCTCACGATGCTGTGATTTCTAACTGGGAGCGTTTAATTAGCAATCAGGCATTGACTGGTGAGTGGCTAATTTTTGCCAGAATAAATAACGAGAACTATTATTTATGTTTAGCCAAACATAACGATGGAGATGTTGCTATACGTGCAAAGATTGACGCTGTGTGTTTGAAAGAGTTTCCGTTTTTAAGTGATGTTTTGAGTGCGTAGTACATGTTCTGAACCATATCAAAGCGGTAAAACCACAATCATCATGTGGGGCCGCAAATCTTACCCATCTGATGTCAGCAACGAAGAATGGTCTTTCTTCGCACTTTATCTGAATCCTGTTCCCGCTAGACACCGAGCAGCGCAAACACTCACTGCGCGAGGCGTTCAGCACATTGTACTACGTGGCGCAGTAGTTGTGCCTAGCGAATAGCCGCCCATGTGTGAGGCGTTACACCAACGAATCTGTGAGCTAAGCCAGCAAAGCAAATTCGCAGCCAAGCCGCTTGCTGAGCGGTATGCTCAGCCGGAACTAGATTAAAACCCTGCGGATAACTTATGTTAAGTAGATTGGAAATCAAGCAGTTTACGGTGTTTCGTGAACTCAGCCTGAGCTGTTCGCCGGGCTTGAATGTGGTGGTGGGCGAAAACAGCAGCGGCAAATCGCATTTGCTCAAGCTACTGTATGCCTTGATTGCCACCAGCGCCAGCAGCGGTAAACCGCCGCACGCCCAGCCGCCCACCAAGGCGTATTTGCAAAAAGCCTATGGCGAAAAATTGCTGGGGGTGTTTCGTCCAGAATCGCTGGGCCGCCTGGTCAGCCGCCGGCAAGGCCGCGAGCGCTGCGAGGTGGTGGTGTACTTTGACCATCAGGCGCTGGATGTTGGCATCAGTTTTGCCAGCAATTCTAAAACCGATGTGCAGGTGGATACCCTCCCTAGCGCCTGGGAAGCACAAAGCCCCTTATATTTGCCCACCCGTGAGTTGCTGACAATTTATCCCAATTTTGTTGCGATCTACGAGGGGCATTATCTGGAGTTTGAAGAAACCTGGCGCGACACCTGCATTCATTTGGGCAGCCTGCTGCAAAAAGGCCCGCGCACGGCGCAAACCGCCAAGCTGATTGAACCGATTGAGCAAGCGCTGGGCGGCAAGGTGGTATTGGAAAAAAATGGCCGGTTTTACTTGCGCGTGCCCGGCGGCGGCAATATGGAAATGCCGCTGGTGGCAGAAGGCTATCGCAAGCTGGCCATGCTGGCGCGGCTGATTGCCAATGGGGTGATTCAGGCCCAGGGCTATCTGTTTTGGGATGAGCCGGAGGCGAATTTAAACCCGCGCCTGATTCGTCAGGTGGCGCAGGTGATTCATGGGCTGGCGCTGGCGGGGGTGCAGGTGTTTATTGCCAGCCATAGTTTTTTCTTGCTCAAGGAGCTGGAGCTGCTGTCGCGCCGCCAGCCCGTGCCGCAAAAATTCATCGGTTTGTATTGGGAGGAGGGGGCCGCCGGGGTGAGCTGCGAACAGGCCGAGGTGTTGCCAGGCTTAAACCATATCGTGGCCCTGGATGAAGAGCTGGCCCAGTATGACCGCGAGTTGCAGGGAGGCGCATGAGCACGGTGATTCGGGAAGGCAAGCTGGCGTTGCATTTTGCTGAAGGCTGGCAGGCGGTGAAGTGGGACGAACAAGCTTGGTATCGTGATGGCAATGCCCTGGGCAGCCGCATCAAGGGCATGGATGTGGTGGCTCTGGGGCCTGATGGGCAGCATTGGTGGATCGAGCTGAAAGATTGCCTGGGCTATGAAACAGAGAATTTACCCCGGCTGACAGCGGCAGACCCCGTGCAAGTCCAGACGGCCAATACTTGGCTAAAAGATAATCAGCTGGATCAGCTGGTTTGCGCCAAACGCAAAAAACTTTTTATTGGCGATGAGTTGCTGGAAAAACTGGTCGGCACCGTGGCTGGCCTGGCCGCTGCGGCGCGCCAAGCCAGCCAGGATGCGCGAGCCCAAGAGGTGGCGGCCTTTGCCGCAGCGCCCACGCCTGGCTGCCCGTGGTCTATTGCCTTGCTGTTGGGCGGAGAAAGCCGGGAGTTCAAGCGAATGGCAGGGCGACTCAAAAGCAAGCTGGATCAGCGTTTGCACGCTTTTGGCGTATCGTGCTATGTGGTGAATGAAACCGTGGCTGCACCACAGCAGCCTTGGACTGTGGAGAGAGTGGCATCGTGAATCTGGACCTTAAGGGAGGCGCTGATTGATTCAGAAAAACCGTGTTCGCCAAAAGCAAAACCCAGCAAAATCAACCCTCTGGATTCCCACCTGCGCGGGCATGCCAGTTTTGTCAGTGTTTCCCTAATTTCACCCGCTCCCCACCCCCAGGACCCCCATGCGATTCGACTTTGTAGACCTGCGCCTGCTGGTGCATGTGGCCGAGGCCGGCAATCTCACTGCTGGCGCGGCGCGTTTGCCGATTGCTTTGTCGGCGGCCAGTCAGCGCATGCGCAAGCTGGAAACCCTGTTTGGTGTGGCGCTGTTCGAGCGTGAGCGCGACGGGGTGCGGCTGACGGCGGATGGTGTGCGCTGTGTTGAGCATGCGCGGGTGCTGCTGCGCGCTGCTGACCGCATGCAGCGCGAACTGACCCACCCGGCGCGGCAGGGGCGTCAGGTGTTGCGTCTGGCGGCCACCACGGTGACCACGGCGGAATTTTTGCCGGATGTGCTGGGGCGTTTTCTGGCGCAGCACCCTGATGTGGACGTGGAAATCGACGAGCGGCAAAGCGCGGCCACCATTCAGGCTATCCGCGATGGGGAGCACGATCTGGGCATTATCGACGGCAATGCCGGGGCTGAGCGGCTGGCGCTGTTGCCTTTCAGCCGCGACAAGCTGGTGCTGGTGGCGCATGCCGATCATCCGCTGGCGGCGTTGCGCCAGGTGTCGTTTGCCACCGCGCTGGATCATCCGTTTGTGGCGTTGCGTCCGGATAGCGGCATGCAGCAGTTTATCGAGCGGGCGGCCTTGCTGCATGGCGGCAAGCTGCAGGTGCGCCTGCGTGTGCCCAGTTTTGAAGCCTTGTACCGGCTGGTGGCGGCTGGTGCCGGCCTGGGGGTGCTGCCCGAAGCGGCGGCGCTGCGGTATCGCGGTGCCGGCCAGCCGGTAACGATTGTGGAATTCAGCGACCGCTGGGCCGAGCGTGAGCTCAAGCTGTGCGCGCGGGATTTTGTCAGCCTGTCGCCGTTGCAGCAGCGCTTTGTCGGGTTTTTGGCGCGCGGGGACGAATAAGCGGCGCTAAGCCGGCGTGCCGGGCGGTGGGGGGCTGGGAAAAACACGGTGTGTCTGACGTGGCTGCGGCGTGGTGCCTGATGGCGTCATGCCACTGGTCTAGGGGGTGTTCAGCCATCGCCATCCACGATGGCTGCGTCGTTTAATTTCAGTTCCGTTCAGGTCGGGGCGGCGGCATAATCGGGGCTGGATTGTCCCTGCACAAGCGAACCGAGACCATGACCGCACAAACGCTTTACGACAAACTCTGGCAAAGCCATGTGGTGCACGAAGAAGCCGACGGCACCGTGCTGCTCTATATTGACCGCCATCTGATTCACGAAGTGACCAGCCCGCAAGCCTTTGAAGGGCTGAAGCTGGCCGGGCGTGCGCCGTGGCGGGTGAGCTCGATTGTGGCCACTGCCGACCACAACACCCCCACCGACCACTGGGACCAGGGCATTCAAGACCCGATTTCCCGCCAGCAGGTGGAAACCCTGGACGCCAATATCCGCGAAGTGGGCGCGCGCGCTTACTTTCCGTTCAAGGACCGTGGCCAGGGCGTGATTCACGTCATGGGCCCGGAACAAGGTGCCACCCTGCCGGGCATGACCGTGGTGTGCGGCGACAGCCACACCTCCACCCATGGCGCGCTGGGCTGTCTGGCGCACGGCATCGGCACCTCGGAAGTCGAGCATGTGCTGGCCACGCAAACCCTGGTGGCAAAAAAATCCAAATCCATGCGAATTGCCGTGGAAGGCGAGCTGGGCGCGGGCGTGTCGGCCAAGGATGTGGCGCTGGCCATTATCGGCAAGATTGGCACCGCCGGCGGCACCGGCTACGCCATCGAGTTTGCCGGCAGCGCCATTCGCGGCCTGACGGTGGAAGGCCGCATGACCCTGTGCAATATGGCCATCGAAGCCGGTGCCCGCGCTGGCATGGTGGCGGTGGATCAGGCCACCATCGACTACGTCAAGGGCCGCCCGTTGGCCCCTACCGGCGCGATGTGGGATCAGGCCGTGGCCTACTGGAACACCCTGCACTCGGACGAAGGCGCGCAGTTTGACGCCGTGGTCGAGCTCAAGGCCGAAGACATTCTGCCGCAAGTCACCTGGGGCACCTCGCCCGAGATGGTGGTCACCGTGGCCGACCGCGTGCCCGATCCGGCGCAAGAAGCCGATCCGGTGAAAAAATCCGGCATTGAGCGCGCGCTGGCCTATATGGGCCTGACCGCCAACACCCCGGTGAATGAAATCCCGGTGGATGTGGTGTTTATTGGCTCGTGCACCAACTCGCGCATCGAAGACCTGCGCGCTGCCGCCAGCGTGATTCGCGGCCGCCAAAAAGCCGCCAACGTCAAGCGCGTGCTGGTAGTGCCGGGTTCGGGCCTGGTGAAGGCGCAGGCCGAGGCCGAAGGGCTGGACCGCCTGTTTGTCGAAGCCGGCTTTGAATGGCGCGAACCGGGCTGTTCCATGTGCCTGGCGATGAACGCCGACCGGCTGGAGCCGGGCGAGCGGTGCGCGTCTACTTCCAACCGCAACTTTGAAGGCCGTCAGGGCCAGGGCGGGCGCACCCACCTGGTCAGCCCGGCCATGGCCGCCGCCGCCGCGCTGGCTGGCCACTTTGTTGACGTGCGCAGTTTCTGACAGGAGCCCACCCCATGAAAGCCTTCACCACTCTTAATGGCCTGGTGTGCCCGCTGGATCGCGCCAATGTGGACACCGACGCCATTATCCCCAAGCAATTTTTGAAGTCGATCAAGCGTTCCGGCTTTGGCCCCAACCTGTTTGACGAATGGCGCTACCTGGACCACGGCGAACCGGGCATGGACAACAGCACCCGCCCGGTGAACCCGGACTTTGTGCTGAACTTCCCGCGCTATCAGGGCGCGCAAGTGCTGCTGGCGCGCGAAAACTTTGGCTGCGGCAGCTCGCGCGAACACGCGCCGTGGGCGCTGGAAGACCAAGGCTTCCGCGTGGTCATCGCCCCGTCGTTTGCCGATATTTTCTTTAGCAACTGCTACAAGAACGGCCTGCTGCCGATTGTGCAGCCCGCCGAGGTGGTGGATCAGCTGTTCAATGAATGCCTGGCCAGCGAAGGCTACCGCCTGACCGTGGACCTGGCCGCGCAGACGGTCATCACCCCGTCGGGACAGTCGTTTGCCTTTGAGATTACCGCGCACCGCAAGCACTGCATGCTCAACGGCCTGGACGAAATCGGCCTGACCCTGGC
>ERZ724510.1606-NODE-1606-length-12403-cov-6.882653_pt1 | contig 12403 bp, 10 predicted proteins | sample MGYA00376043_ERZ724510 | MGnify/ENA primary metagenome ERZ724510 (study PRJEB28724, sample SAMN07190888) | wastewater metagenome | isolation source: influent of sewage treatment plant in Hong Hong | place: USA: Christiansburg, Virginia | collected 2016-03-01 ... | reverse complement strand
GTGGATGCAGTGTGTTGGGAGGGCATTGTTCAGTTGGAAAGATCAACAAAAGAGTTTGCTTGGAACCCCACAAGATGTGGATCAAGCATGGGGTTGGCTGGGGTGTCACCCTATCGGTCGATGAGTTTAGCCAATGCCGAGGGCCATTGAGTTCAGGCCCCGTTCGTTCAACCGGAGAAAAAACCATCCCAAATCAGTTTGGCACCAGTCAAGAACATGCCCCAATCTACCAGCCGGTAAAACCAAACTGGGCTGATTTTGCGGGCGATTTTCACGCCCATCCACACACCCAATGGAGCGAAAGGCAGCAGTACCAGTGAAGTGGTGAAGTTGCCCACATCCAGCAGGCCCAACAAAGCGTAGGGCAACCATTTGCTCAGGTTGATGACAAAAAAGTAAGCTGCCATCGTGCCTGTGAAGACAGTTGGTGCCAGTTTGAGTGGAATGGCGTAGGCGTTGATGGGCGGACCGCCTGAATGCGATACAAAACTGGTGAAGCCAGATGTGGCGCTCATCAGTGCCCCCCAGGTTTTGCTTGGGGGAGGTGTATGGGCCTTTGGTGGGAAAAGCTTTCTTTGGGCCAGAAATGCCCAGGCAAAAATACCCACCATGCCCGCAACGGTTTGCGCGTGCAGTATTTTGAACAGCAAGGCCCCAACCACGATGCCGAGCAGCCCCCAAGGCAACATGAAGGCCAGCAGCTTCCAATCCAACTCTTTGCGAAAAGCTTTGAGCGTGAGTACATCCATGACGAACAGCAGCGGCATGAGAATGGCCGCAGCCTTGGGAACCGTGGTGACCAGCGCCATCATGGGAACGGCCAGAGAGCCAAAACCGGCTCCAAAACCACTTTTACTCAGGCCCAGCAGCAACACAGCTGGAATCGACACCGCGTAAAAAACTGGATCGGTGATCAGTGGCATGCATTGCTTTCATGATGACGGGCTTTTTTGGGAGAGACCATATTCACACTAATGTTCAATTTCCACGTGAGTTTTTTATAGGCCATGATGAACTGAAAACAAAAAACAACAGCACTTCTGAGCACGCCGCGACAAGCGTGGGGGTCTGTAAATAACAGCTTTGATTGTCAGTGCAGAATGAGAATGGGCATGGTGACGAATCAAGTGCGATCAGGAGTTCTCAATATGAAATCTGTTTTCAGTATGGTGGGGTTGGTTGTGGTGCTGGCGGTTGTTGGTGTATTGGTCAAGCGTCAGATGGCGGCATTGCCCACAACCCAGTCAACATTGTCCGGTTCAACTCAGCCCGCCACGGGTGTATCTGGAAGTGGTTCGCCCGCGCCCGCAACCACGCCGCGCAATCAGGTCAACCAAGTCAAAGAGCAAATGGATCAACTGATGCAACAACCCCGCACCATGCCAGAGAAAGAATGAACACCTTTGTTGATGAAGATGCAGCCTGGATGCAGCTTGCCTTGGCGCAGGCGCATCAAGCGGAGGCAGCCGGTGAAGTGCCCGTGGGCGCAGTGGTGGTGAAGGGGGGGCGTTTGTTGGCAGCCGGACACAATCTTTCTATTTCCAGTTGCGATCCCACCGCGCATGCCGAAGTGGTGGCCTTGCGTGCTGCGGCACAGGCTGTGGGTAATTACCGCCTTGAAGGCTGCACCCTTTACGTCACTCTGGAGCCTTGTGCCATGTGCAGTGGGGCAATGTTGCATGCCCGTCTGGATCGGGTTGTGTTTGGGGCACACGATCCCAGAGCGGGGGCGGCAGGTTCCGTACTGAATTTGTTTTCTCAGCCAGGTCTTAACCACCACACAGTGGTTCACGCAGGGGTACAGGCTGTTGAATGCGCCCATGTTCTGCATAATTTTTTCAAACCACGTCGGGTCAATCGAAATCCTTTGCGCGAAGACGCTTTGCGCACGCCAGAGCATCGTTTTGCCGCTTTGCCCGATTGGCCTTGGCCCATGCAACGGTGGACCGATTTGCCTGTGCTTGACGGGTTGCATTTGAGCGGGGTGGATCAATCGCCTGAAGTGTGCAACTCGCCGCACTGTGTGCTGTGTCTTCATCCCGTTGAGGGTTGGGGCTACACATTTCGGCACCTGATTCCAGCGTTGCTGTCCAGCGGGGTGCGGGTGGCGGTTCCTGATCTGGTGGGCTTCGGTCGGAGCGACAAGCCTAAAAAACAGTCATTTCACTCAGTAGACTGGCATGCAAAGGTTCTCCATGCCTGGATGGTGCAATTGCAACTGGCAAATGTGATCTGTCTGCTGCCCAGCCAAGCTGGCGTGGCACAAATAGGGTGTCGGCTGATGTCGATGGCCCCCGAATTGTTTCAGGCCATTGTCTGGCTGGATGAGCCCAGTCGCCACGCCCCCAATACCCGGGCGAAGCCATCCACCGTTCAGAAGGCCGCTTATGATGCGCCGTTTCCAGACAAGGGGTTCAGCGCTGCACAGCGCGCGTTCGGGAGCTGGCCTGCGGTGGAGGATGCAGCCCTCAACCTGAGTGGCATCATTCAAATCCATTTTCCGCTTGTGGCGTTGGAATCGAAGTCTGATTCAAGAGCTCTGGCTGATGCCGTCATCAATTGCGTCAGTGCAGGCAAACCAATCCCCTGAAAGGCTCTTTCTTTTCTTCACTTTTCCCTGTTCATGGCCTCTGGCCTTTTTAATCCAAACCATGCAGCACATCTATATTTATTCTCCCTCTGGTGCTGTTCGAGACAAGCCCGCATTCCGCCGGGGCGTACAGCGCCTGAAGGCCTTGGGTTACTCAGTCGAAGTTGACACCGATGCTCTGCGCAGTTTTCAGCGTTTTGCCGGGCCTGATGAGGTGCGGATTGAAGCGATTCGCCGGGCAGCTTGCAGTGGAGCCCAGGTGGCCTTGATTTCTCGGGGTGGCTACGGGCTGACACGGGTGCTTGCGCAGTTGCCCTATGACGATATTTCCCGCTCTATTGAAAATGGCATGCAATGGGTCGGTTTCAGCGATTTCACGGCCTTGCAATTGGGCTTGATGGCACACCGGCAACGCACCTGCGGTCACATTGATGGCGGAGCAATCACGTGGGCCGGCCCCTCACTGGGGGAGGATTTTGGTGCGGACCCTGCCCTTGGAACCCAGGCCGATCCACTGCCCGATGACATCATGGAAGCGTGTTTCGATGATGTGCTCACGGGATCCAGTGAGGGGGCAGGGTGGCGCGTCCCCAAAAACGAGCGCCAATCGCTGGAAACAGGCGAAACCGCATTCAGCATTCAAAACAGCGTGCTTTGGGGGGGGAATTTATCGGTGTTGTCGTCCATGGTGGGTACGCCTTGGATGCCAACAGTAGATGGTGGCATTCTGTTTCTGGAAGACGTTGGAGAGCATCCTTACCGCATCGAACGCATGTTGACCCAGCTACTGAATGCGGGCATTCTGGGGCGGCAAAAGGCGGTTCTCCTCGGCCACTTCAACCAATACAAGCCTGTGCCGCACGATAAGGGTTTCAAACTCAGCACAGTTGCCAGCTGGCTGAGGGCTCAGTTGGCAAAGTCAACAGAATTTTGCCCGGCTGGTGTACCTGTTTTGACAGGTCTACCTTTTGGCCATGTTCCAACCAAAGTGTTGTTGCCGGTTGGCAAACCTGTAGACATGCGGTTGCTGGGTTCGGATGCTTTGATTTTCTGGGAATAAATATTTTGTTGCAGTGCAACAAAACAACATGCACAAGAAGGGGTTTTCCCTATAATTCGATCCATGCTGCACTGCAACATAACCTTGTTTTAGTTGCCCGATCGTTTTATTGAAGGAATCATCATGTTCGTTACTCCTGAGCAAATCACCGCCGCCAACCAAGCCAACCTGGAAGCCATCAAAAGCGCATCCTCCAAGGCTTACACCGGTCTTGAAAAAATGGTTGAACTCAACATGGCCGCCAGCAAAGCCGTCATGAACGAGTCTTTCGCCCATGTCCAAGCCGTCATGGAAGCCAAAGATCCACAGCAAGTTCTGGCTCTGCAAGCCGGTTTGCTGGCTCCCATGGCTGAAAAAGCAGCTGCTTATGGCCGCCATGTTCAAACCATCGTGACTGAAGCCACTGCTGATCTGACCAAAACCTTCGAAGGCAAAGCTGCTGAAGGTCAGAAAGCATTCGCCGATGCCATGGAAAACATGACCAAGAATGCACCTGCCGGCACAGAGACAGCTGTTGCAGCCATCAAAACAGCCATGTCCAACAGCCAAAGTGCCATCGAAGCCGCACAAAAAGCTGCCAAGCAAGTTGTGAGCATGGCAGAAGCCAACATCGCTGCCGTTACCGAGCAAGCTTTGAATGCAGCTTCCACTGTGTCCAAAAAAGCATAAGGCTCACATACCGAATGTGTGACGCATTCGGTATGTCACAAAAAAGGCTCCCTTGGGAGCCTTTTTTGTTGTGACTGAAAGTCATCATTGGTGGGTACGTTCAAGTAAAGCTGGGAGTGCAGCTTCAGAACCATCAACCCGCCGAGCCCCGTTGAAGCGTTGAGTCCAGTACGCTTGGCGCATGTCCTCAACACGCACACGGGCACCAGTCCGTGGAGCGTGAATAAATTTACCGTCTCCGAGGTAAATGCCGACATGACTGAATGCACGGCGCATGGTATTGAAAAAAACCAAGTCGCCTGGTCTGAGTTCATCACGGGCGATGATGGCCGTGGCTTTTGCCTGCTCCTCAGCACGACGGGGCAGTACCAAGCCGATTGACTGCTCAAACATGCTGCGTACAAATCCACTGCAGTCAAAGCCCTCAGAGGCGTTGCTGCCACCGCGCTTATAGGGTACGCCCAGAAAGCCCATTGCTGTCATCACCAGGTCAGAGGCGGCACTGCTCACACCATCTCGAAACTCAGATGCGCGCAAAAGCAGCGTTTTATCGTTCACCATTTCGGTGGCATCCGATAAAAAGCCAAGTGGCGATGCACGGACATTGCTGGGCTCGGCCTGTAGCACACCACTTGCGAAAAGCAAAAAGCAGCAAACCAACAGTGGGCGGTGAAATTTGTTGTTCAGTTGGGTTGCTTTCATCTTCAAGGCTGGTACACGTCAGGCAAAAGTGCGCTAAGCGCAGGTGTCACAAAATGGTCTGTTGACTATTCCAGTCGTTGTCTCCAGCGCACACTATATATTGTCTTCAGTTTTAATTTTCTGACAGGAGCTTTCATGCTGATTGAAGCAAGCGAATCCCAGCTGGTACTCGTTGATTACCAAACCAAACTCATGCCTGTGATCCACGAAGGTGCAAGTGCCTTGGCCAACGCTGTCCGCCTTGCCAAGGCAGCCAATTTGCTGGGTTTGCCTGTCTGGGGAACCGAGCAAAACCCGGATCGTCTTGGTCCCAATGATGCAGAGCTGAAAAGCCTGTGTCGCACCACGCTGACCAAAATGCATTTCAGTGCTGTTGCGGATGGTCTGGCAGACCGGTTGCGCCCACCACCCAAACAGGCCTCGGGCAATGCCAGGAGCTTGCCCAAGCATTTGCAGAAACCGGCAGCGCCAGCCGCAGCTGAGCGCAACACCTTGGTTGTGGCAGGGTGCGAGGCGCATGTCTGTTTGTTGCAGACAGCTTTGGAATTGTTGGAACAGGAGTTTGACGTTTGGGTTGTGACCGATGCTTGCAGCTCACGGACAGAAAGAAACCGGGATGCCGCATTCGACAGGTTGGCAGGCGCAGGGGCCGAGCTGGTGACAACTGAGATGGTGATTTTTGAATGGGTCAGAACTTGTGAGCATCCCAGTTTTCGGGCTGCACTTGCCCTGATCAAATAGAGGCATGTGGGCTGCAATGCGTCAGTTATCAGAAAGCGCCTCTGACCATAATTATGAATTCAGATTTACCCACATGCATGGAGACGATACATGAGCAGTTACGCCGATTTTTTCCGCCGTTCCATTGACGACAGAGATGGTTTCTGGGGTGAGCAATCGCAGTTGATTGACTGGCATAAACCATTTGACCAAGTGTGTGATTACTCCAATCCACCTTTTGCCAGGTGGTTTGCTGGCGGTCAAACAAATCTTTGCCATAACGCGGTGGATCGTCATTTGGCCACCCGTGGTGACCAAAATGCTCTGATTTTTGTTTCCACAGAAACCAATATCGAAAAAGCCTACAGTTTCAAAGAGTTGCATGCTGAAGTGCAACGCATGGCGGCTATTCTCAAAGACCTGGGTGTGAAGAAGGGCGATCGCGTCCTGATTTACATGCCCATGATTGCCGAAGCCTGCTTTGCCATGTTGGCTTGCGTGCGCATTGGTGCCATTCACTCTGTGGTGTTCGGTGGTTTTGCCAGTCACGCCCTGGCAAGCCGCATTGAAGATGCCACGCCGACCCTGATCATCAGTGCAGATGCCGGCATGCGTGGTGGCAAGGTTGTGCCATACAAACATTTGTTGGATGAAGCCATTCGCCTGTCCTCTCACAAGCCTGCCAATGTGCTGATGGTGAACCGTGGCTTGGCCGATTTGCACCCCGTTGAAGGTCGCGACCAAGATTACGCCACCCTGCGCCAGGCCAACATGGACACCGTTGTGCCCTGCGAATGGGTGGACAGCACCCACCCAAGCTACATCCTGTACACATCAGGCACCACAGGCAAACCAAAGGGTGTTCAGCGTGACACCGCTGGCTACGCTGTGGCGTTGGCTGCGTCCATGAAGCACATTTACATGGGCAACCCTGGTGAGACGTATTTTTCTACTTCTGACATCGGCTGGGTGGTGGGGCACAGCTACATCATCTATGGCCCGCTGATCAATGGCATGGCCACCATCATGTACGAGGGTCTCCCCATTCGTCCCGATGCAGGCATCTGGTGGCAGCTGGTCGAGAAGTACAAGGTCAGCGTCATGTTCAGCGCACCCACGGCAGCACGCGTGCTCAAGAAGCAAGACCCGTCCTATCTCACGAAATATGATTTGTCCAGTCTGAAAGCCTTGTTCCTGGCTGGTGAGCCGCTGGATGAACCCACCGCCACCTGGATTGGCGGTGCCCTGAACAAGCCCATCATTGACAACTACTGGCAAACTGAAACGGGCTGGCCCATCATGGCCATCTGTAACGGTGTGGAACAAGCCCCAACCAAGTTTGGATCTCCCGGCAAAGCCGTGTACGGCTTTGATGTGCAGCTGATTGACGAAACCACCGGCGAAGAAATCACCGAGGCCAACAAGAAGGGCGTGATTGCTGTCAATGGCCCGCTGCCTCCCGGCTGTCTGCAAACCGTGTGGGGAGACGACAAGCGTTATGTCAGCACCTACTGGTCCAGCATCCACAACAAGGTGATGTACTCCACCTTCGACTGGGGCGTGAAAGATGAAGATGGTTACTTCTTTATCTTGGGCCGTACCGATGACGTGATCAACGTTGCAGGGCACCGCTTGGGCACACGGGAAATTGAGGAAAGCATTTCCAGCCACCCCAATGTGGCAGAAGTGGCCGTGGTGGGTGTGGCCGACCAGCTGAAAGGTCAGGTGGCCGTTGCGTTTGCCGTGCTGAAAGACCCCAGTGTGGCATCCACTGAAGCCGATGCACAAAAACTTGAAGCCGTCATCATGAAGGTGGTGGATGACCAGTTGGGTGCGGTGGCGCGCCCTGCACGTATCCGTTTTGTAACCGTGCTGCCCAAGACCCGCAGCGGCAAGCTGTTGCGCCGGGCCATCCAGGCAGTCTGTGAAGGTCGCGATGCAGGTGATCTGACCACAATGGAAGATCCTGCCGCTCTTCAGCAAATCAAGGACAGTGTCACGCACTGATCACAAATCACCCGCGTGACACGGCTCAAAGCACCCAGTCTTTTAACAAAGAGCGGGTGCTTTTTTTACGATGCGCGTGATATCAGGCAAAGTTAATCAGCTGAATTTGCGTCAAACCTATGCATGCGGCAATGGTCATGCTGACATTTTGCTGACCAGTTGACGCTGTGCAACACCATCTGCCCGTTTGTCTTTTTGTTCCATTTTTGGGCATGTGCCAACCCGTTTGGCCACATCCTGGTGCGACAATCGCATGCTGCATAACTTGGCCCTTCCTGTCACAGTCGCATCCGCCCAACGGTTCAGCCGTGTCGCGGAAGGTTTTATCAACCAACTAATGTTTCCCAGAGGGAAACCGAGGTCAGCGAAACAATGAGTGAGACTAACAACGTTTACGGTGCCTACCAGGGCAGTACGTACCTTTTCGGCGGCAACGCTCCGTATGTCGAAGAGATGTACGAAAACTATCTGTCCAATCCCGGCAGTGTCCCGGATACATGGCGCAGCTATTTCGACGCGCTTCAGCATGTGCCTGCTGGCGATGGAACAGATGCGCGTGATGTGCCCCATCTGCCTGTCATCAATGCGTTTGCGGAACGTGCCAAGCAAGGGACGACCCGTGTGGTTCTGGCGAATCCAGATTCCGAAATGGGGCGCAAGCGTGTTCACACCCAACAGCTGATTGCGGCCTACCGCAACGTGGGTTCTCGCTGGGCTGATCTTGATCCACTCAAACGCAAAGAACGCGATCACATTCCAGAGCTGGAACTGTCCTTCTACGGTTTGACCGATGCCGATCTGGAAACCGTGTTCAACACCAGCAACACTTTCTTTGGTCGGGACACCATGTCCCTGCGCGAACTGCTGAATGCGTTGCGCGAAACGTATTGCGGCACCATCGGTGCTGAATACATGCACACCACCGACCAGAACCAGAAGCGCTGGTGGCAACAGAAGCTGGAAAGCATCCGCAGCAAGCCCAGTTTCAGTGCTGAAAAGAAAAAACACATCCTGGATCGTCTGACTGCTGCTGAAGGCTTGGAGCGTTTCCTCCATACCAAGTATGTCGGGCAAAAACGCTTCTCCCTCGAAGGCGGTGAAAGTTTCATTGCTGCGATGGACGAGCTGATCCAGTCAGCAGGTGCCAAGGGTGTCCAGGAAATCGTGATCGGCATGGCCCACCGTGGTCGCCTGAACGTGCTGGTCAACACTTTGGGCAAGATGCCCAAAGACTTGTTCGCCGAGTTTGATCACACCGCACCTGAAGATTTGCCCGCTGGTGACGTGAAGTACCACCAGGGTTTCAGCTCTGACCTGGCTACGCCCGGCGGCCCTGTGCATTTGTCGCTGGCCTTCAACCCATCCCACCTGGAAATCGTCAACCCTGTGGTTGAAGGTTCGGTGCGTGCCCGCATGGATCGCCGTGGCGATCCACGTGGCAACCAAGTGCTGCCGGTGCTGGTACATGGCGACTCCGCTTTCGGTGGCCAAGGTGTCAACCAGGAAACACTGGCGCTGGCCCAAACCCGTGGCTACACCACTGGCGGTACGGTTCACCTGATCATCAACAACCAGATCGGTTTCACCACTTCCGACCCCCGCGATATGCGTTCCACCGCATATTGCACCGACATCGTCAAGATGGTGGAAGCACCCGTGCTGCACGTCAATGGCGACGATCCTGAAGCCGTTGTGCTGGCCACCCAGCTGGCCTTGGAGTTCCGCATGGAGTTCCGCCAGGATGTGGTGATTGACATCACTTGCTTCCGCAAACTCGGCCACAACGAGCAAGACACTCCCTCGCTGACCCAGCCGCTGATGTACAAGAAAATCGCGGCCCACCCAGGTACACGCAAGCTGTATGCCGACAAGCTGGCAGCCCAAGGCTTGGGTGAGACACTGGGCGATGACATGTTCAAAGCCTACCGCGCTGCGATGGATGCGGGTACCCACACCGTTGACCCCGTACTCAGCAACTTCAAGAGCAAGTACGCCGTTGACTGGTCACCATTCCTCGGCAGAAAGTGGACCGATGGTGGAGACACGGGTGTGCCATTGTCCGAATGGAAGCGTCTGGCCGAGAAAATCACCACGATCCCAGAAAGCGTCAACCCGCATCCACTGGTCAAGAAAGTGTATGCAGACCGTGCCGCAATGGGCCGTGGCGACATTCCTGTGGACTGGGGCATGGGCGAACACATGGCTTTTGCCTCGCTGGTGGCCAGTGGTTACCCCGTGCGCCTGTCAGGTGAAGACTGTGGCCGTGGCACCTTCACCCATCGCCATGCTGTGATTCACGATCAAAGCCGTGAAAAATGGGACACAGGCACCTATGTACCGTTGCAAAACGTGTCTGAAAACCAGGCACCGTTTGTGGTGATTGACTCCATCCTGTCTGAAGAAGCGGTTCTGGCTTTTGAATACGGGTATGCATCCAATGACCCCAATACTCTGGTAATTTGGGAAGCCCAGTTCGGTGACTTTGCCAACGGCGCACAGGTGGTGATTGACCAGTTCATTGCCTCGGGTGAAGTGAAGTGGGGCCGTGTCAACGGCATCACCCTGATGCTGCCACATGGCTATGAAGGCCAGGGCCCTGAGCATTCTTCCGCACGTCTGGAGCGTTTCATGCAGTTGGCTGCTGATACCAACATGCAGATTGTGCAGCCCACCACAGCCAGCCAGATCTTCCACATCCTGCGTCGCCAGATGGTGCGCAACCTGCGCAAGCCTCTGGTGATCATGACTCCCAAGTCACTGCTGCGCAACAAGGATGCAACATCGCCACTGTCAGAGTTCACACGCGGCAGCTTCCAGACCATCATTCCGGATTCCAATCCCGATGTGGCCAAAAAAGCCGAGAAGGTCAAGCGCGTGATTGCCTGCTCCGGCAAGGTGTACTACGACTTGGTCAAGAAACGTGCTGACAAGGGTGCGGACGATGTCGCCATCGTGCGTGTGGAACAGTTGTATCCATTCCCGCACAAGGCATTCTCTGCCGAACTGAAAAAGTACCCCAATGCCACGGATGTGGTGTGGTGTCAGGATGAACCACAGAACCAGGGTGCATGGTTCTTTGTGCAGCATTACATCCACGAAAACATGCTGGACGGTCAGAAGCTGGGCTACTCAGGTCGTGCTTCATCGGCTTCTCCTGCCGTTGGCTATGCCCACTTGCACCAGGAGCAGCAAAAAGCCCTGGTTGATGGCGCATTTGGCAAGCTCAAGGGTTTCATTCTCACCAAGTAAACACTGGTTTGAACGGGGACAGTGTTCCCCGTTTTTTGACCGCTCACACCAAGAACAGAAGGATTAAAAATGGCTCTCTTTGACGTTAAAGTTCCCCAGCTTTCTGAATCCATCGCAGAAGCGACTCTGCTGCAATGGAAGAAAAAACCCGGCGACATGGTCGCTGTCGATGAAATCCTGATCGAAATCGAAACCGACAAGGTCGTACTCGAAGTGCCCGCACCTTCAGCTGGCGTGTTGGCTGAAATCATTCAGGCCGATGGCAGCACCGTTGCCTCCGAGCAAGTGATTGCCCGCATTGATTCCGAAGGCAAAGCAGCCGCAGCTGCACCTGCCGCCGCGCCCGCCGCTGTGGCCGCAGCCGCCCCCGTGGCTGCCGCGCCTGCCGCCCAAGGTTCATCCATGGCTGGCGTGGCCATGCCAGCCGCAGCCAAGCTGATGGCTGACAACCAACTGGCTGCTGGCTCTGTGGCTGGCACCGGCAAGGATGGCCGCGTGACCAAGGGTGATGTGCTGTCTGCCGTGGCAGCCCCCGCTGCCAAGCCCGCACCTGCACCAGTTGCAGCCAAGCCACTGCCAGCTGTGGCCGCTGCCCCGGTTGCTTTGGGTGACCGCCCTGAGCAGCGTGTGGCCATGACCCGCCTGCGCGCCCGCGTGGCAGAGCGTCTGCTGCAATCGCAATCCACCAACGCCATTCTGACCACGTTCAACGAAGTGAACATGGCCCCAGTGATGGACATGCGCAAGAAGTTCCAGGCCCAGTTCGAAAAAGAGCATGGCTGCAAGTTGGGCTTCATGAGCTTCTTCGTCAAGGCAGCTGTGCATGCCCTGAAAAAATTCCCGATCCTGAACGCTTCGGTCGATGGCAACGACATCATTTACCACGGCTACTTTGACATCGGTATCGCCGTGGGTTCGCCCCGTGGCCTGGTGGTGCCAATCCTGCGCAATGCCGACCAGATGAGCTTTGCCGACATTGAAAAGAAAATTGCCGAGTTTGGCCAGAAAGCCAAGGAAGGCAAGCTGAGCATTGAAGAAATGACCGGCGGTACGTTCTCCATCTCCAACGGTGGTACTTTCGGCTCCATGCTGTCTACCCCCATCATCAACCCACCCCAGTCTGCCATTTTGGGTGTGCATGCCACCAAAGACCGTGCTGTGGTGGAGAACGGCCAGATCGTCGTTCGCCCCATCAACTACCTGGCCATGAGCTACGACCACCGCATCATTGATGGCCGCGAAGCCGTCCTGGGTCTGGTGGCCATGAAGGAAGCGCTGGAAGACCCTTCTCGCTTGCTGTTTGGTATTTGAGATTTTCGGTCAACTGCGCTCTATCAGAATAGATAGTTTGCTATTTAATTATTAATCAACTCCAGGCCGCCTTCAGCAATGGAGGTGGCCTGTTT
>ERZ724510.1603-NODE-1603-length-12412-cov-4.498827_pt1 | contig 12412 bp, 6 predicted proteins | sample MGYA00376043_ERZ724510 | MGnify/ENA primary metagenome ERZ724510 (study PRJEB28724, sample SAMN07190888) | wastewater metagenome | isolation source: influent of sewage treatment plant in Hong Hong | place: USA: Christiansburg, Virginia | collected 2016-03-01 ... | reverse complement strand
TGCCACTGGCTGGTAAAGCCCGGATCGTTTGGCTCGCTATTGGCTGCTGAGCGGGTAGACTTCTGCTGAAGTGCCTTATCGCTGAGATAGATGCGCTTGCTGTCGGTATTGTAAGCACGCTTGATGCGGCCGTTGGTCTGAACCTTTGAGATTTCGCCCAACTGCTTCAGGCGCTCGGCAGCCGTCTTCAGGTCGGTTCCCTTATTAAACTTCACCGTATACCAGAGGTGGAGTCCCGCCTCGCGGGTTCTTGCCTCAGTATTTGCATCTACCGGGAACACACGCTCGAAGCTGTAGCTTCCCAAGATGTCGAGCACCTCATCGGTAGAAGGAATACCCGAACGGGTAGCCTTTCCGGCGCGGGGCTTGCTCAGTTGTGCCTGGTCGAGGATATCGCTCATCTCCGGACTAAACTTAATCAGCAGTTCACCCGCCTCAGCATCTGCAGGAATGGTGATTTCTGAATTGCCGTCAGAAGAGCCGATGGTTGACAGGCTGTCAGAACAGCCCGTCAATGCCAATGCGACCATTGCTATATAGAAAAACTTTTTCTTCATTGTTTGCTTCTATATTGTTTTTATGTTTATCTTACTTTTTCTTAGTTCTCCTGTACTTAGCCATCAGCGCAGCTTCATCAATATCGCCTGCTGCCACGTATGTGCGGTAGTAGAGCGGATAAGCTACACCCGGAACCTCCCAGTTGCTGCCTGGGTCGCTGGTTCCGTAATAGTAGTCGTAGCTGTAGCTGTCGTCTGTCATATTAGAGAAACCAACGGCAGCGCCATCGCTATTCTTACCCTTAGGCTGCTGGTTGAACACCATCGTAGGTGCATTCCATTCTACCAGGTGTGGATGGAAGAGAATCCAGTTTGGCACCTTTCCTGTAAAGAAGTTCAGGTTGAGTGACAACTGACGGCAGTTTGGCAATACACGTGGCACCTGGAGAGGATAAACATCCGCACTAACTACAGAACCATCCTTGTGTTTGCAGGTTACAGGATTATCCCAGCCTGAGAGCAACCACTTGCAGGTATCGCCTACCAGCTTGTCGAGATAATCTTCCTTGTTGGTAGAGAAGTCAGACTTGGTGTATCGGGTAGCCTTGCCGGCAGCCTCCAGTGCCTCAGTCATCTCTTCATCGGTAGGAAGTTCACCCTCCAGGAAGCAGTAAGACAACTCCAGTGTATTCAACTTATCCCATGTCAGGAGCTTGAGAAGCGCCTGGCGGTCTGGAGTTCCGGCATTTACCTTACCATACAGTCCGATAGGATAGTTATTATAAACATAGACGCCTGATGCATTCTTTTCGCCCAGCGAAGCGATGTCGAAGAGAACATCCGTACGGCGCTGTGCGTAGAGAATGAGATTACGCAACTTAGGGAAGTTCTTCTCGTTGACGATATCGGTGATATCTGACAACTTGTTGAAGTTGTTACTTACCAGGTTGAGCGATTCAAGACTCTTGCCCAGATTAATAAAGTTAGCAGGCAACTGAGTCAGACCGTAAGCCTGAACGGTAAGATTCTTCAGATACTTCAGCGAGCAGATTTCATCACCGAGGTTCACCTCACGAATCTGGTTGTTCTCGTTGGAAGTAACAGAGAATGACTCCAGGAACTTGAGGTTGCCCACTTCCTTAGGAAGAGTTTCGCCACTCTTGAGGTTGAACATGCTGAACTTGACAGAACGTACACGTCCTAAAGCCTCAGGATGTTTTTTCACTAAATCATCAGTAGCTTCCCAGAGCGTTACGCCGCTCCAGTTGCGCATGTTATCGCTGGAATCGAAGGTAGCAATGCTACCCAGTTTCTGGTTGATCATGATGACAGAGAGAGAGTCACCGGCACGGTTGTCCTCAATCTTTGGTGCTGCCTTCTGACGAACGGTCAGGATAACATCATCTGTAGGATTGCCATCTGCATCTACCAGCTGGTCTTCAGCCTTGATTGGCACGAGATGAACCTTAGCCACACGAACGGCAGGAACCACGTTCATCGCCCAGCGGAACTTGAAGTTCACGGTGCGAGGACGGTACTTTCTGTCCAGCACGATACCCAGGTTAGTACCTGTCAGCTTATCTTCATCCTTACTGTTCAGGAGCCAGCCCTCACGCTCGCTCTCGTTCTCTGCCTTCTCGGCATCGGTCAGATCACCCTCAAAAGAATACTCTATCTTACCAATCTTGCATTCCACGTTGGCAGAAATCAGACTCTCGAAAGCACGGTTATCGTAAGAATCGGAGTTTTCGATTTCTACAACAGAATCCTTCAGGAAGATCTGCTTGCCATAACCGAACTGGGTGATGGTAAGCTTGCGACTCTGTCCGTTGGCACCCTGGAAACTGAGTTCTGTGCTGCGGAGCGTGTTGGAAAGAGTAGAATCCACCTTGATGGTACCCTCAACAGAACCCACGCCGTTGGCAGGCGAAAGCGTCAGCCAAGGCTCAGAGGTATTAGCTACCCAGTCCTGTGAGGCAGCGATGGCAATCTGCTCTGTTCCACCCTGAGGGCCTATGGCTATCTCCTTTTTATCGAGCGCCAGTCCTCCTGGGATATCGACATCATCCTTATCGCTGCAGGCTGTGAAAAGCCCGGCAGCGAGAACGATACCTAATGTCAGTTTATTCATATATTTCATATTACTACTTTCTTATAGGGTTTAATTTTCGAGATCCAAAGCATCGCAACCGCGGATGTCCTGATTCTTGTTGTAGAACAGCATATACATACCTGCCTTGATGTATGCGCAGACGCTCGTTACATCGATAGAGATGTTAGGGTTGTCTGCGATATTCAGGATATAAAGGTGAGAGGTCAGTGTCTCTTCTACCTTACGGATATCGTTGGAACCAATCTGGAACTGGATCAGGCTCGGACAGGTTGTGATTCCTGTAGGCCATGTACGCAGGCAACGCTGGTCGGTCTTCTCATCACGCTGGTGGTTGATGGCAAAGGCACGGAGCACGGCACTGTTCAATGGCTGGGTTGGCACCTCGGTGAAGCAGTTGTAGCTCAAGTCCATATTGGTAATGTATGGCAATGTGGTTGAGCGGAAGTCATCAGAGAGGGATGTCAACTTGTTGAATCGGAAGTCGATAACCTGCAGCAGATAAGCCTTCTTGCCCTTGATGGAACCCTTAGGGATGGTGCGCATCTGGTTGCCGCTCAAATCGATGGTTGTGATTGGCGAACCGGCAGTAAACAGCTCTGAAGGGAACTTCTCTATCTTATTGTTTGACAGACTGACTGAAGCTGCATTAATACCCTTGTAGGTACCATGACTATTATCTACACCTGTAATCTCGTTGTAAGAGAAGTCTACAGAACCCATCTCGCGAACAGAACTTGCATCGAAGATATTCGGAATCTTCTTCAACTTGTTATGAGCGAAAGTCAGACTTTCCACATCATCTGTAAAGGCACAGAGATTAGCAGGAATCTCTTCAATCTGGTTGTTGTTCAGATAGAGAGAAGAGAGAGCTACCTCAGAACCAAACGGATGTACCTTCTTGATATTATTGTAAGCCAGGTCGAGCAAACCGAGATTTACCATCTTTCTCAATGCAGAAGACTCAGGGAACTCCTCCAGGTTATTGTAACTCATATAGAGAATCTGGAGTGTCTTACCTGTCTTCTCCTCAGCTAAGCGAGTCCAATCTTTTCTCAACTGATTAGCAGAGATTCCCTTGCATCGCGCCAGGTTCATCGCCTGCAATTTAGGGAGCTTATAGTAGAAGTCTGGAATGCGACTGATCTTCGGACAGTTGTAAAGTTCGATATCGGTCAGGTTTTCCATCTTGTCCCAATCCTCTTCCTTAAACTCCTGTGCAAACTTACCATAAACAGGATCGTCAGGCTTGTAGAACTTCGCACAAACCGAGTCGGATGTGATAGAAGAGTTACCGATGTAGAACTGCTGCAACTTAGTCAGGCGATAGATGGCCTTAGATACACCTGTAATCTTGTTGGTCAATGTACCGATCTGCGCATCCTTCAGGTTGATGCGGCTGTCCTTCTTAATTCTGTTCTTCGGTGCCACCTTAGGATCAGAGTTGTAGCTTTCTACAATCATATCCGACATGTTGGCACGTGGGTCATACTTCAGAAACTTGTTCTCATAGTCGTGACGCATGCTGCTCTTCTTTGCTGCAGTCAGACTGTTGGCATCATAATTATTGAAGATGTTGGCACCAATCTTCTCATCGTGAGAACCGAGGTTGAGCACCTGGAGTTCTGTCAGCTGTCCGATGGCATCAGGTACGATTCCCTTTGCACCGAAACCGGCGATAACGAGACCGATGACACGGCCGTTGCTGTTGAGCGTTACGCCCGGCTGTTCGCCCCACATATCGAGTTCCTTGTTGAAGTTCCAGTTAGCTCCCTTGAAGGTAGCATCGCCATAGAAGCTCCACTCCTTACCATGGAGAGATTCCCAGATAGCCTTCAAAGCCTCATAGTCCTTGATATACTCCTTTGTCTTGGAAAGGAGGATAGGCACCTGAGCCGTATCATTCAGTTGATTATCCTCTACGATAAACGCCTCACCCTTTACAGGCTGGGTTTCGTACTTGGTCTTCACCGCACCTGTCTTCCCGTAGGTGGTATAAGAGGTAACCTGATAAGTACCGGCAGGCAACCATACGGTAGAATCGCAGTAAGCTGTACCTGTATCCATATACTTATCGTTCTCATTGTCAGGATTCTGATGCTCTTCGCTAGACTCCTTATATTTCACCTTCAGTTCAGGAAAGGTATAGGTCTCACGGGTAAAGAGGTTGGTTACGCTGACGTCAACGAGACGGATGTTAGAGAAGAGATACTCAGTACCACCGGCACGGGTCTTCTCCCACTCCTTCACGAGATTGAACTTCACCTTACCACGCTCCACAGTCTCCACCATGAGGTTCTGTACTTCCAGACCGCCACCTACTACAGTGAATGTTTCGCCGGCAGAAGAAGCCAGCAACTCCTCGTCTACCGCATCATAGAGATAGAAACCGATAACGGTGTAAGTACCCGAAGCGAGTTGCAGTTTTTCACTTCTCAGACCATACTCAGCATTCTCTGAATTATAAGAATTGAGCACCAGTGTCTGAGACACAGTTGTACCGTTGTGCTCCATGACCACCTTGATTTTCTTGGCATCATCCAGTTTCTCAAGTTTGTCAAGGGCAGTAGCACGGGTAGCTCTAGAAGAAACCTTCTTGCTGAGCTTGAACTGCACATATCCGTATGTGCCGTCCCAGCCTCCGGTCTCATCATCCGAGCAACTTGTTGCTGCAAAGGTCAGGAGAGAGACCAAGAGCAACAAGAGTGCCTTTGAAAATATTTTCATTCTGTTCATTACTTTCTAATTTTTCTGATAGAAGTATGTTTCTTACTCATTCCCTCACCAGGAGATTCAACAACAAGAACCTTTACAGGAGTTCCGTTGTCCTTGAATACCATAAACATCGGAGTAGCAGCAGGAACATCTACGAAGAATATACTGTTATTATTCATATCCATACTAAGCTCTGCATAAACATCATTTCCGTTGTTATCCTCAACTGTAAGATAGCCTGTCTCCATCATAGTGTTAGGGTCCCAATCCTTGATATTAGGATTAACTGTAAGAGAGCTTCCTACTCCTGACTGAGCGACATATATTTCGTCACCATTGTAGCCAAATTTTTCTGATATGATAGAACCATACGTTGATTTATCCTTCTTGCACTCTACTGGCAAGTAGTTCATCTCCAAGATTGTAGGCGCTGCAGACTGATCATCAGCAGAAGAGTTGGCCTCCTTCTGTACAACATCCATCAGGAAGTAGCGGTCGTAATCGCTCTTCACAGTTGTAAAGTTGTTCTCAAGCATTCCGTCGAGTCCATTCTCCAGACTCTCGAATACGCTCTGTGGCAATGCATAGACCAGGAACTCACGGCTTCCGCTGCCTAATGGAGCGACTGTGAGCTTCACATCACCCTTCTCACCCTGCAGTTTCACAGCACCAGATGTATCCTCGAACAGACCAGCTTCCTTTTTCTCGAAAACTACCAGCTGGTAAGCATCACCCAAGGTCTTGAGGGTGAAAGGAACAAAGTTGTAGAAGGTGAAATCGTTGGTATCACCACCATTCAGGCTAGAACCATTCTGAGTGAACACCTTACCATCGAGAGATACATTCCATACTGCCCACTGTGAAGAGGTTGGATAAGTAACATCCATGGTGCTGGTGGTCATACCATTATAGATAACAGGTATGGTTACAGCAGCCTTGCCATCCTCAGAAGTGAAGGTTATGGTGTAGTTGCGGTCCTTAGCGATGGCATACTTAGCACTTACGCCCTGATTCTCCTTGAAGGAAACTCCGCCTACAGCATCCTTGTTAGGTGTACCTACCAGGAAGCCGCCTTCCAAGTCTACCCAAGCTGGAGTATTGGTAACAGCAAAACGGAAGTTTGACTTTACGGTAAACTTGGTGTATACATTGTAACCTACAGTGATACCTGTCTCGGTGATATTATTGCCAGCCGCATCGAATACCTGCAACTTATGGTCGGCAGCCGAACGCTTAACCTCAGCGATGGCAACCTTCTGACCACCCATATTCAGGAAGAGCTGAGCCACGCTCATATCCTTGCTGGCATCATCATCAGTAATCTTAACCTTGATGGTCTGCTTGCCTGCAGTACCATTGAGTACGAAGGCGTCTGTTTTCTCGCCCTGCACCAGTTTACACCAGATTTTGTCTGAAGAAAGGCTCCAGCTCTCGTTGGCATCGAAGGTGAAGTCCAACTCAGCACCAGCTGCACCGCCGATAGTCTGTACCTGTGGGAACACAGGAGTTACGGCATCGTCATCGCTGGAACAAGCTGTGAACAGAGTCACTGATACCAGCGCCATCAATACGAGCCAATATTTTGAAATCAATGTTTTCATTTTCTTTTTATTCTACGATTAATATCCTTGTTCTTTCAATTTCTCTGCCTCTGCATCGCTGATCCATTCATACATGGTGATGAAGGTTCCTACGTTGCCGAATAATGAACCATCTTTGTTGTTTACACTCATAACAACATACTGCAATACATAGTTCTGGCAGGTGTTATAATAAGAGGTATAGAGAGAAGGCTGGCTGATGCGCAGCTTGCCGTCTCCATAGATGGTACCGAATGCCTCACCGGTCTCACCGGCTATCTGGTCGTCCATCTCTACCTTTGGCTCAAGAATGTTCTTGGTATTGAACTTCAACTTCAGGTTGTAGCCCTTATAGTAAACATCCTTCAGCAGAACGGTATTCTCCTCGCCTTCCACTACCTCAGTCTTGATCAGACGGTTGGTTACGTTGTTCAGATACTGACTGTAGAAGGTAGATGTAACCATGCACCAGCCAGAGAAGTTGTGGATATCGAAAGGACAAGACTTCTGCATTACCACGTGGGTATAGTCCTTATAGAGATCTGTCCAGTTATACTTCTCCGGAATCACCAGTTTCAGGGTGAAGCCGAGCGAATCGGTCTTGCCGATGTTATCATAGATACCCTGAACCTTCACATTTCCTACCATCTCGCCCGCCTTGATTGTAACGGTGTTGTTGAGGATGCGGTAATGCTTACCCTCGATGGCATTGCTCTGCTTGTCTACTACCTCTACGCCGAAGGTGCGGTCGTAGTCAGCTTTTTCGGTTGCAGATACAGGCACATTGAAAACCTCATTGCTTTCCTGTACAGCATACTGATAGAGCGTATCAGAGAACATGATATGACTTGAACCAGCATAAGTGGTATAATCCTGTGAACAACTCACAAGAGCGATGAGTGCAGCTACGGCTGCCAAACATCCCATCATTATTTTCTTCATGATCGTCTCCTTATTTTATTTGTTACTTTCATTAGGCTGAATCTCAGAACCTGGTGCCTCAAGCTCATGCTGAGGAATTGGCCAGACAAAGAGAGGGTCATCCTTTTCAACCTTCAGACTGCTCTGCACGAAGTTGGCAGCAGGCTGGTCGGCAGCCTTACGCTCAAATCCCTTGTGCCAGCGCTTGAGGTCGTTCAGACGGAAGCCTTCCATATAGAGTTCCTTCACGCGCTCTGCCTCGATTATCTTCATGGCGTTGCTCTCGCTCATCGAGGTGTTACCACCATATGAAGAGTAGCGGGCTGTACGCAAGGTAGAGATGTCCTTACCTGCCTTACCATAGTCCTCCTTCATGGCGTAAGCCTCAGCACGAATCAGATACTGCTCTGAGAGACGGAATACCATTGGCTGGTGAACATGCAGGATATTGTTGTTCAGGAATTCTGCATCGCCGAAATACTTGCTCAGCAAAGGCCACTGCAAACCATGCTCATAACCTGTTACACGGGTTGTGAAGATGGCTGCAGCACGGAGGTCCTTGCTGTCGAATGAGTTGATGACCCATGTCTCAGGCACATAGTCTGGACGATAAGTTACGAAGTTGTAGTTATCGAAGATGGTACCCAGAGCACCGCCATAGCTGTTCACGGTAAAACCTACCTTCCAGATAGCCTCACGCGAATCACCATAGGTCCAGATATACTTATAATCATTCACCTGGTTTGAATAGGTGTTGGAAGAAGCCTTCTCTAATGTATAATACTTACTGCCGATTACCTTAGATGCATACTTGATGGCATCATCATACTTGTGCATATATAAGGATACGCGCGCACGCAAGGCATGACAGGTATACTCGTTGAAGTAAATCTCGTTGTAGAGACTTCCTGTGAAGTCTTCGTCTACTTTCAGATATTCAGCAGCCTTGTCAAGATCTCTCAATACGAAATCGTATGATTCCTTCAGAGTGGCTCTCTTCTGTGGCTCATTGCCGTAATAGTGCTCTGTGAGTACAACGCCGAGTTCCTTCGCAGCCTGCTCATCGCTATCGTAAGCCTTGCAGAAACACTTGATCAGTTCTGAGTAAGCCAGGGCACGGGCGAAGTAAGCCTCGCCCTCATACTGCTCCAACTTATCAAGCTGCTTATCATCATTGGTTGCAGCCTTTACCTTTTCAACATTATCGAGCAGGAAATTGCATCGGTTGATCACATCATAAAGGTCGGCATATACCGCCTTGATGTCGGTGTTGGTAGCCTTGATATCTTTCCAACGGTAGATATCGCCATAGGCATTAGAGTAGCCCTTCACGCAGTACACGAAGTCTGCCTGCAGATCTGGCAGGATTGTCAGATTGCCCGAATAGAGGGCGCTGCTCTTGAAACTGTCGTAGATACCGTACACCAGCTTGTCCATGTCGTCCACCGTGTTGATAGCCTGGTCCATGCAGATAGAATCCTCAGGATACTTATCAAGACAGGAAGACATCGAGAGGGCTAGGATTCCCGACAGGATGTATGTCTTTATATTTTTGATATTCATTTTTTTCTCCTTTCTTGGTTAGAATTGCAATTCAACACCCAGAGTAAACTGGCGTGATGCCGGATACTGTGCCTGGTAAATATTGGATGAAACCTCAGGATCCAGACCGTTGAAACCGGTTACGGTGAAGAGGTTCTGTGCCTGACCATAGATTCTGACCATAGAGAAGAAGTTGGTCTTGCGCAACAGACTCTGTGGCAATGAATAGGACAGACTGAGATTCTTCAGACGGAGGAACGATGCATTCTCCAAGAAGCGATCGTCGAGCTGGGTTACCTCGCCCCAACGTGGGATGTCGGTAATATCGCCAGGCTGCTTCCAACGGTCGTACAACAGACGGTTTGACTGGTTGTAAGCAGTACCGAAGGTTACACCGCTCTCCTCGAAGTAACGGTCGTTGTTAATCACGTAGCGTGTACCAATCCAGCTGAACTGGGCAGAAAGCTGCAAGCCCTTCCAACGGAAGCTTGTACCGAAACCGCCCATCCAAGGTGCATCATAGGTCTTGCCTGTCATCACCTTGTCGCTCTCACGGAACTCGTTGGTCACGTTGCCGTTCTTGTCATACCAGAGCTGCTCACCATTCGCTGGGTTCACACCGGCATAACGGTTCAGGAAGAACTCGCTTACTGAGTGACCTACCACATACTTCAAACCGGTGGTTGAGTTTACATACTCGGTTACACCGTTATAGAGTTCCTTCAATCGGTTCTGGTTGTAAGATACGTTGGCACTTACATTCCAGGTGAAGTCGCGTGTGCGGATTACATCACCGTCAGCACTCAGCTCGATACCCTTGTTAGCCATCACACCTACGTTCTTCCAGCGATAGCCCTCGCCGGTTACGGTATAAGACTCAGGAACGCGCATCAGCATATTAGAGGTACGCTTGTAGTAAGCCTCGAAGCTGAAGTTGATTCTGTCGAGGAAGCCCAAACGGAGGGCGAAGTTGTTTGCCCATGTTGACTCCCAACCCAATTCCTCGTTACCACTCTGTGATGGATAGAAACCGGCAGTATCATCGTAGTTGGCACCACCCGATACCAGAGCCAGGTGATAATAGTTAGGAATCTCAGAGTTACCCGATGTACCGGTACTTACGGCAATCTGGGCTGTGCTGAGCCACTTCATATCCTTCAGCCAGTCGGTCGACTTCACGTTGTACATGAAACCGAGCGACCAGAATGTACCCCAGCGATGATCCTTACCGAAACGTGAAGAAGCATCAGTACGCAGAGAGAAATCGGCATAGTAGAGCTCCTTATAGTTATACTCGCCACGCATGAAGAATGACAGGTAAGAATAATCAGAAGATGAATCTGCCCAGCGGCTGGCACGTGTACCTGATGATACGTTGGTCAGGAGATCGCTGGTCTGACCCTTGGAATATACCTGAAAACCATCTGAGTGGAAATTGACAGCCTCCTGACCCAGCATCACGTTGAACGAATGGATATCGTTCAGAGTGAAACGGTAGTTAGCCGTAGTAGTCTCTGTCAGGTTGATGGCATCGCTGCTCTGGCGTGCCGCAGTACCCTGTCCGTGATTTGAAGAGAGACTTGGGAACGACTGGAGGAATGCTGTAGAATGGGTGAAATCGACACCAAACTGAGTACGGATAGTCAGATTCTCTATCGGATAGATTTCAGCATACATGGTAGAGAGCACCTTATATTTCTTGTTCTTGATAGGATTCAAGCCCATGTAAACGATAGGGTTCTCGCTGGTTCCAGCCCAGTTGCCTGCTGAAAGTGAAGCCAGACTGCCATCCTTTGCGTATGGATTCCAGTAAGGCAGCATGAATCGGCATGCTGAGATAGGAGTAACGGTAGTATAGCTACCGTCGTCAGCCTGCTGAGCCTCCTCATAGGCAGCCATGGTGTTGGTACCTACCTTCAACCACTTGCTAGCCTTTACATCTGCATTGGTGCGGATGTTGTAACGGCGGAAGGTTGAATTCTGTGCGATACCGTCCTGATCGTAGAAACCACCAGAAACATAGTAGTTCAAGCGGTCGGTAGCACGGTTGATAGAGAGTTCGTAGCTCTGCAGCGGAGCGCGGTCGTTAAACACCTCGTCCAGCCAGTTTACGTTTACTCTTGAAAGGAGATTGTAATCCTTACCTGTATCCAGACCTACTTCTTTCTCAAACTGGATACGCTCGTCGGTATTCATCATTTTCCAGTTGGTCTGTGCCAACTCAGAGAAACCATACTGTGCACGGAGCGTAATCTTCGCCTTGTCCATTGACAAGCCTCGCTTGGAAGTGATGACAACCACACCATTGGCAGCACGTGCACCATAGATAGAGGTAGAAGAGGCATCTTTCAATACAGAGATACTTTCGATGTCGTTAGGACTCAAGGTGTTGAAATCAGAGCTTGAGATTGGCACGCCGTCGAGGATAAAGAGTGGCGACTTGCCGGAGTTGATAGAGTTGGTACCACGAATCTGGAAGGTAGCCGCCTTGCTAGGTTCACCCGAAGAAGAGATGACCTGCAAACCAGTACTCTGTCCCTGCAAAGCTTGGTCGAAGCTTGCCGCCGGCACATTTTCTATCTTTTCAGACTTTACGGCAGACACGGAACCCGCAATGGTTCCCTTCTTTCTCACGCCATACGCCACCACAACCACTTCATCCATCATCTTGGAATCCGAAGCAAGGGTGATGTTGAGCGTATTTGTCTGCGCTTTCACAACGTGCTTCTGCGTAACGCAACCCACATAAGAGTAGACAAGCGTAGCCTTCGAAGCACCCTTAATTTCGATGGTATAGTTACCGTCAATATCGGTCACTACGCCATTTGATGTTCCCTCTTGCATAATGGTCACACCAATCATCGGTTCGTTGTCTTCAGCAGACACGACTGTACCCTTGACGCTGAAACTCTGCGCCAAGACCGATTGGATAGACAACAATACAAGTGAGACAAGTAAAAGAGTTAATCTTCTCATCCTTGTTTGTTTCAAGTTTATTAATTAATAATTATAATTTTTTTCTCATTTTTTCTCGTTTGGTAAAAGCC
>ERZ724510.1602-NODE-1602-length-12413-cov-3.351513_pt1 | contig 12413 bp, 18 predicted proteins | sample MGYA00376043_ERZ724510 | MGnify/ENA primary metagenome ERZ724510 (study PRJEB28724, sample SAMN07190888) | wastewater metagenome | isolation source: influent of sewage treatment plant in Hong Hong | place: USA: Christiansburg, Virginia | collected 2016-03-01 ... | reverse complement strand
CGCAAGCCGGCGCCCTGCTGGCTCGCGCCTGCCTGCTCGACATCCCGCTGGTCCATGACGCGCAGGCCTCGCCGGGTTTCCCGGTAGCGATGTGCGGCACGCTCGCCGGCTGGAATGGCGGGGTGCTGATGCAATCGACCGACGCCGGCGCCACCTGGTCGGCGATCGAGGATTTCGGCCCGCCCGGCGCCGCCATCGGCCAGGCCAGCACCAGCATCGGCGCGGTCGAGTCGCGGCTGATCGACAAGGCCAGCCGCCTGACCGTCGTCCTCACCAGTGGCGACCTCTACGACACCACCGAGCTGGCCATGCTTGGCGGCGCCAACCACTTCGCCTATGGCGTCGACGGCCGCTGGGAGATCATCGCCGCGCAGAAATGCACGCTGCAGAGCGGCACGACCTACATCCTCAGCGACCTCCTGCGCGGCCGCTACGGCACCGAGCAGTACATGGGCACGCACGCCACCGGCGACTCGGTCGTCCTGCTCGACGTCGACGACCTGGCCATCGTCGCCATGAGCAGCAACACCATCGGGCTGGCCCGCGACTATCGCGGCATCACGCTCGACCAGGACATCAGCAGCGACAGCAGCCGCATCTTCACCTATGCCGCGATCAACCTCAAGCCTCTGGCGCCGATCGCGCTGACCGGCAACCGGGATCCGGCATCGAATGACTGGGCGCTGGCCTGGGTGCGCCGCACCCGCAGCGGCGGCGAATGGCGCGACTACGTCGAGGCCGACCTCGCCGAGTCGGCCGAGCAGTACCAGATCGACATCTTCGCTGACGGCAGCTACGCCACCGTCAAGCGCACGCTGTGGATCGGCGGGCCATCGGCCAGCTACCTCAGCGCCGACCAGGTCACCGACTTCGGATCCAACCAGGCGACGCTGTACCTCAAGATTTTCCAGATGTCCGCCACCGTCGGCCGCGGCTATCCGCTCACCACCAGCATCACGAGGTAACCCATGTCATCGAGCACCACCAATCTCGACCTCGTCGCGCAGTCTCAGGCGGCCAAGGAAGTCACCGCCAACGCGCTGTTCGACGCCGGCAGCCCGGCAACCCTGTTCGGCCGCCGCGCCTCTCTGTGCTCCGGCCTCAACTGGTTCTACTACGGTGGTGCGATGCTCATCGATGGCGTCCTCACGGCGATCGCCAACAACGCCGCCGCGCTGGTCCTCTCGGCGAGCACGACAAACTACGTCGAAGCCACCCGCGCCGGCGTCGTCTCGAAGAACACCACCGCTTTCACGCCCGGCCAGATCCCGCTCTACACCATCGTCACCGGTGCCTCGTCGGTCACCAGCTACACCGACCAGCGCGCCTGGGTCGATCCGCGGCACATCACCAGCATGGCCAGCGTCGCGGTGACTGCCGCCGACGTGACGCTGAGCGCCGCCGAAGCCCGCGCTGGCTACCTGACGACCACCGGCGTGCTCACCGGCAACCGCGCCGTGATCGTTCCCAACAACTGGCGCGGCGATGTCTTCTGCAACAACACCGGCGCCTTCACCACCACCTTCAAGACCTCGGGCGGCGCCGGCATCGTCGTCGCCCAGACCAAGCGCGCCACCCTCTTCGCCGACGGCACCAACGTCGTGCGTCTCTCGGCCGATGTCTGAGCATGACACCGCTCGAATCCGAATTGCTGAAGAGCTTCTGGCCCTACCTGTGGACAGCCATCATGGCCAGCGTGTCGTGGTTCCTCAAGGCACAGAATCAGCGGCTGGAGGCCATGAAAAACGACCTGCACAAGCTCTGCGAAGCGCGCGAGAGCCTGGAGAAGCAGATGATTGAAGATCGCGCGGCCACACGGCACAGGATCGACCGGCTGATCGGAGATTGCGACGCGAGGATCACCCGGATCGAAGCGATCTGTGATTCAAGCACCTGCAAGAGCGGCAACCCTACCCGCCGATCCGGCGACACGAAGCCGGTGCACTGGGCGCATGATTCGGATGTCTTCGGTGGCAAATGAGCCGTGCGCGCGACCTCCTCACCTGCTGGATCGTCGCGATGTGGGTGTGGGGCACTCCTGGGCCAAGTACCAGATTGCGGTTCGCCGCTCGCGCTGGCGGCATTTCTACGCCGTGGAGTTCGTCCCGCCGAAGGGCCAGCGCTGGTGCGCACGGAGGACAAATAAATGAAAGCCTACCTACTTGCCCGCCTCCAGGAGCCTTCCACTTGGCGCGGCATCACCCTGATCGCCACCGCCTGCGGCGCCGTCCTGTCGCCAGATCAGCGCGAAGCTATAATTGCCGGCGGCCTGCTGCTGTCAGGCATCATCGGCGCCGCCACGCCAGGCAAATGAAAAGGCCGCACGGGCGCCCGGCATAGACGGACACCAGGAAGCTGCGCGAGTAAGCCACGCAGCTTCCCGCAGATGCCCTACGCGCTATCGCTATCCCGCCAGATCCCGCCCGATCCCGGCCATGGCGGCTATCTCTTGGCTTCTCCGGCGCATGCCGTGAGCGAATGCTTCGCAGGCTTCGGCGATCGTCTCGCCGTTCCGGACAATCTCCTCGGCGAGCTGCGGCGGTAGCCACCGCTCGATCTCGACCAGGCCGCGCTCGATCAGGTGGCAGGTCTTCATCTGCTCGCGATACGTGTCATAGGCCCGCCGCGCGAGTTCCCATGCTCGGCGATTCATGCGCGAACGCTTTTCACGGTCCATCGCGCTATCCACAGGCGCCGGCAGCGCGGCTTGCCGCGCCTGCTTTTCCAGCGCGATGAAGTAGCGCCGGATGCGGCGGCCGACGTCGTTGTTCGCGACCATCGCCAGCTCCTTGGCCATGTCGAGTGTCAGGTGGTAGTCGGTGGCCGGGCGCCCGTGAGTTTTCCTCAAAGGGGAGGAAAAGTCCTCTCCGTCGGCGAATCCGTACTCTTCGATGCGGCGCCGAATCCAGTCATCGAAGCGAGTGTCAACGCCAAGGGCGGCGTGCAGATCACGAGCGTTACAGAGGGGCGTGGCTTGTCCTGCGAGGGTTCCGGCGAATACCGGCACCAGATCGGTGGTGGTCATGATGGTGTGCCTCAGTTGCGGTTTTGAACCGCCAACCCGACGCCAATCGGGTGGGCGACCGAACGGAAGTTGGCGTACCGCTGAGGCAACGGCGAGCCCGAGGGCTCCTCCCGCTCGGCTGCCCATTGAGGGGCACACCAAGGCGACAAAAAAGCCACTAGGCAAATGCGCGGTGGCTGATCGCCACCTCAGACAGGACGCCAATCCCGGCCGCTGATGCGCAGCGACGCGCCGAAGATAAGCGGGCTGATCGTTCGTGTCAAGCGTCACGGTCATTTGCGTATTCGCCGGCCCGCGCCAAGAGCCACGCGAATAACCTGCTCGTTCTGCAATCTGGCAGTGGCAGAGGCCACTTCATCACAATGAAGAAGCAAACCCTATTCATTGTATTGGCACTCACAATCGTGCTGAAACGCCGCGCAGTTGAAGCACCATCCTTCCTTGAGCATGTACATGCGCGCCTCGCCGATGACCTTGTGCACCATGTCGTGCTCCTCTCGCGTGGCGCACTTGAATCGCATGTCGACGATGCTATCCAGAAGCTTGTAAAGCTCCTGCTCTGTCTTCACGTTGCCGATCATGATCTTTCGATTGCTCTCGATGATGAACTTTAGTGAGTCGATTTCCTTCTGCTGCTCAGCGATCACTCGCTCAAGTGCTGCGCTCATTTCTCCGTATCTCCATGTGACGCAATTGCCGGAATTTTAGTGGACGCTCCAATGCTCTATATCCCTGTTTCCGTTTGAAATTCGTGTATGCCTACGGAATAGCGACGCAAAGCTCTGCGTCAAATAGGACGGCTACATCACGTTAGGCCCCACGCTTCAAGAGTTCGCGCTCGATGTACCAGCGGGCTTTCTTCAGGTCCTCGATGGAGTCGTGCTTCAGATCAGCCCGCCAGATGTACTTCATGGCATTGCCCAAGTTAAAGCCCATGTGCTCCGTCACCTGGATGCACTCCACGCCGCTGGGGTGGCTGGTGTAGTGCTTCGGGTGGTTCACCGCGTCGTGTTGTTCGCTCACGTTTCCTCGCTTCGGCCACAGGCCTAACATCAATTTCAACCGGACGCCTCACGGCCTCCGCGCTTCGGTGGCGCCGTCTCGGGCGCCGGTTAAATTCACGTTGGAGGTTCTATGAAACGTGACATGACTCTCGTCCGCGAAATCCTGTTGTGTGCAACCGCACAGGAGAGTGCCGGCATCAATACCAATCCTGATGTGCCGGGCTACACCGAAGATCAAATAGCCCATCACGTGCACCTCATGTGGCAAGCGGGGCTGGTTGAAGCCGTAGACATCACCACCAACGGCGGTGCTGGCCCGTCTGCAATGCTTATGAGCGTTACGTGGGCTGGCCACGACTTTATCGACGCCGCACGAGATGACACGATCTGGAATAAAACCAAGAGCAAGGTTCTTTCGTCCGGGCTGTCTTTCACGTTTGATCTCCTGAAGGAAGTTCTTGTGGCGGCGGCAAAAGGCCCGCTAGGGCTTTCCTGAGTTCTTGCGCACAGTTGAAATAGCACATGGCCCCGTGTTCAATTAGCCGCTTCCCCATAACGTCTTTTTCAAGCTCTGCGCTCCGAAACTTATTGCGCGCCCGGCGCTCCCATTCAATGCAAAGTGCATTCAAATTTTTCGCATCCATCGCCACCTCCAACCCGGCGCTCAACGCCGCTCCCTTTGGTCGCTGGACGCTGCGCGATAAAGCTGCGCAGCGCCCGTTAGCTCTACGTTATGCAGCAACAGCAGGCGCATCGGCCTTCGCTGCGTCATAGGTGCTGATGGCCCACTCCAGCGCGTGGCAGCACCACAAGAAGCGGTGCGTCCACACCTTGCAGTCGCGCTCCCAGTCTTGAAAGCGGAAGCCGTCGTGCTCGAACTCCCACAGCGCCACCCAGGCGTGGTGCTCGCTGTCTTGAACGGCGCCGCACACCTGTTCGTCAATCTCCTGCCACAGCGCAGCCTTGCGCGGCTCTGGCCAGTCGTCGGCATCGTCGGTGTGCTGGTCGAAGTAGTCGCGCACCTCGGATAGAAACTTCTTCTCGCTCCACTCGCGCACGCCGTCGCCCTTGTCGCTGGCCTCCAGCTTCTCGGCCCAGTAACGCAGGTCAATGCGGTAAGGCCCACGGTTCTCGCCGCGTCGGAAGAACTGAAACATGTCCTCCAGGCGCCGGAACACATAGGTGCCCATGTCGCCCGTGTAGCAGAGATAGCCCGGCCAGGTCAGCAGGTCGAAGTGCATGCACATCGTGTTCGGGCGCTTGAACCGCAGGTGGCGGCTCACGCCGTCGTCGCGGATCACCTGCATCTGGTGCTCGGCAATATCGCCAGTGAATTGGTCTGAAAATTTCATCGTGTTTCTCCACCAAGTTGCTGCATAACATCGCGGTCAAGCGCGACCTTCGCCGGCAAGCCGGCTCGGCCGCTTACCTTGGCCGTTGGGCGTCATCAGTCGCACCACCCCGGTCCCTGTCCACGCCGGTACGTTTTCTCGCCCGGTTCGCGCCACAAGAACCACGCGGTCAGAATTGCAAAGGCTTGAAACCAAGCTCGCTCGGCTGCCGAGTGCCAATTCGGCACGTCTTGTAGCCACTGGTATCCGAAGTTCGCAACCGCCAGCGAAAGCGCCAGCGTGAATGCTCCGAAAAATGTCACTCTGTTCATCCGTATCTCCTTGTCAAATGACGCCCAACTCATCATTCCACCGGACCGCTGCGCGGCCGGTGAATTCAGGCGTTAGGTTTCTCTTGCACATCCAGTGCCACGCACTCATAGCCAATGGCTTCGTATGCCTGTATCGCCTCGGCCAGAGGCAATCTGTGCGCGTTCATTTCACGTTTCGCGCTCGGGTACTGGAAGAACGACATCCACGCTTCATGCCGTGAATTTGCAATCCACCAGATGTACGGCGCTTCGTTGTCACGCTGCGGCGTCTTGATGCCAAAGTAATCCATTTTTCGCCCTCAGAAACCTTGACCTACGGTCAAACGGACCGGTCGCAATAAGACCGCTCACGGCCGCTTACCTACACGTTGCGCCCCTTCGGGCGGGATGCTCTTTGGTAGCTGTCTCTGCTGTAATGGAACGCAAGTGCTATCATTTCGCAGCGATAAGATTTCGGCCGTATATCCTGTGCAATTTCTGTGTAACTGCTGGGTCATTTTGTGCTGTTTGCGGTCGTTTCATGACCAAGGAGAAAGCAGAAATCACTTGTAAATCAAAGCGCCCGGATGGTGGAATAGGTAGACACAAGAGACTTAAAAGATTTTGCTATGCAATGCAAATCAAGCACTTACAGAATTTTGTGTTGTTTTTGTGCAATCCGGCATCCACATAGCACGGGCTCTCCCATGTAAGTCGGATCTTGTGGGAACAGGGCTTCAAGGTCCCCCTTGTAGCGGCAGACCGATTCGATGGCGGTTTCGTACCAGCCGTTTGGGTCGAGGCACATGCACTCCAGATCAAGCGCGAGCTTCGGGGCGTGTTCGGCTAGGCCTTGAAAGAAGGCCAGTTCTTTCTCCAGGCGGATGCGATTATCGATGCTGGCATGGAGGTGATCGCGGATTGCTCGCACGACGGCTCTGCCGATCCGGCCAGTGTCTTCGGCGTGATCCAGGCGATCCAGTATCTCTCCCATTTTCATTGTGTGATCCTCCTCGCCATGTCGGCGGCGCCGCGCTTGAGATCGCTGGTGCAGAGATGGGCGTAGCGCGTTGTCTCGGCGAAGGTCGTATGCCCTAGCAAATCCCGCAGCATTGTCAGCGTGGCGCCGGACTGTGCCCACCAGCTGGCGGCGGTGTGCCGCAGGTCGTGAAAGTGGATGTGTGGCATGTCGGCCTTGACTCGGGCGCGCTCGAACCAGGTGCGCAGGGTGTTGTAGGTGATGCCGATGGGCAGGGTCAGGGATTCCATGTCGGCGGGGACCGGTACCAGGCGCGGGCGGCCTGTCTTGCTGATCTGTGGGTCGACGACGATGCATCCGTCGTGGATGGTAGTGACGTGCAGCAACTCGCCTTCTCGCAGGCCTGTCCGGGCGGCCAGCCGGATGGCGAGGGCGACGGTGGCGTGTTCGCAGCAGTCGGCCAGGTGCTCGACCTGAGCCGGCGTGAGGTAGATGTGGCGCTTGGTTTCTCCGGGCAGGAGCTTGATGCGGCTTCCTAGCGGGTCGGTGAGCCATCCCCACTCGTGCGCGAGGTTGGCGACCCGGCGCAGTAACGCCAGGCGCCGGTTGATGGTGGATATGGCGAGTCCGGATTTGATGCTGGCCGCCTTGAGCGCGTGCGCCGCGTTGACGATCTGCGGCAGGGGTAGGCCGTTGGTGTGGTTCATGACGGCTCTGGTCTGGCTGAGGATGGTCTGGTAGGAGCGGAGGCGCGAGGCTTCGCCTTCGAGCCATTGTGCGATGGCGTCGTCAATGGTGCGCTGGGGCACTTTGCCCAGCTTGCCGGAGAGCACGTCTGCACGGATCCTGGCCTCGATCGCTACCGCGTCCGCTTTGCTACCAGCCGGGCCAACACTTCCCGAGAAGTCTTTGCCGCTGACGCGAAAGCGGTAATGCCACCGGTTACCTCGCTTGAATGCTGACATGACGTGTTCCTCCTGGTTTGTTGCCGGAGAATGTAAGCCTGCAATTCTGCGGGGTCAATCCGGACGCGGCCTCTGATAGTGACGACGGCCAGCTTGCCGGCGGCAATCTCGCGCTCGACGGAGCGCGCCGACACGGCCAGATGTTCCGCCGCTTGCGCGATGGTGAGCAGAGCCATGGTTTCACCTCATCTTGTGCTGCGTGATCGTTCCGCCGGGCACCTTGGTCACGGCCAGGGTTCCCCGGCCGCTGAAGGTGGCTTGTGTGGTGTCGCTGGTTCTGGCCGAGGTGCTTTCCAGGGATGGCGCCGGCAGGGCTTCGATGAAGCTGCTGTTGATGTCGATGCCGGTGGCGCGGTGGAAGTCGGTTTCGGCGCGGGCGGTGTCGGTGATCTCCTTGGCGACGTTGCACACCGCGCGGGCGCGATCGAGGTCCATCGGGTTGTCTTTGTCGCGCAGGGCTTCGAGGGTGCCGAAGAGGTGGGCGCGCAAAGCGGTGATGGTGTGGTTAGGTTTGTTGCTCATGGTCTTCTTTCCTCGCTCGTTTGTTGATTTGACGGATGACGGCACCGCGCAGCTGGATGGCCTTGACGATTTCGGGACCGTACTGGTGGTAGCTGTTGCGGCGCATCAGTTCCTGGCGGGTGATGAGTTCGAGGTTTTCCAGGACGATGTTTGTCTTGTCGCCGTCGCGGAAGACCAGGGCATGGCCTTTGGGGATTTCGTTGCCGGCGTCCCTCCAGATGATGTGATGCACGGGAACCCAGTCGCGCGGCGGGTAGCCGGTGTCGGTCATCTTGCGCTGCCGGTAGCCGTTCTTGCTGTGGCGCTCGCTGCCGAGTGGCATCCAGGTGTGCGGGATGTTTTTGGGCTTGAACCGGGTTTCTGCGGATCGCCCGCCGGCTCTGAAGTGCACGCCCTTGTTCCACGGGACGAGGCCTGGCTGGAAGCGATGCGCGATGCTTCCCGCGCCGGCGCGCTTGGCGCACTCTCGTAAAAACTCGGTCATGAACGCCTTGCTCTTGCGTACGCCAAGTTTCAGGGCGTGGTCGTGGATCTGGCTGGGCTTGCAGTTGAATTCCGCGGCGAGCTCGGCGGTCGGGGTGTCCGGGTAGGCAACGCTCAGGCGAAGGTCTTCCGCCGGCGTCCATTTGCGGCGGGGAGAGTGGGTTTTGCCGGGGATTTCCTTGGGCTTGGTCATTGCAGGTAGCCGAAGCGGGTAGGGTTGGGGTCGTCGAGCGCGAGCTGCAGGAAGCGCTGCTGGAAGGCCGACCGGGCGCTGTGGGATCCGTAGGCGACGATGTGTTTGTCGAGTGGCTGGATGCCGTGCAGCTCGGGCCAGTCGAAGTCGTTGCGCATCAGGTCGCGGCGTTCGGTGGCGAGGAGCTGCAGGTCGACTTCCTCGATCTCGGCCGGCAGGGTGAGCGGCAGGCCGAAGCGGGCGCGGATGACGCGCGCCAGACGGTCTTCGATGACGCGGTATTCGGGGAGCAGCGCTTTGAGCGGGGTTGGGATGTCCTTGAGGTAGGCCTCGGCGGCGTCGTGCAGGAGGGCCTGCATGGCCAGCCCGTGCCGCACCAGTTGGCTGGCCAGGATGCTGTGCTGGGCGACCGAGTAGAAGACGCGGCACTGGCCGGCGAAGCGGCATTCGTTCGCCAGGCCGTGGGCGATGTCGAGGATGTGGATGCTCTCGGGCTGCGGGTCGATGAGGTCCAGGCGCTTGCCGGACCAGGTGAGTAGCCAGCTCATGAGTCGTCCTCCATGGCCAGGGCGGCCTGCCGGGTGAGCTTGAAGCCGGCGGCGTGCTGGTGGCCGCCGCCGCCGTACTGCTCGGCGATCTTGCCGACGTCCAGTCCGGCGTTTTGTGAGCGCAGGCTGAAGGTGCGGCCGTCGGCGGTATCGCAGTAGGTGGCGGCGAATGGTTCGCCGATCGAGAGTGCGCCGCCGACTTCGCTGGCGAAGAGGTAGGGGAGGTTGGCGGCCGGGACGTTATAGCCGCCGATCTGCAGGCGGCGGCTGACGACCGGCAGCAGCTCGGCGATGTCCTTGCGTTGCTTGCGGGCGATGGCTTCTCCGTCCGAGCGCAGGATGGCGATGGCGGAAGGCAGCAGCAGCTCGTCCCAGAGGTCGAAGTCGTAGGGGTGCGAGAAGAGGCCCATGGCGATTTCGCGCGAGCCCTCGAGGACGAAGCGCCACAGGTCGCGGTCCTGGATGTGCAGCAGCAGGCGCGGCGCGGCGTAGTGCGGGAAGAAGTAGCGCCAGGTGATCATGGCGCCGCAGCGCTCCATGTCGAAGCGGGCGATGGCGCCGGGGAGGTCCTTGAGGTCTTCCATGGCGCTGAGGTGGTGGTCGAGGATGGTCAGGCTCTCGGCGGCCTGGATCATCTGCAGCAGGACCGGACGCTTGTAGCTGAAGTCGACAATGAATACGTCGCGGCCGGCGACGTCCGGCGGCGGTTCGCCGTAGTGGCCGGGGTGGAAATCGACGATGCCGTGAAAGTACTTGCGGACGATCCAGGCGGCAGCGAAGCCATCGATGCAGTTGGCGTGGTAGATGCAGAGGGGGCGGGTCATGATGCATGCTCCTAGTGGGTGGTCCTGTGGGGGGTGATGGTGGGGCGCCGAGTGGCTGGGATGTGCTTGGCGCGCAGCTGCAGGGCGAGCCAGGTGATGACTTCCCAGTCGCAGGCGGCGATGGCGGTGGTGGCGATGCCGCCGGCGCGGTATTCGGTCATGCTCCAGCGGGCGATCGGGCCGGCGGGGCGGACTTCGATCCACCAACCCTGCTCGATCGACACCAGGTGGTGGACGTCGCGATGGGTGAAGCAGAGCGCGTTGCGCGGGCCCTCGCGCAGTGCGAGCGCGATGATTTTTTCGGCGAGGGTGGCGGGTTGTTGGGCGGTGTGCATGGCTCAGGCCTTGGCGGTTGCCTTGGCTTCGGCTGTGACCTGGCGGCGGATGGTGTCGGGGTTGAAGTCGAGAATCCTGGCGGCTTCGAGTAGGGCGGTGGGTTTGCTGTCGAGGGTGTAGATGTTGATGGCGGTGTCGCCGATCAGGGCGAGGTCGATCAGCTTGCCGGCGATCTCCAGCACGGCGGCGCGGAAGGTAGAGCCGTCGGTGGGCGGGGATGGGAGTGGGTCGCCGCTGGTTTGCCTGCTCCAGAGCTTGGCGATGCGCGATTTGGTATCGGATCCGGCGCGGGCGAGGAGTCGGTCGACGATCAACTCGCCGATGGCGACGAGGGGGCCCCTGTCCGCACTGGCGGTGAGCAGGCAGGCGCCGATTTCGAGCAGGCAGGCATTGTTGATCTGGTCGAGGAGGCGCAAGCGGTAGGCGCTTTCGGCATCGACCTTGGCTTGTTTTTTCTTTTGCTCGGCCCAGTAGTCGCCATCGGGATCACGGGGCATCACGCCGGCAGCGATGAGCCGGCTGGCAACCAGGGCGCCCGGGGCGGCCTCGATCAGTACGCCCTTGTTCACGTCTTCGATCAGCGTCACCGGGAGGGTGTCGCCGAGGATTTCGCGGATGGTGCGGCGCTCGGGGTCTTCCCAGTAGTGGGCATCGAGCGAAATGAAAACAGCATCGCTGCTGACGTGATTCGATACGCCGTGTGGGGCGATCTTGCGGGCGTCGGCGCCGGTGATGACTTCGCGTCCGGCAGCCGCGGCGGCAGCGGCCTGCTGGGTCTTCCAGTGCTCGCGTTTGTCGGCGAAGCAGTCGGGGTCTGTGCAGACGTCTGCGCAGTCGACATCGTCGAATAGCTCGGGCTGGTTGCCGGTGCGTTTCGGGCAGTCGGTACAGGCGGCGACGCCCTTGAGCGCGATATCGAGCGGGAAGGGTGCCCGGTCAAGGTCGAGCATGAAGTCAAGCCGGATCATGCGCTTGACCTCCCGGACGGACATGGGAGTCGCGTCGTAGGCTTCGTCGGCGATGCGGGCGACAGCCATGGCTTGCAGCTTGTGGGTGGGGATGCGGGCGACGAGCAGGGCGACGGACGCGGCCAGCTGGCCGGCGAGGAACGCCTGGCGGGCGTCTTCACCAAGGTCGGCCAGTTTCAGGCGGCCGTAGATGTAGGCCTTGCTCTTGCCGATCTTGGTGGCGAGGGTGTCGGCGGTGTAGCGGTGATTCGTCATCATCTGGCGGTAGCCGTCGGCTTCTTCGAGCGGATGGAGGTCGCGCCGGTGGAGGTTCTCGATGATCTGCATTTCGAGGACTTCGCCGTCGTCGAGCGCGCGGAGCAGGATCGGGATGGTGAGCAGGCCGACGGCCTTGGCGGCTCGCCAGCGGCGTTCGCCCGCGACGATTTCATAGCGGATGTTGGCCCACGGCCGTTTGTAGTGCGACTGCCAGGGGCGGACGAGGATCGGCTGCAGGATGCCGTGGCGCTTGACGCTGTCGACCAGTTCGGCTTGCTCGTTCTTGGGGAAGTTTTTGCGAGGGTTGGTCGGGGATGGGGCGATGGCGGAGACGGGTGCCGAGCTGATGTCTCGGGCCGGTCGCTCGGTGGGTGTGTCGGCGCTGTCGGCCGGCAAGGGCGCGTCCTGGGCTGTGACGGTTTTCATGACCGGGCCTCCTGACCGCCGCGGCGGGTGGGGATGTTGAGCATCGCCTGGCGCTTTGCGGCGAGTGCGGCGGAGTCGGTCTTGGCGCTGGCCAGCGAGGCGTCGCAGCGGGCGAGTTCGTTCATCCAGTAGCGGACATCGCCGATGCTTTCGAGCAGCTGCGCTTCGACGAATTCGCGGTTGTTTTCGAGATCGTGCTCGCGGATCAGGCGGTTCAGATGCACGTAGACGAAGTTCAGG
>ERZ724510.1587-NODE-1587-length-12501-cov-5.617226_pt1 | contig 12501 bp, 8 predicted proteins | sample MGYA00376043_ERZ724510 | MGnify/ENA primary metagenome ERZ724510 (study PRJEB28724, sample SAMN07190888) | wastewater metagenome | isolation source: influent of sewage treatment plant in Hong Hong | place: USA: Christiansburg, Virginia | collected 2016-03-01 ... | reverse complement strand
CATTGGCTAAAATACCCGCAGGCAATGCCGCTAAACCTACCCCTAAGATGGTAATAATCGCACCCAAAAAACGTCCTAGCGGCGTAATAGGTGTCACATCGCCATAACCCACGGTGGTCAGTGTAACTACGGCCCACCACATTGAAGCTGGAATGGAGCTGAAAACTTCAGGTTGTGCCTGACTTTCAATCAAATACACCCCTGCAGCCGCCATAATGATCATAATCATTAAGATGAAAATAACTGCTTGAAATGAGCCTTTTTCGCGCTCGATGACTCGTAATAAAATTTGTAGCGAGACAAAATAGCGGGTGAGCTTGAGAAGTCGGAGCAGACGAACAATTCTTAAGAATCGTAAGTCGAACTGAATAAAAAAGTTTAAATAGGCAGGTAGAATAGCCAAGAGGTCGATAATCGCCCCACCACTTTTGACCCAATTTAGACGGTTTTTCCAATCCGACTCAAAACTATTAGTTTCAGCAATTGACCAAAAACGTAAGAGATATTCGACGCTAAAAACGATGATCGAGAAGATTTCAAAATAATAGAAAAAGTCTTGATACAACACATAGTACTTTTGCACCGATTCCAGCAAGACCGCAGCAGCATTACTCATAATCAGTGCAATGAGAAAATAGTTCAACCCTCGACTTAAGGGCGTCTCATAATCCTCATTATGCAAATTGTTATAAACAAATTTGCGTAGCGTGTACCAAGCTGTCAATTTCATTACGATTCTAAGTTATTCTTATCCCTTAAAATTCAGTTTAACTGAAGTTCGGAGCAATGTAAGTAACTAATTTCTGCGCGAAATGCCCTGGTTTTAAGATGTTATTCAATATATAACAGCGCTAAGCGAACTTGGTCATAGCCCATACGTGGATTAGTCAGTTCCACAATTGGACGAAGCTTAATCGCACCATCTTCACTAAAGTGTTCTGTTTGCTGACGCTTCATTAAGCGTTTATAAATTTTCCGCACTTGCTCCACCACTTCTTCCCCAGGATGTGCCACGGAAATATCCAAGCCCTGCTCTTTATGCAACTTTGCCAAATGGTTGATAATGGTTGCAGCCGTTAAACCGCGCTCTTGTGCGATATCTGCAATTTCATAACCACCTTCAAACAATTCACGTGTTTCATCGAGTGTTGCAGAAGCATAGTTGGCTTTACCTGCATTACGAGCAATTTTCTTTTCATTACGCTCAATCTCAATCTCATTGAGTGTTCCACCACAGTGACGGATAAAGGCCTTGTGCTGTGGCTCAAGATCAATGGCTTCAAAGTGAGTCTCAGCTTCATCGGAGAGTTCTTGGAAGCGGCGGTCTGCCTTAATGGCAAGACTATCTAACTCCAACGCTTGTTCATTAAAACCCAGTAGCCTTAAACCTTCCAAAGTCTTTAAGCGAGACAAAGCCACATAACCCTGTCCTTTTTCAAAAGTATGACTAAGATTAATTTCCGCTGCCGCCAAAGTCATCCCTTGTGACTTATGAATGGTGATGGCCCATGCCAAACGCAATGGAATTTGCTGAAAACTGGCAATGGTTTTGCCCGCATCATTGTCCACTGACCAGGTTTCAGGCTCAACCACCAATACCGTACCATCAGTCAATTTCACTTTCGGCAAGATTCCAAAGTCATCATCTTCTTCAAAGCCCACCACTTCGCCTAAGCTACCGTTGATATAGCCCACATCGAAGTTGTTCTTTACAAACATCACTTTGGCATTTTTCTTGAGGGTTAGATTTTCAGGTGCACGCACAGAAGACTTTAAGGTTTCAATAAGCTTGTCATTGCCATCACACACTGCCTCAAACTGTCGACCTTCATTTTCAATTTCATTCAGATGTTTGAAGTTGATGGTGTCCACGTCCATATTATGCGTATATAAACGTGTAAAGATTTCCCCAATATCTTGCTGACGTGTAGCTTGTAAAGCCTGCAAGTGCTCAGAGTTAATACTCTGACTGCGGATGGCATTTAAAATATCATTGAGATAATCATTGCCCTGACGGTGCTGCTCAGTCAAATAGCACACACGAAACTTGGCTTCTACCCAAGCATCAGACATAAAACAGAATTTATCGCGATTGCGCTCTTCATTTTTACCAACTGGCGGTAACTGGAAGAAATCACCTGCAACAATCACTTGAATCCCGCCAAATGGCTCTTCACTTTCTTTAAAGAACTTAAGGACTTTATTGACCAAATTGAGTTGCTTGGCATGTAACATCGAAATTTCATCGATGATTAAAACTTGGGCATTTTCTAAATGCTCTTTTAAGTATTTACGTTCTTTCATGCGTTTGAGTTCATCTTCCCCCAACGCATCTTTAATTCCAATGCCAGCCCAAGTATGAATAGTCATGCCATTCATATGCGTCGCGGCAATACCTGTAGAAGCAGTAATCGCCACAGGCACTTTGCGGGCTTTTAAATAGTTAATGTATTGGTTCAGCGTATAGGTTTTTCCTGCACCAGCGGAACCGGTTAAAAAGACATTTTCGCCCGCTTTTAAGAGTTTGAGTGCAGTTTCTTGCTTCATAAGACCTATACCATTGATGAACGGCTATAGCCTACCGAGTTTTTGCTAAAAAGTTAAGCAGATCTCGTCACACAGTAAATGATGTGCGACAAATTAAGTCCATTGTTGTTTAAATTTTAAGAGCTTGGTTATTGGGTTTGATTCAGCATGGCAATAAATTGTTCAGCGACGACAACATCATCAGGTAGCGCTTTTTGGTTATTTGGATATTCAAGCTGATCAAATAACAGTTGTCCTGCAATATAGTGACAACCGAGCGTCAAGTGCCGCTGTGCGTCGGTATGACTCATATGAAATGCAGCATATTCACGTACAATGATTCGCTCAGCAAAACTGGCTGCTAAACAATGTTGAAAGCGACGTGACTCAGCAATGATGCGATCCATATCTTTGAGCTCCTCAAGCACCCAACTCTCAATAAAATAATAAGCTTCATGACTGATCGGTTGCCATGAGACATAACCAAGCTTTCGTTTCAGCTCCGCAAGTAGCTCTTGGCTATGCAATTGATCATGCCACTGCACAGCCTGATGAAATAGGCTCTTCCATGTGACATTTTTTAAAACCTCCTTTTGCGTCTCAAAATGTTCTGGCAAATAATCTCGCACATAAGCATCAAACACCGAAACTCGTAAAGGAGGCCGATTTAAATAAAACAACTGTCGAAAGCTTTCAATATGCATTTTATGTTGCTTTAACTGAAGATAAAAATCACGGTGTTGTTGCTTATCTTCGCTAAAATAAACCACTAAGTCTTCTGGGAGTTTCTGCGCAATTTTATCTAGATGCTGAATATAGGCCTGCATTACACGACTCAATTTTGTGTAGACCCGTTTCCCCCATTCGGGCTGTTGTTCGACCACACGGCGCAGCAGTTCGAGCCATTCATCTAAATACAAAATAGACGGGCTGATCGCTATCCGCTGATCATCCATATCTTGGCGTCTATTTTTTAAGACCACATGCTGGTTGGCCTCCAGCTCAAACCAATGCTGTTGTAAGGCATACTCATAGCAACTTTGTATAAATAAGCGAGCCGCAACATGTTGGAAGTACTTTAAAGTCGTGACAATAATCTCAGGATGATAAGACTGAGTATCGAGATAACTTAAAGCCGTTACGGCAACGCGTATACTACTGTGCTGAATATTTTGACTCACCCAGTCTGTCACCACCGCTTTTTGTTTGAATAACCAATTTACGGTACGGCTTTCATCAAAAATCGGGAGTTTGGCGACCTTCTTTTGCCATAGCTTGGTTTCAGTTTTTAAAAAATGCCGCTTTGACAACAAATCATGCGATGTCCAAAGATCCCGATGCATAAGCCGCACAAAGCCGAGCATATGGGACTGCTCTTTAGCATGCGGATATAACAAGTGAATGTCGTGCGTATGATCCATCAACTCTTGTAAAGAAAACCGTTCAGGAAATGCCGTTTGTATAATGCGATAAACATGTGGTTCTAAGAATTGATTGGCACTGCAACACAGCTCATCATAACTATTCATCAAAGACTGTAAGGGTAAAATATCTTCCGCCTGATCTGCATCTAAGCAGCATAAGCGCTGCAACTCGGCCAGCAAACTTCGCTTAGAGGTTGAATCATCTGTATTGAATTCAACTTGCTGGCACAGCTGTTGAAAGAGTTCTGATTGCGTTTGCCGTATTTCAGTCAAAATTGTTTGCACGCGACTCGGTCCATCGAACAAAACAAACACTTGTTGAAGAATCAGCTGACGCAGCTGTTTAACTTTATTGCGCAAATACAAAGAATGTTGTGGGGACTGATCACCCACTAAAAACACAATGTCGTGTAAACAAAACTCTTCGAGTGCTTCTGCATAGTGCCCTTGATAGATAAACTGTGGAACACACAGCTCCGCCTGTTCAGCTGGTGCATAGAACTGAATATGAAAACAATGATTTAAAATTTGAATCCGTTGTTGTTTTACGTCGACACTTAAAACGTTTTGCACATTGAGTGTAGAGAGAAATGCGGCCTGCTCGTGATAAAGCTGCTGAATACTCGGAACAACTTGTCTTAACTGTATAGCAAGACTTTGATGTTGCTTAAGCTTATCGTTTTGCTCCACGGCTGACCCTCTTTGAATTTGGCTATTTTCACCACAACTTCAAAACCAATATAAACAAATCCTGAACTACAGGCTATGCCTTTTATCGATAGCCATTTTGTTCGGTGAAGCCATTTTTCCTCATTCCCTTACTCATGGTAGGTATTTGGTAGGTACACAAGTTTTTTGAATCATTCAATACTCTAAAAACGGTAATGAGCACCGATAACAACATAAATAATGGTAGAAGGAATCGCACCATGGCTTTTAAAAATATTGCAGATCAAACGAACGGTTTTTATATCCCTTGTGTTTCACTTTTTGGCCCAGGCTGTGCCAAAGAAATTGGTGGTAAAGCACAAAACCTCGGTGCAAAGAAAGCGCTGATTGTAACCGACGCAGGTTTATTTAAATTTGGCGTAGCCGACACCATTGCAGGATATCTCAAAGATGCAGGTGTTGATAGCCACATCTTCCCAGGTGCAGAACCGAACCCAACTGACATCAATGTCCACAACGGCGTGACTGCGTATAACGAACAAGGTTGTGACTTTATTGTGTCCTTAGGTGGTGGTTCTTCGCATGACTGCGCTAAAGGTATTGGACTTGTGACTGCGGGCGGCGGTCATATTCGTGACTACGAAGGGATCGATAAAAGTACGGTTCCAATGACCCCTCTTATTGCCATCAACACCACGGCAGGTACAGCGTCAGAAATGACACGCTTCTGTATTATTACCAATACAGATACCCATGTAAAAATGGCAATTGTAGACTGGCGCTGCACTCCACTAATTGCAATTGATGACCCTAAACTGATGATTGCAAAACCTGCAAGCTTAACAGCAGCAACAGGTATGGATGCTTTAACCCATGCAGTAGAAGCTTATGTTTCAACAGCCGCAAACCCAATCACTGATGCCTGTGCTGAAAAAGCTATTTCAATGATTAGCGAATGGTTAAGTCCAGCAGTTGCGAACGGCGAAAACTTAGAAGCACGTGATGCCATGAGTTATGCACAATATTTAGCAGGTATGGCATTTAATAATGCATCTCTAGGTTATGTCCATGCAATGGCACATCAACTCGGCGGCTTCTATAACCTACCTCACGGCGTATGTAATGCAGTCCTACTTCCACACGTCTGTGAGTTCAACTTAATTGCCTGCCCTGACCGTTATGCACGAATTGCTGAACTGATGGGAGTTAACACCACAGGTTTAACTGTGACAGAAGCTGGATATGCTGCAATTGACGCAATTCGTGAACTATCTGCATCGATTGGTATTCCATCGAGCTTGTCTGAACTGGGTGTGAAAGAGCAAGATTTGGGTGTTATGTCTGAAAATGCGCAAAAAGATGCCTGCATGCTGACGAACCCACGTAAAGCAAACCATGCTCAAGTGGTCGACATCTTCAAAGCTGCACTCAAATCTAGTGCTTCAGTGGTCGATTTTAAAGCAGCGGTCTAAGTTCTCTCTTTAACTTTTTGTTTGCTTTGACAATTTAAGTGGAATGAAACAGACGTCCATACTGTTTCATTCAGGTAAGCCTAATCCTTGCTTACCTGTGCACTTAAATTGTCTTTTTTTATTTGTGGTTGACAAAGTTTTGCAGTTCATCAAGGATAAGAAAACTCATGACAATAACAACCAGAGCAAATTATGTCAGCAACTCAGACTCATCCTGCGTATACACCTGATGTCCTCGGCGAAGGCTATGAACAATTAAAACTCAGTTTTCCAGACGATTATGAAGGTGCTGTATGTGCAACCCTCGTGCGCAAAAAAGCCTCGCAAAATACTCAAAAAGCGGTGTTGTATATCCATGGTTTTATTGACTACTTTTTCCAAACCGAAATGGCTGAACAATTTAATCAGCATGGTTATAATTTTTATGCGCTCGATTTAAGAAAATATGGTCGTTCTCACTTGAGCCATCAAAAATATTACAACGTCCGTGATCTCAGCGAATACGATGCTGAAATTACCCAAGCCTTAGAGATCATTGGCAATGAAGGCCATAATACGGTGCTACTTGCAGGGCACTCTACGGGTGGCTTAATCACGACTTTATACGCTGCACACAACCCTAAGCATCCGCTGATCAAAGCACTTTGGGCCAATAGCCCTTTTTATGATTTTAATATGCATCCCATTAAGCGCAAACTTGGCGTGCCGCAGCTCAGTCGACTCGCAAAGCATTTTCCTGACCTCAAGTTTCCAAGTGAACTGAATAAATGGTATGTACCGAGCCTACATCAAAACGAGCATGGTGAATGGAACTTTGATTTGGAGTGGAAACAACCAAGCTACTCTATGGTTCGCATCAGCTTTGTACGTGCAATTCATGAAGCACAGAAAGAAATTCATCGCGGTGGTTTAAAGCTCTCTGTTCCTGCACTCATTATGCATTCACATCAAACGCTTAACCCGAAGAAATGGGGCCTAGCCGCGCAAACCAGTGATGTGATTTTAGATGTTAAAGACATTGAAAAGCAGGCTAAAAATTTACAAGGTGACGTCAGTGTCGTGACTATTCAAAACGGTTTACACGACTTAGTCCTCTCCGCACCTGAAGTTCGTGCCGAAGTCTATGCTGAGCTGTTCCAGTGGCTCGAGCAAAAAATAGTGTAACTACACCTTCCCAACACAATTCATAATTTTTAAACTTTATATTTCTCAAGTAGCTGATGCGCAGGATGTCCATCCGGTGTCAGCTCAATGAGTCGCTCAACGGCATCAATCGCCTCTGGGTAACGCGCGACATGTTTAAACAACATATCGGTTTCATTGGCTTTAAAAATCGCACTGCTTAAACGTGACTCCAAGCAGTCGCGCCATGCACATAGAAATGGACTTTCTGTTTTAGGCAGTAAAACCCCTGAACAAAGTTTTAATGCGGTCTCAATATATGCAGCATCTAAGGCTTGCTCAGCTTGTAAAAAATCGGCCTCAATATGCGCCAAAATCCGATAGGGACGAGATCCCAACATACCACCAAGCAAGTCACGCAATTGTGACATTTCGGCCTTAAGTGTTCCCACACTCACCTTGCGCTCACCATATAAGGCCTGATGCAAAGTATCTAACGTCATGCCCTGTGGGCACAGCGCCAAGATGGTCAAAATTTCAATTTGTCGCGGTGTGAGGACCATCACTTTGCCATTGAAATGTACTTGTGGCACACCAAAAGCACGGATATACAACTGTTGACGCTGATATTCTAAGAGTGCCGTTTGGATGATAGATGCACAGCGCTCTGCTGCGAGTAGACCAAGGCTATTGTGGTTTTTCCATGTGGTGGATAAATCAATCACCCCTAGGACGTGTTTTGAGTAAGGGTCTATGATTGGTGCAGCATAACAGACCCAATCATGGATGGAGCTCATGTAATGTTCATTTGAAAAGACACAACTGGACTGTTGCGTTTTTAAGGATAAGGCCAATGCATTGGTCCCCACCAATTCCTCTCGCCACTGCCCACCTTCAACAAAATGTACACTTTCTGCCGCATTACGCATTTGTCTGCTGGACGCACTCCAAATAATGGTACTACCAATATCGCCTACAGCCACCACCATAGACGACTGTTGTGCAATATGTCTCAGTTCATCTGCGCAATAACTCAAAGCATGTTGCAACGCTGAACCTTGTGACATGGAACCCTCAGAAATGGGCGCAGCAAAGCGATCTTTTGGAATTTCTGCGGAGTTAGAGCGCTGCCATGAACTTGCAATACTTTTTCCCAATTGTTCAGCTTGTACCGTCGAAATACTGCTACTGGTTCTAAGCTTTTCTATTTCTTGTCTTTTCTGTATTAAATGTTGCATTGCCATCATTCCTTATTCTCAAAACAATTCCTGATATACGTCCACTGTATTACTTGGTTGTAAACATTTGTCAAAGCCGTGTAAACCTCCTTCCTTCCAACCTTTTTCCAACCTTATATTAGTTATGCTACTTAAATATTGTACAGATGTACCTTATACCAAAGCTGTAGATGCTTTTAAAAAATCAATAAGCAAAGGAACTTCAATATGCGCTATGTAGACCCTAACCAATCTGGTTCTAAAGTAGAATTTAAAGCACAGTATGACAACTTTATTGGTGGCGAGTGGGTTGCGCCAGTAAAAGGTGAATACTTTGAAAATATCTCTCCTGTCGACGGTAAAGTTTTTACAAAAGTCCCTCGCTCATCTGTAGAAGACATCGAGCTTGCACTGGATGCTGCGCATAAAGCCAAAGAACAATGGAACAAATCTTCTCCAACTACACGTTCAAATTTACTCCTTAAAATTGCAGATCGTCTAGAACAAAATCTAGAAAAATTGGCTGTGGCTGAAACATGGGATAACGGTAAACCGATTCGTGAAACACTTGCAGCGGACATTCCTTTAGCCATTGACCATTTCCGCTATTTCGCAGGTTGTATCCGTGCGCAAGAAGGTGGCATTTCTGAAATTGATGAAGATACCATTGCCTATCACTTCCACGAACCATTAGGCGTGGTAGGACAAATCATTCCATGGAACTTCCCAATTTTGATGGCAACATGGAAAATTGCTCCTGCTTTGGCTGCGGGTAACTGTATTGTACTTAAACCTGCAGAACAAACCCCTGCGAGCATTTTGGTTTTAATTGAACTCATTCAAGATTTATTGCCTGCAGGCGTACTAAACGTAGTCAATGGTTACGGCGTAGAAGTTGGTCGCCCATTGGCAACCAATCCACGTATTGCCAAAATTGCATTCACAGGTTCGACTCAGGTCGGTCAATTGATCATGCAATACGCCACTGAAAACATCATTCCAGTGACTTTGGAGCTTGGTGGTAAATCTCCAAATATTTTCTTTGAAGATGTTATGGCGCAAGATGACGACTACCTAGACAAAGCACTCGAAGGCTTTGCTATGTTTGCGCTTAACCAAGGTGAAATCTGTACGTGCCCATCGCGCGCTTTAGTTCAAGAAAGCATTGCGGATAAATTCCTTGAAATGGCAGTTGAACGTGTAAAACGCATTAAAACGGGTCATCCGCTCGATACAGAAACGATGATTGGTGCGCAAGCTTCACTTGAACAACAAGAGAAAATCTTGGGTTGTATCGCAACAGGTCGCGGTGAAGGTGCACAAGTACTAACAGGTGGTAGTGAGCGTAATGAAGTGGGTTCTGGTTTCTATATTGAACCAACCATTTTCAAAGGCACCAATGACATGAAAATTTTCCAAGAAGAAATTTTTGGGCCTGTACTTTCAGTGGCAACATTCAAAGACTTTGACGATGCAATTAAAATTGCCAACGACACTATTTATGGTTTAGGCGCTGGTGTATGGTCACGTTCAGCACATACCTCTTACCGCGCAGGTCGTGCAATTCAATCGGGTCGCGTTTGGACCAACTGTTACCACATCTACCCTGCACATGCCGCTTTCGGTGGCTATAAAAAGTCAGGGATTGGTCGTGAAAACCACAAGATGATGTTAGAACATTATCAACAAACTAAAAACTTACTTGTGAGCTATGCAACCAAGCCTATGGGCTTCTTCTAAGCACTTAGCTTATTCGCACACAGTTCTCTATGTGTTTAGGGTGATTCGTTACCCTAAACATTTCTCCATCAAACATCAAACATCAAACATCAAACATCAAACATCAAACATCAAAACAATAATTCAAAACTGTGTCATATAAATATTAGACAGGACGTCTAGTCGCTTGGTACTGAAATTGCATAAATATTGCATCCATCAAGCCATCTATAAAAACTCAAGATATGGAGCTTCACATGACCGATTCTCCCATTAACAGCTCAACGACTCCGCTCTCTACTTCAATAGTAAGCACATCTGACGACTATTTTGAAAAAAGGCAACTGAAACAAGGTGCTGTAGGCTGGCTATTATTAGTCGGTTTAGGCGTGGCTTATGTCATTTCAGGCGACTTTGCTGGCTGGAACTTCGGTCTTGCTCAAGGTGGCTGGGGCGGTATGTTTATCGCAACGGTTGTTGTAGCCATCATGTACTTATGCATGTGCCTGTCGATGTCTGAAATGGCCACCATGCTGCCCACTGCGGGAGGTGGCTATAGCTTTGCGCGTACCGCATTTGGCCCATTGGCTATCTCACACTGGCACGGCGATTTTAATTGAATATGCCATCGCCCCTGCGGCTATCGCATGCTTTATTGGTGCCTACTGCGAGTCCTTATTTGGTGTCGGTGGATGGATCATTTATCTCATCTGCTATCTGGTTTTTATGGGTATTCATCTTAAAGGTGCAGGTGAAGCCCTCAAGATTATGTTTGTCATTACCGCCATTGCAGCCGTAGCTCTTTTTGTCTTTATCATCGCAATGGCACCACATTTTAACAGCGCCAACTTATTTAACATTGCACCAACTGAAAATATCGGTGCAAGTAGCTTCCTCCCGATGGGTTATATCGGCATTTGGGCGGCGGTACCCTATGCCATTTGGTTCTTTTTAGCGGTGGAAGGTGTTCCACTGGCAGCAGAGGAAGCCAAAGATCCATCCAAATCCTTACCACGTGGTTTGATCGGTTCGATGCTGATTTTGGCCGCTTTTGCCCTACTTATTCTGTTCTTAGGTGCTGGTGCTGCTGGCGCAGAACAACTTAAAGAATCAGGCGCACCCTTAGTTGATGCACTGGTAGCCGTCTATGGTCAAAACAGCTGGTTAGGCAGTTTTGTCAATTTTGTCGGTCTAGCAGGTTTAATTGCGAGTTTCTTCTCCATCATTTATGCCTATTCACGTCAAATTTTTGCCTTATCACGTGCGGGGTATTTACCAACCTCGTTATCACTGACCAATAAAAACAAAGCGCCCTATTTAGCGATTATTATTCCCGGCATCATTGGCTTTTTATTGTCCCTAACAGGTGAAGGTGATCTGCTCATCCTGATGGCGGTATTTGGTGCGACCATTTCTTATGTCTTGATGATGCTTTCTCACATTAAACTGCGCATCAGCCGTCCAGAATTACATCGTCCCTATAAAACCCCAGGTGGGATTGTCACCTCATCAATTGCTTTGATTTTAGCCAGTATTGCGGTGATAGCTGGTTTTGTGGTGGATCCTAAAGTTTGGTTTATGGCTGCCGCTATTTATGCGGTCTTTATTGCCTACTTTATTTTCCATAGTCGCCATCGACTCGTTCAAGGTACACCTGAAGAAGAGTTTGAAAGTATTCGTAAGGCCGAACAAGACTTATAGAAGGACCTATGACATGGCTTATAAAACGTTGATTGGACATCAGCACTATGTGTTTAATGATTTAAAAACTTTAATGGCAAAAGCAACCCCGCTGCGCTCAGGTGATCAACTTGCAGGTGTTGCGGCGGAAAATGCCACTGAACGTGTTGCCGCACAAATGGCATTGGCCGATGTTCCATTGAAGCAGTTTTTAACTGAAGCGCTGATCAGCTATGAACAGGATGAAATAACCCGCCTGATTATCGATGAGCACCGTAGTGATTTATTTGCGCCGATTTCACATTTTACCGTAGGAGACTTTCGTAACTGGCTACTCAGTGAAGATGCGACTACGCAGAAATTACAACAACTTGCGCTCGGTTTAACCCCTGAAATGGTGGCTGCGGTGAGTAAGATTATGCGCAATCAAGACCTCATCTTGGTTGCGAGTAAATGTGAAGTCGTCACCCAATTTCGCAACACCATTGGTTTAAAAGGTCATCTCTCGACCCGTTTACAACCGAATCATCCGACCGATGATCTCTTGGGAATATCTGCTAGTATTTTGGATGGCTTGATGTATGGCAATGGGGATGCCGTCATTGGGATTAATCCTGCAACCGATAACCTACAAAATTTATCGGAGCTGCTCAAACTACTCGATCATGTGAT
>ERZ724510.1585-NODE-1585-length-12523-cov-7.928617_pt1 | contig 12523 bp, 9 predicted proteins | sample MGYA00376043_ERZ724510 | MGnify/ENA primary metagenome ERZ724510 (study PRJEB28724, sample SAMN07190888) | wastewater metagenome | isolation source: influent of sewage treatment plant in Hong Hong | place: USA: Christiansburg, Virginia | collected 2016-03-01 ... | reverse complement strand
ATCAATACAGAAGATCAGGCCGTTCAAAGCAGTGTCGATGACCAACTGGGTCAAGCGAACTACCATACTGTGCTCAGTGCAGAACAGTGGACAGAATTATTCAAGCGTTTAAGTACAGAAAAACGTTTTGCCTTTGATACTGAAACCACCAGTTTAGACTATCGCGTAGCGCAAATTGTTGGTTTTTCGGTCGCGTTTGATGCGCAAGATGCGTATTACGTTCCACTTGCGCATGATTATGAAAACGCACCTGAACAACTAAATCGTGAACAGATCTTGGCGGAAATTAAACCTATTTTAGAAGATGAGTCGGTTCAGAAAATCGGTCATCATTTGAAATATGATGCGCATGTCTTAGAAAATCATGGCATAGAGCTAAAAGGCTGGTATTTCGATACCATGTTGGCATCTTATGTACTCAATGCTGTGGCGACTCGTCACGGGATGGATGATGTTTCACGCCTCTACCTCAGCCACTTAACCACGACCTTTGAACAGGTGGCGGGTAAAGGCGCAAAACAAAAAACATTTAACCAAATTGAGATCGAAACCGCCGCGCACTATGCGGCTGAAGATGCCCATGTGACCTATCGCCTGTTTGAAGTGCTCGATGCCAAACTACAAAAGCATCCCGAACTGGTCAATATTTTGCACAATGTCGAAATGCCAGTTGCCCGTGTCCTGACCATCATGGAAGAAAACGGCATTGAGCTCGACTTAAGCTTCCTTGACCAACTTGGTGTTGAGTTTGCCAATACCATGGCCAACCTTGAAAACCAAATTACCGAACTGGCAGGACAAAGTTTCAATGTCAGCTCGCCGAAGCAAGTCGGTGAGATTTTGTTTGATAAACTCGGACTTAAGGGCGGCAAAAAAACCGCAACAGGTCAGTACAGTACCTCTGAAAGTGTTTTAGAGAAAATTGACCACCCGATTACCGAGCTAATATTGGACTATCGCGGTTTATCTAAACTCAAAAGCACCTATACCGATGGCTTATTAAAACAAGCCAACAGTGATACCCATCGTGTGCATACCAGCTACCACCAAGCACTGACCGCAACTGGTCGTTTGTCTTCGACCGACCCCAACTTACAGAACATTCCTGTGCGTGAGGAAATTGGACGTCAAATTCGTAAAGCCTTTATTGCACCACAAGGTCGCGTGCTCTTGGCAGCCGATTATTCACAAATTGAACTGCGTTTAATGGCGCATTTCTCACAAGATGAAGCCTTGGTCGATGCCTTTAATCATGGGCAAGATGTACACCGTCGTACAGCGGCTGAAGTCTTAGGTGTCGCACTTGAAGATGTCACGTCAGACCAACGTCGTCAGGCCAAAGCCGTCAACTTCGGTCTACTCTACGGCATGTCTGAGTTTGGCTTAACCCGTCAACTCGGTTTTAGCCGCGAAGAATCGCGTGGCTATATTGCGAAATACTTCCAACGTTATCCGGGCGTGCTCGACTATATGGAACGTACCCGTCAAATTGCACGTGAACAAGGTTTTGTCGAAACCATTTTGGGTCGTCGCTTGTATACGCCTGATATTATGGCAAGCAATAAAATGATCAAACAAGCAGCTGAACGTGCCGCCATCAATGCGCCGCTACAAGGTTCTGCTGCAGACATTATTAAAATGGCGATGATTGCAGTTGATCAAATGCTGCCTAAAGATCAAGCCAAAATGCTACTACAAGTACACGATGAATTGGTTTTTGAAGTTGATGAAAATATTGCAGATGAACTGGCTTCGAAACTGGCAGACGTGATGCAATCTGTTTTGCAAATTTCTGTGCCATTGTTGGTTGAAGTCGGCAAAGGTCGAAACTGGGATGAAGCCCACTAAAGCATTTACGCCTTCCTCCTCCTAAGAGGAAGGCTGGGAATAAAGGCCATTTGCCTCCTAGAAGAAATATCAACGTCTTCACCTAAAAATTTCAACCACAAAAAAAGGACTCGCAATCGAGTCCTTTTTTATTCGCTACAATCTTATAAACCAGTGAGCAGAACAATCGCCACTTCATTCATAATCATTTCAGCAATATACAGCGCCAAGAACGCTACGATTGGAGAAAGATCAATCATCCCCATATTGGGCAATAAACGGCGAAACGGTGCTAATAATGGTTCAGCCAGCTCTTGAATCACTTCGATATAAGGCGAGCGTGACTGCGTAAACATCACCACCCAACTTAAAATAATCGTTGCAAAAATCAGGTAACGACAGAAACGAATCAAGTCCTGAATCATGGTCACAAAAGTTAAAATGACCAAATGCACAGGACTATTCGGCATCGCTCCAGAGAGATACATGACGCCAAAAATTTTCAGTAAGTACAATAAAACCAAAAGCACTAAAGCCGCTAAGTTAACGCGGCCTTTCGCTACATTTGGAAAAATACGACCAAACATATCCACAATTTTTGTGGCTTTTACGGTCGACATCACCACTGGGTTATAAAAGTTAACCGCTGCCAACTGCATGAGAAAGCGGAAGAACACCAGTAAAATTGCAACGTTAATAATGATGCCAAAAATTAGCGCAGAGTTTGCACCCATACTTGAACTTTCCTAAATAAAACGATTATTTGCTACTTTCACTCAGCTCTTGAGCAAGTTCCTGACTGCGCTTTTGAGCAGCAGCCAATGCAGCTTGGATATTTTGTGAAATTTGTGCACGATCAAACACTTCAAGTGCCGCTTGGGTTGTACCATTCGGTGAAGTGACATTTTTACGCAATTCAGCTGGTGTATTTGAGCTCGTGATTGCCATTTGTGCCGCACCCAATGCAGTTTGCAACGTCAATGCCGTTGCTACTTTTTCATCTAGGCCTAGGTTCTTACCTGCACGGATCATACTTTCCATCATATAGAAGAAATACGCAGGACCTGAACCAGACACCGCAGTCACAGCATCAATTTGCGCTTCCTCGCCTACCCATAAAGTCAAACCTGTCGCAGCAAGTACTTGGCTCGCCAAATCACGGTCTTCTTTATCTACAGCCTCAGTGGCATATAAACCATGCGCACCTGTTTGTACTAAAGCAGGCGTATTTGGCATCACACGAACAATACGATTACTGCCAGCTAATGCAGCAATCGTGGCAATTTCAGCACCCGCAACAATCGAAATAATCAACTTACCGTCAAATAAACCGTTTAATGGTTTTAAAACATCGGCTAAAACTTGAGGTTTAACCGCTAACACCACGACATCGGCTTCACGAATCGCAGATGCATTGTCTTCAGTCACCACCAAGTCTTTTTCAGCCAATAAATGACGAACTTGTTCAACAGGATCAGAAACCGTAATGCGAGTTGAAGGTAAACCACGTGAAATCAAGCCACCAATGAGGGCTTGAGCCATGTTACCACCGCCGATAAAACAAATATTACGATTCAACACTGCGCTCATGATTATTTCTCTATCCTGAATTTTTTAACTAAGCGATTAAATTTGGTTGCCATCCACCCGCTTCACAATAAGCCGACTCGACCAACCAAAATCCTTTAGGCGTAAAAACACCAAGCATAACATTATCTATGCTTAATATTTGTATTGTATGACGTTGCCACGGAAAAATTTGTGCGCTCTGAATGGCTTTTTTCAACGGCCATGCCCCAACACGTCCATACAAATGCAATTTTTCTCCACCTAAACGTGGTTTTATCTGTAAAGGCTGCTCTAATAATGCAGAAGACAGTCCATATTTTTGTGTTTCAATCCGATATTGCCCTGAAGCAAATCCATAAGCTTGATCTAAACTAAAACGCTGCTCAATTGACTCAATCGTCTGACATTCTTCCGCCAAATACTCTGCTTTACTGACACGAAAGAGTTGCTGTTGATAACGCACATAATAATATTGATTCCAATGCAATGCGGCTTGGGCATCCACTTTGGATTCAATCACTTCATCAAACAAGCGTTGCACCATATCAAAAGCAGGACGATATAAATCCTCACCTTTCATCCAAGCAGAGAGCAACTGTCGCTGTCTCGGGGCAGACAACTGACGAAATGAGGTTAAATTTAAAACCGAAGCATTGCCGCAACTGGCCCAATCTTGTGTCAACACATCAGCCAAAATCGTTTCGGCATCTTGCATCAAATAACTGGTGCGTGCCAAAGCTTGCTGCATTTTCGGAAAGCGTTTTTCTAAGATTGGCCACAATTCAGCTCGGCACCATGCCCGATCATAACTGGTATCAAAATTGGTTTGGTCTTGAATATTTCTTAGCTGCATCTCAGCGGCCCACAGCTCAATTTGCTGTCTGGACAAAGCCAATAGAGGGCGCCAAATTGTAAATTGCTCTCGTATGTCGATGCTCTGCATGGCGGCAAGTCCATGAATCCCCGCACCAGAGAGTAATCGGAGTAAAACGGTTTCGGCTTGATCTTGTTGATGATGGGCGAGAACTAAAATTTCATTGGCAAGAAGATGCTTCTGAAAGGCCGCATAACGTGCACTACGCGCTTGGCTTTCTACATTGCCTGTATCAACATCCACCGCTTGAATCACACATGGGACATCCAAGACATAGCATTGTTCTTGAACAAAGCTGCCCCACTGCGGACTAACATCCTGCAATTGATGATCAACATAGATGGCGCGAATGCGCTTGGGAAATAAATGAGACATCAAATGGAGTAGCAGCATGGAATCCATGCCACCACTACATCCGATTAAAAAATGAGGCTGTTCAGGCGTATCCTGAAACTCAGTTAAGACACTAGCCCTAAATTGTCGCTGCCAAACTTCATTAAACGTTGGTAACGTGCTTCGCATCGTTCATTCGCATCCATTGGTTGCAACTCAGCCAATGCATCTTTTAAAACGGTTTTTAAAGCATGCATGACTTGTTCTGGGTTGAGATGAGCGCCTTCACCTTCATCGACCACATATTCAACAATACCAATTTTCTGTAATTTTTCAGCAGTCAATGCCAAAGCTTCGCTGGCTTGCTCTGCTTTTTCAGCTGTTTTCCATAAAATAGACGCACAGCCTTCAGGTGAAATGACTGAATAAATACTATGGGATAACATCACCACACGGTCAGCCACACCAATACCCAGTGCGCCGCCTGAACCGCCTTCACCAAGTACGGTTGCAATGACAGGCACTTTCAAGCTTGAAAGTTGTGCCAAAGATGTTGCAATTGCTTCAGCCTGACCACGTTCTTCTGCACCCACACCTGGATATGCACCCATGGTGTCAATAAAGGTAAAGACGGGTAGATTAAAACGTTCAGCCATATCGAGTAAACGTTGTGATTTACGGTAACCTTCTGGGTTACTCATACCAAAGTTATGTTGTAACTTTTCACGCGTACTACGACCACGGTGTTGACCCACAATCATGACTGGCTGACCATCAAAGCGAGCTAATCCACCGATCATTGCACCATCATCACCAAATAAGCGATCACCATGCAAAGCATCAAATTCGGTAAAAATTTCACTCACATAATCTAAAAATTGCGGACGCTCAGGATGACGTGCAATTTGAACCGTCGTCCATGCTTTGGATTGCGCAGCTTTATTCTTCATAGCTCAACCATAAATCCCTAATTGACCAATTTATTCATCGACAAATTGTTCTGATTGGATATCCAGCTCAACATCCCAATGCTTAAATTGCGCTTGCTCATCATGCAAGTCTGCAACCAGCAAAGGCCATTGCGCGGCATTACCAGAAACACTCAGCTGCCATTGTTGCGCATTGCCTACTGTTAATTCAATGGCAGGAAGCATCTGATCGCTACGACTATGATTCAGTAAAACTGCGAGGCGAAGTAACAAACACAGATAGACTAATTTGTTGCCGCCAACCTTCATCACATCGACACGTGCGTCACTACGCAGCTTACGACGGTGATGGGCCACCAAATGTGATAGATGGTTTTGATCGATTTGCGAGAATCCCGCAATGTCAGAATGTTGCAATAAATATGCGCCATGACGATGGTAGCCCGCATGGCTAATCGCTAAACCAATTTCATGCAGATAAGCCGCTCGACGCAGTAAATCACTGTCTTCTGTGGTTAATTTTAGCGAATCCGCCACACCATCAAACAAATGCTGAGCCATGTTCACGACCCGTTCAGCTTGTTTTGGATCGGCGTTATAACGGCCCATTAACGCTTGTACAGAACGATCTCGAATATCTTCATGTTGAAAACGTCCCAGCAAGTCATACATCACCCCTTCGCGTAGGGCACCATCTGAATACACCAGTTTATCCAGTTCAAGTACATCGAAAATGGCATAAAGTATAGCGATTCCGGCTGGCAAAACTGCTCGACGGTCTTCTTTTAGACCATCAAATTCCATCTCAGCGACATGTTTATATTTGAGCAATTTTTCTTTAAGCTTATCTAAACCGTCACGGGTGAGTTCTTCTTTTTCATTACTCCAACCCATATTCACGGTAATTTGACGACACGCTTTGATGGTTCCACTCGAACCGACCACCGTATCCCAACCCGCTTCTTTATAGGTATTTGCAATACCCGACAGCTCCTTACGTGCTGCAACCACGGCTTTATCAAAACTTTTTTGGTTAATTTCACCATCGACAAAGAAGGCTTTGGTAAATGCTACACAGCCCATTTGTAAAGATTCGGTATGAATGGGCTCAAATTCTTCACCAATAATCAGCTCTGTTGACCCCCCACCGATATCAATCACAAGGCGGCGCCCACTGTTTACCATAGTGTGCGATACACCCAAATAAATCAGTCGAGCCTCTTCACGACCTGCAATAATTTCGATGTGCTTCGGCAAAATTTCTGCCGCTTTTTGAATAAATTCATGTCCATTTTTGGCTTGGCGTAGCGCATTGGTCGCCACAATTCTTAAACGATTCGGCTGAACCGAACCTAAGCGTCCGACAAAGCGAGATAAACAGGCCAAACCACGCTGCTGTGCGGCTTCTGTTAAGTTTTTATTTTCATCTAAACCCGCTGCTAACTGTACTTTTTCTGACATTGACGCAACTTTTTTCACTTCGCCATGGTCCACTCGCGCAATCGCTAAGTGGAAGCTGTTCGACCCCATATCGATGGCAGCAAGTAACTCTTCATCAATCAAAAAATCAGACATGATTTAATATAAACCTATACAGAATTGTGCTTAGATTAATTCACCTCCATGCAATTTAAAAGCCATTTGTGGTCAGAAATTGACGAGCTTTTAAAATTTCGGCATATATGACAATTGTGTTACACGATCAGTAACATCGTGAGCTTCAATTAGACAAATTCAAACTAAAGGTTGAAAATTTAGTAATCCATCTACTCAGTGATAGCAGGCTATGACATACTATTAGCCATAAAACTATCCAAAAATTGAAACTGGAGCTATCCATGTCTGGCAATATCGTAAATACAACTGATACAAACTTCGACGCTGATGTACTTCAATCAGACGTTCCTGTGCTTGTTGACTTCTGGGCAGGCTGGTGTGCGCCATGTAAAGCAATTGCACCTGTATTAGAAGTATTGGCGAACGAATACGAAGGTAAAGTAAAGATTGTTAAAGTTGACGTGACTTCTTGCGAAGCAACGGCTGTGAACTATAACATCCGTAACATCCCTGCATTACTTATGTTCAAAAATGGTGAAGTTGTTGCTCAACAAGTGGGCGCTGCACCAAAATCGAAATTGACTGCTTTCATTGAAGAAAACATTTAAGCATCCGTTTAGATTGAAAATGAAATACGCTGTCTAAACAACAGCGTATTTTTTTCGGCTATAAATTGACAAGTCTGTCTTTCTCTCTTATATTGCATGATCAAGAGATAAAGGATTATTCAATCCTGTCATTTTCTTAAAAGACACAACACATAAGATCGCCGCTCGGCAATACAAATTGTTTTGACACGTTTCTCTTCAAACAATGAATCAGTCCTCTGAATTGTTATAGTTCAAATACAATTGCGTTACTTCATTGCATGTCTGCGGCTAAATGTTGCTTCCTTTTCATCCTGTAATTTAGAATTTTTGATTCTTATCTGACCTCCTATGAATTTAACCGAACTCAAGAAAAAACCGATTGGCGAACTCATCAAAATTGCTGAATTTATGGGCCTCGAAGGAATGGCTCGTAACCGTAAACAAGACATTATTTTTGCCATCTTAAAGCGCCATGCGATGAATGGCGAAGAGATCTTTGGGGATGGCGTTTTGGAAATTCTGTCAGATGGCTTCGGCTTCTTACGCTCTGCAGCGGGTTCTTACCTTGCAGGCCCAGATGACATTTATGTTAGCCCATCTCAAATTCGTCGTTTCAATCTACGTACTGGTGACACCATTACGGGAACCATTCGCCCACCCAAAGAAGGCGAACGTTATTTTGCACTGTTAAAAGTGAACCAAATTAACTACGACACTCCAGAAAACTCACGTAACAAAATCTTGTTTGAAAACTTAACACCACTTTTCCCAACCGAGCAATTGGTGATGGAACTTGGTAACGGGACGACAGAAGATTTAACCGCACGTGTAGTTGACTTGGTTGCACCTATCGGTAAAGGCCAACGTTCAATTATCGTAGCACCGCCAAAAGCGGGTAAAACCATGTTGTTACAAAACATCGCTCAGTCGATTGTGCGCAACAACCCAGAGTGCTTCCTGATCGTTCTTCTCATTGACGAACGTCCTGAAGAAGTGACCGAAATGGAACGTACTGTTCGTGGTGAAGTCATTGCGTCAACGTTTGATGAATCTCCTGCTCGTCACGTTCAAGTGGCTGAAATGGTGATTGAAAAAGCAAAACGTTTGGTTGAGCACAAGAAAGATGTTGTGATTCTGCTCGACTCCATTACCCGTTTAGCACGTGCTTACAACACGGTTGTGCCTTCATCTGGTAAGGTTTTAACTGGTGGTGTGGATGCACATGCGCTGGAACGCCCTAAGCGTTTCTTCGGTGCAGCTCGTAATATTGAAGAAGGTGGTTCACTAACCATCATTTCTACAGCTCTGATTGAAACTGGCAGTAAAATGGATGAAGTGATCTACGAAGAATTTAAAGGTACAGGTAACCAAGAAATTACACTAGATCGCCGTATTGCGGAAAAACGTGTCTTCCCTGCGATGAATATCAAAAAGTCGGGCACCCGTCGCGAAGAGCGTCTAATGTCTGAAGACAATCTACGTAAAGTCTGGATTTTACGTAAGTTACTTCACACCCAAGATGAACTTGCAGCAATGGAGTTCCTACTTGATCGCATGAAAGAAACCAAAACCAACGATGATTTCTTTGATCAAATGAAGCGTAAAGCGACCAGCTAATCCGACCTGCTTTACCTAAAAAGGCTGTCTTAACGACAGCCTTTTTATTTGGTTGACTTAGCTTACACAAAGCAACATTTCATCCGATTCTCTGTAAACTTATTTGCAAGTTTTTGATAAACAAAAATTTGAAATAAAAAACCTTCATCTTTTTAAATGTTTATTTGGCACTTCTCCAATACAAACCTCATCATTGATTGTTATTTTCTGTTAAAAAAGCCCTGTTTTTAGACCTTTTTTATCAATTTTTTCATCCCAGCTAGTAGCAATTCAAAATGCGCAGTGATAGCATATTTGCAGACCAGTTAGGCTGCTCCTGCATTGTTAGTCCCTAGCAAAATTAGGAACAATAAAAGCACACAACAGACTAACGTCGGTTTTTTTTAATCTCATATTTTAGAGAGTGATGCCATGTTATTCAAAAAAATCGCTATTGCTGCTGCAGTTGCTACTACTTTAGCTTTCGTTGGCTGTGCTAAGAAAGAAGAAGCTGCTGCTGCTGCTACTGATGCAACTGCTGCTGCTTCTGAAGCTGCTGACGCTGCTGTTGATGCAACTGTTGCTGCTGTTGATGCAACTGTTGCTGCTGACGCTGCTGCTTCTGAAGCTACTGCTGCTGCTTCTGAAGTTGCTACTGCTGCTGCTTCTGAAGCTAAAGCTCACTAATCTCTTAGAGATTAGTCAGAAAAAGAGAGCCCTTGGCTCTCTTTTTTTATGCTCAAAATTTATCAAAAAACGACGTTCCATTATTTGGCAAGAATTAAATCAGCCAAACAATCAGAAAAATTCTAAGCAAAAAAAAGCAGATCAATCGATCTGCTCATTTCCCACACGCTGGCGGAATTTCTGCCCTGCGCGGAAGGTCACTACACGGCGTGCAGAAATCGGAATTTCTTCACCCGTTTTCGGGTTACGACCTGGACGTTGACGTTTATCACGCAACTCAAAGTTACCGAAACCAGAAAGTTTAACTTGCTCACCAGAGATTAGCGCTTGGCTAATCTCGTCAAAGAACAACTCGACCATTTGCTTAGCTTCACGACGGTTTAAACTCGTGAGCTCACTTAAATGGTCAGCCATTTCCGCTTTTGTTAATGCTGTCATGAAGCCCTCAATGTCGCCTGATAAGTGTTTTCCAACACTTGTAAAATATGATCCATACCAGATTTAATTTCAGCATCTTCAAGCGTACGTGATGGGTGTTGCCAAAGAAGTGCAAATGCCAATGAGCGCTTACCATCTTCAACGCCTTGCCCAGTGTACACATCGAACAACCAAGTCGAGTCCAAAAGCTCACCGCCTGTTTTTTCGATAAGTTGCTGAATTTCACTTACATTTATCTTATCACTAATTAAAAGCGCAATATCACGTCTAACCGACGGAAAACGTGATAATTCTGTAAAATTAGATACATAAGTTTGCAAAACAGCCGATTGATCAAGTTCAGCCACCCAAGTTGTGCTCAAATCCAGTGCATCTTCTAAAGATGGATGTAATCGACCAAAGTAACCAATAGTTTGGCCATCGACTAAAACCTCAGCAGACTGTCCTGGATGCAACCAGCTACGCTCAGAACGAACATAGTCTACTTGCACACGACCTGCTGCCAATACTTCTTCAATTTCACCTTTGAAATCAAAGAAATCCATAGCTTGAGGTTTAGCATGCCAAGTTTCTGACGTTTTTGCACCTGTTGCAATCACTGCAAGGGTAGGAATTTGTTTCAAATCATGAATAGATTCAGCGTCTTGATAGTCAAAACGTAGGCCCAATTCAAAAAAACGTACACGACTTTGTTGGCGGTTAACGTTGTATTGCACACACGGAATCAAACTAGAGAGCAGTGTTGAACGCATCACGGCTAAATCGCTTGAAATTGGGTTAGCCAAAGCCAAAGGATTCACAACCGCATTGAGTTGCTTCTCAAGCTTTAAGTCTGCAAAGCTAAAGCTAATCGCTTCTTGATAACCCAAAGTCACGAGAGTTTGACGAAGCTGAGCCATTTCAAATTGGTCTTGATATTGTGCCAATTTCGCTTCAATTTTTGGCAAACTGATTTGAATATTGTCATAACCATGAATACGCGCAACTTCTTCAATCAGGTCTTGGTAGATTGCCATATCATAACGGTGTGAAGGCGGTACTACAGACCACTGACCTTCTGCTTTAACCGTCACAGCACAACCTAAACGGGTTAATGCATCTGCAATAAATGCAGCATCTACGCGATAACCAAGCAATTGGTCCACTTGTGCTTGTTCTAGCTCAATCGCTTCACGCTTCGGTAAAACAGCCCCTTGTTCCGCAGTCGTAATCGGACCGAACTCGCCACCCGCCAATTCAGCAATCAATTGTGATGCGCGGTGCATCGCGAGCATTGGCAGTTCAAAATCCACGCCACGCTCATAACGCTGTGATGCATCGGTATGCAAACCAAAGCTACGGGCACGACCAGCAATGGCTAATGGAGCAAAGAATGCAGACTCTAAGAAAATGTCTTGGGTTTCATCGGTAACAGATGAAGACAAGCCACCCATGATGCCTGCAATCGCTAATGCTTTTTCATCATCCGCAATCACCATGACTTTTTCATTGAGCTCAACTTCTTGTTCATTCAGTAGAACCAATTTCTCCGCCGTATTCGCTTGACGAACTTGGACTGAACCTTGAATTTTTGCTGCATCAAAAGCATGGAGTGGTTGCCCTAACTCCATCAGTACATAGTTGGTAATATCAACCAAAATACTGTGCTGGCGAATCCCTGAGCGAACCAAAGCGCGTTCCATCCACTCTGGGGTTGCTGCTTTGGTATTCACATTTTTAATCACACGACCTAAATAGCGTGGGCAGCCTTCAGTGCTCACCACAACTTTTTTCTCATCAGCAATAGTCGCAGCAACGGCATTAATTTCAGGTGCAGTCACGGTCAGTTGGTTAATCACCCCAATTTCACGGGCAATACCACGAATACTGAAACAGTCACCACGGTTTGGCGTGATGCTGATATCAATCACATGATCATCTAAATTTAAATATTCACGAATATCCACACCGACAGGTGCATCAACGGGTAACTCTAAAAGACCATCAATTTTATCTTCTAGATCAATTTCAGACGCACCACACAACATACCTTGTGATTCAATGCCACGAAGTTTGCCTTTCTTGATTTTGAAATCGCCTGGAAGCACAGCACCAATGGTCGCCACAGGGGCTTTCATACCGAC
>ERZ724510.1577-NODE-1577-length-12550-cov-8.029212_pt1 | contig 12550 bp, 17 predicted proteins | sample MGYA00376043_ERZ724510 | MGnify/ENA primary metagenome ERZ724510 (study PRJEB28724, sample SAMN07190888) | wastewater metagenome | isolation source: influent of sewage treatment plant in Hong Hong | place: USA: Christiansburg, Virginia | collected 2016-03-01 ... | reverse complement strand
TTCTCCATGATGGCAACCATTGCACGACCACAAGCAAATGCTGTTGCATCATTCGTATGGATGAGCTCAACATCACCGCTTGATCGGCGAACTCGAGTCTGAAGGCGACGAGATTGATAATCACCCATATAGTCTGCTGTATGTGTCTCTCGGTATTTGCCCTGACCTGGGAGCCATGCCTCTATATCGGATCATTTTGCATTGGGCTTACCAATATCAAAAGTACACTTTTGAAGCTTCTGATACGGAAGACCAAGCTGTTGCATCAGATACTCTTGGATGGCGGAGAAGAGAAGATGTTCATCATGTGCTGTCTCAGCAGTGGAGAAAGATTCCATCTCCATTTTATCAAATTGATGCATACGGATAATTCCCTCCATATCCTTACCATACGTACCTGCCTCACCACGAAAACTGGTAGCATACCCGAGGTATCTCACCGGCATATCAGCCTCAGTAAATATTTCACCTGCATGCATGGCTCAGAGAACATGTTCTGCACTTCCTTGGAGCCAGAGATCCTGTCACTCAATCTTATATCGATCTTCGATAGGCTCAAGGCGATCCATAGCATCGTATGGCTCGGTCTTGATCATGAGTGGTGGAAGTACTGGAGTGAATGGTTTCGCTGAAACATTCAACCCATGTTCCTTAATAATCGACTGAAGTACTGCCTCATTCCCGAGTGTAGCCATTACCCACTGGACGAGTGCCATCTGAAGAAGAACGAGATTCCCTTTGAGGTAAGCAAATCTTGAACCTGCAACATTTGCAGCACGCTCCTTGTCGATCCATCATCGAATCTCTGCAATCTGAGCATGATTGCGAATAGGAAAATCAAACTCAGGGATAGTCCCCCATTGTTTTACCACCACATTATCATCTTCCGTGAGACCAACAGGTGTATCAGATGTTGGGATATTAGGAATCTTCTTATAGAGAGCAAAAAACTGGCTCTCTACATCACCAAAATCCTTCTCAGCATTTTGAATCGATTCTTTTAATGCTTTTGCTTCATCAAGTAACACAGGATCTGGCTTTCATTTGCCCATGAGAGATGAGAGCTCGTTGCGGCGAGCACGCATAGCATCGAGTTCTTGTTGGAGAGCGACACGCTTTTTATCAAGATCAATCACAAGATCAAGATCAACTTTTGTCACCTTGTCATGCAAAGCTTTTCGAACAATATCAGGATTGGTTCGAAGAATTTTAATATCAATCATAAAAAAATTAGTGAAAAATAGGAGAATTATTCTTCGCCGGAGGATGTTTTCTTCGGCTTGATTGTTTTAGATCCCTTTGATCATTTCTTATCTCAACGATAGATACTTCCTGTTTCGTGGTATTGTTTCTTCTTGTGTTCAATCTTGGCGATTCGCTCTTTTTCCTTGAAGATACTGACACGTCCCTTGAGTTCTAGACTAATAGGTGTTCCTTGGAATCCGAATGCTTCTCGAATACGATTCTCTATATAACGTGAATAGGAGAAGTGAAAATGTGCGGAATTATTCACCGATATTACAAATTTTGGTGGGTTCACCTCAACCTGAGTTCCGTAGAAGACCTTTGGTCGATGTGATTTACGATTTCCTGTTGGCGGATGATCGAGAATAATCTGTTGCAAGAAGTTATTAAATTCACCAGTTGTTACTCTCTTGTGTCGTTCGTTATAGATAGCGAGAGCATGATCGAGGATGTTATCGACACGTTTTCCATCGGTTGCAACCGTAAATACAGGAGTAACATACGCGATAAATGCAAGCTCTCTCTGAAGATATTTCAGATACTGCTCCATGATTTTATCCTTGTCGGTATTTGGACGAGCCAATACCTTATCCCACTTATTAATAACAAGAATCACTCATTTCTTCTCTTCGAGTGCTTTTGAGAGGACTACTTGATCCTGATGCGTTACCCCTTCATCAGCATCTACCACGAGGGCAACAATATCAGCACGGCCGATCGCTCGTTCACTTCGAAGCACACTCCAATCTTCTATATCAGCATGTTCGATCTTCCCAGCTCGGCGAATACCTGCGGTATCGATGAGAATATACTCATGAGAATTATGATGGAAACTCGTATCAATACTATCTCGCGTTGTTCCAGGCATATCCTTCACCATCACACGATTTTCTCCCGTGATAGCATTTACAAGTGATGATTTTCCTACATTCGGTCGACCAATGAGAGCAATCTTGATAGGAGTCTCTCCGACTTCTTCCATTTTTTGAACTCCAAACGACTTAATAAAAGCCGATATCTCTCCCCAAAGCTTGCCAAATCCACGGCGATGTGATACAGAGACAGCAATAGGCTCACCGAGTCAAAGTGAGAGGAGCTCCATAGCCTGATTATCACGAAGCTCATTATCGGCCTTGTTTGCTACGAGAATAATAGGTTTCTTCGTACGTCGGAGAATCTTAGCAATTTCGAGATCTTCATTGCTCACATGAGAATACTCAACCACAAAAATAATAGCATCTGAAGCAGCGATCGATACTTCAGCTCTTTGGCGAATATCTTTGAGGATCTCATCATTGGACCCAGATACAAGTCCCCCACTATCACACAGGAGAAACTGTCCATCTGTCTCACTATCCGTCATGTGAAATTCGAGGATATCTCGAGTAGTGTTTTCCTGATCATGGACAATGGCGATTTTGTGTCCAATAAGTGCATTGAAAAGTGATGATTTTCCTACATTTGGTCTTCCGACAATCGTAATTCTTGGCATTTCAAAAAATATAAATAACTGAGGCTCGGATTATATTGACAAATGAAAAAATTCAAAAAGAGAATCAGTATTCTTGAGTCTTACACTACTTTTACTATACTCAATAAAATATCATATGATCAACTATAAAATCCGTCCGTATCAAGAAAGTGATGCAAAACATGTGGCACTTTTGAGTAAAGAGCTTGGTTATCTAGCAACTTCTTCCGATGTTGAGAGAAGATTTGCAATACTCCTCAAATACACTGCGATTCATGGAATATTTGTAGCTCAACTATGAGTAGATATTATTGGATGGATACACGTATATTGAGTGCATTTACTTGAATCCGATGGCTATGCTGAAATATGATGACTAGTGGTGTCACAACTTCATAGAAAACAGTGAATCGGGAAAGAGCTGGTTCAACAAGCTGAAGAATGGGCAAAATCTCATGAGTATACAAATCTAAGGCTTCGTTCTGGTATGCATAGAAAAAATGAAGCACACCTCTTCTATCAAGCTATCGGATACGAAGCAAGTACTGAGTCGATTATGTTTCGTAAAGATTTGAATTTATAATCATCCCTGAATACACTTACGAAAAAATTATGTCACAGCAAGCCCTTATTATAATCGATTGTATCAATGAGATGCTGCACCCTGATGGTAAGCTCTCTCAAAAAGGATACAGAAATTTTCTAGAACAGCATCAGAGCATCACTCATATCAACAAAACTATAGCAGATGCAAGAGCAAATAATTCCCTCGTCGTATTTGTATCACTCTGATTTCAGGAGGATTATTCGGATTGTCTGTCTCAGTCGCCTCTCTTCAAGAACGTTCCAACATTTGGGATTCTCAGGAAAGACACTTGGTCAACGAACATATATGAAGAGATAGATCAATGAGATAATGATATTATCATCCATAAAAATCGCGTAAATGCTTTTCACCATACCGAACTGGATAATATTTTAAAAAGGTATGGTGTGACAGAAATTCTACTTGCTGGTTGTGCTACTGATCTTGCAATAAATTCAACCACTCGGGATGCTCATGATCGAGACTATATTGTAAAAATCCTTTCATCTTGTTGTATTGCAGCAAATGATAAAGATCATAAAGATAGTCTGCAATTGTTAGGGAAAATTGCAGAGATTTTATAAAAATTCTTACTATGCAACTATCACAATTCCTTATAGAAGCAAAAACTTCTACCTATGCAGCTGGCGACAGTGCGAAAAGAAACAAAGAAACGGACCAATCAACTACGATGATTTTTGAGAAATGAGAATGGAGATACCATGATAATTACTTTGGTGGAGAGCCGTATGGCGGTCGTGAAGTGGCGTCCTTCCAATGAAAACCAATTTGGATGATGACCTATTATGGATGGGTTGAAAAAACAGAAATATAGTCGTAGGAGAAGTCTATAGAATCCTTCAATGAGCACTCAGAAATATTCCTGAAAATGCACCATATCGTGGACCTCTAGAGTACAAAGATGAAGAATATATTTATCATAATTCATATACTTGAAACCTTGAGCAATTTTCGGGCAAAGAAATAATACGAAAAGGCGATGAAATTGTATATCAGGCCCAATATATGGGAGGAATCATTGATCAATAAAAAAATATTTTTTATTCTTGATTTCAAAAATATATGAATCTTTGAATATTTTTATCTATTCATGTACCACTAATTCTATTTTGACAAAATCTCATCTTATAAGAAGGGATACTCACATCCCTTCTTTCTTTTTAGAAAATATATATGTATGAATGTAAAAAAACTATCTTCGTCCTTGCTTGTTTGATAAGTACATTATTCTCATCATGTACGCTGTGAGCTTACATACCGTTCCCCTCACCATCTCAGCCATCAACCTGATCATTACCTCTGCCGTATACTTATATTCCAATACACTGCGAAACATCAAAAATCCCTGAGACACTCAAAGTGATTGAGCAAATTTCTTCTTGAGCAGTCATAGAAATCAACACACAAAATGATTGTAAGAATGGATATTTTATACTCGAAGTGCCCATGTCGATTCGTGAAGCAATTACCAAAGAGAGTTATAAAATGGTGATTCTCAGTGATGATTCCAGTCAAGGTCCACGTACATCTTTCACTGCAGATGAATGGCAATGGCTCAAAAATCTTAATACACAACTCATTATCAATAGAGAAGTGGAAATCACTTTCCCTGGGGTATCTCGGACAGTAGATCAGCGTGATTTATTTGAAATTCTCCCCATTTTAAGTACGGGTACTCCAAAAAAATACACAAATCTTATTGAGTATGCAAAAGATTTTCCAAATTCACTCACTCGAGAAGATATCCAGAAGTGTGATACATTTGTCCCATGATCACTGTCATACTCCTGAATGCAAGTGTTCTATACGCCACCAAGAGAAGATGACCACCCAAAGGAGATGCAATGATTTAAAGATCGAGCCACCTGTTATGCACAAGTCATCCGATAGATTTTTGTAGTTACAAATGAATAATAAATCCCCATGGAATATTCCATGGGGATTTATACTTAAATGAGCCTATTCACCCATTCCAACGACCACCTTTGCATGACGAACAACAGTTGTATCGCCGAGTGTAAAGCCAGATTCAAAGTCGGCAATAATTTTGCCTGCTGGACCAGGACCTTGACTCATAACATCATGTCGAGCTGGGTCTACATCGTGACCAACACTTTCGAATTTGTTCACACCCAGCGATGCGAGACCTTTCTCGAATATCTCAGCTGTACTCTTGATACCAGAGAGGAGTACTTCACTCGAGGTATCAGTATTTGATTGACTTGCAATACGGGCGATATTATCATACGCAGGAAGAAGCTTCCCAACAATACTTGCCGTGAAGAAGGTCTTCATCTCAGCTTGTTCTCGAGCATGACGTTTGACGAGATTGTCATAGTCCGCCTTGAGACGAAGGAGTGCCTCTGTCTGATCAGTACCTTGAGTGCTTTGTGCAGATTGTGATGACATCTGATCAGCCTCCTCTACCATCTCAGAGGACTCCTGTGTCTCATCTACTATCTCTTCTGTTGATAACTCTTCTTGTGTCTCATCAGTTAGATTTTGATTATCTTGTGTCATAGGAAAAAATTATACAAACAAAAAGACCCTTGCGGATCTTTCAAGGAATTAACGATTCAATGATCGCTTGATCTCAGCTACCTTTTTCTCAATATGATATTTTGTGTCTTCGAAGATATTCGTGAGACTCGATTCGAGGGTCTGATAAGCCTTGTTCCCATCTTGTTTCAGACGATGAACGAGATCCTCAGCTTCACTACGAATCAGATTGATATGTTCTTCACGACGGGTATAGAGATCTTCGATTTTTGTGCGAATCTCATCAACCTTCGGAGAGCCTACTGCTTTGATCTTCGCGATCTCTTCAGAGAAGTCATCTTCCATATAAGCAATCTCTTCTTTGAGTCGAGTGCGAATACTCAAGAGTTCCTTTCGAACATCTTCTGTGAGCTCCAGCTCATTGATACGATTCCACATATCTTTGTGAAGATTCACAAATTCGTCACGAACATCTGACAGACTCAGATTGCTCTTATCACTTTTACTCACGATAGCAGCGGCAACACCGGCTATATATCCAAGCCCGAGCCAGAGAAGTGGTCTTTTCATAGAAAAAAGATTAAGAGATAGAGAGTATACGTTCCATACTCTCATTTTGCAAACTTTTAGTACATTCCACCCATACCGCCCATACCACCGCCATGGTTATGTTCTGGGGTTTCCGCTTTTGGAACATCGACGATAACCGACTCAGTCGTGAGGAACATTCCAGCAATAGAGATTGCATTGAGGAGTGCAAGTCGCTCAACCTTGGTAGGATCGATGATCCCAGCCTCGATCATATCGACATATCGATCAGTTGCAGCATCATATCCATAGTGAATATCGCTATTTTTTGCAACATTCTCGACGATCACTGCGCCTTCTTTTCCAGCATTTTCAGCAATTTTTCGAAGTGGGTATGAGAGTGCTCGAGCAACGATCTCAAGACCTACCTTCTGGTCAGATGTGAGTCATTCAACATTCTCGAGCGATTTTGCTGCCTTGAGAAGTGCTACTCCACCACCAGCCACGATTCCTTCATCGACTGCTGCCTTTGTAGCGTTGAGTGCATCTTCGATACGAAGTTTCTTTTCCTTCATCTCAACCTCAGTTGCAGCTCCAACACGGATCACAGCGATTCCACCTGAGAGCTTTGCGACACGTTCTGCAAGTTTCTCTTTGTCATAGTCAGAGTTGCTTGCTCGAATCTGTGCCTCAATCTCAGCAACACGACCATCAATCATATATCGTTCTCCTTGTCAACCGATAACAACAGTGGAATCTTTCTTCGCAACGATTGCTTTTGCTCGACCAAAATGATCGATCGTTACATGTTCGAGCTTGAATCCAAGCTCTTCTGTAATGAGTGTTGCACCAGTAAGGATAGCAATATCCTTGAGCATCTCTTTCTTACGATCACCAAATCCTGGAGCCTTGATCGCGAGAACATTGAGTGCGCCTTTGAGCTTATTGAGAATAATACCAGTGAGTGCATCACCCTCAAGATCATCAGCAATGATGACAAGATCTCGTTTGCCTGTTGCGAGAAGACCCTCAAGCGCTGGCATAAGATCCTTGAGTGAAGATATCTTCTTATCTGTGATGAGAATATAAGCATCCTCGATACGACCTTCCATCTTCTCTGGATCACTCACCATATAAGGAGATACAAATCCAGAATCAAATTTCATACCCTCCGTAATCTCTACAGAGAGTCCGAAGGTTTTACCTTCTTCTACAGTGATAACACCACTTTGTCCAACCTTCTCCATCGCATCAGCAATGATCCCACCTACTTCAGCATCTTGAGCAGAGATGGTTGCGACCTGAGTAATCTCATCCTTGCCAGAGAGAATTTTAGATTGTGCTTCGAGGGAAGCTGTGACGATATCACCAGCTTTCTTCATACCATTCTTGAGCTCTATAGCATTGATACCTGAGCGAATTTCTCGAAGACCTTCTTTAATAAGAGCATAAGTAAGAAGTGTGGCGGTTGTTGTACCATCACCAGCTGCATCATTTGTCTTCGACGCGGCTTCTTTGATAAGTTCTGCGCCCATGTTCTCGATCGGATTCTCCAGAGTTATCTCCTTTGCAATGGTTACGCCATCATTGGTTACTTGTGGTGCGCCGTATGATTTTGCGAATGCAACATTTCGTCCTTTTGGACCCATAGTAGCGGTTACTGCTTTTGCGACTTTCTCGACACCTGCAAACATTGCAAGTCGAGCTTCGTCACCAAAATGAAGAGTTTTTGACATATGTATTTAAAAATTGAGATATTATTGATAGTACTGAATGCATGATCATCTCGACGTAAGGAGATCTGGTTTACCAATCCAGTGAGCTGCAGAGAGGCAGCGAATCAGAGATCCCTTATACTTTAATTTCAGAGAGATTTTCTTGTATAAGGGATTTCTCCTTTCGTCGAAATGACAAACACAGATTTTATTATTGGAAGGAAGGAATCATCTTCCCCTCTTGAGGGGTGCCGTTAGGCGGGGTGGATGTATCCATCCTGATTCTTCGCAGAATGACTATCCAACTTTTGCAAGAAGATACTCAAAGGCAACAACTTTGAATTTATCACCATCGAGATCGACTTCATCACCAGAATATTGACCACACAATACACGATCGCCGACCGATACAGGTGAAGTGATCATCTCGCCATCGCGATCTCTCTTACCAGGACCGACAGCAACAACTTCATAGATAAATGGTTTCTCTTTTTTTGCGGTTTCAGGAATGTATATTCCTGATTTGGTAATGTTATCCGCCTCGATAGGCTTAAGGATTACACGATCCAAGAGTGGAGTAAGTGCCATAGCAATACAGGAAGTAAAGAATAAGAATATTTTTCGCTAAATAATTTAGCACCGAGATTATATACGTGATAAATCCTGTGTCAAATGAACCGAGAGATATTTTAGTGAAATTTTTGCAATTCTCTTAACAAAGTAGTATCATACTGAGGTTTTACCATTTTTAATGAATCATATGACAGAAGTTTCTCAAAATGCACCTCTGAACGCTTGAACAGAAGAGCTCGGTATCGTGGATAAATATTTCTCACTCAAGAAAGAATGGCGTATCAATCGTATGCAGTTTTTTGTGCGAAATATAATAGCTTTTATAAGTTTTATTATTTTTTTCATATTTAATAGTATAATCAGCCATTATTATAGTGCCCTGGGCGGCCTAATTATTATGATTCAACTATTAATAATAACTCTATATATAGTATGCATCAATGTCTATAAAAGAGCTTGCGACTTTAACCATAATGGCCTATACTACGTTATAATATACTTTGTTTCCCTATCAATTTCATTTCTTGGGCCCATACTTTTAACTGCATACATATTTATGAATAGCTGGTGATGAGCCTTGAGGAAGGAAGACTTAGGATTAAACATCCTATGACTAGTGTCAATTATTTCTATTTTTACACTAATAATTACATTATGCACTCTCCAATTTCGAAAATGAAATCCCGGGAACAATCAATACGGTCCTGCACCCACTGGAAAACCCCTTGTATAGAAATATTATCTCGGCGAAAATTGACTTTTTCAGCTCCCTCTATACAATACCGCGGTTAAACGATATTTCACATCATTTTTATGATCGCAAAACTCAAAAAACGTAAGCGTCTTCGTTGTCATGGATTCCTTGCTCGTACAACCTCAATCGGTGGTCGCAAGGTTCTCGCTGCACGTCGCAGAAAGGGTCGTCATATCCTTACAGTATCCTACCCAAATCGTGTAAAATTCACGAACGGTAAATCAAAGATGCATATTATTGCCGGTGGAACAGCTCGCGTTGTTCGTCTTCCTGGATCGAATGAAAAAATTCGTGGCTAGTTAGCGCATACCTATGCTCGCAAAAGAGTACCGTCTCTGCGAAAAACAAGTCAAAAAGGCGCTGCAATTCCGCAAGCCTTTTTTTGGTGAAATGTGAGTTATGCACGCACTCCATTCAGTAAAATGAATTGGGGGTGGTTTTGCTATTATTCTCTCTGGCAAACAGACGAGGTGAAGCGTGAATCGCAACTTCTTTCGCCGCAGATTCTACGATCATATACGACAACATCATAGCGATCTCCTCGATGGCAAATACGTGATTGTGATGAGCTTCAAGAAAGGAACGCTCCTCTCCAAGAAAGAAGAAGCAAGCATTATACTCTTTGATAAAAGCGTCGCTGATTGCATCACAAAATTCCGCAAGGCTCCACCAGAAATTCAAAAATTCTCACCATGAATCAGAAGGAATACCTCGCCATCGACTACGGCACACACAAAGTAGGATTTGCTCATAGTATCATGGAGGTTGTGCTCCCAATAGGAATCTCATATTCCAAAGAGTCACTCACAGATGCTCGATCATATCTCACGAGTGACAAATACAGCCATGTGATATATGGGCTTCCACTCGATCAAAGAGGGAATCAAACCCCACTTTGCAAAAAAGTAGAAGAATTTATCAAGCTTCTCAAAAAAACACATCCTCACATCATCTATATAGCTGAGGATGAACGATATACCAGTCAATTTGCACATATAAGTATGAATGAACACCATATTGATGGAGAAATAGACGATATTGCGGCAAGTATTCTTCTCGAAAATTATCTTTCTCGTAATAAATAATTATGCACATAGGTTTTATCATGGACGGTAACCGTCGTTGGGCAAAAAACAACATGCTCAAATCACTCGATGGACACAAACGAGGCTTAGGACAATTTGAAACGATCGTACAAGATTGTATCGATCGTGATGTCCAATTTGCAAGTTTCTGGGCTCTCGCAAAGAAAAATATTCTCGAGCGATCTGAAGAAGAGCTTAACTATCTCTACAAGCTTATCGAAGAAATGATCGAACATTTCCGAGTCAAAGCACACGAAAAAGATCTCAGATTTGCATGGATTGGCAATCAAAAAATCCTTCCGGAGAGCATTGTCAGGCTTGTGAACGACTGCCAAGAAGAGACAAAAAATCATCAAGGAATGACGGTCATTGTGGCTATCGGATACGGTGGGCAAGATGAGATCGTTGAGTGAGTGAAGTCCTGTCTTGAGCAAGGAATAGATCCAACAACACTCGATGAAGCATGATTTCTCAAGCTGCTTCCATCAGGAAAATTACCGCCACCAGATCTCATCATACGAACTGGTGGCACCATGAGAACAAGTGGCTACTGGCTCTATGGCAGTGAATACAGCGAGTGGTACTTTAGTGACAAATATTGGCCCGAATTCGACGCTCAAGAGCTCGATAAAGCACTAGAGCAATTCTCAGGAACCATACGAAACTTTGGAAAGTAAAAACCCGCATCATGCGGGTTTTTGATTGGTTACAGTAATTCCTCAAGCAGGGATTTCTATAACCGGAGTAATATCATGCACAAGGCTATACTCATAACAGAGCTCTATAATATACGAAAGAGCATATGTCACGAGTGAAAGATCATTTGTCAATAAATTTTGTTGCCAACGTTGTACCTCAGGAACAGATCGTATCCCAGGTAACAATACCTCATGTATCTCGCAAGAATGCACCTTGGACTCATTTTGTTTTTTTCCGAGCATCCAAGACATGATTGCGCCTTGGATGAGAGCCTGTACTCTCGATGGAATATATTTTGACGTAGCCATTAACCCAAACTCCTAAAATGGGGCCGTATTCTAAATAAAACACCTAAAAAAGCAATTTAGCGAATATTATTACGTATAAGACGGAGTGCGTGCGCAACAGAGATATAGCCACCAAGAGCGCCTACGAGCAAAAATACCGAAAATATAGCTATCATTTCTCATCAGCGCGTCGCATAAAATGTATTCACAAAGTCTGGGTATCCAGCAAGTATTGATATGCTGAGTGCCTGAAGTGTTGTAAAAAAAAGCGCACTTGATATCCCGAATGCCACGAGAATATAAATAATAGATTGAAGTATGAATGGCGTATAGAGATAGTAGTTCGAGCCACCAACCAAGCCAATAATATTCACTTCTTCACGGGAATAGAAGACCATATTTCCGATACTACTATAGATCATCGCTGTCGCTGAGAAGATAACCAAACTAAGTATAGCAAAGGCACCTCGAGAAATCATCTCAAATATATTGACAAGTCGTGCAACGCTTTCATATTGAGATCGATAATCGACAAGAGATTTATGGAGGCTATCTTGATCATTGTAGAGAAGTATTGATTGATTTTTCTCGACCACGGCATTAATTTCATTATAAATCACGGGAAGATCTTTGACTTGTCGGTCACTCTTGATCTGAACAAATATCTTTCATGGGAGCGTATTATCCTCCTTGTTCTCAATGATACTAGTGAGACCAGGATAGCGCTCCTGAAAATCAGAAAGTGCCGTCTCACTCGACTGATATTGCACTTCTATTGAGGGGTCAATTGTGTGAAGCTCTCTCATAAATATTTGCAGTTGGCTGCTTTCTTGGACGATTTCTTTCTTGAGATAGACTGAGAGAGAGAGTCGCTCACTCACTCGTCCGATCAAGACGTCGGTCGTATGTTCAACAAGCAAAAGAATACTCGCAAAAAAAGTAACAAGCACCAGAACAAGAAGCGTCGAAAAAGAAAGGAAGGGGTTTCGCCAAATATTTCGAAACGCATAGATAAATATTCGCATACAGAATTGAAAACAAACAGAGAAGTCATTGTTTTCAATTGAGAGGAAAAGTCAAAAGGAAA
>ERZ724510.1572-NODE-1572-length-12585-cov-3.654828_pt1 | contig 12585 bp, 11 predicted proteins | sample MGYA00376043_ERZ724510 | MGnify/ENA primary metagenome ERZ724510 (study PRJEB28724, sample SAMN07190888) | wastewater metagenome | isolation source: influent of sewage treatment plant in Hong Hong | place: USA: Christiansburg, Virginia | collected 2016-03-01 ... | reverse complement strand
GAAAAAGGCAGCGGCCAAGGCCGCACCGGCCAAGAAAGCCCCCGCTAAAAAGGCGGGCAGCACAGCCGCCAAGAAGGCTCCAGCCAAGCGCCCGGCAGCCAAAAAAGTGGCTCCGCCTGATCAATTCTGATTGGTGAGCGCATGAAGCTGCTGATTGTGGCCGTCGGGCAGCGCGTGCCCGACTGGGCGCAAACCGCTTGGGATGACTACGCCAAGCGGTTTCCCGGCGAGTTGAAGGTGGAGCTGAAGGCCGTGAAAACCGAGCCACGCGGCTCCAAAACGCTGGAAACCCTCTATGCCGCCGAGCGCCAGCGCATTGAGGCTGCCATTCCGCGTGGCACCCGCATCGTGGCGCTTGATGAGCGCGGCACCTCGCTCACCACGCTGGCCTTGGCGGGCAAGCTCAAAAGCTGGCAGCTCGAAGGCGACGATGTGGCGCTGGTCATTGGCGGCCCGGACGGGCTCGATCCCGCCTTTCGTCAAGCCGCGCATGAGCGCATCCGCCTGTCGGATTTGACCTTGCCGCACGCCTTTGCCCGCGTGCTGCTGATTGAGCAGCTCTACCGGGCGTGGTCGGTGAACGCCAACCATCCCTATCACCGAGAATAGCGCCGGGGTCGGTTTGGCCCCAGCCGCTTCCTTCACCGACTTGCCTTCGCCATGCCCGATTTCATCTACCTCGCCTCGCAAAGCCCGCGCCGCAGCCAGTTGCTGACGCAAATCGGCATCCGCCATGAACTGCTGCTGCCCGATGCCGACGAAGATGCCGAAGCCCTAGAGGCCGTGCGCCCCGGCGAGGCTCCCGCCAGCTATGTGCAGCGCGTGACCGGCCACAAGCTGGATGCGGCCTTGGCACGCTTGCGCCGCCGGGGTTGGCCCGATGCGCCGGTGCTGTGCTCCGACACCACGGTGGCCTTGGGTCGCAACATCTACGGCAAGCCTGAGCACGAAGCCGATGCCATTCGCATGTTGAGCGAGCTGGCGGGTCAAACCCACCGCGTGCTCACCGCCGTGGCCGTGCAGCACGGCATGCAGCGGCTGACGGCGCTCAGTACCTCGCGCGTGCGCTTTGCCGCCGTGAGTGCCGCACGCATTGCCGCTTACGTGGCCAGCGGCGAGCCTATGGGCAAGGCCGGGGCTTATGCCATTCAAGGGCGAGCCGCCACTTTCATGGCGCACATCAGCGGCAGCTACACCGGCATCATGGGTTTGCCCGTGTTTGAAACCGCCGAACTGCTGCGCCAACTGGGCTGCGACTGCTGAGAAAGCCGCTGCCCCAGTTTTTTCTTTTCTTCCTTTCCTGACGGGCCGATCGCCATGCAACAAGACGTTTTAATCAACTGGTCGCCCCAAGAAACCCGTGTCGCCGTGGTGGAACACGGCGTGGTGCAAGAGCTGCACATCGAGCGCACCTTGGAGCGCGGGCTGGTCGGCAACGTCTACCTTGGCAAAGTCGTGCGGGTGCTGCCGGGCATGCAATCGGCCTTCATCGACATTGGCTTGGAACGATCCGCCTTTTTGCATGTGGCCGATTTGCTCACCGCCTACGGCACCGGGCGTGGCAGCGACACCGATGCGCAAGGCAACCCACGTCCGCCCGTCTTGCCTATCGAAAAGCAAGTTTTTGAAGGCCAAGCGCTGATGGTGCAAGTCATCAAAGACCCGATTGGCACCAAAGGCGCGCGGCTGTCCACGCAGATCAGCATCGCGGGACGGTTGCTGGTGTTTTTGCCGCAGGACAACCATATCGGCATCTCGCAAAAAATCCCCAATGCGCAGCGTGAAGCCTTGCGCACCCGTTTGCTGGTGCTGGCCGGTGATGCGGGCGGCGGCTTTATTTTGCGCACCAACGGCGAAGACGCCGCCGACAACGAGTTGGGTGACGACATTGCTTACCTGCGCAAAACCTGGGCGCGCATCAAAGATGCGGCGCTGCGCCTGCCCCCGCAATCGCTGCTGCACCAAGACCTGAACCTGCTGCAACGCGTGCTGCGCGACTTGGTGGGCGAGGGCACGCAAACCATACGCCTCGATTCCAAAGAGCAGTTCGACAAGCTGATGGCGTTTGGCCGCGAGTTCATGCCGGCCGCAGCCGCCAAGTTGCAGCACTACAAAGGCGAGCGCCCAATTTTTGACCTGTACGCCATTGACGAAGAAATCGCCAAGGCGCTGGGGCGGCGGGTGGAGCTGAAGTCTGGCGGTTATTTGATCGTCGATCAAACCGAGGCGCTGACCACGGTGGACGTGAACACCGGCGGCTTTGTCGGCGCACGCAACTTTGACGACACCATCTTCAAGACCAACCTAGAGGCCGCGCAGGCCATTGCTCGGCAACTGCGGCTGCGCAATTTGGGCGGCATCATCATTGCTGACTTCATCGACATGGTGCGCGAAGACCACCGCGAAGCCGTTCTGGCCGAGTTCCGCAAGCAATTGGGCCGCGACCGGGTGAAAACGATGGCTGGCGGTTTCTCGCACCTGGGGCTGGTCGAGATGACGCGCAAGCGCACCCGCGAATCACTGGCGCACATGCTGACCGAGTTTTGCCCGGTCTGCGAAGGGCGCGGTCATGTCAAGACAGCGCGCAGCGTGGCCTATGACATCCTGCGTGAAATTTTGCGCGAGGCCCGCCAGTTCAACCCGCGCGAGTTCCGTGTGGTGGCTGCACCCAAAGTGATTGACCTGCTGCTGGACGAAGAAAGCCCGCATCTGGCTGGTTTGAGCGACTTCATCGGCAAGCCGATTTCGCTGCAAAGCGAGCCCAGCATGGGGCAAGAGAACTACGACATTGTGCTGCTGTAAGGTGGCGCGGGCGGCTTAGGTCGCAGCGGGCGTGCTGCCTGCGGTCAAGGCGCCACGGCTTTGCAAGCGGGCGTAGAGGCCGTCGAGCTGCATCAGCGCTTGGTGCGTGCCTTGCTCAATGATGCGGCCGCGCTCCATCACCACCACGCGGTCGGCGTGTTCGATGGTGGAGAGGCGGTGCGCAATGATCAGCGTGGTGCGTCCGGCCATCAGGCGTTGCAGGGCTTGCTGCACCAGGCGCTCGGATTCGGTGTCCAGCGCTGAGGTGGCTTCGTCCAAAATCAAAATCGGCGCATCTTTGTACAGCGCACGCGCAATGGCCAGCCGCTGGCGTTGGCCGCCCGACAGTTGCGCGGCGTTGTGCCCGGCGTGGGTGTCCATGCCTTGCGGCAGAGCGGCGATGTGCGCGCTCAGGTTCGCAGCTTCTAGGCAGGCGCTGACACGGGCGCGGTCAATGGTCTGACCCAGCGCCACGTTGGCGGCAATGCTGTCGTTGAGCATCACCACGTCTTGGCTCACCATGGCAAATTGGGCGCGCAACGCGGGCAGTTGCCAGTCGGCCAGCGCGTGACCGTCCAGCAAAATTTGTCCAGCACTGGCTTCAACGAAGCGCGGCAGCAGGTTGACCAGCGTGGTTTTGCCCGAGCCTGACGGCCCGACCAACGCCACGGTTTCGCCGGGGCGCACTGTCAGGCTGATGCGGTCTAAGGCGGGGGCGGCATCGCTGCGGTAGTTCACCGTCACGTCGCGCAGCTCCAGTGCGCCCAGTGGGCCGCTGGGTTGGTAGTTGCCGCTGGCTTCGGGTGCAACTTCCTCCATCAGCGTCAGGCCGCGCTCCAGCGATGCCAAGCCTCGGGTGATCGGGTTGGCCACATCGGACAGACGGCGAATCGGTGCCACCAGCATCAGCATGGCGGTGATAAAAGCGACAAAGCCACCAACCGTGACATCGCCCGGCGCAGCGGTGCGGCTTTGCCACAGTGCCATCGAAATAACAGTAGACAACGCCACCGCCGACAGCAACTGCGTGAGCGGTGTCATCGCTGAGGCGGCAATGGTGGACTTGATGGCCAACTGCCGCAGCTGGCGGCTCAGGCGTTCAAAGCGATCGGTCTGCCCAGTTTGCGCGCCGTGCAGCCGCACCATGCGGTGGGCCAGCACGTTTTCTTCAACCACATAGGCCAGCTCATCGGTGGCTTGTTGGCTGGATTTGGTGAGTTGGTACAGGCGGCGCGACAGTGACTTCATCACCCAGCCCACGCCCGGCACCAGCACGGCCACGATCAGCGTCAGCTTCCAGTTCAAGATCAGCAAATAGCCGAGCAGTGCCACCAAGGTGAAGCCGTCTCGCGTCACGCCCAGCAGCGCCTGCACCAGTTGGGTGGAGCCGTTTTGCACCTCGTACACCACGGTGTTGGACAAGGCGCTGGCCGATTGCCGGGTGAACAGCGCCATTTCCGCATTCAGTAGTCGCTCGAACATGGCTTGGCGCAGCGCTTGCATGCCGTCGTTGGAGATGCGGGTCAGCGCGTACTGGCCCGCAAACTGGGCCACGCCGCGCAGCGCAAACAGGCCGATCAGGCCTGCCGGAACCATCCACAGCGCCAAGTTGGTGTTGGAAAATCCCATGTCCAGCAGTGGCTTGAGCAGCGCCGGAATCATGGGCTCTGTAGCGGCGGCCAGCAACGAGGCCAAAATTGCCACCAACCAGCTCAGACGTTGTTGACCAAAATACGCGGACAAGCGAGCCAGTCGTTGCAGTAAGGGGCGCGGAGCAGGGTGCGAGGCCTCAGTCGCTGCGGGAGCCTGAGGGATGGGGGCTGGATGGGGACTGGACGACATGATGTGGGGCGGATTCTACGTTCGCACTGCTCACGCATTCCTTGCGGGCTGATGGGGCTTCACCGCCAATGTGTACCATGACGGTTTGTCGGTGCTGAAATGCCCGTCCTTGTTTTGAAAGTCAAACGGATCGCATGAAGACTGAAATTTTTGCAAATGCCCGCGCCTTGGTGCGTCGTCGCTGGTTGTTGGCGGCGGGCCTGAGCGTTGCGATGTTCCCGGCTTGGGCGCAGTTCCAAGTCCAAGTCTCTGGCGTGGGCTTGACCCAGTTGCCGGTGGCAGTGGTGCCGTTTCGGGGTGAGGCTGATTCCCCCGTCAAACTCAGCACCGTGATCTTGGCGGATCTGGAGCGCAGTGGCCGCTTCAAATCCATCAGCACCGCCGGGCAAACGCTGGATGAAACCCAGCGCCCTGATTTGCCCTTGTGGCGTCAACGCAATGCCGATGCCGTGGCCGCAGGCAGCGTCAGTCGCTTGGCCGATGGTCGCTTTGATGTGCGCTTTCGGCTGTGGGACACCGTGCGCGGCCAAGACCTGGGTGGTCAAAGCTACGCCGTGGTCACGGGTGACTTGCGCTTGGCGGCGCACCGTATCGCAGATGCGATTCACCTCAAGCTCACGGGCGAGCGTGGCGTGTTCTCTACCCGCATCACTTACGTGACCAAAAATGCCGCCCAATACAGCCTGTGGGTGGCCGATGCCGATGGTGAAAACGGGCAAGTCGCTTTGGCCAGCCCCGAACCTATCATCTCGCCGACGTGGTCACCTAATGGTGAGCAAGTGGCTTACGTGTCTTTTGAGTCGCGCAAGCCGGTGGTGTATGTGCACGATGTGTCCAGCGGCAAGCGCCGTTTGCTGGCCAACTTCCGAGGCTCTAACAGCGCCCCGGCGTGGGCACCTGACGGTAAAACCGTGGCGCTCACGCTCAGTCGTGATGGCGGATCGCAAATTTTCGTCATGGACGCCACAGGCGGGCAGCCGCGCCGCTTGACCCAATCGCAAGGCATCGACACCGAGCCCGTGTTCACGCCCGATGGCAAGAGCATCTACTTTGTCAGTGACCGAGGCGGCGAGCCGCAGATCTACCGCATGCCCGCCAGCGGTGGCAACGCTGAGCGCGTGACCTTCACTGGCAACTACAACATCTCCCCAGCACTCAGTCCAGATGGACGTTGGATGGCCTACATCTCGCGCAGCGGCACGGCCTTTAAATTGCAACTGATGGAACTGGCCAGCGGCACCAGCCAAAGCCTGACCGACACCACCGTGGACGAAAGCCCCAGCTTTGCTCCCGACAGCCGCTTGATCGTCTACGCGACCCAACAACAAGGGCGCGAGGCGTTGATGACCACCACCTTAGACGGCAAAATCAAAGCGCGTTTGGCTGGACAAGCTGGTGAAATTCGCGAGCCCAGTTGGGGCCCGTTCCAGAATTGATGCACACAAGGAGCATGGCGATTAAACAGATGATTTGGGGTCTCGCCGTTACGGCGGCATTGGCGGGCTGTAGTTCGGGCGTGCGGCTCGATCCTCCTCCCGTGGAAGATCGCACCGCGACGGTGCCGCTGACGCAAGAGTCAGTCGCGCCCAAAGGTGGCACGTCAGGTGGCGCGGCGCAGACTGGGGTGACGGCGGTGGACGTGTCGGGCAACAAGCCGGAATCTGCGCAAGCAGCGGTCGGTAACTCCATTGTTTACTTTGATTACGACAGCTTCATGGTCAAGCCGCAGTATCAAAACGTTGTCGAAGCCCAAGCGCGTTACTTGCGCGCTGATTCACGTCGCCGTGCCATGGTTGAAGGCCACACCGATGACCGTGGCGGTCGTGAATACAACCTCGCCTTGGGGCAACGCCGTGCCGAAGCTGTCAGCAAGGCGCTGTCGTTGTTGGGCGTGGCCGGTGCGCAAATGGAAGCAGTGAGCTACGGCAAAGAAAAGCCCGCTTCCCAGGGCCGCGACGAAGCAGCCATGGCGCTGAACCGCCGTGTTGAGGTGAAGTCGCAGTGATGGCGGTGCGTTCTCACATTTCATGGCGACTGGGAGTGTTGGCAGCTTTGCTGCTGGCCTCCTTTGGTTCTCAAGCCGCGCTGTTCTCTGACGATGAGGCGCGTTTGGCTATTTTGGAATTGCGCAAACGCGCAGATATCCAAGCCAAAAGCATTGAAGCCCTAGAGCGGCGTTTGGCCGAAGAGGCCGACGACAAGACCCAACTGCGTCGCAGCTTGCTGGATCTGCAAAATCAGATCGAGGCGCAGCGCAGCGAAGCCGCCAAGGCCCGAGGCCAAAACGAACAAATTCTGCGCGACATTGCGGAAATGCAGCGCCGCAACGCCAGCCTGACGCAGTCTTTTGACGATCGTCTGCGCCAAGTTGAGCCGCAAAAAGTGCAAGCTCCCGACGGCAAAGAGTTCTTGGCCGCTGCCGCAGAAAAGCGCGACTTTGATGCGGCACTGGCCGTGTTCCGTGGCGGTGACTTCACGGCAGCACAAAACAGCTTCCTCGACTTCGCCAAGCGCTATCCCAAGAGTGGTTACTACGCTTCGGCATTGTTTTGGTTGGGCAATGCGCAGTACGCCACCCGCGACTACAAAGAAGCCATTGCCAACTTCCGCTCAATGCTGACCTTGGCACCTGAGCACCCGCGTGCTTCTGAGGCCATGTTGTCGATCGCCAATTGCCAAATTGAGCTCAAAGACAACCGCGTTGCTCGCCGCACGCTGGAGGATTTGATCCGCCAATACCCGCAAACTGAAGCCGCGCAAGCCGCCAAAGACCGTTTAGCCAAGCTGCGTTAAGCCGCCCCGTGATGACCGAAACCTTGACCGCTGACTTGATTTCTTTGGCCCCCGATGCTGACACTTCCACCGACACCGCTGACCTGCAACGCAGATTTGGCGGGTTGGAGCGTTTGTATGGCGTGACTGGTGCAGCGCGCATCCGCGCTGCGCACGTCGTGGTCGTGGGGCTGGGCGGTGTCGGATCGTGGGCTGCTGAAGCGCTGGCGCGCAGCGGTGTCGGCCACTTGACGCTGATCGACTTGGATCATGTGGCCGAGTCCAACATCAATCGCCAAATCCACGCCACCAACGTCACCGTGGGCCAAGCCAAAGTGCAGGCCATGCGTGAACGCATTGCGCTGATTCACCCTGGCTGCCAAGTCCACTGCATCGAAGAATTTGTCGAGTCCAGCAACTGGCCGCAACTGCTGAGCAGTGCCAACGAGGACGGCGCACCAGTGCCTGCTGTGTCCGCTTTGATTGATGCTTGCGACCAAGTCCAAGCCAAAACCGCACTGGCCGCTTGGGCACAACAAGCGCGAGTCGGCTTCATCAGCGTGGGGGCAGCAGGCGGTAAGCGCTTGGCGCACAAAGTAGACATTGACGACCTGGCGCACGTCACCCACGACCCGCTGCTGGCCCAGTTGCGCTACCGCCTGCGCAAACACCATCGCGCACCCAAAGAGGGTAAAAAAATCGGCGTGAATTGCGTTTTCAGCCGCGAACCCGTAGCCCCACCCGATGCATCTTGCCAACTGGACGGCGGCGATGGCACGCTCAATTGCCACGGCTACGGCTCGGTGGTCAGCGTAACGGCCAGCTTTGGCCTGTGCGCGGCAGGATGGATTTTTGACTTTTTAGCCCGGAAAGTTGATCCAGGCGAAAAATAACGCTATAATTTGAGGCTACGCTAAACAGCAATAATCACATTGCGATCTAGCTGAGGGACGTTAGCTCAGTTGGTAGAGCAGCGGACTTTTAATCCGTTTGTCGTGGGTTCGACCCCCGCACGTCCCACCAAAAAAATGAAAGCCTGCTTCTGTAAAGAAGCAGGCTTTTTCTTTACCCCAACACCTCCAGCAGTCGATCCAGTCCGCCTTCGTTGATGGCGACCATCGCTTGCTCGCGCACCTTAGGCTTGGCGTGGTAAGCCACGGACAAGCCCGCGATGCCCATCATGGGCAGGTCGTTCGCGCCGTCGCCCACGGCGATGGCCTGGCTGGGGGGCACGCCCAGTTCGGCGCAGACTTCCAGCACCGTCAGGCGCTTTTGCTCTCCGTCGCAGATGTCGCCCCAGGGTTGCTCCACCACGTCGCCCAGCAGCACGCCGTCCGCCTCGGCCAGCACGTTGGCGCGCATGTAGTCGATGCCTAGACGCGCTTGCACCTTTTCGGCAAAGTAAGTGAAGCCGCCCGACACCAGCAGCACTTTCAGCCCGGCTTGTTTGCAGGCGGCCACCAGTTCGGCAGCGCCGGGGTTGAGTTGCAGGCGCTCGGCATAGACGCGGGCCATGTCGTCCACCGTCACGCCCTTGAGCTGCGCCACGCGGCGGCGCAGGCTGTCTTTGAAGTTGGTGATTTCGCCGCGCATGGTGGCTTCGGTAATGGCCGCCACTTCGGCCTTGCGTCCGGCAGCGTCGGCAATCTCGTCGATGCACTCGATGTTGATGAGGGTCGAGTCCATGTCAAACGCGATCAGCTTGAAGTCGCTCAGCTTGAGCGGCGGCACAAAGCCTTGAATCACGAGGCCGGGGGAGAGTTCGGTGGGAGATGTCATAAGTTTCGGAGTCACGTCAAAAAACTGGGGAAAACAGTTACATCAAGCGTGCCGCTGTTTTGCGGGTGGTCGACAAGATGAATTGTTGCAGTCGTTCTGCCAGCACCTGTGCGCTGTGCGGCAGTGTGGGCGATACCTCTGCTACTGCTTGCGTCAGGGCCGCAGGTATCTTGTGAGCGAGGTCGGCAGCTATCTGGCTGACGAAGCGGGGGCGTATGCCCAGCTCGGCGGCCATGGTGGCGATGTGCGACGCAGTGATGCGGCCCGGTTGGGTTTCACCGCCAATGGCAAATGCAAATTCAGGCGATAAGCCCGGATACAGCCGGGTACACATCAGGTCGTAAAACGGTGTCAGTTGCGGGCCTTGACCTGGCGGACGGTACAGCGACAGGTTCTTGGCATGGCTGTCGTTGTTGCCGGTGTAGAGGTTGAACATGATCCAACTCACCAGCAGGCGCAAGTCCACAGCGGGCTGGCTGCTGTGCTGGCGGATCAGGGTCGCGCAACTGGCGATGCTGGGACCACCTTCTTTCTCGTACTTTTTCTCGGACATGGTGTGTGCCAACTGGCACAGGTCGTATTGGATGATGCGGCCCAAACTGCCATCGGGACGGAGAGTGCGGTCAAAGCGGCGCACGACGCACGATTGGGTCAGTGGTTCGTAAAATACTTCGGCGGTGGGCAGGCCGCAGTGCGCTGCGGTGCGCATCACCAGCGTTTCATTGGCTGCCGAATGCCAGACTTTCGTGAGACGCCGGATATTGGGCTTGAGGATGTGCGTTGACGGCGAGGTGCCCAGCGGTAGGCGCGGTATGCCATCGGCAAACAGGGCGATGCTGGTTTTGTCCTGTGCTCCAGCCAGTGAAATTCGGGTGTGCTGCCCTTGCAAGTCTATGGCCGTACTGGCAGGGCGACCCAGTCGGGAAGCCAGTTCAGGCCACGACGTAGCCTCGTAGCGCGGGGCTTCAGGCGCTTGGCCTGCGGGCAAAAGGGTGAAGCCCCCCACGGTGTCGCCCGCTACTTCACGTAACAGGGCAAACAGGGTGGATGCTTTTTTTTGCTCCATCAAATGCTGGCGCAGTTCACCTTCGGGAAGCAGGTTTTCAAAAAATGACTGCACAGCTGCTGTGTCGTTGCGTCCGAGTTGTAAAGGCATATCGGCCAGCGGTAAGGGTGGCGTGCGTCGCAGCCAAGTCGGCGCGTATTCAAATGCCAGCAGTGACCCGTCATGCAGGGTGCCGACGCATTCGTCGGCCCAGTACACATCAAGCTGCGGTGATGGTGAGGGCAGCATCAAAAGCCAGTGTTTGATTTGGGCCGAACCACCACTTCCAAACCAAGCAATGCCACCATATCCAGCACTTTTTGGAGTTGTACGGTGGGTTTGCCACGCTCCAACTCGACGACAAAACGGTTGCCGCTGTTGCCCAGCCCGGCCATGTCCAGTTGGGTCAATGCCAAAGCTTTGCGCCGTGTACGCACCAGCGCCCCTAGTTCAGCGGCGCTGTGGATGATGGCTTCGTGGTCAGCTTGGGTCATTGCATTGAACTTGGCGAAAAGTTACTGTAAGGTAATTTTACAGTAGCAAATGCCACAGAAGGAATTGAAAGTTACCCTTAAGTAATTTTTTGATCTCTCAGGTCTTGGTCGCCTCTGTCAGCGGCTGCCCCAGCGCCCGCAGCACGTCGCGCACTTGCTGGGCGCGGGCTTTGGGGTCGGGCAAGGCGCGTTCGATGCGGAGTTTTTCGTTGCCAGCGAGTTTGATGTGCTTGTTTTTTTGGACCAACTCAATGATGCGCATCGGGTCGATGGGCGGGCTGGGTTTGAAGGTGATGATGATGACGCCGGGCGTGGCATCGACTTTGACCACGCCGTAGGGCTGGCTCAGGGTGCGCAGGCGGTGCACGTCGATCAGGGTTTGGGCTTGCGGGGGCAGCTTGCCAAAGCGATCAACGATTTCTTCGAGCAGGGTGTCGATTTGGTCGCTGGTCTTGGCGCTGGCCAGCTTTTTGTAGAAGCTCAGGCGCAGATGCACGTCGCCGCAATAGTCTTCGGGCAGCAGGGCGGGGGCGTGCAGGTTGATGTCGGTGGTGGCGCTGAGCGGGGCCAGCAGATCGGGTTCTTTGCCCGCCTTCAAGCTGCGCACGGCTTCGGACAGCATTTCGTTGTAGAGCTGGAAGCCGATTTCCAGCATGTTACCGCTTTGGTTTTCGCCCAGCACTTCGCCCGCGCCCCGGATTTCCAGGTCGTGCATGGCCAAGTAAAAGCCTGAGCCCAGTTCTTCCATTTGCTGGATGGCGTCTAGGCGCTGTTGGGCTTGTTTGGTCAGGCCGTCGATGTCGGGCACCATCAGATAGGCATAGGCTTGGTGGTGGCTGCGGCCCACGCGGCCCCGCAATTGGTGCAACTGCGCCAGCCCGAATTTGTCGGCCCGGCTCATGACGATGGTGTTGGCGCTGGGCACGTCGATGCCGGTTTCGATGATGGTCGAGCACAGCAGCAGGTTGTAGCGTTGGGCCACAAAGTCGCGCATCACGCGCTCCAGCTCGCGCTCGGGCATCTGGCCGTGGGCGATGGCGATGCGCGCTTCGGGCAGGATTTCTTCCAGCTTTTGGCGGCGGTTTTCGATGGTTTCGACTTCGTTGTGCAGAAAGTAGACCTGCCCGCCGCGCTTCAATTCACGCAACACGGCTTCGCGGATCACGCCGTTGTTTTCGCTGCGCACAAAGGTCTTGATGGCCAAGCGCCGCTGCGGCGCGGTGGCGATCACGCTCAGGTCGCGCAGGCCCTCCAGCGCCATGCCCAGCGTGCGCGGGATGGGCGTGGCGGTGAGGGTCAGCACATCCACCTCGGCGCGCAACTGCTTCATCTGCTCTTTGTGGCGCACGCCAAAGCGGTGCTCCTCGTCGATGATCAAGAGGCCCAGGTTGTGGAACTTGGTGGATTCGGACAGCAGCTTGTGCGTGCCGACCACGATGTCCACGGTGCCGTCGGCAATGCCTTTGATGGCGGACGTGATCTCTTTGCCCGAGCGAAAGCGCGAGACTTCGGCGATCTTGACCGGCCACTTGGCAAAGCGATCGACCAGCGTCTGGTAATGCTGCTCGGCCAGCAGCGTGGTCGGGGCCAAAAAGGCGACTTGCTTGCCGCCGGTGACGGCAACGAAGGCGGCGCGCAGAGCCACTTCGGTTTTGCCAAAGCCCACGTCGCCGCAGACCAGCCTGTCCATAGGCCGGGGCGAGATCATGTCTTGGATGACGGCGTGGATGGCGGCGCTTTGGTCGGGCGTTTCTTCAAAGCCAAAGTCGTTGGCAAAAATTTCGTAGTCGCTGGGGTGAAAGCGGAAGGCATGGCCTTCGCGCGCGGCGCGGCGGGCGTAGATGTTGAGCA
>ERZ724510.1566-NODE-1566-length-12626-cov-5.001034_pt1 | contig 12626 bp, 18 predicted proteins | sample MGYA00376043_ERZ724510 | MGnify/ENA primary metagenome ERZ724510 (study PRJEB28724, sample SAMN07190888) | wastewater metagenome | isolation source: influent of sewage treatment plant in Hong Hong | place: USA: Christiansburg, Virginia | collected 2016-03-01 ... | reverse complement strand
TGCCGCTGCAACAAACGGCACCCAGAAAACAAAAAACCCTTGCAAATCAAAGACTTGCAAGGGGTATTTGGCGGAAACGGAAGTTTCCGCCAAAACTAAGCAATATCAAACCCGGTTATCACCGGGTTTTTTTTCGTCTCCGCTGATTATCTTTGGGGGACGGCCACGCGCCAAAATAATTCCATCAGCTGCACAAGCACGAACTAGAGTAGACACGTTAACTCCTGCTTTAGCAGCAGCATCGCGCAAAGTGAGGCCACACAAAATCATAGTGATGCCGCTGTCAGTGGCGGCTGATCGACGACCGCTCATAAATCACAACGGGCCAAGGCGAGACACTGCATATAACTTGTGGGCTCTGTTGTCCACATCTCTTCCCACATGCTGTAGCAGTCGCCACGATTGTCAAAATGCTGACCGTCTAGTCTCAGGCAAGTGCTGGAGCCGTTTTCACGGCGGCCATGAACCAAAACAGCTTTACCGTTTTCAAATGCTTCTTTGATTTGTTCTTTGGAAACTTCAATCCACGCTTGACGCGAGCCGAAATCATCCAATTGAATCTCAGAAATAAGGTACATGATCTGATCCCCTAGGTTTTGCATCTTGCCCATTGCTTGATGCCATGACCTGTATTGTACGCATCTTGCAAACATTAGCAAGTGGTCAATTGTAACAGTGTGTATCATTTTAGGGTCTTGCTGTCAGGCTTGGTCACTCGATAAACAGCGCGTTTGACAACAGATAGCGACACCTCAAACCGCGTCGCCAATCCGTGCATAGTCTGCCCTCCGCCGAGATACAGCTTCACAAGCTCCGCTTCATCGTCCGGCTGTAGCGCCCTCCGCCGACCTGGCATAACACCCCGTTCTCTTGCCGCAATCTGGCCCGCTATCGAACGCTCTCTGATCATGCCGCGTTCAAATTCCGCGAACGCACCGAGCATGGCCAACATCATTCGCCCTGCTGGACTCGACGTGTCTATCGACTCCGTGAGGCTCCTAAATGTCGCGCCCTTTTGTTCAATCGTGCTGATGATGCCTAGCAGATCAATCAAACTTCTGGCAAATCTGTCAAGCTTGTAGACCACAACAACGTCACCTTTTTTTAGCTTCGAAAGCAGCGCCGCCAGTTTTGGCCGCTTTGTCGCTCCTCCTCTCTTTTCCTGAGTGATGTTTTCTAGCAACACTCCAGAGCGCTCTAGTGCGTCTAGCTGTAATGCTGTGTCCTGTTCACGACTTGATACACGTGCATATCCAATGAGCATTTTCGACCTCAAAGGAATAGGCAATTTTCCAAAAAAATGCGGGTACGGGTGCAGGGCGTGTCCCCTCCGGGGCCGGGCTCTGGCCTACGGTTGAGCCTCACCAGCAGTCCAGCGGCCATCAGCGCCGCTAACGTCACGTCGCCCCGACTAACCTCATGTCCACATGCGCTAACCTCTCTCACCCCGACTAACCTCATGTCCACATGCACGCCGTCCGCTCCAGACTCAGCCCCCGGCAGGGTGCCGCACTCGGGGCGCTGGATGATCCGCCCGCTTGATCGCTCCTTCGTCGCGCTCTAGCGTGCGTGTCATCCAGCGCAGTCGTGCGGGGTGCCGGGGGCTGTGACTTGCGCGAACGGCGTGCAAGTCGTCCGTGGTTGCCGTGTCTCGGTGGTTGTGCAAGTCGTCCGTGGTTGCCGTTGCTCCGTCGTTGTGGCTCTGCTGGCCGCTGGACTGCTGGTGAGTCTCAATCGCTTCGCGACTTACGATCCCTCACGCGGCATGGCAAAGCCATGCCCAGCAGCTTTGCAAGCTGCCTTGACATCCTGTCCGCGCCTAGGGCGCTCCTTGGCAGGGGGTTACACCCCCAGTCCCCCGGGAGGGTTGCACCCTCCCCGATCTGGCCTATGCGGCCTTGATCGGTTCCCCTCCTGCTGCTGTCTCCCAAGATGCAGTGTTTCGGGCGTGCATGGCCCTAGGGGCCACGCTGTGTAGGGTCTTGGTTGACCTACCCCCTAAACTTGGGGCTTTGCCCCCGTCCCCTGCTTGAATCATGACCAAATCACGCATTTTCTGGGTTGCCGTGGCCGTGGTGGCCGTTGTCATAGTGCGCTGGCTACTCCAACGCCGAGAGTCTGCGCAGCGCCGCCGACCGCTACGGTTCCGGTTGCGCTCTGCGAGGGAGCAGCGCGAGTTTCGGGTACAGGGGTCGTCGTATTCGCCCCGGGAGTTCCGCTCGCCTCGTCCGCCAAATAGGGGTTGAACGGTCTGTCTTTGGCCCAGCTCGCGCACGCCTCAGAGGCCACGTCTAAGAGTTTGGCTTTGTGGTGGTAGCACTCGCATTTGTCGTTGATGCAGATAGCCCCGGTGATCGTGGGGAGCGCCGAGACTTTGCGCAGCGCGTCGTAAGCGGGGGCAGTCCACGGGCGGTTGTAGACGCGGGGGATGAAATCGACCCGCTCGTCAGGCACAGCAGCGCCGCCAGCAGCGGGCGGGGGTGATGCTGATGCTGATGCAATGTGTCGCGGTTGAGCCATTGGGGGCAGACCAGTGACAACCTGCCCTTTTTTGTCCAGCTCTGGTGCAGCAGTCTTAGAGTTGAGACGACCTGTGATAAACCAAACAAGTCCAGCCAAAAAAACAAGCAGCAACATCAGGCCAATCAACGCCGGAGGGAAGCCACGCAGGGGCTTGACGTGCAGGCTTGCCGACTTGTACAGCTCAAATACGCGCTTGGGCAGTTTGTAGCGTTTTTTGTTCTGGCAGCTCTTCCAAGCCAATGCATCATTGCATTCGGGCCATTCGTACCACCAACGTCCATACCACCCGACATCACGAATGTGGACGTGTCGGCCTACCAGCGCACGCACGTTCGCATCAATCAGCTTAGGGCTTTGCGTCGTCAGCAGTATATCCAAGCCTCGGTGCCGGTGAGTTTCCAGTTCCGAGACATGGGGCGGTACTTTAGCACCGGGACCGCGTGGCCTCCAAAGCTGCTGGGCTTCGTCCAGCACCATAATCGCGCCGTCCGGCAATTCTGTGGGCCAGTCCTCGCCTTTAATCACAGTGTGCGGGATAGTCAAGCCCTCAAGACTTGGAACCAGTTTGCCGCCTTCCATACTGCCCGCCACAAATATCGGTCTGTCTCCGATTAAATCCGCGAGTATGTCTACCAGCGCAGCGGTTTTGCCAGCGCCGGGGGTTCCCGTAAACATCGTAAGCATGTTAGTGTTCCACGTGAAACATTAAGCCAATATCTGTAGGCGTTTTAACACCATCAGGGAAACACGGGCAGTCAGGGCACCGGCAAAAATGCTGGCGACCGTGTTGACACCCGCCAGTTGCATGATTGCCAACGCCTCGCCGCCTACACCGGCCCATGCGTTTTTGGCAGCATCAAGGGCATAGTTGAGGGCAGTGCTGACAGCCGCAAAACTCACAATGCCCATCCCCAAAGCAGCAAGAACACGCTTTGCAAGCGGGCCAGCAAGCGCAACCAAGAATGTACCAAGTCCACCCATTTAAGTTTCCCTCACAGCGCCGACCAAAATAAAGGCCGCAGATAACCAAGCGAAGGCCAGTAATAAAGGGCGAATCATGCTCGCATAGGTGCAAAATAAATCATAGGGTATCGGCACATCACGGCCCGCTATTGTGACGTGTTTAGCAGCGGGGCAGGTGGCAGATAATGCGCCCCAACCCCCGTCAGGGGTAATCGCAACAGATTTATCTCTAGTCTGCAAATCTGGTGAATCTGGTGTATCTAACTTTTGGCAGGCCAATATCTCAGGATGCAGAACACAAAAATCGGTCTCAGTTTTTGGGGTAGATGTGGCAGTACTGGTGCTGGGTTCGGTCATGGGTTGCGTGATGCCTTTTGGGTCAGTGCTGGTCTGATCTTCAGGGGTCACATCGACGCGCCACGGCTCATCAATCGTCGGTGACGGCGTGACACGCACCATCGGCTGCTTGTACTGCTGCGGGCTGGTATTAGGCACCGGGACGGGATCGCCTTGGGGAACCAACAATGGCTTAGGCACTGGGACAGGATCAGGACTAGGGTTAATCAGCGGCTGCTCAACTGGCAGGGGTAGAGGTAATTTAGCAGGCAAATCATCCGGTAACGGCGTTTGTGACAGTTTCGGTAAAACTTGAGATTGATAATCAATCGGGTTAACTTTACCGCCAATATTCCTATGACCGTAAACATAACCAGCACTACCGCCCGAATCATAAACACAGTTAAACATTATATCGTCTGGAGTCTGAGAAAATATAACGGGTGTAGAATGTGCATTTTTGTTATAGGCAGCACACCCCTCCTCAGCACTTGAAAAAGTAACGCCGGGATAATCAAATGTGTATTTAAAATAATCATCTTTAATAATCTGCGTCCAATTTCCATTCTCATCAACAGAAATTGACGGGTCAGCTTTTGCTATCCACGCCTGAATAGCCGGCAACGCCAAACAAGCCGCAACTGTCAAACCAACACCAACGGGGCCACCCATACCAGCCAATAATCCAGTGCCGATACGAGCGGCTAAAAAGCTGGGAGCATTAGCAGCAAGACGCATTGTCACAGGCATCTTGACAAGATTGCCTGCAACATTCAAAGCTGCGTTTGTGCGTACTGTGCCTGCAAGCCAAGTTGCTTCATTAGCAGCGGCTGCACCATTAAACATCGCAGATGACGTAGCAGTAGCCGCTGTAAATGCGGCTGGCGGCACTAATTGCGCATATCCCGCAAATGCCTGCGCAGAGATCAGCAGCAGGAATGCAGCTACCAGCGGTCGCAGATAAGCCATGCCGACCCCACTATGCAAATAAATACGGCTATGAATTCAGGCGTCATCGCTAACAGCCCTCCGCAATAAGACAATCGCCAAAATAGTCACCCAAACCACTAATATCTGTCCGCCCATCTTGCTGGCGTCTTGCCAGTCAAGCAGCGCGCAGGGCTGCAAATCAATGGGCTGTATCAGTGTCACGGGCGCACCCCCTGCGAAGGGTTGCAGGGTGTACGCAACACCGCCCCCGGCGGGGGTGGCTGTAGAGAGCACCCAAGCGCCGCCACCATGCTGCACAACAGTGCCCACTTGCTGGGCGGCTATGGCCCGCAAGGCGAGTTCCGGGGTTGAGTAGCAAGTGGCGGCGACTTGGTAGCTCATAGGTGCTTACTTGGCACCGCGCATCATCTTGATGCCAGCAATGGCGATCAGGGCGACCAAAAAGGCGATGGCAATCGATACGCCATCGGCCTTCATGTCGCCCATGGCGGTCGTGACTTCTTGGGGCACGGCGGCATGGGCTTGGCTGGCGAGCATCAGCGCGCCGGTACCAACGGCAGCGGCTGCGCCCTTGGCTTTGCCGTGGAGGGCGTTGAAACGGGCGGAGGCGCTACGGCGCAGGGTTGCAAAACGGTTCATGGTGTTTTCCTTCTTGACGCGGGGGTGATTGCGCGGCCGGGTGCGTCAGTTCCGGCAGCGCGGGGTAATCAGGCTTCGATCAAGTCAAGGGTGTTATCGACCGGGGTTACTTTCGTGACCACGCCGGTTTGCTTGTCGGTGGCGGCAAATGGTTTACGCCGGAAGCCACCCAAAAGGCACAAGGCCTCGACGTCCTCGCCTTTTGCGCCGAGTGGCGACGTGCTGCGAATTTCAACAGTGCCGGGGCTGCTCCACTGGTCGGCAGCCGCAATCAGCACATGGCTGTAAATCTTGTTTTCATGGCGACGAGCCAGTACCAACCGGCCCTTAACTAAAACTTGCATCGGGATCGTGCTCATATCGTGTTACTCCAAAATCTGGCCGGTGCCGGGGCCGTGTTCCGGGGCGCAAGCGCCAAAATTCAGAAGGCAAGTCCGGGGGCGGGGGGGGCACCCCCGATGACCCCCGGTGACGCAATCCACGCGAACGCGTCGCGCAGTTCTGCGACCGAGAACGACTCCAACCTGCCCGGTTTCTGCTGTGAGTCGCAGAGCTTGAGGAAATCAAAGTCCGGCAGGTATTTGAAAAGCTGGGTGACGGTGGGCGCGGCTACGCGCAGCGCCCAGTGCAGGCAGCGGCTGACTTCGGCACGGACGGTTTCAAGCGGCAGACGGCCTTTGCAGGGCACGCGCTTGGGCGTGCCGCCATCGCGTGGCTCGGCTTCGCGCAGCTTTTGGGCGTGCCATTCACTGGCACCGGCAAAGTAGTCGGCGGGGCGGCGCAGGATGTCAACGGGCAGGACGCGCAGTTTGTTGCCATAGCGTAGTTCAATGCGTACCCACGGGCTGCCTGCTTTGACACCATAGAGCTGATCGCCCTTCTCATAGACGTTCGTCTGTTTCCCGGCTTCGCGGGAACCAAGGTAGAGGGATCGCTCGTGGCCGTTCGCCCAGTCACCGGCCAAGCTGCATTTCAAGGCGCGTCCGTCTACGTCGCACAGGCCCGACTTGTAGTCGTCTAGCACGCCGTCCATGCCACGATCCAGCCCATCAAAAAAGTCTAGGGCGAGGTCACAGCGGGTGATGTCGGCTTTGCGGTCTTCAATCAGCGCGGCCATGTTTTCACGCCAGCTGGGGGCAGCGAATGTGCAGGCGGTGCCGTACAGGTTGACGTGTAGGGTGTTGCGTTGCTTTTCTTGCTTGGGGCTATCAGAGCTTGACAGGAAGCCGACCCAACCTACTTCAATGCCGTAGCGCAGCACAGGCAGGCGGTACTTGTAGAAGTCGTAGCCTTTGCCGAAGCTGGTGGCGGGTTCAAACTCACGGCCTAGGGCTTTGCAGACCTCAGCGGCCAGCGCGGCCGCTTGGGCGGCTGGGGTTGTGTCGCAGTCGTCTACTGCTGCGATCAGGCGGCGCAGGCGGGCAACGTCCAAGTCATATTCGTCCCAGCGGCCAGCTTGTATATCTGCTGCCGTCAGGGGCTCAAATTTCGGGGCTTGGGGGGCGTTGCAGAGGTAGACGGTGAACCGCAGCCAGTCGACGTGCACATGGGATTTTGTGATGTAGCGCAGGGCGTTGAGTTGTTCGCGCACGTCAACTTCGTGGCCGTCCCAGTCAAGCAAGACCTTGGTCATTTTTTAACCCCAGAAGTCAAGGGGTCAGGGGTAGAGCAAAGGCCAGTTATCCCCGTGTTACCAACGGGGGGGCACAGCGTGCAGGTGCAGAGAGCGTTTTTCATGCAGTCACCCACCAACGCAAGATGCTGTAAATCACAAACGGGGCAGCAATAGCAATCAGCAGGACGGCGACATCTAACAAATCAGTCATGGGTGCCACCTGTTTGCATTTCGCGTGCATGCGACGCTGCGGCGTCCATACGGCATTTTTGGGCAAAACGCTCTAAAACACGCAAAGCTGCAAGCCCATCGTGCATATCAGCACGCAGGGCAACAAGCTCATGATCAGACAGTCCCTCTGCACTGGCATAGACGAGAGAGTAGGCAAACGTCAGCAGATGATCCCCGTTGATCAACGGAGATCTGTAGATGCGGGGGCCAACCCCGCCGCCTGCATCAGTTGTTGCTGCAACAACGCCTGCTGCGTCGTTGGCGGGGGGTTGGCAATCGGGGATGGTATTCGAGACGATGTGCATTGCAGTGCTCCTAGGGGTAAAGTTCGGGTGTCAATCAGACACAGCCATTACCTATCAGGTAATGGGGCGAACTTACCACAAAGGTAATGCAATGAACCAAGTAACCGAGCTAATTAGTCGGGCATCAGATATCGTCGGCAGCAACGCAAAGTTGGCCGCGCAAATGGGAATTACGCCCCCCACAGTCTCAATGTGGAAGACAGGGGCAAAGCCATGCCCGCCAGAAGATCAAGCACGTCTAGCACGCATCGCAGGGCTCGACCCGTTGCAGGCCCTCCTCGTAGCGCACTTGGAGCGCCACGCAGGCACCCCCAAGGGAGACGCCCTTCTCGACGTGCTGGGTGAATTCGTGAGCACAAACGAAAACGCCCCGGAGGTTAGTCCGGGGCGTATCAATTGGCGGAAACGGAGGGATTCGAACCCTCGATGAGGCTCTACACCCCATACTCCCTTAGCAGGGGAGCACCTTCGGCCACTCGGTCACGTTTCCAATCCCGCCATTATGCCCTATTTTCAGAGCGTTTTTGGCGGGAATGCAGGCAAATAGGGCTTAGGCAGCGGGTTGATCCAGCTCGAAAGCCTTGTGCAGCGCGCGCACAGCCAGTTCCATGTACTTCTCGTCGATCACGACTGAGGTTTTGATTTCCGAGGTCGAGATCATCATAATGTTGATGCCCTCTTCCGACAAGCTGCGGAACATCTTGCTAGCAATACCCACGTGGCTGCGCATACCAATGCCAACGATGGAGACCTTGCAGATCTTGGTGTCGCCCACCACGTCTGCTGCGCCCAGGGCGGGCACGACCTTCTCTTTGAGCAGCTCAACAGTCTTGGCGTAGTCGTTGCGGTGTACGGTGAAGCTGAAGTCAGTCTTGCCGTCTTTGCTCACGTTTTGGATGATCACGTCCACTTCGATGTTGGCATCGGCCACGGCACCCAAGATTTGGTACGCGATACCGGGCTTGTCGGGCACGCCCAGCACAGAGATTTTGGCTTCGTCGCGGTTGAATGCGATGCCGGATACGACGGCTTGTTCCATTTGTTCGTCTTCCTCAAAGGTGATCAGGGTGCCGGACTTGGCTTCCTCGTCGATATTGATGTCCCACGGCGTGAAGCTGGACAGCACGCGCATCGGCACTTTGTACTTGCCCGCAAATTCCACCGAGCGGATTTGCAGGACTTTGGAGCCCAGCGAGGCCATTTCCAGCATTTCTTCAAAGCTGACGGTTTGCAGGCGACGGGCATCGGGCACCACGCGCGGGTCGGTGGTGTACACGCCGTCCACGTCGGTGTAGATCAGGCATTCGTCGGCCTTCATCGCGGCGGCCACGGCCACGGCGGAGGTGTCAGAGCCGCCACGGCCCAAGGTCGTGATGTTGCCCAACTCGTCCACGCCTTGGAAGCCGGTCACGATGACCACCTTGCCCGCAGCCAGATCGGCGCGGACTTTTTGGTCATCAATGGATTCGATGCGGGCCTTGGTGTAGGCGCTGTTGGTCTTGATGGGCACTTGCCAGCCTGCGTAGCTGACCGAGCCCATGCCTTCGGCTTGCAAGGCAATGGCCAGCAGGGCCGACGAGGCTTGCTCGCCGGTGGAAGCCAGCATGTCGAGTTCGCGGCCATAGGCGCTGTCGGGTTTGGCGGGAGCGAGTTCTTTGGCCAGACCGAGCAGGCGGTTGGTCTCGCCGCTCATGGCGCTGGGCACCACCACCATTTGGTGGCCTGCCCGCGCCCATTTGGCCACGCGCTTGGCGACATTGCGAATGCGCTCGGTGGAGCCCATCGACGTGCCGCCGTATTTGTGAACGATCAATGCCATGTGGTGTGATACGGGGAAAAACAGAAGGGTGGCGCAGGGTTCAGGCCGTCAAAGCTTCGCCTTGGTGCGCCGCGAAGGTTTTGCGCGGAAGGGCTCCGGCAAAGCCTTGGAATTGTACCAATGGGCTTCAGGCGGGCTGCCAGTCCAGCGCATCGCCTGCGCGCAGCACGTAGCCGGTGCCCACTTTCAGGCGCAATCGGTGGCCGCGCGTGGTGCAAGCGGCGATTTGGCGCAGCAGTTCGTTCAGTTGCGCGGCGCTGGCGCTGGTGGCGTGGCAGTGGCGCAACCAATGGCGCAGCACATTGGCTTGGCGCGGGCGCGTCAAGGCGCGCAACGGCGCAATGCGCGGCGGCTGGCCTAGCGCGGCCAAGTCTTGCTCGGCGACTTCGGTGAGCAGCAACTGCGCTTGGGCCGCATGGGCAGCGCTGCGCGGCAAGGTGTCGCGAAACTGGGGGAACACCGCTTGCAGCACCGGCAGCAGTTGCGCCCGAATGCGGTTGCGGGTGTAGTGCGGGTCGGCGTTGGTCGGGTCTTCGATCCAGTCTTGGCCACGCACGCGCAGCCAGTCGCGCACAGCGGAGCCGGGCACGGCCAACAGCGGTCGGTGCCACGTCAAACCGTTGCGCTGCCAGCACGCAGGCATGGCGGCCAGCCCCGGCAAGCCTGCGCCACGCGACAAAGCCAGCAAGATGGTTTCGACTTGGTCGTCCGCATGTTGGGCGATGGCGACGTGCTGCACGCCCAAGCTGTGGGCGGCCACGCTCAGGGCGCGGTAACGGGCTTTGCGGGCGGCATCTTCGGGGCTTTCGCCTGCGGCGGGGCGCGCATCCACACGTTGCACCGCCAGCGGCACGGCCAGCTTGGCGCACAGGGCGATGCAGTGGCGCTCAAAGTCATCGGCAGCGGCTTGCAAGCCGTGGTGGACGTGAATCGCACGCACCTGGCCCGGCCAGCGATCAGCGCAAGCCAGCAACAAAGCCGTGGAATCCGCGCCGCCGCTCAAGGCAACGGCCAGCGGCAAGCCGGGTTGAAACACGGCCAGCGCTTGCGAAATGCTGAGGGTCATGCCCCGAACATCACTCAGCGGTGATCGGCCTTGGTGTCGGTGAAGCGCCCGTAGCTTTGCAGGCGGGCGTAGCGGCGATCCAACAACTCTTTGACCTTCAAGTCACTGACTTGGCGGTAAGCGTCGAGCAGCGCGCGCTTGAGGAAAGCCGCCATCTGCTTGTGGTCGCGGTGCGCGCCACCCACGGGTTCGTTCACGATTTTGTCGACCACGCCCAAGGCTTTGAGGCGGTGCGCGGTAATGCCCAGCGCTGACGCGGCTTCTTGGGCTTTTTCTGAAGTCTTCCAGAGGATGGAAGCGCAGCCTTCCGGGCTGATCACCGAGTAAATCGAGTACTGCAACATCAGCACTTGGTCGCCCACGGAAATCGCCAACGCGCCGCCCGAGCCGCCTTCACCAATGATGGTGGTGATGATCGGCACTTCCAACTGCGCCATCTCAAAGATGTTGCGGCCAATGGCCTCGGACTGGCTACGCTCTTCCGCGTCGATACCGGGGTACGCGCCGGGCGTGTCCACAAAGGTGAACACGGGCAGGCCGAACTTCTCGGCCAGCTTCATCAGGCGCAGGGCTTTGCGGTAGCCCTCGGGCTTGCTCATGCCAAAGTTGCGCAAACCGCGTTCGCGGGTGTCACGGCCTTTTTGGTGGCCCAGCACCATGCAAGGCGTGCCGTTGAAGCGGGCCAGCCCGCCCACAATCGACAAATCATCGGCAAAGTGGCGGTCGCCGTGCAGTTCCACGAAGTCCGTGAAAATTTCGTTCACGTAATCCAGCGTGTAAGGGCGCTCGGCGTGACGGGCGATTTTGGTGATCTGCCACGGCGTGAGATCGGAGTAAATGTCTTTGGTGAGCTGCTGGCTTTTTTTGCTCAGCTGCTCAATTTCGGCGGAAATATCTACTGCGGATTCAGACTGCACATAGCGCAGTTCTTCGATTTTGGTTTCGAGATCAGCAATCGGTTGCTCGAAATCAAGGAATGTTTTTTTAGCCAACTCTTTTCTCCTGTGGGGCCGGGCAGTGCGCCGGATCAGCGGTCGCCGAGGCGTACCCGTCATAGCGGGCTGAACTGAGGCTGAGAACTTTAGTGTGCAACAGGCTCGGGATCGAGGGAGCGCCAAATATACCAAGTCGCCACCGTGCGGTACGGTGCCCAAGGCGCAGCCACCTCGCGCGCGTCACTGCGGCTGACACCTTCGCCCGAAAAATAATTCAGGCTGATGCCTTTGATCAGGCCCACATCGTCCAGCGGCAACACGTTGGGCCGCAGCAGGTGGAAGATCAAAAACATCTCCGCCGTCCAGCGCCCGACGCCGCGAATGGCGACCAGCTCGGTGATGATGGCTTCGTCGTCCATGCTGTCCCAGTCCTTGACGTGGACGGAGCCGGTATCGAAATGCACCGCCAAGTCCACCAAGTACTCGACTTTGCGGGCGCTCAGACCGGCGGCGCGCATGTCGTCTACTTTCAGGCGCAGCACATGGCCGGGGGTCATTTCAGCCGGCAATTGCGCGAAACGATCCCACACGGTTTTGGCCGCTTTGACCGAGATTTGCTGCCCCACGATGGAGCGCGCCAGCGTGGCAAACGCATCGCCGCGCGCACGCAAGCACACGTCGCCAAAACGCGGGATCAGGCGCTTCATCACCCGGTCTTTTTTCATGAGGTGGCGGCGCGCCTCGTCCCAGTAGGCGGGCGACAAGCCGGGGGCTTCGTCAGGTCGAGCCATGCGCGTGCCTCGCCCGATGCCAAGTGGCGTGCGGCTTCACGGTGCCGCCTCCCACGCCGTGCCCGTCGGGGTGTCTTTGAGCACGATGCCGCGCGCCAGCAAGTCTTGGCGGATGCGGTCGGCTTCGGCAAAGTTCTTGGCTTTTTTGGCGGCGGCGCGGGCGTCGATGTGGGCTTGGATTTCTGCCTCATCGACTTCTGCCCCTGCTTGTAAAAAGGACTTCGGAGACTGCTGAAGCAACCCCAAAACAGCCCCTAGTGAACGCAAAGCAACCACTTTCTCAAGAAGAAATTGCTGAAATGAACCTTGAGTTTGGGCAGACCAAGTACCCATCGTCAACTGACTGCACTGAGACCCAATATCACCCGCTAGGGTAAACAGTACAGATACTGCTCCGGGTGTATTGAAGTCGTGATTCATTTCATCTCTGAAAATCTCTAGAAGCTCCCCCG
>ERZ724510.1562-NODE-1562-length-12650-cov-13.952600_pt1 | contig 12650 bp, 12 predicted proteins | sample MGYA00376043_ERZ724510 | MGnify/ENA primary metagenome ERZ724510 (study PRJEB28724, sample SAMN07190888) | wastewater metagenome | isolation source: influent of sewage treatment plant in Hong Hong | place: USA: Christiansburg, Virginia | collected 2016-03-01 ... | reverse complement strand
CTCCATCGATAGGGTGGAGATATTATTTCATTTTATATCTGTAATTGGAATAAGCGCCACAGACACCAACATGGAAACGGCCACTGCCTGAATGGGCAGTGGCCGTTTCCATGTATAGCAATCGTCTTTTCGCACACACCCGTAGAACAACGCGCCGATGAAGCACTTCTTCCTGACTCTGAAGGTGAAACGGGTACGGCATAGAGAAGATGCCAGCCAGAAATACTCAACAATCGGTGAGCAGGCAACTATCACGCCTTATTGGCCTCTTGTCGCTGCCTGAGCCACTCAGGCACTGGCCCCAGTTCTGGAGCCACGTCCACCTCGAAAATCAATTCCAGCAAGCCGGTGATGTCAGCATCCACCTGTTCTTGCGGCATGGCCAGCCGTGATTTCATATAGATTGGGGTGTTTTGCTCGAAATCGCCCACCGAAATCACGATGTATTTGCTGTTTTGTTCGCCCTGCACCAGCATGTCGCCCTGAATGATCATGGTTTCCCAACCCACACCAGCCTTGCGCATATCGGCTTTTTCCGCGTAATGGACATCGCACACCAGCAGCACCCTGCGCGCCTTGATGAGTTCGTTGGTCATCCATTGTGGTACGTCCATGCCAGGCTTCAGATGAAAATGGTCCAGCCGGGCATCCACGCCGTTCTCACGCAAGCGGCAAGCCAATTGCACCACCCAGGCTTTCACCAGTGGGTCTTTGTGTGAATAAGAGAGAAATACGCGCGGATGTTCATCTAGGCCGTTGGCGCTTGTGCTGGCGGGAATGTGCGCCAGAAATCGATCTGCCAGCTGGCGATCCGGAATAAATACGGTATAGCGGCCCGGATCCTCGGCAAACTGCGCCTGATAGCACGCCATTACATCAGCATGCGCTAGCCCGCCAGCCCCCACGCCCAGCAAGGGCAGATTCACCTGGGAGCAGTCGTTATCGCGGCGGAAACGGCCAATGCGCTGGGTGATGCGGGTGATGGCCTCGAGACTGGCGCAACCGGTGGCCACGCTCACCGAAGCGGCATAGCCGACACAGTCAGCTTTTTCATACAGGGTTTGTACCGTCGAGAAGAACACCTCGCCGTGCGGTATTTTTTGCTTCCAGAATGGCAAGTGGTGTTGCTCGATTTCGTGCCGCACCCATCCGGTTACGCCGCCTTGGTCATTGCACGGCAGGATCAGCAAGTCACACTTGTCGTCAAATACGCTGCCAAATTTGATTTTCAGCATGATGGTTTCCTCCGCTCAGCGACGCTGGCCTGCTGGCAGTCAAGGCGTAACATCACCTTGCCCAATGGAAACAAAATGCAGGCGTTCGGGTGTGGCTGAGGCTCAGGATTCTGGCAAAGATAAATACGATACGTTGAGCGTCTTGATTTCGCTGTAACGCAACACGAAAATATCGCCGGCAATCGGATAAAAGCGCACCGCATCAGCGTTGGAACCATCCAGAGAGCGGTCATCAGCCAGTTTGCGGCGCTGGGTTTGCGTCAGCAGCAAACGATCCAGCTCACCTTGGTCAACTGACCTCGTAGCCGCAGAGAATCCCGGTATACAGATAGGCTGCGTCCTTGAATTCGACAATTGCAGAAATCACGGCGCCATCCACTTCTTCCGGTTTGGCATAATCCAACCCGGAAAAAAGATAATGCCACGGGGCAGCGCCCCGTGCAAAACGGCACAGCCAATGATCACGCCGATCCCACTGACGCCAGCTCACCAAGCCACGCCAGGCAAAAGCCGCCAGCAAGGCCAAGCCGCTGCTCAGCGCAAAGTAAGCTGTGGATATTAACGGGTGCTGATTCAGCCAATTCAGGGAAGGGGTCAATGCCGACAGTGAAGCAGGGCCGCCAATCAGCAGGCGCACCACATCGCCTATTTCTACCGGATAGCCCAATGCATACGCCAGCAGGCAAGCGATAAAATTGAACAAACCGGCCCATAGCACGGCCTCCAGCGCCACCGTGCTGAATGGGGAATGCTCAAACGAACGCACTTCACGACGCTGATAAAACTGCCGAAACAAAAATCCCGGCAGCAGCAAACAGAAAATGAAAATGGCCGGAAAGGCAACGTTCATTGCTCAGCGCCGGGGGCGGAGGTGGACAACAGTCTGGGTTGATAGCTGACGCCCGGTTTCTGGGCGTCATGCAGTTCAATCCTGACTGGGCTGGGCTGGTTGACCGAGGCGGTGGCCATGAACTGACGCAGTTGCTCACTGGCTTGCGGGTCTTGCAGCACCCGGCGCAATTTATCGCTGAACACCACTTTCATTGTCATTCTCCCAAAACCATGCATCGCGACGCACCCCATGCCAATATAGTATGGGATGCGTCAACACACGCCAGCAAACGAAAAACTTACTCCTCTTCCCGCTCACGCAGCCCCGGCGGCAGGGAAAAGCGTACATGCTCTTCCACCCCGTCCAGCTCCTGCACACTACTGGCACCAAGTTCGCCAATGCGGGCAATCACCGAGCGCACCAGCACATCGGGGGCGGAGGCACCGGCGGTGACGCCCACCTGGCGGGCGTGGGCAAACCAGTCGGGGTTCAGTTCGGCGGCGTTGTCCACCATGTAGGCGGTCACCCCGCGCAGCGCCGCCACTTCGCGCAGGCGATTGGAGTTGGAGCTGTTGGGCGAGCCCACCACGATGACCAGATCGCATTGTTCGGTCAGCGCCTTGACCGCGTCCTGGCGATTTTGCGTGGCGTAACAGATATCGTCTTTTTTCGGACCGTGAATGGCCGGAAAGCGTTCGCGCAGCGCGGCAATGATGTCGCGGGTTTCGTCCACCGACAAGGTGGTTTGCGACACATAGGCCAGCGCGTCGGGGTTACGCACATTCAGGCGGTCAACGTCGGCCACGGTTTCCACCAGATGCATGCCATCGGGCGACTGGCCCATGGTGCCCTCCACCTCGGGGTGGCCGGCGTGGCCAATCATGACGATTTCCTGGCCGGCATCGCGCATCTTGCGCACTTCCACATGCACCTTGGTGACCAGCGGACAGGTGGCATCAAACACGCGCAGGCCACGGCTTTCTGCCTCGGCACGTACCGACAGCGGCACGCCGTGGGCGGAGTAAATCAGCGTGCTGCCTGGCGGCACGTCGCTCAGTTCCTCGATAAAGATTGCACCCTGCTCACGCAGATTGTTCACCACAAATTTATTGTGTACCACTTCGTGGCGTACATAAATCGGTGCGCCAAACTGGGCCAACGCCCGTTCGACGATGGCAATTGCCCGATCCACTCCAGCGCAAAAACCGCGCGGGTTGGCGAGCAATACTTGAATGGGCTGGCTCATGCCGGTTTCCTTGAGGCAGGTTGACGAAAGCTGTCCAGCACCATCAGCGCCGCGCCGGCACAGATGGCGCTGTCGGCAATATTGAACGCCGGCCAGTAGTACGTCTGGTAATACACCTGGATAAAGTCGATCACATGGCCGTGGATCAGCCGGTCGATGACATTGCCCAGCGCGCCGCCGATGATCAGCGCGCTGGCCAGGTTCATCAGCACGCTTTGTGCGCCACGCACCATCTGCCAGCCCAGCCAGCCCGATACGGCAAATGCCAGGCCGGTGAAGAAAAACTTCTGCCAGCCGCCGGCGTCAGCCAGAAAACTGAACGCCGCGCCGGGGTTATAGGCCAGCACAAAGTTGAGCAGGCCGGGGATCACCTCGCGGATTTCCCCGTACTGGTAAGCGCTGTTGAAGTAGGTTTTGCTCCATTGGTCGAGCACGATAACCAGCGCCGACAGGGCCAACCAGCGCGCCACTTTATGCATGAACCCGCGCCTCACCATCGCCAAACAGATTGCTCACGCAGCGCCCGCACAGGGTGGGATGCTCGGCGTGGCTGCCCACATCATCACGCCAGTGCCAGCAACGCTCGCACTTGTGTGCGCTGGCCGGGGTGACGGTGATGCTGGTCTGCTCGCCGGCGCTCAGCGTGACCTTGGACACAATCAGCACAAATTTCAGGTCATCCCCCAGCGCGGTCAGCAGCGGATACAGGGCGGCATCGGCAACGATGCTGACTTCCGCCTGCAGCGACGAGCCCAGCGCATTGGCCACCCGCTGGTCTTCAATCAGCTTGTTGACGTTGGCGCGCAGGGTGCGCAGGGTGTCCCAGCGGGCCAGCAAGGCATCTGGCTCGGCCACGTCCGGCAGGGTGTGCCAGGTATGGAACAGTGCGCTGTCGTCCGCGTTGCCGGTAAACACCGCCCAGGCTTCGTCGCTGGTGAAGCACAGCATCGGCTGCAGCCACAGCAGCAGGGCGCGGGTGATATGCCACAGCGCGGTCTGTGCCGAACGGCGCGCCAGCGAATCAGCCGCCGTGGTGTACAGCCGATCTTTCAGGATATCCAGGTAGAACGCGCCCAGATCATCCGAGCAGTAGGTGACGATTTCCTGCACCGCGTGGTGAAAGGCGTAGCGCGGGTAGAGGTCGCCCGTCAGCCGCTGCTGCAGCTGCTGGGCCTGGGCCAGTGCGTAGCGGTCGATGTCCACCATCTGCGCCACTGCCACGCCGTCGCGGGCCAGGTCGAAGTCGGTCAGGTTGGCCAGCAAGAAGCGCAAGGTGTTGCGCAGGCGGCGATAGCTTTCGGTCACCCCCTTGAGGATGGTGTCGGAAATCGCCAGCTCGCCAGAATAATCGGTGGCCGCCACCCACAGGCGCAGGATATCCGCGCCCAGGGTGTCGTTGATTTTTTGCGGGGCAATCACATTGCCCACCGACTTGGACATCTTGCGGCCCTGACCATCCACCACAAAGCCGTGGGTCAGCAGTTGGTCGTACGGCGCGCGACCCGTGGTGGCGCAGCCGGTGAGCAGCGAGCTCTGGAACCAGCCGCGATGCTGATCCGAGCCTTCCAGGTACAAATCTGCCGGCCATTTCAGCTCGTCGCGCTGACGCAGCACGGCGTAATGGGTGGAGCCGGAGTCAAACCACACGTCCAGGGTGTCGGTCAGCTTGCGGTACTGGCTGGCTTCGTCGCCCAGCAGTTCGGCGGCGTCGAGCTGGAACCAGGCTTCGATGCCTTCCTGCTCAATGCGCAAGGCCACTTGCTCCAGCAGTTCTGCCGAACGCGGATGCATGGCACCGGTTTCCTTGTGGACAAAGAAGGTCATCGGCACGCCCCAGTTGCGCTGGCGCGATACGCACCAGTCTGGGCGGTTGCCAATCATGGCTTCCAGCCGGGCGCGGCCCCAGGTCGGGAAAAACTGGGTGTGGTCAACCGCGCGCATGGCGTTGGCGCGCAGGGTGATGCCATCCTGGCCCACGCTGTCCATGCCGATGAACCACTGGCTGGTGGCGCGGAAGATGATCGGGGTTTTATGCCGCCAGCAGTGCGGGTAGCTGTGCTTGAGCTTTTCGCTGGCCATCAGCGCGTGCTGGCTGCTCAGGGTGTCGATCACCTGCGGGTTGGCTTCCCACACCGACAAACCGGCAAACAGCGGCGTGCCGGAGATAAAGCGGCCATCGTCGCCCACCGGGTTGTCCACCGCCAGGCCGTACTTCAGCCCGGCGTGAAAGTCTTCCAGACCATGCGCCGGTGCGGTATGCACCAGGCCAGTACCGGCGTCGGCACCCACGTGGTCGCCCAGAATCACCGGCACCTGGCGCGGCTGGAAGGGATGGTGCAGCGCCAGCAAGTCCAGCGCTTCGCCCTTGGTCTGGCCCAGCAATTGGGCACCATCGGCCAGTTCGTAGCGCTTGAGCGCACCTTCCGCCAGCTCGGCAGCCAGAATCAGCGCGCCACGGGCGGTGGCCCACAGCTGGTAATCCAGATTCGGGTGTACCGCCACGGCCTGGTTGGCCGGCAGCGTCCATGGCGTGGTGGTCCAGATCACCGCGCGCGCGTCGCCCTCCAGCGCGGTCAGGCCAAAAGCTGCGGCCAGGCGGGCGGTGTCGGCCACCAGAAAGCCCACGTCAATCGCCGGCGAGGTTTTGTCTTCGTATTCCACTTCGGCTTCGGCCAGCGCCGAGCCGCAGTCGATACACCAGTGCACCGGCTTCTTGCCCTGCACCAGATAGCCGTTCTGGTGGATCTTGCCCAGCGTGCGCACGATGTCCGCTTCGGTGCGGTAGTTCATGGTCAGGTAGGGATTGTCCCAGTCACCCAGCACGCCCAGACGGATAAAGTCGGCTTTTTGTCGTTCGATCTGCACTTTGGCGTAGGAGCGGCACAGCTTGCGGGTCACCGACGCCGGCAGACGGGTTTCTTTCGGATCCAGGCCGTTTTCCTGACGATAGGCCACGATCAGCTGGTGAATGCCCGGTGCCGCCTCAATGGCTTTTTTGTCGCCCTTGACCAGTTTCTCGATCTGGTGCTCGATGGGCAGGCCGTGGCAATCCCAGCCCGGCACATAGGGCGCATCAAAGCCGGCCAGGGTTTTCGAGCGGACAATGATGTCCTTGAGGATTTTATTGACCGCATGACCGATATGAATATCGCCATTGGCGTAGGGCGGGCCGTCGTGCAGCACAAACTTGGGCCGGCCAGCGCAACGCTGGCGCAGCGCCTGGTAACGTTGGCCCTGCTGCCACTGCGCCACCCAGCCGGGTTCGCGCTTGGCCAGGTCGCCGCGCATCGGAAAGGCGGTGTCGAGCAGGTTAACGGCGTATTTCTTGGAGTCGGTGGTCATGCGGTAACTCTCTGCAAGGTCGATAGGTGGTGGCGGGCGGCGGCGGCGTCGGCGTCGATTTGCGCGGTCAGCGCGGCCAGCGAGTCAAAGCGTTGTTCATCGCGCAATTTGGCCAGAAAGCGCACCGAGATCAATTGGCCGTACAAGTCGCCGGCAAAATCAAACAGATGCACTTCCAGCTTGTAGCTGTCGGTGGTGTCCACGGTGGGGTTTTTGCCCAGGCTGGCCACGCCGCCAAAGCGGCCCAGGGCGGTGTCCACTTCCACCACAAAAATTCCCGCCAGCGCCGGCTTGCGGTGTGGCAGGTGAACATTGGCGGTGGGGTAGCCCAGGGTGCGGCCCAGCTTCTTGCCGTGCATCACCCGGCCAGTTAGCTGATAGTGTCGGCCCAGCAAGGCCTCGGCGTGGGTAAAATCTCCCGCTGCCAGCGCGGTGCGGATGCGCGAGCTGGACGCGCGTTCGCCATGCACGCTGATGGTGGGCATCGCCTCGGTAACGAACGCCGGGCAGGCTTGCAAAGTGGAAAAATGGCCCTGGCGGCGCGCGCCAAACTGGAAATCATCGCCAATCAGCACGTAGCGGGCACCCAGCGCCGCCACCAGCACCTGATCGATGAATGCCTGTGCCGACAAACCGGCAAAGCCACGGGTAAAGCGGTAGACGTAGAGCTGGTCCACCAGGCCGCTTTCCTGCAAATACAGCACTTTGTCGCGCAGGGTGGCCAGCCGGGCCGGCGGATTGTCGCGGGCAAACACTTCGCGCGGGTGGGGCTCGAAGGTGAGCAGGGCGGTGGGTAAACCGCGTGCGTTGGCGCGTTCACGCAGACAGTGCAGCATGGCCTGATGTCCGAGGTGAACGCCGTCAAAATTGCCTATGGTCAGCGCACAGGCCGAAGGCCGGGCGGGTGAGGCACCAAAATGAACCTGCATCGCTCGAAATCGCTGGAAAACCTTGGATTCTAGCCGGTATCGCCGGGGAGCACCACCAGCGGCTGTATGCCGGCAGACAGAAAAAAACCCCGCGAAATCGCGGGGTTTTTTTGACGCGGACAGAAATTACTTGGTGGTTTGACCCGTGATTTCCACTTCCACGCGACGATCCGGCTCCAGGCAATCCTTCAGCTTGGCGTAGGACAGCTTCTTGGCCTTGCAGGTCTGGGTCATCTTGGTTTCGGTTTCGCCCTTGCCCACAGCGGTCACCTTGTCAGCCGGCACGCCGTTAGCCACGAAGTAGGACTTCACGGTGTTGGCACGGCTTTCGGACAGCTTCTGGTTGTACTTGTCCGAACCCAGGTAGTCGGTGTGGCCTTCAACCACGACGCCTTGCAGGTTGGTGCCGTGTTGCTTGATCTTGGCAACAACCGGGTCCAGTTCGTTCTTGGCAGCCGAACGCAGGTTGGCCTTGTTGAAGTCAAACAGAACCTTGGCGGACAGCGAGATGCGTTCCTTGGTGGTCACCGGAGCAGCAGCCGGCTTGGCAGCCACCGGAGCAGCAGCCACAGCGTCGCCGCATTCGGCCAGGCCATTTTTGGCCTTGTCGAAGTAGGTGGTTTTCCAGCATTCGCCGTAGTTGTTACGGGTGACTGCATCGGTGGTTTGGTCAACCACATAGCCCGGCTTGGTGGCGTGAGCCTGAGCCGAGAACAGAGCGACGAGCAGCGCGCCAGCCAGACCGCTGAGTTTCAGTTTGTTCATGGTATTCATCCGTGTGCCTCTTTCGTTAGAGAGTGTATTAAGCAGATAGCATGTGTTGTGCGTGCCGCAAGCAACAGGAAACGGTGGCTCGCAGTTACCGGGAATATAGGTTTTTGACTATATATTGTCAATTCGGCCAGCATCCACAAGTGTGGCAAGCAAGCAACATGTGTCTGACTTGCCACAAAGATAACGCTATCGCCGCCATGTTGCAGCAGTGCTGTTACCGGACATGCCGGAAAAGCGCCTGCTCACGAAGGAAAGTGACCTGATAACCGGTGCTGAAGTCCTGCAATCCAGCAAGTTCCTGGGCCGGATTGCGGTCTTCGCGCACCGAAAATGCGTTAAAACCCACTTGTTCCATCGCGTACAGTTGGTCACGCAGCACATCGCCCACGGCACGCAGCTCGCCGGTAAAACCGTAGCGTTCGCGCAACAGTCGGCCATTGCTGTAGCTGCGACCATCGACAAATTGCGGGAAATCCAGCGCAATCACCGGCAAGTCGGCAATTGCGTCGGCCAGCTCTGCCGGATCGTCAGCCGGGGCCAACCATACGCCGAAATCGGCAGCAGCGCGACTGTCACGCTGCTGTTTCCAGTACGCCAGCGGCACAATCACCGGGCCATCGGGCACACCAGCCTCGACATCGCGCACCAGGGTCCAGCGGTCTTGTTCCAGCTGACGGTTTTTAATGAGCAGCTTGGCCATAAACCTTCTCCTTGAACGGGTCGATGCCGATACGGCGGGCGGTGTCGATAAAGCGCTCGTCGGCGTGGCGCTGGGCAAGATACACCGAGATGATTTTTTCAATCACATCCGGCATGGCATCCTGGGCAAACGACGGGCCAATCACCTTGCCCAGACTGGCGTGCTCGCCCTGGCTGCCGCCAATCGACACCTGGTACCACTCGCTGCCCTGTTTGTCCACACCCAGAATGCCGATATGGCCAATATGATGATGGCCACAGGCGTTCATGCAGCCCGACATGTTCAGATCCAGCTCGCCAATGTCGTGCTGGTAGTCCAGGTCGTCAAAGCGCTTTTGCACGGCAGCGGCAATCGGGATGGATTTGGCGTTGGCCAGCGAGCAGAAATCCCCGCCAGGGCAGCAGATGATGTCGGACAGCAGGCCGATATTGGGCGTGGCAAAGCCGGCAGCGCGGGCTTTTTCCCACAGCGCCAACAGATCGGTTTCGCGCACGTCAGCCAGAATCAGGTTTTGTTCATGCGACACGCGCAGCTCGCCAAAGCTGTAGGCGTCGGCCCAGTCGGCCACCGCGTCCAGCTGGTCTGCCGTGGCATCGCCCGGCGGTACGCCGGTGGCTTTCAGCGACAGGGTGACAATCCGGTAGCCGGCCACCTTGTGCTCGCGGGTATTGCGCGCCACCCAGCGGGCAAACGCCGGCTCGGCGGCCAATTGGGCGGTGTAAACCGGGTCATTGCGGTTAAGGCCAAGCTCGTAGGCCGGCGCGGTAAAGAATTGGGCCATATGGGCAAACTCAGCCGCCGGCACGGTAGCCGGGCCATCCTTGAGGTGCGACCATTCCTCTTCCACCTTGGCAGCAAAGCCGGCGGCAGTCATCGCCTTGACCAGAATCTTGATCCGCGCCTTGTACTTGTTGTCGCGGCGGCCAAAGCGGTTGTACACGCGCAGGATGGCGTCCAGGTAGGTAAGCAGATGTCTGGCCGGCAGGAAGTCGCGAATCACGCTGCCGATGATCGGCGTGCGGCCCAGGCCGCCGCCCACGATCACCCGAAAGCCAATTTCGCCATCGGCAGCACGCACGGCATGCAGGCCGATATCGTGCACCAGCGTGGCAGCGCGGTCTTCACGGGCACCGGACACGGCAATTTTGAACTTGCGCGGCAGGAAGGTGAATTCCGGGTGGAAGGTGCTCCACTGGCGAATGATTTCGCAATACGGACGCGGGTCGATCAGCTCGTCGCCCGCCACCCCGGCAAAGTGGTCAGAGGTGGTGTTGCGGATGCAGTTGCCCGAGGTCTGGATGGCGTGCATTTCCACTTCGGCCAGTTCGGCCAGAATATCGGGCACGGTTTCCAGCGCCGGCCAGTTGAACTGCAGGTTCTGCCGGGTGGTGAAATGGGCATAGCCACGGTCGTAGGTGCGGGCAATGTGCGCAAGCTTGCGCAACTGGCGCGAGGACAGCATGCCGTAGGGCACCGCCACGCGCAGCATCGGCGCATGGCGCTGCACATACAGGCCATTCATCAGCCGCAGCGGGCGGAATTCGTCTTCGGTCAGCTCGCCAGCCAGGTAGCGGCGGGTCTGGTCGCGGAACTGGGCGACCCGTTCGTTGACCAGGCGAAAGTCAACTTCGTCGTAACGATACATGGGGTATCTCGGGTAAGGGTAAAGGAGCGTGTCGGGTCAGCTGCCAGGGCGGCGCAGCGGCGAGGCCTTGATGTGCAGCCCGCATTCTTTGGAATCGGGGTTTTCCCACCACCAGCGCCCGGCGCGCACATCCTCGCCCACCGAAATGGCGCGGGTGCAGGGGGCACAGCCGATGGACGGGTAGTGCTGATCGTGCAGCGCGTTGTACGGCACGTGGTGGGCGCGCAGGTATTCCCACACGTCAGCTTCGGTCCATTCAATCAGCGGATTGAATTTCCACAGGCCGTTATCGGCGTCAAATTCGCCATCGCCCAGGTCCTGGCGGGTGGGCGATTGCTCGCGGCGCAGCCCGGTAATCCACGCCTGGCGGCCCGCCAGCGCACGCTTGAGTGGCTCGATCTTGCGCACCGCACAGCAGCCCTTGCGCTGCTCCACCGACTGATAAAACCCATTGATGCCGTGCGCACGCACATACTGCTCGGTGGCGTCAGTTTGCGGAAAATACACGCTGACCGGATGGCTGGGGTAGCGCTCGCCCACTTGTTGCAGCAGGGTGTAGGTTTCTGCCGGCAGCCGGCCTGTGTCCAGGCTGAAAATTTCGATGTCCAGGCCCAGCTTGGCAATCAGGTCAGTGAGGACCATGTCTTCCGCCCCCAGACTGTTGGCAAACACCGCCGGGCGGTAGTCACGGGCAATGCGCTCAAGCAGCTGCTCGGTCGCGGGAAGTTTGTCGGCATACGCCATGCGGGAAGCTCCGGAAGACAGGGGTCAACTAAGGGGGCTGGCCGGAGGGGCTCCGGGCGGGCTCAGCCATCACGGCCCACCCGGTTCGGGTCAGCAGACACGAAGGGGATTAGACCGAACCGGCATGTTACCCAAAGCACAAGCGTACGCAAAAGAATAATGTGTTAGGATTTAAGTGCAGCCGGTTATTTGCAAACCCCGTGCGCAAAAGGGGCGACGATGTCTCACAGGTGCCCGCTGCTTTTCTTTCCATCACGACTGCCTGCCCACCATGAAACTGCAACAGCTCCGCTATCTGGTCGAAGTAGCCAAACAGGGTTTGAATGTTTCCGAAGCCGCTGAAACCCTGCATACCTCACAACCCGGCATCAGCAAGCAAATCCGCCTGCTGGAAGACGAACTGGGCATTCAGGTGTTCATTCGCAACGGCAAGCGCGTGGTGGCGGTATCCGAGCCAGGCAAGCAGGTGCTGCGCATTGCCGAACGGATTTTGCGCGAAGCCAAGAACCTCAAGCGGGTGGGGGAAGAATTTGCCAGCGAGGCCGAAGGCAGCCTGATCATCGCCACCACGCACACCCAGGCGCGCTACGCGCTGCCGGGCACGGTGAAGGCGTTTCGCGAACATTACCCGAATGTGCGCCTGCAGCTCAAGCAGGGCAATCCCACCCAGATCTGCGATATGGTGGTGGCCGGCGAAGCCGACTTTGCCATCGCCACCGAAGGCATCCTGCTTTACAAGGAGCTGGCGGCGCTGCCTTGCCACAGCTGGAACCGCAGCGTGGTGGTGCCCCAGGGCCATCCGCTCACCCGGCTGGACCGCCCCATCAGCCTGAGCGATATTGGCCAGTATCCGATTGTCACTTACGACACGGCATTTACCGGGCGCACCCGGATCAACCATGCCTTTGAACAGGCGGGGGTCACCCCCAATCTGGTGCTGACCGCCATTGATACCGACGTGATCAAAACCTACGTCAGCATTGGTCTGGGCGTGGGCATCATTGCCTCGATGGGCTTTGAACCAGAACGCGACAGCGAACTGGTGGCGCTGGACGCCAGCCATCTGTTTGAACCGTCGATCACCAAGATCGGCATCCGCAAGGATGCCTACCTGCGCGGCTTTGCTTATACCTTTATTGAACTGTTTGCCCCGTACCTGACCCGGCACAAAGTGGACGAAGCCATTCTGGCCGGGCATCAGGG
>ERZ724510.1559-NODE-1559-length-12656-cov-4.959210_pt1 | contig 12656 bp, 12 predicted proteins | sample MGYA00376043_ERZ724510 | MGnify/ENA primary metagenome ERZ724510 (study PRJEB28724, sample SAMN07190888) | wastewater metagenome | isolation source: influent of sewage treatment plant in Hong Hong | place: USA: Christiansburg, Virginia | collected 2016-03-01 ... | reverse complement strand
CAGCAGGAATTGAAGTTGACGCTTTTCTTTTTAGAAACCATGACCTCGACTTCCGTGACTTTCATGGCCGCTACCTCCTTGAGTTGATGGTTAAAGTACTTTTCCAGGATGTCGTTGACGATCCTGTTCATGGGGAGACGGAGGGCCGGTTTCAGTTCCCTCAGTCTCTGACTGTTGACCTGTGTGAGCTTCATCGTTTTCACCTCCTTTCACCCGCCTTGCAGCTTCAATCTGATCTCTCTGCGCACCCTGCCGGGTGATGATCCGGAAGGCGCGCTCGAAGTCGTGCAGAATGCGGAGACTGGCCAGGGTCTGGTGGATATTGGCTGGATTCATGGGACACCTCCTCGATGGAATTTCACTTGAGAGACAGCCCTGATGAAATTTTCTGTGGGGGACCGCGTCCCGAAGAAAGAAAAACGACCCGATACATAAAAGTGATGGACATAGGGACGCGCCCGACCGGACGGACGCGACCGCAGGGAGGGGACGTCCGGCGCCCTGGAGTCCGCGTCAGCGGTCTCGAGGGCGAGGGCGCGAAAAGGGACCCGTGTCCCGTTCGGAGCGAAGCGGAGCACGGGTCACGGCGACCGCCGAGGCGGGGCGTCACGCCCCGACGAGGGAAAAAGGACGCCCGGAGACGCCTGTCTCCGACGTTAGGAGGAGTCAGGCGGCCTGGAGGGCGCACCGATGAGCAGGCGAGCGGAGCGTCCGCGGGGTCTTGCGGTCGCGACGCCGACTGCGTTAAGCCCGCGAACCGGTGCGTCCGAGCGAAGCGAGGTCGCTCCGGGAGCGGACAATGAAAAAAGGCCGGAGGGCCGAGGCAGTCAGCGCGAAGCGCGTGTCTGCCGACGGCCTGGAGCACCAAGCCATCGCAGCCGTGCGGAGCGTCAGCGGGTTTTGCGGTCGCGAAGCAGGCCGCAACGCCCGAGGACCGGCAGTCCGAACGTAGTGAGGTCTGCCGGGACCGGGAAAAGGGAAAGTACCTCTTGCCGGAGGGACAGGCCGGTAGCCGCGCAGCGGTCGTCCGGCGCGTCACGAAGGCAGGAAGGCGTGATTCTCACCAGCCCCGTTCCGGGCGCGTCCAAGCGAAGCGAGGTCGCGCCTGGTACGGGGCGCCTCCAACGTACAAAGCCGGAGGGCCGAGGCGGTCTCGCTGCATAGCGCGAGTCCGCCGATGGCCCGGAGGCTGATGGGGAGCCCTCGGGGGCGGACGGGAGCAGGCGAGGATCGCTTGCGGCGGCGGCGCAAAGCGCTGCCCCGCAGGCGGACGCAGCCGCAGGGTCGGGCGGGGGAGAGGCTGGCGGGACGCCTGCCGCGAGTCACAGGACATGGCTGCGCAGCCGGTCATGTCTTGTGCGAAGCGATGCAGGCGGCATGACAGCCGGAAACAAGGCCGGGTGGGCGAGATTCTATGCACAGCGTGCGCATAGCGACGAGAAAAGCGGGAAAAGCAGAAAGTACCGTGGGTGTTGACCTGATTCTTTGCTGCAATGGTAATAATCAAGCGTAAGTGCCCCGAGACAACCCGGCGTCTCTTCGCCGGGTAGTTCGAGGGGCACAAGCGGGCCACTGGCGCGGGTGTCTTTGCGGGCGGTATAAGGTAGCGAAGCCGGACGCGCCGCCCATAGCGCCATCAGCGCGACAGGGTGATGCGTGGAAGCGGTGCCGATGCTTGTTCAGAGCAGCGCGGGTGGGGCATACAAAACCCCGGACCTCCCGCCGGATCGTGGAAGCGAGCCGAAAGGAAACCCGGGGCGGATCCTCCGGAAGCACACGTCCCGGAGTATGGTTTCAAGGCCGGAGAGCTGCCTGCTGATCATGATAGGCCTCCCAGATGATGATCCATTCATGCCGCCGGGGCGGATCGGCCATTTTGACAGCGCCCCGCTGAATCTTGAAGAGCCGAGCGCCCAGGGCGGCCAGATTGCCGTTGGCATTACGGACCTGATGCAGGAGCCTCCGGGCAGAGATACTCAGGGATTTCCCGATTTCCTCCATGATCCGCCGCTCCGTTTTCCGATATTCATACCAGAACACTCCGGCCTGATCACGGGCCAGATCGAGGGCGTAAACCCTCTTCCCGAGATCGCGGAGCGCATCCAGATCGGCGATACAGCGGACCTTGCGCAGTAAGCCCTTGTAAGAGCGCGGCTGCCTTTCCTCCCAGGTGAGATCCATCGCCTCCGCCAGTTCATCGTATCCGATGACATGGTAGGCATAGAGATCGGGGATCTCTTCCCGATAAGCCTCATCGGGATCCCCGGAAGGTTCGAAGCCATCATCGGCATCATCATCAGCCTCATCTTGAAGTGGCTCACCGGCATCGAGATCCCAAGAGACCTCCACCTCCGCCAGATTCATGGCGATGTGTTCGAAATAGGCGACGCCCGCCTCGATCCCCTTGGCCTTGACAAAGCCGATGAAGGCATCGACCATCTTCGGCGTGGCCTCGATGATCGACCAGGCATCGGCCAGGGCGACTGCCTGATGGAACGTGCAGCCGATTCTCCGCTGGAGGATCTCAGGACGGAGATGAACCGGACAACGGGATTTGACATTCAAATGCGGGGCCACCACCGCCCCATCGGCGATGGCGCAATCCTCGAAGATCATCCGATCCAGTTGATTCATATCCCGGACGTGGAACGCCATGCCGAGATAGGCCTCACCATAATCCTCATGATTGAAGAGATTGATTTCAGACGACGTGGTTTTCATGATGCACCTCCTATTCTTTCTCGAAATACGTGAAGACATAAGCCCCGGCCAGGGAACGGCAGGGGACCCAGGAACCGCGGACAAAATGATGAAGACCCGACGGACCATCCACCGGGAAGACGACCACGGCCAGATCGCGCCGGATCGCCTGCTCAATGGTGAACCAGGAGCCGGCGGAACAACCGGAAACAAAGGCGACCACCCCGACCGAAGCCCGGACGATGGCGCAATTGCGGATGAGAAGCGCAGCAACCACCTCCCGGCGGGAGGAACTTTCCGATGCTGAACCTTCCACGATCTCACCGCCCAGAGCGGCGAACCGGGAGAGCCAGGGCAAGCAAGACGGCGGGGCCAGCGACAGATCGCCGGGAAGAAACACCGAAGAGCCCTGACAGGCGGAAGCGCCATGGCGGACCAGGGAACGAAGCGCCGCGAGATCGGCGCCCACGGCGCCGCCCGAACAGATCCGATGCCCGCGGGAAAGAAGGAGATCGACGACCTCCCCCACACGGGACTCCCATTCGCTGGGCAGGCATCGGGACCCGATGACGGACCAAATAGACATAACCAACACCTCCTCTCGATTTTTCGCTTGACACAAGCGCGGGGCGAACGAGCGTGGCGAAGACAGGCCAAGCGAGCACAGCGCAGCCGGATGACGAGCGACGCAAGCGGAGCGCGGCGGAACGAGGAAGAAGGCGGAGCGGCGTGAGCGGGCCGTTGTCGAAGCAGCGAGTGAGCGCGGAGGCAGTCAAGGGCGCAGGCAAGGAAAAGGAAGATTTTTTCCGGCACTGACCGTGAGCGCCTTACCTCTAAAGCCCCTTCACGGGCTATGACGGAAAAAATACGCTTTTCCGGTGGGCTGCAAGGCCCATAGGGCCGAAGCCCATGCCGGAGCTCGTATACCCTTGACGGCCGGAGCCGAGAGCCCGCGCTACAATGGAAAGCGTTAGAGAGAGGAGGTACCTTTTAGAGGGCGGGTGGCGGGTCCCCCTTGAGGGGGAAAGAAAGGGGGTGATCAGAATGGGCCGAGCGGTCACCATTTGACGATCTTACGGCGATTCGCTGACGAACACCATCCAACGATGTGGAAAAGGCAGAATGCAGGAGGCGTGACAGAGCCGTCAGGCGATGGCGCGACCCCTGCTCACCTCAGCAAGGGACATGACAGACCCGTCCGGGGCTGGCATGGTCCCTTGCCCTTGAGGGGCGGGTGGTCGGGAAATCCCCCTCCGGGGGATGCAGGGGGAAAAAGGGAAGAATGCAAGGGGCGTGACGGCCAGCCGTCCGGTGGCCGGCGCGTCCCCTTGCCTACCTTTCTCTTCCTGAAAGCAGTAAATTCATGCGTATTCTGGACTTCAAGACAAAATGGTGATATCAGAAACACAAAAATTGCTGGAAAGTTTATTTGTTCCATCTCTGTATCAGTGAACCGGAGGGGAATATGAACTGGCTTATAAAACCCTGTCTCTTAGTATAAGGATGGGGTTTTGCATTTTCGGTGATAATAAAAACAGCGTTTCTACTGGAGGAGATTGGGCATGATAACCGTATTCCTATCTCACAGTAGTAGAGATAAGAGCCTGGCACGGCGGATAGCCGAGGATTTGAAAACCCGCTCTATCGAAGTCTGGTTCGATGAATGGGAGATCCGCGTAGGGCATTCCATAAGCCAGATGATCGAGCGTGGTCTTGAGAAAGCGGATTATGTCGCCGTTTTGCTAACCAGCCATAGCGTCAATTCCGGATGGGTTGAAAAGGAATGGCAGGCCAAAATTGGCGAAGAAGCTGAGAAGCGAAAGGTAATCATCCTGCCCCTGAGGGGTGAAAACTGCCGCATTCCAGCTCTCCTTCGGGACAAGAGATATGCGGATTTCGTAGACGATTATCAATCCGGCTTAGACGAACTCCTCAAAGCAATCGAGGCGCATTCAGGGCAAACAATCCCAGGTCTTACGTCCAAGGCCGCAATGCCTGTGGAACGAATCGCAAAGCTTGCAGTAGGCGGCATACCCCTGCCCTGTTTCTTCCCGTCTGTCTCAGGTGCAGCGAAAAACGCATTGTCACCCCTTGAACATCTTGAAATAGTGATAGCTATAAAATATCCTCACTTTCTCATCTCAGCCTATGACATCTTCCATTCGACGCGAAAGGATCGTCTCAACATACAAAAACTTTTGGACAAAGCAACCTCGCAGGGCCAAGTCATCCTCATGGACTCAGGCCTGTATGAGAAGAAGTGGCTGCGTGCCAGAAGTTGGCCAAAAGAGAAATTTCATGGCACACTGCGTAACACCCCGTGCCATTTAGCATTCTGTTATGACAATCTCAATCCGAAGGGAAAAACCGACCAAATAGCTTTATCTTTATCCCGATCTGTCGCGATGGATCAGAAAAAGGGCGACATGAACGCAATTAATCCGCTTATCCACGCACCGAAACCAGAGGACTTCCCGCCCATCTGCAGCCTGGTCGCAAAGCAATTGGACCCGGCAATGATAGCCGTACCGGAACGCGAACTGGGCGGGGGTGTGCTGGCTATCGCAAAGACAGTGGGGGCGATCCGGAAAGCCCTAGACGAGACTGGTCGTTACTATCCTGTGCACATTGTCGGTACTGGCAACCCTTTGTCGATCCTCATTTATGCCGTTTGCGGTGCGGATTCATTCGATGGTCTTGACTGGTGCCAAACGGTCGTGGATCACGAAACCGGCCGACTTTATCACTCGCTTCAGCTGGACTTTTTCGCCCATCAAACGCCATATGGCACTGATGGAGAGCTTGCTTATCTTCCGCGCGCGCTTGCTCATAATCTCGTATTCTATCTGGGATGGATGGAAAATATTAGAAAATCGATAAAGGAAGGAAACGTTACTGAGATGATTGCAAGGTTCATACCTCCTGAAATTCACTCGAAGTGGCAGGAGCTTTTACCTGAACCAAAAGCCCGGAAGGACTAGCAAATGAATATAGCCAACATCGAATTGGCAGTCCGTCGAATATGCCAGGAGATTTATCCATCCATCAGGCAATCTTGGTGGCTTTCGGCTACTGAGGCTAAGCTAATTTACGAGCTTGTGGTCTGTATCCTCGGTAGCCAGGTCCCCTATGAAATTGCTCTCGCCGCTGCAGAAGAGATTAGAGATGCAGGTCTCCTTGAAAACCCGACAGAACGATACTGCGCTCCTGTTTATGAAAAGGCGATTTACGATGTTCTCCGGCAGCCCTTGCATGGTCCCGGCTGGGCACCGACAGGTAGGCGCTATCGTTTCGCAAGGATGAGAGCGAATCACATTTCGAGAACAGTCTGGGCGATATACTCTGATGGGGGTTCTCTCAAGGGGCGGTTGGAGGCTTCCAAGTCCGCAAGAGAAGCGCGGCGGTCAATCGTGGGAATTGGGGTCGGGATCGGCCCTAAACAGGCAAGTCTATTCTTAAGAAATATCGGCTTTACAGAGGAACTGGCGATCCTTGACACCCACCTTCTGCGGTTTATGAGTCTTTTTGGTCTGCGCGACCAGACTACTAGAGCTATCTCTTCCATGCAAAGCTATGAGACCCATGAGAATCACTTGCGATATTATGCCAAGAGCACTGGATACCCCCTCGGCTGCGTCGACCAGGCCGTATGGATAGTCATGAGGGTTTATCAGCAGGAGGCGAGAGCATGAGTATTGTCACACTTGTTTCTGGAGGCATAGATTCCAGCCTTATGGCGTTACTGGCAAAGAAGGAGGGCATCATCCAGCACCCTTTGTTTATCGATTATGGACAGCTCGGACGAGAGAAGGAATTGAGTGCATGCAGAGCTATACTTGCGGCGCATGGACTCCCTGAGCCCGCAGCGATGAGTCTATCGGGGTTCGGCGAGAATATTTCTTCCGGCCTCACGGACAGAAAGAAGGATATCTTCGCAGATGCGTTCCTGCCTGGACGGAACCTGCTATTTCTCTTGGCTGGCGCTGCTTACGCTTACCAGGTGGATGCGAGCGCTGTCGCCATTGGACTCCTGAATGAGGAAACCCATCTGTTCCCGGACCAAACAGGGCAATTTCTGATCCAGGCAGAAGCGATGCTTTCGCTCTGCATGGGGAGAAAGATACGAATCATTGCCCCGCTTATGCAATGCTATAAATCTGATGTGCTCCAGCTTGCAAAGAGGTATGGGCTTACTGGCACCTATTCATGCCAGAGCGGTCTTGATGAACCCTGCGGCATTTGTGTTTCATGTAAAGAACTATTCTCAGCGCAGAGGAAGGAGGTATAGCGATGGGAGGAGGAGGAGGACGAGGCCCGTCGAAGGAGGACCTTTTCCGACTAGAGGAGCTGGCAAAGAAAACTTTGCGTGAGGGTGCAGAACCCTCCAAATGCAATGTCTTTATCAGCTTTGTCGGCGAGGACCTCAACGACGTGAATCTTTTACGCGGTCAGGCGAAGAATGAAAGCTCTGACATAGAATTCAACGATTGGTCACTGCGGGAACCATTTGACAGCAAAAGAGCTGCGTACATAAAACGGGGGATAAAGGACAGGATCGAGCGGTCCTCGGTGACTCTGGTCTATGTTTCTGAGCACACTGCTGACAGCAAATGGGTGGATTGGGAAATTCGCGAGAGTGTAAGCATGGGCAAAGGTGTGATAGCGGTTCATAAGGGCGAATCGCCGCCGAAGAAGATTCCCAGTGCCCTCACAGAACTCAAGATTCCCGTGATCCCCTGGACGCAGAAAGGGATAGCAGCTGCGATAGAAAAAGCGAGCCAAAAGCGATAAGTATTGAACGTTTGTTAAGGATGTGAATTATGAACCTACCTCTCTGCTTTGTTCTCATGCCATTTGGCAAGAAACCGGGCACTGCCGGTACTCTTATAGACTTCGATGCGGTCTACAAGGAACTCATCGCACCTGCCATTTCCGAGGCTGGGCTTGAACCGCTTCGGGCTGACGAAGAGATGACCGGAGGGATCATCCACAAGCCCATGTTTGAGCGCTTAATCCTGTGCGAATACGCCGTGGCTGATTTGACAACTGCCAATGCCAATGTTTTTTATGAGCTGGGGGTGCGTCATGCAGTACGTCAATGGAGCACCGTGCTCTTATTCGCTGAAGGAAGCACTCAGCTCCCTTTCGATGTCGCCCCTCTACGCGCCATGCCTTATCGATTATCTCCTGACGGAAAGCCACTGGATCTAAATGTGGTGAAACCCGATTTGGTCAAGCGCCTGAACGAAGCTAAAACTGCCCGTACCGATAGCCCAATTTTCCAGCTTGTCGAGGGATTTCCTGAGGTTGACCATACAAAAACAGACGTTTTCCGGGACAGGGTAAGATACTCTGCGCAGTTGAAAGAGAAACTCGAAGCTGCGAGGAAAGAAGGCCTCAAGACAATCCAAGCCGTGGAGAAGGAATTAGGTGAGATTCAAAATTGTGAATCAGGCGTCGTGGTCGATCTATTTCTCTCATATCGCGCTGTGGAAGCATGGCCAGAAATGATCGAGCTGGTGAAGAAGATGGCCCCGCCACTTACTGCGACTGTCATGGTCCAGGAACAGCTTGGCCTGGCCCTTAACCGACATGGGAGGGGAGATGATGCGGAGAGAGTGCTTAAAGAACTCATTGATACCCGCGGTCCCAGCAGCGAGACCTATGGCATTCTCGGTCGAATCTATAAGGATCGCTGGGAAGCTGCTTTTAAATCTGGCCAAAAATCCCTAGCGCGAGGGCTGCTGGATAAAGCCATCGATGCCTACCTGAAAGGGTTTGAAGCTGATTGGCGCGACGCATACCCCGGTATCAATGTTGTTACTCTGATGGAAATCAAGGAGCCGCCAGACCCACGGCGCGCGCAAATCATACCTGTCGTCTGCTATGCTGTCGAGCGGCGTATCGCTGCAGGCAAGCCTGATTACTGGGATTATGCGACTGTTCTTGAATTAGCCGTCTTGGCTAAAGACCAAGCGAAAGCTCAAGATGCTCTCTGCAATGCTCTTGCGTCAGTGCGTGAACTCTGGGAACCCAAGACGACTGCCAGGAACCTGCGTCTTATACGCGAAGCGCGGGAAATGCGGCATGAAGCAGAGGAATGGCCCAAGGAGATTGAGCAGGAGCTAACAAAAAGAGGTCAGAAATAAGTCCATTGAGACTGGGATTTTTTCATGAGAAGCCAGAGAAAGGAGGAAGGATATGGCAAAGCCCACGGTATTTATCAGCTACGACTATGACCACGATCGCCACTACAAGAACCTGCTGCTGGCATGGGACAAGAACAAAGAGTTTGATTTCACGTTCTACGACTCATCGGTTGATGTTTCCGTCGACAGCAATGATGTAGCTGCAGTCCGCAGGGTTATCTCGGCTCGGATAAACGCGTCTACGCGGTTCCTGTGCATTGTCGGACAGTACACCCACAAGAGCACCTGGGTCGATTGGGAAATCAAGAAGGCGATTGAACTCAACAAGAAACTGGTCGGGGTCAAGATTAACCGTAGCTACACCTCACCCTCAGCGCTTCTCGGCGTTGGCGCTAACTGGGCATTATCGTTCACATTCGACTCGATAAAAGATGCTCTGAAATGAACGGCTGAATAAGATATACAATAGTTGAACAGTGTGAAGTTAAGGCCATCCTGAAAAATCTTTTTCATTACCCTATTCGCTCCCCTAAGGAATGGGGATCACATCATCGCAGACGATTGACCTCGCTCAACGGGTAGCGCTGTGATATCACGGACCGGCGTGTTTCTCCATCCGCTGACATCAATCCCTATTTCTCACGACACGCAGTTCACCCTGTGCCCCACATTGGCGATGAGCCGGGTTATCGTGGCCACGGCATTGGGCTGTCTGAAGGCCCGGTAAACGATCTCCATCATCCGGTAGTAATCCTTCGTGAACCGGTTGTAACCCGCCTGGAGCTCCTCGACGGTCATGTTCTTCGGCCTCACGATCACCGTGCTCCCCGTGTATTTTGAGTAGTCGGTGCAAATGATCCGGCCTTCCCTCTCGAATTTCCGGTAGAACTCGGTCCCCGGATAAGGAATCAGGATGTTGACCGCTACGCTGTCGATGTTGACCCTTTTCAGCGCCTCGATGGTCCGGTCGAACACATCCGGAGTGTCGGTGTCGAAGCCGAAGATGATCCCCCCATCCACCAGGATGCCTCGCTCGTGGAACCTTGCGATGTTGTCCTTGAGGCGCTCGACCTTGTTGAATCCCTTGTTCGCTTCAGAAAGAGCCGCTGCCGACACGGACTCCACCCCCACGAAGACGCCAAGACAGCCCGCCTTGGCAGCCAGGGAGAGCAACTCTTCGTTTTCTGCGAGCAGCACATGGGACTGCATGAAGAACTTCTTCCCGTAGGGGATCATCGCTGTGAAAAGTTCCTTCGCAAAGGCCTCGTTGGCGGCCAGGTTGTCGTCCAGGAACGCAACGATCCTGTCGCCCGCCCGCTCTATGTCGGCGATGACATGATCAACGGGCCTAGTCCGAAATCCCAGGCCGTGGACGTACCGGGTGGAGCAGAAAGCGCAGGCATGGGTGCAGCCTCGAGTCGCCTCGATGGGATAGAGCGGAAAATACAGGGAAGCATCAAGCAGATCTAGCCTGGGCGGTTTCAGCTTGGCCAGGTCGACCGGCCTATCGCCCTTGTAGATTCCCCGCATCCTTCCAGCCTCGGCATCGGCGACAACTTGCGGCCAAACCTCGTCAGCCTCACCCACCACCACAGCATCGGCGTGAAGGAGACCCTCCTCCGGCATGACCGAGGCATGCATCCCGCCCAGGACCACGGGCACATGCCGCTGCCTGTAATGATCGGCGATCTCATAGGCACGGTAGGCCCTGAACACCTCAAAAGAGATCCCCACGAGATCGGGAGTGTCGTCCAGACGGATCTTCTTGACCCTCTCATCCTCGATGGTGATGTCATGCCCTTCAGGAGTGGCCGCTGCCAACGCCGGCAGGGATAGGGTCATGATCTGAGACCACTTCGACCGGGATCGGACCGCCGCGGATATGAGCTTTATCGTCATGATATTTCCTCCCTCTGGATCGTCAACGCATGACCCTCCGTCGCCTGGCCCCACTCGATCAACCGAAGTTGTGGGTCGTGGCCGCCATCAAAAGTGATTTCGAGCCCGGTAATGCTCAGCGGGTGGACACAAGAGCCGGTGTTGTAGTAGCTCCCGTCGGGCTGGTGTTTGATCTTGACGCCTTCCGTCTTGACCTTGGATTCCAGGTAGCGGCGCTCCGTAAGCGACAGATTCTCGAAGACCGCCCGATGGGTGTGACCGGCAATGATGGCAGCAATGCCTTGGTCATTGTGGTTCGCCCACTCGTGGAGCTGCCTGTCCACCTCGTTGCATAGGCCGGGATTCAGGGCGGCCCGGGTCGGGTCCTTGGCACCGCACCGCTGAAGATCCGACCAAAAGTGATGAACGAAGAACTTGCTGACCGTCGCACCCTCACCGCAGCATTTCGGGTCTGCCTGGTGGCCATGTATGAGGAGGATGACGCCGCCGGCCGCCGCACTCCTGCCGCAGCTTCCTCCAGTGCTCATCCCTTCGACTACCCCGGATTCTTGCGCTTCATCCCTGCTTGCTCCGCATCCACATCCCTTGGGTACCTCTAGGAAAATCCCTTCGTGAATCTCAATGCCGGGAAAGAGCGTCCGGTAGACCGCCTCATGGTCCTTCCAGTACAGGTCATGGTTACCCCACACCTTCAGATACCGGGTCCCCTCCGGATCCGGATCATGAAAGCGTGCCAGGAGCTCATAGACCGGGGTGTGGGTGATGTAGATCTGGTCGAAGTTGTCATTCTCCCAGAGCTCCTCGGCGTCCCCCAGCTCGATATAAGTGAATCCCTCTTCGAGGTAATGCCCCAGGGCGCATCGGTAGATCAGGGAGTTCTTGGCAAAGTCGTCCGCCCCGGAGCCGTCGCCCCGGTGCATGTCGGACATGACGACCAGCTTCATGCCGGGCGTTAAGGTCACCCGCCGGATTCGTTCCAGTTTGGGAAGGGCTTCCATCTCCTACCTCCTTTGTGCAGGCTTCTTGTCGAGGCCACCAACCTTGCGGAAGGCATCTTCAGCGGCCCAGAATACCGGCCCATGCCCCGGAAAGATGATCCGGACGTGCAGCTTCTCCGCCAGTGCGTCAAAGGTCCTCTGGGTCTGCCCCTCATCCCAGCAGAAGCGGTTCAGAAAGCCCCTTCCGTCCTTCCGTCCCAGGATCAGATCGCCTGTAATGAGTTCCCCGGATACCTCGTTGTAGAAGACCACCGACTCCTCCGTGTGGCCAGGTGCGGCAATCACATCCCAGCCACCGAACCCGATCCGTGACCTGGGCAAGGCATCCCCTTCGAGATACCGGATCCGGTCCGCATAGGAGACACTCTGAAGATCCCGAAAGAACGGCAGGGGCACGCCGGCGGGACTGTCGAAAGCCAGATCGGTCCATTTGCAAACGCCGAAGAATCCACCACTTAGGAGCGTGGGGAGCAGCCCGGTGACCCAGTGCCGCATAGGAGAGAGCGGCCGATGCGCCTTCAGATAGGCCTTCACCAGGGGATGGAACAGGACGACCGCCTTGGGAGAGCACTTCGAGAGCAACGTTCCGATTCCGCCGATATGGTCGATGTGAAAATGGGTGGCGGCGATGATTCGGATCGCCATGAGGGAGCGCTTTATGGTGTGGGTGCAGAATTCCTCAACGGCGTGCGCGGCGCCAACGCTGCCGCAATCGACAACCATCAGGCCGTCATTTTCGTCCGTGATCAGGTATGTCTGGGCAAGGCCGCTGCCCGGGATCGGATGCACCATATTGCCGTCCATTTTGTTTGCGCCCCCACCCCCCACCCCCCCCCCCCCCTTCCCCCCCACACTAATCGGCCTTCGGCCGGGGACCCGTAAATGCCGCATCGTTGGGTAGGGGATCAGT
>ERZ724510.1557-NODE-1557-length-12663-cov-4.449556_pt1 | contig 12663 bp, 14 predicted proteins | sample MGYA00376043_ERZ724510 | MGnify/ENA primary metagenome ERZ724510 (study PRJEB28724, sample SAMN07190888) | wastewater metagenome | isolation source: influent of sewage treatment plant in Hong Hong | place: USA: Christiansburg, Virginia | collected 2016-03-01 ... | reverse complement strand
TCGGCAGCCCGCCCTTCCTGAGCTGCAACCAAAGCTAGCGCTCCAGCCTCGTGAAATTGCCGATGCGGCTCGAGCAGCTTCTCAAAGCATCTTTTGGCATCCTCACCAAAAGCGATTACCTCTTCCTGACCAGGACCGTAGAGCCACTTCCCCAACTGGCAGTCGTGATAGTCGCTCCCCTGAAAATCGCCATCGCCCTTCAGCCTTTTTTCGAGACGGCGAAGATATTGGATGTGATCATTGATACGTTGAAAGAAAAATGCACTCATGGCACGACCTCCCGGTTGTACGGCTATCCCGTATCTACTGGCACCTGACGAAACGAACTCAGATCATCTTGGCAATGCTTTCAGCCGCGCGCTTGACATCAAGAAAGATCAATCCGAGCTTGGCGTTGGACTTGGCCAGAACGGTAAGAACAGATTCCTTGCCGGCCCCAGTCATCAAGACATAACCGTTGGCACCCTTGATCAAGACCTGTTCGAGCGTCCCGCGCGACAGTTCTTGCGCAGTACGATCACCGAGTGACAGCATGGCTGCACTCATGGCGCCCATGCGGTCTTCGTCAATACCTTGCGGCATCAATGAAGCCATCATCAAGCCATCGATGGAAATAATGGCCGAGGCTTCAATTTCAGCAGAACTGCCATTGAGTTCGTTTAAAACAGATTTAAGCATGTCAGCTAGCATGGTGTTTCTCCTTGGATTAATTAAAAGTTTTATTGGGCTGCTTGCTGTGCATAGCGCTGATGCAGCACCCAAACAAGCTCGACCATTTCAGGTCGATTAAAAGTAGGCATTCCGGAAACAGCCAGCACGAAGCGCTCTCGTCCGGCATACATCGGCCAAAATCCCAGTTGGCTCTGTCCCGAGGCATCCAGCATGCCCCAGGCACCCCCGCTCAAGCCGAGGTTGGCATTTAGCGAACTCCTGCGGCGTTGGTGCAAACTCGCCAAGTCCGCAGACAGAGCGGAAAGCTCCTCTGCCACTTCGTGCGAAAAACCGGCGCTGCACAAATAAAACCCATGCGCATCAGCCAGCAACACCTTGCCACCACGCGTCAGGCAAGGAAGCAAACGGGCGAGTTCGGATTCAATTTTTCCCTCTGGTGCAGCGCGTGGGGACTCGAGTGCCTGAACCCAGCCCAATTCCTGAATTCTCCAGAAAAACTCCAGCGCATCCGCCGTGTTATCAATGCCGCTCCACTGGACAATCCCGGATTCCGACGCGGCGGGCGTCACCGGCTGTTGCAACAAGGCGTTGATAAATCGACGCAAGCGATTGTCGGCCGGGTCGGAAGCCGCATTAAATGCCCCGGCTGGCGTTGGCATTAAATAGAGAGAGGAATCGAGCACTAATGGCATCGTCTAATCAAGCAGCAGCCAGTGGATCAAGCGAACACAGCAAGGCCTCGACAAGCAAGCTGACGTCCTTGCGCTTGCGGGCATCAACCTCAAAAACGGGGATTGAAGCCAAACCTAGCGGCGCAAGCTCACGGTAATAATCTTCGATTGCTGGCTGCGCTCGAATATCCGTTCGGGTTACGCCGATCACCACCCCGGTCTGATCGATAAACTTGCGAAAGGCCTTGACGAAAAACCGCAGATCGACAAAAGGGTCTGGCCGGGTGTTATCAATCAACAAGACAAGGCCAATCCCACCTTCAACCAGAATTTCCCACATGAAATCAAAACGCTCTTGCCCGGGCGTTCCATACAAATGGATGGCAACACCGTCGGCCAGGTTAACCAGGCCATAGTCCATCGCTACCGTTGTTTCCGGCTTGCGTTCACGGGTCATGTCAGACGCAAGACGATCCGTTTTGACTGGCGGGATATCGCTCAAACTACTGATCGCAGTCGTTTTTCCTGCCCCCACAGGGCCGGTAAAGATGATTTTATATACGGCCATTTTTATTTGCCTGACTCACTCTTCGCGGTTTCCTACCAGTTTGCTCAGCAGCATCCGGAAGATGCCTCGTTTTTCATGTGGCCGAACCGTTTCAACAACAAGCAATGGATCAAGGGCTCGCTTGGCTGGCGTAACTAGTTCCAACGCCACACAGGCTGAATAGAATGCGAACACATAGCGCTGCGGAATGCACAAAACAGTCGCACTATTGGATAAAACCAGCGGCTCCCTCGCCCAAAGCCCGGCAATTCTTGTTGCATGCGGCGAGACAAGCAGGCGGGTCAGATTTGGCCAGCGCTTGAGGACAACCGGCAGATCCGGATCGGTGCCCACAGGGAGCCGCCCTCGCGAAGCCCACAAGGCAAGCTTCCAGAGAAATTCGTCCAGCGATTCCTGCCGTTCGCTCGTCGGGAATTGCGGGGCAGCCCGATCAAACGCTATTCGCACATCGCCCTCCCTGAGCGGCAGCCGCCCCGCTGCATACAGTGCTGAAGCAGGCGTGTGTGAAACCACCTTACGGGCAAAGGGGTAGATTTCAATATCCCCAAAAGCAAAACTGGAAAGTCGCACTACCGAGGCTGCCTCAAGACCCTGCGCAACAGCTTTCTGGACAAAGCCAAGGAGAAATTCACGAGGATCATAAAAGACCTTCGCCCGCTCACCCGTCTGACTAAGATCAACATCCGGCATCGAGCCAATATAGAAGTGACTTTCTCTCGAATTCAAATGTTTTGCTGCATGATCCGTTGCTTCGACCAGGGTTTTCGTTGCGCTCCCCGTATCGCCTGCCCGCCCTAGGCGAGACTGCAGCACTTGCTCATTGGCCGCAGAAAAATGGCATTCCTGACGAGGTTTGAACACCTGCGAGCGAAGATCACACAAAATCTTGAAAAAGACATCGACCTTGATCGGCTTTTGCAACAGGATGGCATTTGGCGGCAGTTGATCTAGCGTGCTCAACGAAAGCAGCAGCATGGGCTGATTGGGTGCAATCTCGAGTTGCTCCGCCATCAATTGCTTGGCACCTTGTGCATCGAGGTCGATCAGTACCGCATCTGCGAGATCACCAGGCACCAATTCACAAACACCCGCCAACTGCCGTTCAATAAAGACAGCCATTGTCCGAGTTGTCCGCTCGCTCAAGCCTTTGGTGCATAACTTCAGCACCGGCAGGTCTGAGAGCTTGTTAGGCACAGTGATGTTGGTCATCTTTAACTATTTCCCATGCGGGTGACTGCTTTTCGATGACTGATTGCGCCACTCGCCAACATGCTTTCGGCGCAGGGCCAGGCAATATTTGCGGGCAAACCATTGGCAAGGCCGGACTGTAAAAAAATCACACTTTTTGAATCAAGAATGGGGATACAACGATTCAGCAAGCGCTGTCGCAGACTTAATCCGCTTGCCCCGGCTGCGACAAACAAATCAAACAAAGCAGCAAACGTCGCCTCGGCATCATTTTGTCGCCGCGCCAGAAGGATTCGTCGGGCATGACTTACCAAATCACGCGGGCGTGCAGCCACTTTACGCGCGAGAAAATCCAATAATCCCGCATCCTCAAGTTCAACATCGAGTTGATAGGATGTGGGTAGCCTGAATTCCGCGGATGGAAATTCAACGGCATTACTCAACGAAATATCGGAGATATGCCGGGGCTGAGAATTCAAGCGGTCCATCCCTGTCCAGAAAGTTTTTATGAAAAACACATTGGGACAAGCATGATACGGGTGACCGTTTCCCGGAAATGCAAAGGATTGTAAAGGCCAGCAGCTAGCAGTCGAGGCAGGCCTCGTCAGGCGGACATGCAATCAGCTCAGTCCGCCTACAAAAACACTACATTTCTTACTTGGCGGGACGCCCGGTCTTGATTTTATGAACACGACCCATAGCGGCCAGCAGCTCCGCATCATTTAACGCGGCCAGGGCGGCAACCCCACCCCGCAACAACTCACTCTTCTTGAATTCGTTGCCGAGCGCGGCAAGGCGTTTCTTGAGCGTGCCGATGGCGGCAAATTCATTTTCCGGCATGGCGTAACTATCACGAACCAGTTTGATTTTTTTCGGCTTGGCCAGCTTTGGTGCCTTTTCCGGCTTGCCAGCCTTGGCTGCCTTTTTGGATTTTTGCAAATCAGGGGGTGGCACCGCACGACCCAGCGGCTGGGCAATTTTCACTGCCATGACCTTGACCAGCGCATCCGACATTGCCTTCTTGTTGCGCGCATTGGTCGCTTCAAGTTCAACATCAACTTTTCTGATGCGCTTCGCTGCCGGCTTCACTGCGACCGGCGCGGCTGCTTCAACAGCCGGCGCCGCTATTGGCTCGGCAGTCGGCTCGGGCTGAGGCACAGCAACTTTTGGCGCAGTTCGCGGAATCAACTTTTTAGGTGGCTTGGGTGCGCTGCTTTTGGCAACGGGCTTAGCGATATCTTTTGCTTCTGTTTTCTTGTTCTCGGCCATCTGTTTCTCCCTGGAAAAAACCGTATAGGCAGTTTAGAGTTTTTTGAGCTGCCGAAAGTTAAACTTTTTTGACAGTAAAATACCGCCCATCGAATCGACAGGGCTGATCATGACGCAAGACGAACTCAAACAGGCAGTTGCTCAAGCTGCTGCCGATTATGTTGCGGCCAACGCGCCGGAAGGCAGCATTATTGGCGTCGGCACCGGCTCTACTGCCAACTTTTTCATCGATGCCCTCGCCCCACTCAAGGACAAATACCGTGGCGCCGTGGCCAGTTCCGAAGCGACCCGCAAACGCCTGGAAGGTCATGGCATTACGGTTTTCGATCTCAACGATGTCGACACCATTCCAGTCTACGTTGACGGTGCTGACGAGGTTGATCATGGCTTGAACATGATCAAGGGCGGAGGCGGTGCGCTGACCCGTGAAAAAATTGTTGCGGCCGTCGCCCAAACATTTGTCTGCATTGCCGACGGTTCCAAACTGGTAACGACCATGGGACAGTTTCCACTGCCGGTTGAAGTGATACCCATGGCGCGCGCCCACGTCGCCCGCGAACTGGCCAAACTGGGCGGCACACCAGTACTGCGCGAAGGCTTTGTCACCGACAATGGCAATCTGATTCTTGATGTCAAAGGCCTTAGCATTTCCGACCCCAAGGGACTGGAAGCGCAAATCAACCAGATTACCGGTGTTGTCACCAATGGCCTCTTTGCTGTGCGCCCGGCCAACATCCTGTTGCTCGGCACCGCCGACGGGGTACGCACCCTACGCTGAGTCATCACCCGGTAACAGATGACCCAGAGACTGATCAGCCCGGCACTGCCGGGCTGAATATTTTGGCGGCTGAGCGTAGCGTAAGATTGGCCATTCATCTCCCTCATCAACGGTCCCTCATTGCGCCTGCCATTCACCAAACCCCGTCGCCCCAGCCTCAACCTTGCCCTGCAGGGCGGTGGTGCGCATGGCGCCTTTACCTGGGGCGTACTCGATGCCTTGCTCGCCGATGGCCGCTTTGACTTCGATGGTGTCAGCGGCACCAGCGCCGGCGCGATGAATGCCATCTGTCTGGCGCAAGGCCTGATGAGCGGTGGCCACGACGGCGCCCGCGCAGCCCTGGCGCGCTTCTGGCACGCGGTCGCCGATAGCTCGCCCTTTCCCAGCGCTGGCAACGATGCCTCGGGTAATCCGCCCAAAATACCGGCCGCCTTGAAGTTGATGCTGCAATGGACTGACTATCTCTCGCCGGAACAATTGAACCCGCTGGATATCAACCCGCTGCGCGACATTCTTGTCGAGCAGATCGACTTTGAGCGCCTGCACAGCGAAAACCCGATCCGCCTGTTCATCGCCGCCACCCACGCCAATTCCGGCAAGGTACGCATTTTTCGCAATCCTGAAGTGTCGGTTGATGCGATCCTGGCCTCGGCCTGCCTGCCGACCATCCACCACACCATAGAAATTGCTGGCGAGCCTTACTGGGATGGCGGCTATAGCGCCAACCCGGCGGTTTTTCCACTGTTTTTCGAGTGCGACAGTGCCGACACTCTGCTCGTTTTGCTGACCCCGTTGCGCTATGCCGAAACACCGGTTTCGGCGCAGGACATCAAAGGGCGACTGCGCGAACTGGCTTTCAACGCCACCTTCCTGCGCGAAATGCGCATGTTTGCCCATTTGCGTGCCCAAGTCGGCTCATCGCTCTTTCCGCTGGGGCGCATGGAACGCCGCCTGAACCGGGCGCGCTTTCATGCAATCAGCGCCGAATCGCTGATGAGCGAGTTGCACGCCGAAAGTAAATTAACCGTCAGCCTGCCTTTCTTCAAACGTCTTTTCGACAATGGTCAGGCACATGCCGAGGCCTGGCTCAGCCAGCACCACCACGCCATTGGTCAGCACTCGACGGTTGATCTGGAAAGCCTGTTCTACTAAAAATCGGTCCTTATTGGGGCGTTGACCGCAACAATCAACTGAAGGCGCGAAAAACGCCACTTGCCAAATCATATTAGCTGTATAAAAATACAGTCAATGTGATTCCATGCAGCAGAAACCGGAATCCAGCCCCACTGGCCTCATAAATCTCCCTTGTGCGGGAGTGAATATTTAGCCGCCTGTTCAGACTCCGTTACCGCTACCAGGAGCAGCCCATGAAGCTCACACCACGCCAGCAGGAAATTCTCGATTTCATCAAGAACACGGTTGAAGTGCTCGGTGCGCCCCCGACCCGGGCGGAAATCGCCAGCGCCTTTGGCTTCGCTTCGCCGAACGCGGCAGAGGATCATTTGAAAGCGCTGTGCAAAAAAGGCGCAATCAATCTTGAACCGGGCTCGGCGCGCGGCATTCGTCTGGTTGAACAACTCGGGCTGCCGCTGATTGGCAGCGTGGCCGCTGGTTCGCCCATTCTCGCCATTGAAAATACGCAGGGCCGTTACGCGCTGGACGCCAGCCTGTTCAGCCCCCGCGCCGATTTTTTGCTCAAGGTGCGCGGCCTCTCGATGATTGATGCCGGGATTTTTGATGGCGATCTGCTGGCGGTTCACAAAACTAATCAGGCACGCGACGGCCAGATCGTTGTCGCGCGCATTGACGAGGAGGTTACCGTCAAGCGGCTGGAGCGCGCCAATGGCAAGATCAAGTTGATCGCCGAGAACGCCGATTTCGAACCGATCATTGTCAACCCTGAAGAGGTCGAGTTCGCCATTGAAGGGATTGCAGTCGGCCTGATCCGCGGTGCGATTTCAAAACTATCGTAACTCCTACGCCAAATTTTTTCGTCGACCGTAACAAATCAGTTCAACAACGATTGCGGTACGCTGGAACCGATCTCGGATCTTCCCCGACGACGCTCTATAAATACACGTCCGGCCAAGCGCTCTCCCGGTAGCTTTTTGCCTGCTTTTTTCGCCTCTTTTTTTGCAACCGATGCCGCCGCCGCCACCTCGCGATGGGATTCGTATTCACCTGAGTCTACAGAAACAGCGCCAATCGATAGGGTGGGAAATGCCTGCAAGACCAATTCACCCTTGCGATTCTCCGCCAGATAGCCGCCCTGGGCATGCTCATTCAGATTGACCATGCCAGCCACAAGATCGTCAAAGCTACGGACTATTCCCCAACAGCGCCGCTCCCAGTCGGAACTCTGGAAAATCACAAAAAAATCATCGCCGCCAATATGGCCGACGAAGTCGACACGCGGATCAACCGCTTCACAGATCAGGTTGCCCAGCAGCTGGATGACATCATCACCACGACGATAGCCATAGGTATCGTTGTAGGGTTTGAAACTATCGATATCGATATAGGCTGCGACAAAAACCGTGTTTGCTTCCAGCATGCGGTCGATATGCTCATTGATCGGCACATTGCCCGGTAACTGGGTGAGCGGGTTGGCGTAGCGTGCGGCGCTGATCTGCATTTCGGTAATCATTGCCATCAGGTCATGACTGCTGCCGACACCGAGATATTTCCCATTGCCAGTGACAATAAAACCGTCGAACAGATAATGCTTGGGTGCCAGGGCCAGCATCATCGCCAGCTCCTGTAATGTGGCGTGCTGATCGACAACCAGCGGAGCGTGGTCCATGAACTGTTCGCAGCTCTTGCGCCCAAACAGTTCCTTCCGGAAGGGTCGGGCAAAACGGTCGATCATGCTATGCCGATTGATCATGCCAACCGGTAAGTCGCCATGAACAACAGGCAGCACATCGATATCTGGATTTGCTTCGAAGCGGGCAATCACGCATTCGTTTGTTGCCTCCTGCGGCACCGGCACAATTGGCCGCACCAGATTGAGTGCCGTCGCCGTCTTGGCGCCACCCGGAGAAAGGGCGACACGTTGCAGAGCCAGTGCTTCAATGACCGCCGAACTGAGCTGACGTACCGGCACCGCATCCGGCAGGGCAATGAAATAGCCTTGAACACAGGAGATGCCCATATCACGTATACAAGCAAAATCCTCGGCGCGCTCTACGCCCTCGGCAACAAGCGAGGCATTGCATATCTCGGCCAGATCCTGCATGGCGCGTACAAAATGGTATTTGATACGGTCGTCGGCGATACCATGCACGAAGTGTTTGTCAATTTTCACGTACTCGGGCTGCACTTCTGACCACATGCGCAGGTTGGCAAAGCCTTCACCAAGATCATCAATCGCAATCTGAAATCCTTGGCCGCGATAATGCAGCAAGGCATCCCCAATTCCTGGCTGATCAATAATTTGCTCATTTTCCGTCAGCTCGATGACAACCCGATTGGCGGCAATGCCCAGATCATTCAGTAGTTGGCGCGATTCGCCATTCATCAGGCGCTCATCAAGCAGACAGCCGGGTGTCACGTTAAGAAAGAGGCGACCAGGCAGGCGATGGTGGGCAAATGCCCGCAGACTGGCCTCACGGCAAGCATGCTCCAGTTCACGAGCCACCCCGGCGTGGCGCGCCGCAGCAAACAATTGATCCGGACGATGCAAGGGCGAATTCGCCGGTCCGCGAATCAGGGCTTCATAACCTAGATAGGAGCGTGCGCGAAAGTTTAATATCGGCTGAAATACAGGATGCAACAGGCCTTCGGCAATAATGCTGCGGACCTCCTGAGAATGGTTTTCGATCAGAATAGTCATCGTGATGCACTCAACCGAAATGGATCAGTCAGTTTAGGGCACATAAATTTCAGAGCTGTGACAGGATGAAGGCGTAATCTTCGAGTAAATATTACGCGCTATGCTGATTGCAACCACCCACGCCAACGAGGCCGCCATGTCTGAAATGCTGTTCTGCTACTGCTGCCGGGTACATCATCCGCGCGATCAGATGCATAGCTTCATGACTAGCCAAGGGCTGCGCTGGCGCTGTCAGCGCAGCATTGATGCCGCCAAGCGCAGCACTGACGAGCGCGACGCCTTCGGTAAACAACAGACTGCAATCAACCGCGAAGCCGCACTGGAAGTCGCCAAACGGGTTTTCCTCGCCGAGCCATAAAGTCACTGCGCAGCAGATTAATCTTGCTGTAATAGTCGACAGCTACGCTGCGGGCACCAAGTTCTGACCGGAGCCCGTCATGCTGTTATCCCCGCACAAAATTGCGCGCACGCGCGAGCAAGTGTTGAATAATCTTCTCGGCGTATCTTCAGCCTGCCTGGATGCCAGCCAGTGCATGAGCGACCTGCTCGCCGCAGGAGGCCGTACCTATCTCAACCGTAGCAATCGCCACCTGGAAGTGATCAGCAGTGGCAAATTCGATCCGCTTGCCGACTCAATCCGCCTGATGTGGAACGACCGGACAGAATCAAGCCAGTTTATCGAACAATTCTTTAATATCCTCGGCAACACCCACAAAGCCATGATCGAAGCGGCCGAGGCACAGGTTCATGTTTTTGACGAAATTGTTATGCTCAGTATTTCACGCGTGAGCAACTTCAGCCCGCGCGAAACTGAAATTGCTTTCGCCGCGATGCAATCCAGCCTTGAAGGTGCTGAACGCGCACTGCACGGCATGAGCAGTGTCGCCATCCAGACCGTTGAACTGGCCGAACAGGAACTTCACCAACTTTCCGATAGCCTTGCAGATGAAAGCAAGACCACGAGTAACAAACCAATAAAGAGCCGCAAAAAGGCCGAAAAATAATACGACAATGGCATTCGGATGGACTCTCTCCTTGGCCCGGCACTGCCGGGTTTTTTTCGCCTGCTGTCAAACGAAGCGTCACGGTAATGTCATCTTCCTGCAACCATTCCCCGCCATTCTGCTGACACCGAAATCACTTTCACCCGGAGGCCACCATGCCAGAGACGCTTTTTTGCTACTGCTGCCGAGTCCATCATCCCCGTGAACAGATGCATCGTTTTCGCACCCGCCATGGTTTTCGCTGGCGTTGTCGACGCAGCATAGAAGCGGCCCAATGTCCAACGGGCGAGCGCGATGCTTTTGGCCGCCTGCAGAGCGAAATCAACCGTGAAGCGGCCCAGCAACTCGCCGAGCGTATTTTTGTCCCCCTGGAGCAACGGCGTCTCCAACGCTGATGAACCATGGCCAAATATCGTATTGATACGCTGGATGCCAGCAGTCCCTTGCTGCTTGAAGCCTGCGTCACCCTGCTGGTCAATGCCTTTGCCAAACCGGAGCGTTACAGCGCCCAACGCCTGCAGGAAGAATTACGCGGCGATTCCTCGGTTTTTTATCGGCAGTTTTTTGTCGCGGTGAGCAATGGCGACATTATCGGCGTCGGCGGCATCAAGGCAGCCGATTGGGCATCACACACGCACCTGCTCTACCTGTCGGCGGTTGCCACCGAGCACCGCGGCCAGGGCATAGGCCGAGCCTTGCTCAAAGCGCGAATCGAGTGGGTTGAAAAGCACTTTGCGACTGGACGCATACTGGTCTCAAGCGCCAAGGCCAAGCGCTTCCACGAGCTCGGGTTTGTCGACATCCGAAAAAGTGTCGTCGAAGGACGACACCTGATGCTGCGGCGCTTTTAAGGCGCAAAAAATCAGGCATTTTTGCGGTCGACCGTAACTGTTCAACCAGCACGTCACCAATGCGTCATTTCCTTGAAACATCAAATGGCGATAGTGTCGAAACTGAGACTTAACGAAATCATTAAATGTCCAATAGCTGTTTCGATCCGCAAGACGACACCTCTGTCCGCACAGAATTTATCGATACGCTGGCTGATCCATTTCGCCGCCGTCTGCTCTCCGCTGCCGTTTTGACGGCAACCGCCGGCGCCCTGGCTGCTGCCTGCATCCCGCTCCCTTCGCTGGCGGCGGGCAGCGGACGCGCCGCCGGTGCTCTCCTGCCGTTCGGTGGCCTGCCCGTCTCGACAGAAGACAAGGTGTTTCTGCCCCAAGGCTACCGCAGCAATTTACTCTTCGCCTGGGGAGATCCGATTTCAGATGGCCCACGAGCGAAAGCCGATGCCTCCGATAGTGCTGCCGAGCAGATACAGCAAGCCGGCATGCACCACGATGGCATGCACTATTTCCCCTACACCGAGGCCGGCAAGCCGTCCTCAACCCATGGCCTGCTCTGCATCAATCACGAATACACCGACGATGGCTTGTTGCACGCCGGCGGAATGCAAAACTGGAGTGCCGAGAAAGTCGCCAAATCCAAGGCGGCAACCGGCGTTTCCGTCATTGAAATCAAACAGCAGCAAGGCGAATGGCAGCTTGTTCGTCCCTCACCCTTCGCCCGCCGCATCAGCGCCGACACGCCCTGCCGTCTGGCCGGCCCGGCGCGCGCGCATCCGTCGATGATTACCGCCACCGACCGTTGGGGCGAGTTCGTGCTCGGTACACTGAACAACTGTGCCATGGGTTTCACCCCTTGGGGCACTTATCTGACCTGTGAAGAGAACTTCAACGGTTATTTCAAAGGGCCACAAGCGCCGAGTGCCGATCAGAAACGCTACGGTTTCACCGAAAACGGTTTCGGTTACCGCTGGCATGAATTCGACGAGCGTTTTGATTTGAACCGGCATCCGAACGAAGCCAACCGCTTCGGCTGGGTCGTCGAAATCGACCCCTGGCATCCGGAAAAACCACCGGTCAAACGCACCGCCCTTGGCCGCTTCAAGCACGAAGGCGCCACCGTAACCCTGGCACGCGATGGCCGCGTTGTTGTTTATATGGGTGACGACGAGCGTTTCGAATACATCTACAAATTTGTCTCCAAAGCACGTTACATCGTTGGCCAGAGCGATACCGAAAGCCTGCTCGATGACGGCACGCTTTACGTCGCACGTTTTGGCGAAGATGGCAAAGGCCGCTGGCTAGCACTGCGCCACGGCGAAAAATACCCGAATGGCACACTGACATCCGAAAATGGTTTCAGCAATCAGGGCGACGTCGCCATCCGCTGTCGTCAGGCCGCCGACATCGCCGGGGCGAGCAAAATGGACCGCCCGGAATGGATAGCCGTTCATCCCAAAAGCGGCGAGGTCTATGTCACGCTGACCAACAATATCAAGCGCGGGACCAGCGAAGTACCCGGCCTCAATGCTGCCAATCCGCGCGCTGAGAACGTTTTCGGGCACATCATCCGCTGGCGTGAAAGCAACCATGATGCGGCGTCAACCGCATTCGAGTGGGATGTCTTTGCGCTGGCCGGTGACCCGCAACACCCGGATGAGAGCAAGCGCGGCAACATCAAGGGCGATACTTACGGCAGCCCGGATGGACTCTGGTTCGACAACAGCGGGCACCTGTGGATACAGACAGATGTCTCGACCAGCGTCTTGAACAAAGGTGATTACGCGCGTCTCGGCAACAACCAGATGCTGGTTGCCGACCCACAGTCCGGCG
>ERZ724510.1553-NODE-1553-length-12695-cov-3.805459_pt1 | contig 12695 bp, 13 predicted proteins | sample MGYA00376043_ERZ724510 | MGnify/ENA primary metagenome ERZ724510 (study PRJEB28724, sample SAMN07190888) | wastewater metagenome | isolation source: influent of sewage treatment plant in Hong Hong | place: USA: Christiansburg, Virginia | collected 2016-03-01 ... | reverse complement strand
CGCACAAGGCTGCATTCCACGACGGAATGCGGCCTTTTTCTTTTGGGGCGAATGGGTCGGTTTCGGGGGCAAAAAGTAGCCGGGTAAATGGCTGGGTAAACGGCGGGTAACTGCCCAGCGCTAGCGGGTCGGCTTCCGTGATGCAGGGGTCCGTGCTGGTCTAGACCTCCCAAATACCCTGTGATGCAGGGGTGCAGGCTGGTCTAGACCTCCCAAATACCCTGTGGTTCAGGGGTGCAGGCTGGTCTAGACCTCCCAAGTACCCTGTGATGCAGGGGTGCAGGCTGGTCTAGACCTCCCAAATACCCTGTGGTTCAGGGGTGCAGGCTGGTCTAGACCTCCCAAGTACCCTGTGATGCAGGGGTGCAGGCTGGTCTAGACCTCCCCGCAGACCGCTGAACAGAAATTTTTTCGTCGAAGAACCGACAAAAGGAGGGGTCGTAGCCTTGACCACATGGGGTGCCATAACTAGAACATTTGGCTAATTGTCCAACCAATCCCGACATAGGAGGCCCCATGGATACCGAACTTGATTTTGATCCGTCCCAATATACCCGCCTGCCGCCGTACCTCGACAACCCAACGACCTTGGCGCTTGGCAAGCAACTGGTGGCAGCTTCGGCGTCCTTGACCGCCCCCAGCATCAAGCGCAGCCGCCAAACCCTGGTGAAAGCGACCCAGCTTATGGCCGATGCAATGGTCGATACGCTGGGCATAGAGTCTCCCGCCAGCAAGCGACCCGTTGATATGGCAGCGGACCATAGTTGGTCGGGGGTGAACCTGCGGTTGCTGGGCTGGCTGGATCTGCCAATGCAGGATTATCCCGAGGTCGCGCAGGCCCAGGCACTCCACAGCAAGCTCTTTCCTGACGGGCTGCGCTTTACTCAACTGGAATATGGTGCGCAGTGGGTCGAGGCAGACTCGCGGATTCAGTGGCTCAAACAATCGGGACAACTGCCCTTACTGGAGCAGCTATGCGGCAAGCCATTTGTGACCGAGCTACTGCGAGCCCATGTCGCGTACGGCCAGATGGTGGGCACTGATCCGAAAAAGCGGGCGCAGCCTGCCAAAAGGCCCGACCTGACGATGCTGCGAAAGCGCGTGCAGCAGGCGATCCTGGCGCATCAAATTCAGCTCGTGGCTCAGCGAGTCTCCGGGGATGCGGAGGAGCAGGCCGCAGCCCAAGCAGCCCTTCGCCCAGTCGATGAGTATCGAGAAAAGCTCACCCCAAGCCGAGCGGCCCGGCCTGAATCACCATCACCAGACGCCCCGGTTCCGAGCCCGGCACCAAGTCCGACCTAGGCTCGGGCACTGCGGATGGGTCGGTTATCCGAGGTGCACAGAGGGAACCGGCGGCACCTCGGGCTGACACGGAATCGGGGGCACATCCGGTTGGCATGGGATCGGCGGGACATCCGGCTGACAGAGATCGCGAGCAGGGGTGGCGAGTGAGTGACGGAACTCCGTGCGCGTGGAGCTAAGTAGCGCGCTGATGAGCGAATCTTGGGTTGCATGTCCCAACGAGACAAAGCGCGCAAAGACACATGGAAAGATCTCACCCGTCGCGCTGATGCACAGCCGGTCGAGTCCACACCGTCCGCACAGTTCTCCCATCGGTGACTGCGGTGGTGAAGAACCTGCACCGCGTCCCACGCGTCGAATTCGGTCCACGCCAACCGAAACAAGTCCCGCTGCGTTCAGCCGCCGCTCGCTCCCCGCGAGGTCATGATCATTTTGCGGCAGTCCGATGATCGCGCCGTGCACTGGCAACCCCGCCGATACTGCCCAGCGCAGGGTCTGCTCGGTCTTGGCGAAGCTACCGCGACGCTGAGTGATGGAGTCATGGACTTCGGCACTCGATCCGTACACCGAAACCGCGAGCTGGACCTGGTAGCGCAGGAACAGCTCCCGGAGCGCCTCGGTAAGATGAATGCCGTTGGTAAAAACGCAGATTTGCTCGAAACCCAGCTCGTGCGCCTGCTCAATGAGCGTCGGTAGCCCAGGGTGCAGGGTGGGCTCCCCACCGATGAACTGCACGCGTCGGCATCCCAGCCGCGCAGCCTCACTCAGCGCCCGTTGCCAGTCGGGCAGTTGCATACCCTCATCGAGCGGACGCCCCGGCCCAGCATCGGCGTAGCAGTGTACGCACTTAAGGTTGCAGCGCCCGGTCAGCTCCAGCCAAATCAGATCAAGTCGCACACTCGATGGATTCGGAGTATCCAGCATGCCTCTATTTTGCGCTACCGAGCGGCTTATGGAAGATCCACTTTCACCAACGCGAACTCCGAACCAAACCAGCCAACATGGTTAGAGCGACTGAAGGTGACATACAGCGTGTTGCCATCGTCAAACTCTGGATGCCAGTTGGCGTCGTATGCTCCAGCCGGATCTTTCTGTGCCTCGAAGAGAAGCTGCGCGGAAGACCACGGACCGCTCAGCTCGGAAGCGGTACGGATGACCACGCGGTTTGACAACGGCTCACAGTAGATCGCAGCCCACAGTCCTAGGTGGGCACTGTAGGCGACTCTCATGCTTGGGGCGCCAGTGAATACGGCCGTTTTGCCCTCCGCAGTGAAACTACTTCCATCCCAAAAGCGCCAAGCGCTGCGGTCGAGCACTTGGGCGGGATCCACTCGGGCCAGATAACAGGGCGGAGCAAGCCCGCTGCGATCCGAATCACAGCCAAAGGCGTAAAGCTGTTCGTGATCGATCAGAGCAGCCGTGCCCCACGGTGGCTCTCCCTTCTGAAACAGAAGTTGCGGATGAGCGGCACCAGGCGTGATCACCGGGCGTTGTGGAAGCGCTGCATAGTCACTCCAGATCGCCACCGCTTGACCCTCGCCATGAAAGTTGAAGTCACCGGGCTCGGCATAGATCAGTCCATAGAAAATCAGAGCCCGATTGCGCGGAGCGTCCCACACTGGCGACCCTGGCCACACCGCCCACCGGGCCCCACAGGGACTGACTTTGCACGGATTGCCGCGATGATCGGAATTGAAAGCCGCTTCATCAGCCGTCGGAGCAATGAAGTAGCTGGGAGCGCCGGCGGTATCGAGTCGCTCCGAAAAGCCGGAGATGCCATCGCGGGCCATGCGGTCTTCGGTGATCGAAAACGAGTTGTGATGCCAGTTGCTACCCTCCTGATCGTTCTGATTGAGGACGGTGTCCCCAAACGTCCAGACAGAGTGACCCCACACGATGCCGCTCTGTCCGCCATCACGGCCCTGAATCTTGGCGGATTGCGGCAAGACAGAAAGCTCGCTCGCTGACGCCCCAAACGATCCGCCCTGGCAACCGCTCAGGTGTCCTCCCGATAGCAGGACAGGGACGGATAAGAGCACTCCCTGCACGGCCCTGGGTGGCTTGCGGATGGGGCGATGGGAACAGACAGGGAGAGACATCGGTGGGCTACGCCTTGCGACGACGGCGGATGATCAGGGCAGGGATTCCGATGAGCAGGCCGATCAGCACCAGGTCGGCGACCAACAACTCTGGGGCATGCTCGGGCGCAGAGATATTCTGGGGTGGCGCGCTCAAATACAGAGCCAGCCGTGCGTCGATCTGGTCCAGCGTCTGGAGCTGCCGATTGAGCAGCCGCTTGAGCACCACCTTGCGCAGCGCGTCTTTGAGCTCTGGAGTATTCGCATCGGCCACAGCCTTCTGCTGAAGACTCACCCAGCGCCGCGTCGCCGTCCCAACTCGCCGAAAAGCGCGCTCTTGTAGGGACCAATACTCCAGGTACGCCGCCTCGGTCTTTGCATCCCGAGGACGAACAAACAACTCGGGATCGTCTTTTTCATCGTTAAAGGTCTTGTGCCGCGTGCGCAGCATGGGATCAGCAATCGCAGCGGTGGCGCGATAGACATCGTCTCCTTCGAACGACGAGACCTCAATGAGCGTTCGGGTCAGTGCCATCGCGAACTCGCCCCGCTCGGGGCTTGGTCCCAGCTTGGCCAGCGCCTCATCCAGCTTCTTGGAGAACTCTGGATCATCCTCGGTCGGGGCAAGCAGCAGCTTTTGAGTCTGTGCGTCCCCCTTGCCCGCCACCGCTGCCGAAAAGCGATGAAACGTGAACTCTTCGCTCAGCGTGTGATGGCTTGACAGAATATCGACCCCAATCGACCCGAGCGAACGCATCGGCCCGAGGTATCCGCCGCCGCTGAGCAAGCCCATCTTGAGCCGCTCCATCGCTGCATCAAAGAAGAAGTCGTACAGCCCGACCTGGACGGTATGAATCTGATTGCCGACATCCTCCAGGTAGTGGAAGCCCTGACCCGTGAACTGCCACGATAGCTCCCGCGCCGTCGGTGCATCGGACAAGGCTGCCAGCAGAGCCAGATCCAGGTGGGTCTGGGACATCTCCGCCGCGAGCGTCAGCAGCGGACCCTGCTCCCAACCGAGCTTGCGTGCAAAGCGGCGCGGTTCGCGCTTCAGTACGTCGGCATCCCCCGAAAACTCCACTTGGGCCAATCCATAGTGCGCATGCGCTTGGCTAGACAGGGCACCGAGTCGTCCCATATTCAGCAGCGCCGGGTCCGCTGGCACCGGCTGTCCAAACTTGTCCTTGAGCGGCACTCGTTTGTCGTCGTAGGCCAATCGCTCGCGGTTCCGCCAGTCATCGTCAGGCTGTGCCGCGCCGATTGCCAAGACCTCGAGCAGCGTCATTCCCGGCTTCAGCCGCTCATCCACCGCATCGATGCCCATCACCTTGCTGGTGGCCGAAAACTGGAGGAACTGCTTCTCCGCGAACGCGTCAAAGGCTGCGGCTGTCGGGTAGCGCTTGCTCCAGGCATCTCGAACGGTTGCTTCGTTGCGAGCGTACACATCGATGGTGGTGCGCAACACGTCGAACGCAGCCGGGTTTATCGGGGCCGCCGCATCACCGAGTCCACTTTTGGTGAGCGATCGCCGAGACAACTCACTGTGAATCTGCGTGGCATAGCCAAACGATGCGATGGGAGCCAGTGACACGGCACACAAGGCCGCAGCAGTCAGATGCCGCAGCGTGCGCGAAGCGAGGGCAGGGCGGATGGTCTGCATGCGCCCATCGTATCGCTGAACCGAAGGAAAGTGGTCGGAAGTTTGGCCGCTCGTGGCGACGCAGCCGAGAGCGGTGACCGAGCTACGGATTGTTTTCAGTGGCCCGGCAGGTGGCGAGCTGTTGTCGCTCGGCGGGGGTCATGATGCCAGTGAGGATCGACTCCGCGAGGGTACAGAGTCGGAACTCGGGGCTCATATAGCGGGTGGCGCGAGCGTGACGGTCTGCGACCTGCTTGTGGCGCTCACGGAAGTTGCACTCTTCGTTGAGCACACCCAAGCGATTGTCGACGAGATCGACATCCTGAGGCAACACCCCTTGACCGAACAGCGCGGCGCGATAGAAGAAGGCGGCCTCATCGCAGTTGGCCATTCGATCGTATAGAACGCCAACGTTGTATAGCCAACGCGGGTTGCGATCGATGCGGTACGCATCTCGGAACAGCTTCAGCGCCTCTTCGTACTGATCCTTCTGCGCGAGCCCGATGGCCTTTTCAGCCAACGCCGCGGTTTGAGGATTCAGTGCCGTCGGAGGTTTCGCCGCAGCGGGTTGAGCCGGTGGTGGGTTTGGTCTCGCCGCAGCCGGAGCAGCATTCTGCGCCATGGCCGCACGCACCGAGAACAGACCCGGCCAAATACCTGCCCCGAGACCTGCCAAAAGAACCACGCTAAGAGCTTGGCACTTCACTTACTTCACCTCGCTTTTGACGGGGGATGAACCGACCGCCGCCCCCGCATCAGAGTTTGCTTTGCGATCAAAATGTGCCGCATCGCTGCTGATCATATCCACTGCCGTCGAGGACGGTGGAGCGGAACTGGTCACAGCAGGTGCTGGCTGACTCGGCGATGGATCCTGGTAGAGCCAGTACCCAACGCCAAAGCTAATTCCACCGATCACGGACATCAGCGCTGCCCAAAGCAGGCCACTTTTGCCGCGAGTCTTGGTTGGTTCGCTCCGACCGTCAATCGACCAAGCGGCCAGCGTCGGAACGTTGCTTGGCTCGCCCAGGAGCGCGGCCACTAGCTCGGCCACTGACGAGAACGGGTCTTGCTTGTCCGCGCCTAGCTTGTCCGATAGTACCGATCGCAACACTGCGTCGAAGCGCGCCGGAATCTTACGATTTCGATAATGGAGCGGGAGGAGCGCCGCACTTCCTTGCGCTGGCAAACTAGGGACGCCGCCGAGCAACTCCGAGACCAACGCCGCTAGCCCCCGAATGTCGTCTTGCTTGCCACGTTTGCCATTGCCGTTATTGCCGATCCCTTCGAAGAAAGCCGAGGCCCCCAGGTCGAGCAGATAGACGTGATCTTCCGCTTCCAGATCGTTTTGGCGTTCCTCATCGGTGGGCGGCGACAAAAAGACCGCCCCAGGATTGACGCCGCGATGGACCAATCCGGCCCCGTGAACTGCCTGCAGCGCACCACCAACGGCACTCGCAATCTGTAGCGCCACGTGCAGCGGCAGCGAGCGTCCCGGCTGACTTTGGAGTCGACTCTTCAGCGATTCACCGTGTAGACGCGGCATCGCGATAAAGAGATGTCGCTTCCCCTTGACCTCTAGGCTGCCGACTTCAGTGACGGGCACCAGGTTCTTGTGCCCCAGCGCGGTCGCCTTCTGAACGTCGCCGATGATCCGTGCCGCTTTGTCTTTCGGCAGCTCGCTCAAAAATACCTTCACAGCGACGGGTTGATCCGACTCGCCCTGGTTTGCGGCATAGACGGTACTCTGCGCACCGCGAGCCAGAACCTCGCCAAACCGATACCCCCCGAGCGTCTTCCCTGATAGGTCACGCGACATCGCCAACGTCCCAAACCATGCCCCCCGGCATCGCGGGCAAGCTACTAATGGCTTTGCGATCAGACTATCAAGGATCTACGCGTTAGAGAAGGCTTTTTGCGTGTGGCGTGCTTTGCATTTAGCGGCTTTGCTTGGTGGCATGGAGCCGACAGGTAGGCTAGGGCGGCTGGGGCTGAATCAGGCCAGGTAGCGGCGGGAGTTCTCGGGTCCACGGTAGCGTCGCCAGCGTCCCGGGGACGCCTACGTCGTTTGCGGCCAACACCGTGCCTTGTTCGAGCACAATCACGCGGAACGTTGCATCACAGCGCAGCAATCGACCCACATAGTTATAGAAACGACCGAGCTGTAGTTGCTGACGGAGTCGGCTGCGTTCGGGCTCGGTGACCACCAGCGAGACCTCATAACTGCTCGTTGCTCCCAAGTGATGAAAGAGAAAGGCGTCGGCGGTGACAAAGCGCAACTGGCCCGACCAACGAACCCAGCGACCTTGGTAGTAGCGCGACCACCGAACATCCTTTTCTTGGTTGGTGAAGTCTCGCGGCACGAACATCCGATAGGTATCGAGAAACTGAGCCTCGATATACTCTGGCGAGCGCGACGGCACAGGTGGCGGCGGCAGATACGATGGACCGTCACAAGCGGCGTCGTTGCTCGGTTCATGGAGAACGGCCGATCCCGATCTTGGGGTTGAATCCAACGGTCTCGGCGTCACGGAACTACTGGATGACGGGTTACAAGCCATCACAAAGGCAGACGTCGCCACCAACGCCGTCTCAATCCCGCGCAACTGAGCCACCTTGTCAGTATCGGTTGCCAGGAGATCCGCTGTCAAAGACCGAAGACCGAACCCGGGCAGGTGAATCGGAATCGGCTAGACCAATGCGGGTCGCGTCCTGGATTCAGGATGTTACGTTTAGTTGACATAATATACATTATCGGCGCTTGACCTGTCTGCATCCTCGGAGCTACCGTGGACAAATGACTCGACTGCGCGGTGACGGGTTGCGCGATTGGCGTGCCGAATGCCAGGTCGCGAGCTTGGGACTCTTCGCCATGGCGACCATCGGTAGCGGCGGCTGCGGTTACACCTCTGGTTACGTGCCTCCCATCGATGGCCGAGCCCGAGTGGTTTGGAACAGCCAAGACAGCGAAGCGACCGCAACCCTCGCTGGCGGAGGCCTAAGCACTGAGTGCCAAGCTGCCATTCGTCACCTGACTGGGCATGAGCGGATTCCGGTCGACCGCAGCTTCGTTCAGTTACCGACGCTACCTTCCGCTGAACCGTATCAACTGGTCTCCAGCTATCGCGGCGAATACGTGCCACGCTATTACGGACCCAACATCATCGTCATTCAGCCAGGTATTGCGCCTCATTTCCCGAGGCCGCCGCTGTTCATTCCTGGGCTGGGTCGACCTGGTTTTCCACCGCCCCGGATCGCGCCTCCAGTCGCTGGTGGCGTGCGCCTCGGCTCCGGAGGCGGACGAAGTTTTGGTGGCAGCAGCATCGGAGGCGGGAGTGGTGGCGGCGATGCTGGTAAGGCCTTCGTGGTGCTAGCAGTGGTCGCGATTGTGGTCATGCCGGTCATCTCGATCACGCTGGCCACCGTACGACCAGAGAGCGAGCGCCAAGCGTCGCAGGCGATCGATGCCGTGAACGCCTATAATGACATGCTGCGGAACGGCAATTCACCGTGCGACCCCGCGTTCGCTCCAGAGGCCGGAGGTGCTTCATGAGTCCTCGATGGCTTCGCAACTCGGCGGTCTGTGCAGCATTGGCAACGCTAGCGTCTACGGGCTGCGCGACGACGCAATATCAGCCGCAACTGGCGGCACGTGGCGAACTGCTCCTGCGCTATGACGGTGGTTTCGTCATGCAGGCCAAAGGGCAGACTGTGGCCCGGGCTCTTTCGTATCGTGGACTCGATCGCTTCGTTGCCTGCGTTCCAGAGGCTCACCAGCATGCCCGCTCCGCGCAGAGTCACGGTGGCGCGGCGATTGCGCTCTCGGTCATTGGGGTCACGCTGTCTTTGGCCTCGCTTGGAAGTCTGGCGGGCTTGGCCGATACCCAACATCAATGGAGCTGGCTGGGCGGTGGGCTGGCGGCGGGCGCAGTTGGACTGACTCTTTCGGCGCTGGCATGGCGGGAAAAAAACCAGGCCAATGGCCATGCACTTGACGCAATGAACCATTACAACGATGCCGTCGGGAGCCTGGGGGCAAACTGTCAGGATCTTCGCTACCCACCGGCCGCTGGTCCCGCGCCGCAGGCCACGGACGCTATGCCCGATAACTTGCCGCTGCCGCCTGCGGTGAGCCCGTCGAGCGGACCCAACTGACCAAGCTCGTGACAAGTGGGGACTGGCTGAGCTAGACAATGGCCCAGCGAGGTATCCCATGGCTGCGCCCTCCCCTACCCTTTCGACGGAACATTCTGCTGATCATCGTGCTGCTGCGACGGAACCGCCACGCGGTGATCGTTTTGCCGACGTACTCGAAGTGATGGAACGACTGCTGGCCCCCGACGGTTGTCCGTGGGATCGCGAGCAGACGCTCAGCAGTCTCCGCCATTACTTGATCGAAGAGTCGTTCGAGGTGTTGGATGCGCTCGACGACAATGACGTGGCGGCGCACTGCGATGAGCTGGGCGATGTGCTGTTTCAGGTCGTCTTCCAGTCGGCACTGCGGGCTCGCGAAGGTGCCTTCAACATTGACGACGTCTGCCGCGCCATCACCGAAAAGATGCGCCGTCGTCATCCGCACGTGTTCGGTGATGCCAACGTCAAAGACGCCGCCGAGGTCGTGCAAAACTGGAGTGCGATCAAGGCCGCCGAGCGCAAAGCGACTGGCAAGGTCCGGCGGACGCTGGATGGAGTGCCGAGGTCGATGCCTGGGCTCAAGCGTGGGCAAATGATCGCGGACAAGGCCGCAGCGACCGGCTTCGACTGGCCCGATATTGCCGGAGTGCGCGCCAAGATCGATGAAGAGTTGGCGGAGCTGGATGCCGAAGTCACAAGCGGACTCGGTGCGGCCAATCACGATCGCATCGAGTCCGAGTTCGGCGACGTGATGTTCACGCTGACCCGCCTGGCAGGCAAGCTAGGCATTGATGCAGAGCAATCTCTACGACGGGCCAACGAGCGCTTCATCGGACGATTTAACGCGATGGAAGACCGCATTCACGAGGCCGGGCAGACGATTCAAGCCTTGAACCTGGCTGAGATGAACCAGCACTGGGAAGCGGTGAAACGAGCTCAAACGAAGTAGCCCGTTAGACGCTGACGAGAAATGGCTTGCCTGTACCTGACCAATCGAACCATGATAATTACGTGCGTATAAGTACAATATTTCGCGCACCTAATTCGTGCCATGGCTGAGAAGACGTTCGTGACGGTCTCATTCGAGCGGATTCAGCGAGTCGTCGACATCCTGTCGATGGTCTCGATCGGGGAGTACAACCCAGAGCTCATTCAGATCGAACCGAGCACGCAGGCAGATGAGTTCTCCGTACTTGAGGCCGCGCTCAACATCTACAACCATGAGTTGGCGACGGCACGGCTTCAGAACGAGCGCTACATCGGCGAGCTCGAACGGTCGAAACAAGAACTGCAGGAACAAATCGCCACCATCGCCAAACAACAGATGGCGATCCACGAACTGTCGACGCCGATCGTTGAGGTGTGGGAAGATATTTTGCTGCTCCCGATCATCAGCTCGCTCGACTCGCAGCGGGCCGCCGAGATGACGGAAAAGCTGCTCGACCGGGTCAAGAGCAGTCGCTCCCGCTGCATCATCATCGACATCACCGGCGTAGAGCTGGTCGATACCAACACCGCGAACTCGATGCTGAAGATGACTCGGGCCGCTCGGCTGCTCGGTACGATGTGCGTACTAACAGGCATTCGGCCCGAGATTGCGCGAACGATGGTGCAGCTCGGCGTCGAGCTTGAAGGCATCAAGACGCTGCGCACGCTCAAAGATGGTCTGCGGGAATGCTTCGGATTTTTGCATCAGCTCAAGCTGAACGAACAGCACGCAACGCGATCCGACAAGAGCGGCGCGCTCAGCCTGCTTCAGACCCGAAGACGCAAAGAACCGTCGACCAAAGTCCACGAGCCAATCCACGAAGCCACGACGATGCCCTCCGACGAGTAACGCCAGCGGGTCGCCAACCGGCCAGCCGCTCTGCCCTCCCCCATCACAACCTGAGATTAGCGGTGCGGACCCGGTCGCTTGCCGGTACGGCGATAGGCGAAGTAATCGGCGAGGATTTGGCCATGATCGAAGGCCAGTGGCGGCAGACTGTCCTCGGTGAAGACATCGACCCGTCCGGCATCATCGGCAGCCTTGGGCAGTCCCCGGGCTGTGGCGATAAAGACGGTCGACACGGTGTGGCGTCGTGGATCGCGATCGGGTGACGAGTAGGCAAAGAACTGCTCGGTGAGTTCGATGGCGAGCGAGGTTTCCTCGAGCGCTTCCCGCGCAGCCGCATGCCCAAGTGGCTCGCCCAGATCGACGAAACCACCGGGCAGCGCCCAGCCGTGCGGCGGATAACGCCGCTCGATGAGCACCAGCGCTGGGCAGTCGGCCCGATGCCGCGGATGATCCACCAGATCGATGATGCAATCGACCGTACAGAGCGGTGTCGTGGGAACGGGCACGGCTATTCCTTGATCTGCTTGTTGCCCTTGAACTTGATGACCTCGCTGCCGTACTTCCACTCGGCGGCTTTGACTGCCCCCTTCGGTCCAGGCTCACCCTCGAAGCTTGGAAACGCGTCGGGATGCGCTTCGAAGACCTTCTTGCGGTCACCCTTCATCTTCTTTTCCCACTTGGCGCGAGGCACACCGCCGTCGTTGCCCGCAGCAGCAGGCTTGTCAGCCTTGGTGTCTTTGACATCTGTCGCCGCAGGCTTGGCCGCCGGATCCGGCGTGGCCGCTGCTACCGCTGGAGCAGCGCTGCCCTTGGCCTGATCGCACTCCGTCATATACTCGCGCAGGGGCCGCATCTTGCTGCCGGGCACGAGTTCATACTGAAGCTGGAGGTTGCCACCGCCCGCCTCGGCCTCTTTGAACGCCGCCACACATGCCTCACCCGCCGCTTGCACCGCTTTGGCATCGGGTTTGGTCTGCGCGTTGAGGTCGGTCAGTGCCTTGTACGTCTGGCGTAGCTTGGGCAGCTTCGACAGCATCGCCATACGGGCCTGCAAGACCTCTACCGCAGTCTTAAAGTGCTGACGGGCCCAGTCGACCCGAGCGTCCCGCGGTGCCTTGTTCATCAGCTCGATCGCCTGGTTCAGCTTCGACTCGACACCATCGGACTGGCCACCATCGAGAACCTTTTCGGCCTCGCGCAGCAGCTTTTTGGCGTCATGCATCGCGACCTCGCCTTCGGGGGCAGATCGCAGCAGCTCACCATCGCAGCCGGGCAAATCGGCGATGCGGAAGGTGCGCTTGTAGTCTTCGATTTTTCCGCAGCCGCGCTCAGGATCTCGCCACCACTGATCGGCAGCTTGAGCGGTATGCAGAGGCAATAGGAGGAGCCCTAGGAGGGGCAAGGACACAAAAGAAAGCCTGACCATAGCTTACTAACTCAGCAGAGTTATTCGATTGGGTCAAGAGGCGTCTCTCCGCGTCGGCATCTTCACCGTGATCGCGTTTTGGTCCACTTCGCGCTGATGCGGAGATGTAGTCCGAGCGGGTCCATCCCAGTGCGGACCAAAGTCGGGACGTGCGGCCCCTCGCAACTGCTTGTCGGGCAGCAGTCCGGGTCGAGCCAGAAGATCATACAGTTGCGCACGGACCGCATAGGCGCTGCTCGGACGATCGCTGGGTGCCCGGGCAATCAGCGCCACCATGAGATC
>ERZ724510.1541-NODE-1541-length-12747-cov-3.751812_pt1 | contig 12747 bp, 8 predicted proteins | sample MGYA00376043_ERZ724510 | MGnify/ENA primary metagenome ERZ724510 (study PRJEB28724, sample SAMN07190888) | wastewater metagenome | isolation source: influent of sewage treatment plant in Hong Hong | place: USA: Christiansburg, Virginia | collected 2016-03-01 ... | reverse complement strand
TCAAATGTCTCCCGCGTTGCTTCCGATGCGACGCTCGCGTCATTCAAATGTCTCCCGCGTTGCTTCCGATGCGACGCTCGCGTCATTCAAATGTCTCCCGCGTTGCTTCCGATGCGACGCTCGCGTCATTCAAATGTCTCCGCGTTGCTTCCGATGCAACGTCTGGGTCATTGGAATGTCCCCCACCGAGTTCGCGATCTACGCGGGTGCGGGCGTGGGATCTGCTGGCTTTCTACTCCGGGGCTTCTGCCTGGATTGCAGCGGCGGCACCTGCGTGTCCAGCTCGTCGCCCCACAGGTAGTAGGCGGCTTTGCGAACGTCGCGGTAGCGCTGCCACAGTAGGGTCGCCAATCGGTCGCGGGCTGTGACTTGGGCAGCGTCGGCTCGCTCGGTCCCTTTTTTGCGCGCCCCTCCTGGGGTCAGACGACGCAAAAGCAGCGTCCCCAGCTCACTCGCCCGCTCGATGTGCTCGGGGCGGACCAGGCGCTGCTCCTTCATCGCCTGCGGGGTACTGCCAAACAGTCGCGCCAGCTCGATGCAGTCGCTCGCCAAATCAATCGGACCGCGACCGGCCCGAATCTTGTCCACCGCCTGGGCCTTGAAGATGTCCGACGCCACCAGGGTATCGGCCATCCCGAGCAGCAGCGACCGCAGCCGACCCGCCTCGGTGAGCAGCGCCCGCGTCTCGCCCAAGGACTGCGCCTTGCCCTCGACTTGCAGGGCCGCAAACACCACCGCCTCAGCCAGCGCCAGCGTGTCAAACAGCGCCGCATGGTCAAGGAGCGGCAGCGCCCGCTTGAGCAGCTCACGCTGAGGCGTCAGCGCCGCCATCGCCAACTGCACATTGTGCGCGGCCAGCACCGCATCGAACCGATACGGCAGCACCTCCCCCGCTGCCAGCTTCTCGGCGTGCGGTAGGTAGCGCAGATACGCCGCCTCCGAGCCCACCGCCGTCACCTTCGGAACCGGCACCGGGGCCGTCTTTGCAGCCGCCGCAGGCGTCTTCTTCGCCGGAGCCTTCTTCGCCGGGGCCGCCTTGGCCGCAGCCTTCTTGGTCACAGTCTTGCGGGTCGTTCCTGACATCAGCACACCTCGTCCAAAAATGTCCCGAAACGCTAGCACGCAGAAAAAGCCTCCGCGAGCCGAGACTTGCCAGGCCCCGTCGGTCAGCGGCTTACATCATCGGCCAAACATCAATCAGATCGACGGGCTCGGCGGTGAAGGGAGGGGCCTTGATGGGGGACTCGCCGAGGTGATCGAGGACGGGGCGGTAGGTAGTTCCGTCGAGCGTGAAGACCTCGATGCGCTGCTCCAGGGGATCGCAGAGCCAGATGTGGCCGACCTGGGCTGCGCCGTAGATGTCGAGCTTTACGCCGCGATCGTAGCGCGCGGTCGAGGGCGACAGCACCTCGCACACCCAGTCGGGGGGCAGTTTCACGGCTGCGGTACGAGGAACCAGCGGCATTCGTTCGCTCCGCCAGCCAGCAATGTCGGGGATGATCGGGTCATTGCCCTCGAGGTGTAGCTCGGGCTCGACCACCAGCACCCAGCCACCGGGACGACCCGGCCCCCCCGTCCCACGCCGCCGACCATAAAGCGTCGACAGGGCCACATAGAGCTGCCCAGCACAAACTGCATGTGGCATCGCAGGCCGTGGACTCATCAGCTCCAGCCCACGCAGCACTTCCCGGTTCCGAGTCTCCGCCATGTACGGAGGTGACGGCGTCTTTTTCGATGCAGCGGCAGACATGCCCCGAACCTAGCACAGGCCCCCACGCCCCACGGGTGCACCGGCTACGGAATCCCGATCAGCTTGTGGGTTTGTAGGGACAGGCGCCAGCGGGGGTGGGTTTGGCAGTAGGTGACGACGGCGGCGGTATTGTGGACTCGCTCGGGGCCGTCCATCGGCTGGAGAAAGAAGGCGGAAAAGGGGAGCTCGGCAAAGCGCTCGGGCTCAGCGCCGGGCTGAGGAAAGACCAGCTTCAGCTCATCGCCAGCGTGGAGGACGAGTGTGGTGCCCGCTTTGGGGGACATGCACACCCAGTCGATGCGGTCCTCGGTGGGGCCGGAGGGAAGCGGCTGGGTGCCGTTGGTTTCGACAGCAATGTAAAAGCCGCGAGCGTGCAGGCTGCGGCACAGCGCTGAATCGACCTGAAGCAGGGGCTCGCCGCCGGTAAGGACGACAAAGCGACGCTCGGGGTGACTTGTCGCGCCGTGGTTCCAGCAGGCCAAAATGGCATCGGCGAGGGCGTCGGCATGTGAGAACTTGCCGCCACCGGGACCGTCCGTGCCGATGAAGTCGGTGTCGCAGAAGCGGCACTCGGCGCGGGCCCGATCGGACTCCCGACCGGTCCACAGGTTGCAACCAGCAAACCGGCAGAACACCGCCGCTCGTCCGCTGTGCGAGCCTTCGCCTTGCAGCGTGTAGAACAGCTCTTTGACCGCGTAGCCCATCGCGCAATCGCTCTTGCTACTCGGTCTTGCCCCAGCGTCCGCGCAGCCGTGCCCACAGACCCTTTGGCCCCGAGGGATTGGTCGGCTGGGTCACTTCGGGCCCACTGCCCGGCACCGGCATCGCCAGCGGCTCGCCGCTCTTTGTCGAGGACTCGGTCGCAGACACCAACTTCGCAAGCTGCTCATCGGCAGGCCGCTGACCGGTCATCTGCACCGAGGCGACGTTGCCTTCAACCACCGTGGCGGTCATCACCATCGAGGCATCGCGGTCTTCGCCAGTCGGCAGCTCGGCCCGCAGACACTCCGAAATCTCGGCCATCTCGGTGTCATAGTCGGCGCGGAACAGCGATCGCACATGCTCGACCATCTCGCGAGGATCGAAGCGATAGGGCGCGAGGAACTTGTGGAGATCCTGGGCCAGCTCCGCCGCCGAAGCGTAACGATCCGCGACATCGCGGGCCAGTGCCTTCATCACGATGCGATCGAGCGCTTCGGGCACCCGCCGATTGAACTTGGACGGCGGCAACACCTCGGCGTTGCGGACCCGCTCCATGAGCTGAAACTCGGTGTCGCCCCGGAACAGCTTTTCGGTGGTGAGCATCTCGTGAAGGATGATGCCGGTCGAAAACACATCGGTCCGCGCATCGACCGGCATGCCCCGAATCTGCTCGGGCGACATGTAGCTGAACTTGCCCTTGAGCACCCCGATCTCCGAGGTGAACTTCACCATTGCTTGGGCAATGCCAAAGTCGAGGAGCTTGACCTGACCATCCCAGGCAATCCGCACGTTCGAGGGCGAGACATCGCGGTTTACGATCTGAAGCGGCTTGCCATCGGCGTCGTTCAAGGTATGGGCGTGATGAAGTCCCTCGCTCATCTTGGCGGCGATATAGCAGGCATGCGGCAGCGGAATCCGGGCGTTCGTCTCTTGGCAGCGGCGCAGGATCTGGGTGAGGTCTTTGCCGCCGATGTACTCCATGGCAATGAAGTAGCGGCCTTCGGTGCGCCCTATCTCGAAGGTGCGCACAATGTTGTCATGGCTCAGCAGCACCGCCAGCTTGCCTTCGCGCACGAACATCTCGACGAAGCGTGCTTCCTTGGCAAGCTGGGCCCGCATGCACTTGACGGCATAGAGCCGACCGCCGCTCTGACGGCTGCGAGCCCGATACACCTCGGCCATACCGCCCCGAGCAATCATGCCCATCAGCAAGTATTTACCGAAGGACTGCGGGTTTTCTGGAGACCCAGGGTCGAGTTTGTCGGCTGCGGAATCCATTTCGCCCAATTTGTACTTTCAAGACCTTATCAGTCCGTCGCCATCCTGTCTACGCAGGCCCCGATTCCAGCATTTCCGGGGTGGGGCGCTGTGGGCAAACAGAACTTGCTAAGCAGCGTCTCGACAGACCGTAGCTAAGCACTTTACCATGTGGTCTTGGGCTTTTGTGCAGGGACTCCTAAGCGCCTGCGCCAAAGACCCCTGTTTGCAATCAACTGGGCAACCAACTGGGTAATGAACGGGCGATCGCCATGGGCCATGGACACGTTGGAACCGGGACGGGAACGAGGCCACGCTCCGAACGAGCGGTGGCAGTCGTTGTAGAGCGCAACCGAAGCACCGGCAAGAGGCTGGCAAGGCTGCTGGTCAGCGCCGGCTACACGGTCAAGACCTACGAAGACGAAACCACCGCCATTGCACCGATCCTCCACAGCGATCCCCACGTTGGATTGTGGCTGGTGGTCGGTGAAGCGGTGGCGGCGGCGGCAATTTCCGAGGGGCTCAAGACCCCGCCTGCGGGCAAGCGCTGCGTCGGTGTGGTCTACGGAGCGGGCGATGACATCGACACTGCGGCAATGTTTGAACATCCGGGCATCGCGGCGGTACTCGGCATGCGTGCTTCACCGGGTCGTCCCGACCTGGAAGGCGAGCTGCTGAGCATTGCCGCGTTTCTGCGCGGTCAGCCCCTGTTGCCAGTGCAAGGCTTCCTGCTGTGGGGCGCACAGGCGTTTTCCGCCAGCATCACCAACATTGGTGGCCGAGATGCTGCTGAATCCCGGCTGGTCAAGCTCTGCAGCGAACACCTCAACATCTCACGCCGCGTCGCCGACAGCCTGGCCGAGGTCGTCCACGAGCTCATCACCAACGCGATGTACGACGCACCGGTCGATGCCCACGGACGCGCCCGCTATGCCCACGATCGCACCGCTGCCATCGAGCTGCCCACGGAGGACAAGGTGATCTTTCGCTACGGCACCGATGGCATTCGCTTGGCGGTCGAGGTCGTCGATCGCTTCGGTCGACTCAAACGGTCCGATCTGGTCCGATCGCTGCGGCGCGCCCAAAGCGGTCAGGTCAATCGTGGCCAAGGTGGCGCGGGTATCGGCCTGTCCCTGGTTTGTCGGACGTGTCCCCTGGTTCAGGTCGATGTAGAGCCCGGTTGTCGTACTAGACTGACCGCTGTCATCGATCTAGAGCCGGGGCGCGCGACCGAAGGTGTCAAACCTGGCCGAAGTATCATTTTCCCAGACTTGACCGCTCATGCGGTTAGGCACGATTCTTAAGGTAGGCTGCCGTCGTGAATTACGAAGAACGTTCAGGCATGTTGGGGGCTGTCCAGCCTCCGCCCAAGCTCCTCATCGAGCGTCTGTCGGACGGCGACGTAACCTGCCTGCGCCTAATGGGGACGATCGACGAACAGTTCGATGCCCCCGGTCTGGCGCAGACCATCGCATGTCGCTATCTCATCCTCGACTTGGGTGGAGTGGACCGGATCTCGTCGTTTGGTATCCGTCAGTGGATCGACTTCGTCCAGCACATCGCCCCGCGACTCGCTGGCGTCTACTACGTCGAGTGCTCGCCCAAGGTCGTCGACCAGTTCAACATGGTCGCGAACTTCGGCGGTGCCGGATACATCGTCTCGTTCTACGCACCATATCGCTGCGAGTCGTGCGACCAGGAAAAGCGACATCTGTTCCGCACCGACGAAGAGACTCCGGTGTGGCGCGCTGGACAAGCTCCGGCGACGACCTGCGAGACCTGCGGCAACAAAGAGGACTTCGACGAAAACCCAGCGATGTATTTCAACTACGTCGCGCAGCAGCCGATTCAGGCGATTCCGCCAGCGGTGATGCAGTTTCTGCGAGTCCACCTAAACTACGGCCAAGGTGGTCAGCGCAAGCTCCGCATCGAGAAGCGCATCGAAGGACGCTGCACCTATATCAAGCTGTCCGGCGATCTCGACAGTGACCTAAAGCCCGAAAAGCTCGCCGATGGACTCGAGGGCGAGGTGGTCGTCGATCTCGGTGGCATCTTGTCGATCGATCCGGTCGGTACCGCACACTGGCGCAAGCTGATGCGAACGCTCGATGCCAAGACCGGCACCGACGAGTCGATCGAGCGAATCAGCTTCATTGCGGTCCCAGCAGTGTTTCTGGAGCGACTCGGCAAGCCAGAAGACCTTACCCGCAAGGGTCAGGTGCTGTCGCTGGTCATCCCGTACAACTGCTCGCGCTGCCGAGCCACGACGCCCAAGCTGGTCGACTTCACCATGCACGGCGACGAGCTGCGCGCCGGTCGAGTGCCCCGCATCAAGTGTGCACTGTGCGGTGGCCCGGTCACCTGCGTCGTCTCGGAGACGTGGTTTAACCGGCTCCAGACGCTGCCGCAGCCCCAGGTAACACCAGATCTAAAAGCGACGATTGCCCACTTGACCGCCGCACCTGCGCCGCAAACTCCCCGATCGACAATGGCAGGACCGGCGATGCCCGTGCAAAGCGGTCCACCAGCCCCGTCGGGAGGTCCGGCCTGGTCGCAGCAGCCCATGTCGGGACCGCCTGCTCAGCCGCAGGGTCAGGGATGGACACCGCAACCGACGCCCTCGCCGATGGCAACGGTCAATCCTCGTTCGACCATGGGCTCGTCGATGGGCCAGTCGAGCGCCGCTTTTGCGCGCCCCGACCCTCGTACGATCAGTCAAGCCACCAGCGCCACTCCATCCGCCTCGCAGACGCCGCCTCCGCCGCAAGGTGTGTTTGGTAAGCTCCAGAACATCCCGGGTCTACTGCCAGGCTTACTGGTCGTGATGCTCTCGCTGTCGGGTGCGATTGTGTATCGCATCTTGGCCACTCCGACCGGACGGGCGGGCGACTGGAAGGTGGTCGAGTCGTCCACACCCAAAGCGCCGCCGTGGCACGACAGCAAGTTCGTGGGCGATGGCACCAAGCTGGTGGGCCACTCAGCTCTCGTCGCCGATCGGACCGATGCGCTAGAGCGGGCGGATGTCGCCGCGCAGGCGGAGCTGGTCAGCAAGCTCGCAGAGGAGCTGGAAACCAAAGATCCCGACTGGCGAAAAGTGATTCAGCCGCTGTTTGCCCCAACGCTGCAAGAGCTAAAAGACGAGCTCGACAAGGCCCACAAGAGCGTCAAGCCCACCGATGATCCAGCAGCGGTAGAGGCACAGCTACAGCCAGCCCGCGATCATCAGGCCGAACAGCACAAGCGGATTGCTGCGTCCTTCAAACAGAGCCTTGGCGACGCGGCACCTCCCCAGCTTAGCCAGTATTGGGAAAAGCGCGCCCGCACCAGCAAGGGCAGCCGCGAAGTGGTGTTCCAAGCCTCGACGCTCATCGATCTGGATAAGCCGGCGTTCGACAAGCTGGTGAATCAATTCCGTCAGACGGAAGCCGCTGCCAAGATCAAGGTTGTGCCGTACTTCCCGCTGCTGGCGATGCGGTTTGAGTCGACGGTGCGTGGACCAGTGGTGATCGAGGTCGATGACAGCAGCCCGCTCGCCCCAGTCGGAATCAAGACCGGCGACATCGTGCTATCGGTACTTGGTCACGAAGTGCGTACCCCGATCGACTTTTCCAAGCAGATCGATCAGGCCATCAAAGACCTACCGAGCCACGATCTGGTCCTCAAGGTTCAGCGGGGCAAGGAACTGGTCGATATCAAGCTCTCGCAGGCCAAGGCCACCCCCAAAAAGGGCGGCCCCGTCTTCATCAAAAAGGGCGGCAAGTAACCGCGCTGCTCGACCTGCTGATCGGCTCGTTTAATCGCGAGCGGAGAGGTGGGCGAGAACCTTGTTCCACACAGCCGGGGTGACGCCGACTTCGAGGTGACCGAGGGCGACACTCTCTTGCTGGGCATCTTTGCCGCGCTTGCTGGCGCTCCACTTGGTGGTGAGCATGTCCAAGGCGGCGATGCTCTTGTGAAAGAGCACTCCGTCGCCTTGGACCGGACAGGTTGGGCAGCTCATACCGTCTGTCTCATAGACCGAACCCGCAACCCCTGCCGCTTCACCGTATAGAACCAACAGCGAATCGAGCTTCGAATCGAGCCCGCTGGCCTTCAGCCGATCGACGAAATGACCGCCCATTTCGACGGCGCTCGCGACCCCAAGACCCGACATGAGCTGGTACTTGCTATACAGCCCCGACGAGCTGTCGCTGTTTCGTGAGTTGTAGTAGGTGTGCCACGCGATACAGGGCGACGCAGACGGGGCAAACGCGGTCTTGCGGCAAGCCTGACGATTGGAATCGTCCAAATACCCGCCACCTAGGAAGGTCAGCTTTGGACGAAGCCACGGATAGTAGCGATTTTCATCGGCATCGAGGTCCTTCCAGTCACTCGAGTCGCGACGAGGCACTGGATAATCCGTTCGCAGATCCGCAGCCGCCTGAAGTTGACCGAGATAAGCGCTCTGCCACTTGCCAGTGTCGCTGACGCTGCCAAATAGGCTGATGTTGTACTCATCGAACGAGAAGCCAGAGCCCGGCGCGCCATCGGTCACATTCAGGCTGCGCAGGGTTCCACGCGAGACTGGTTTGCCATCGCTGTCGAGCCCAGACAGGTTGGAAACATAGATGCGGTTGAAGAAATCCGGCCAAGTGCCGCCACGGCTTTCACAGACACTTTTGGCGTACGGGTTGTCATACCAAGGGACGTCGGGGCCCCAGTTCACACACTGAAGCGCCGAAAACCACGTCCACGGCATGGGGCCTCGCCCCACCGGAGCATTCCACGAGGTACTCGCAATGGTCAGGGTATGGATCGGATGCCGGAAGTTCAGATCGATCCCAAGGTGTGGCCCGGACAGCGCGACATACACTCTGACGTCGCTGCGGAAGGAAGGAACGGCGTCGCTCTGCGCGGATGCTACGCGATCAAAAAAACGACTCCCCATCGTCGGCCACGCCGCAGCATTTCCGAGATAAGCATCGACCGCGAGTACGCCTTTGCTCCACGCCAGGACGTCGACTTTCGGCGCGGTGCCATCACTACGTTTGTGGATCTGACGAACCCGTGAGATGGCATTGGCGACACCAATCGCTTGACTGTAGTTGTCGCCATGAAAGTTGCCGAAGGTCACCGCATAGACGCAGCGGCCCGCCGCCTCCATCGCCTGCACCATACCGGTCTTCTGCGTCGTCCCCGGATACGGGTTGCCCGCACCATCGTTGCCTCCCGGGAACAGCCAGACATTGGCATCTTGCATGGCTCCGTGCACCAACAGAAGCGGTGTCTTGTCGACGTCACAGGTCTTGGCGTAGGTCTTTGGGCCCTTGTGCAACAGAACAAAGCGGGCTTCGGGACGCATCGGACCTGGCTCAGCACAAGCCACCCCTCGGGCCGTCGCACACGAGCTCTTGTAATACAGGTTGAATCCGTCGACGATCTGCTGATTCAGCGAGCCGAAGAACTTGCCCAGTGGGTAGTCACTGGTTTGAAACGTGTCTTGGAGCCGCAGCTTTTCGGTTCGACGGTTATAGCCCTCGGTTCGCACCCGCTGATCGCCTTCGAGCAGTTCGATTTCACCCCACGACCAGCTCGGTGGACGCAAGCTCCCGACGATGTGAAAGCTATCGCTGGGACGATCGTTTTTATCAAACATCGCCAGCACATCACTGCTCAGCGGCGAAAGAATCTGCGCCGGCGGCACGCTGTCTGGTCCTGCTGAGTGGCAACCAGCGAACAGTGCAAACGGGAACCAAACGCCTCGCGGCAATCGACGACGGGACATGACTTTCCTCCTAGACAAAAAGGCGGTCGAGGTGGACTAGGACGGCGGCAGCGGCGGCACCGCAGGAGGCGGAGGCAGCGCTGGCACCGCAGGAGAAAGCGGCGGCTGGGAGACGGAACGATCGCCGGGAGAGAGTCCCGCGCCTCCCGGCGGCAGCGGCGGCGGCAGAGTGGACGTTGGGACCGTCGGTGCGATCGGCGATGCGGGAGGAATGATCAGCGGTACCCGATTGGGGTCGCCCGGACCATCCAGGTTGGCAGGAGCCTCTGCCGGAGGAGGAGATGCGACTGGGCTCACCACTGTCGCGGGTTTGCCAGTTCCAAATTGATAGGCGAGACCCGCGTCGAGCAAATAGCTCCCCTTAAACGGCTCGCCCTGCCCCGCTAGTCCGTAGCCACCACCGCGTACAAACAGGCTAATCGGTACCTTCATCCGAGGCTGAAAGTCGAACCCGAAACCACCCATGCCAAGTGGCATAAAGTAGTTGCCCACCGTCGGAGCCATCTCAATCGTTCCACCATCGGAAGTCACCACCGACGTCGCTGGTCGATTGATCGCGTTGTAGCCAATCCCCACGTGCAGATCGAAGAACAGACCCGTGGGCAGCGCCAGCCGGTAGCCGCCTTCCAGGAATATGAACAGGCCGTAACCAGGTGACGCCGAATAGCCACCGATGCTCGCGCCCATCAGGAGCTGGTTCACGCCCCTCGCCCACGGCGTTCCCTCATAAGCCAATCGAGCGCCGGGATGGACCGCGCTTTCGCCAAAGTATGACAGCGACACCCGTCGCGGCTTCTCATCCCCCAGCGACTGTGCCCGTACGAGACCGGCGCTACCGATTACACAACCAAATGCGGCAACACAGATGGCTGCGCTGCGAGCCTCGCACAATAACGATCGGCCTTGGCGAAGTGACATGGCGTTTGTTGCGGACCGTAGTCGCGATCGACCGCCCGCGCAAGGCCTGTCACAGGACAGGTCCATGTCTGGACGATGTGCCACGGAACCCTACAAAAAACCGTTGCACCTACCTGTGGTCAACGCAGTAATAATGTCGGTTATTCGGCGTGCTCTGGCTGAAGGCGTCGCCAGTTTGGCAGTTTTTGACGCAGCCAGAGCCGACCGCAACCGGAAACGAGCGAAAGGAAGGGTGCTGTATATGTCCTCTCACTGGCCGAATCGTACGCGCTGGACCCTGCTGCCACTGGGCCTAGCGGCGCTGTTTATGAGCCCCTCGTGCGATCCTCAGGGAAACTCCGCCGCGCAACAGAAAGCCATCATCGTCACCCGGTCCGGGACTGGTCTGGGTACCGTCGCCACGCAAGGCGGAGAGATATCTTGCGGCACCGATTGCTCCCGACTGTATGCACCGGGAACCTCGGTCATGCTGTCCGCAACGGCAGACGGCGCGTCCACTTTCGTGGGCTGGAGCGGTGCCTGCACCGGGACCAGCACCACCTGCGAGATCAAGCTATCCAACGATCCAAACGACACGAAAACCGTCACTGTCGACGCGAAATTCGATAGTCAGTACATCCCACCGACGGTCACTCTGACGGGTACTAAGACCGGCATGGGCACGGGCAAGGTGACTTCGGCGGATAACTCGGTCGACTGCGGTACCAAGTGCCAGGCCCAGGTTCAAATTCCGGGAACTGTGACCCTGACCGCTACCGCTGACATCGGCTCGGGCTTTGCGGGCTGGACGGGAGCTTGCGAGGACCAAGGTACCGCGCCGGTGTGCGACGTCCTGGTCAACCTGGCAACCACCGTCCAGGCGAAGTTCGACAAGCGCGTCTGTACCCCCGACAACATCTGTTTCGAAAACCCACTCCCGGCGGGCTTTAACCTCTCCGCGATTTGGGGCAAGTCGAAGACCGATGTCTGGGCGGTCGGTGAAGGTGGCAGCATTCTCCACTACAACGGCACGGCCTGGACGCCGAGCGCGAGTGGAATCACCCAGAAGCTCAACGGCGTCTTCGGCTTTGCGGCGAATGACGTATGGGCGGTCGGCAACGGCGGCACGGTGATCCGCTGGGATGGCACCAAGTGGTCGTCGGTCAACTCCGGTAGTACCAACCACCTACGCGGTGTATGGGGCATCGACAACGCCAACATCTACGTCGTCGGTGCGGCCGGAACCCTGCTCAAGTGGAACGGCACGGCGTTTTCTCCGATTGCGGTACCTGCGGCTGTCGCGGGACGCGATCTCAACGCGATCCACGGCCTGGCTGGCAATAACATCCGGGTCACCGGCGAGTTGGGCTCGCTCATTCGCTGGAATGGAACCACCTGGACCGTCGAAAACAGCGGGTCTCCACGCAATCAATACGCGGTCTTTAACTACGATGCCAACAACGCCTGGGTGGCAGGATTCCAGACGAGCAGCACCTGGAACGGCACCACCTGGACGGTGAGAACCCTCGCGAGCCCGCTCACCTTCAACGCGGTCTGGGCATCAGGCATTGAGGATGTGTGGATTGCGGGACCAGTCGGTGTGTTTCTTCGTTACCACAGGGACGTCAAGAACAACCTAGTTTGGGAAGGGGCACCATCCCCGGTTTCAACGAGCATTAGCGGACTCTGGGGCACTGGAGCCAACGACATTTGGGCCGTCGGTGACTCAGGCACCTTGATCCACTACGACGGCACCAAATGGTCACCAGATGCCAAGGGCCTACAGTCGGGCTGGAACGGCGCATGGGGTACCAGCGGCTCGAACCTTTGGGCTGTGGGCGGCGGCGGTGCCATCGCGCACTGGGATGGCGGTGGCTTCTCTCTGGTCGACAGTGGCACCACCTCTGCCCTCTACGGAATCAGCGGCACCTCAGGCACGAGCGCTTGGGCCGTCGGTGAAAACGGGACGATTCTGCGCTGGAACGGCAGCAAGTGGTCGCCCTCGACGAGTGGCACTCCGGTCAACCTGTACGCCACCGCAGCGGTCGCAGCCCAGGATGCATGGGCAGTCGGTGCGGGCGGCAAAGCGCTGCGCTGGAACGGCACGGCGTGGAAGAACGTCGACACAGGAACGAGCGCGAGCCTGAACGTGCTTTGGGCAGCCTCGGCGACCGATGTTTGGGCGGCCGGAGACAACGGCACCGTCCTGCGTTGGGATGGCTCGAAGTGGAACCAGCAACCAGGTCCGAGCACGATGACGGTGCTCGGCATGTGGGCCGGATCGGCGAGCAACATCTGGGCAGTGGGTGCCGGCGGAGTCTACAAGTATGACGGGACGACCTGGACCAAACAGACGGTTCCCAGCACGGGCCCGTTT
>ERZ724510.1525-NODE-1525-length-12825-cov-8.014174_pt1 | contig 12825 bp, 8 predicted proteins | sample MGYA00376043_ERZ724510 | MGnify/ENA primary metagenome ERZ724510 (study PRJEB28724, sample SAMN07190888) | wastewater metagenome | isolation source: influent of sewage treatment plant in Hong Hong | place: USA: Christiansburg, Virginia | collected 2016-03-01 ... | reverse complement strand
ATATCTTCTCCGTATGGGAATGGTATGCCCTACACACAAAATTTCTGACAGGCTCACATGGGATTGGGCAAGATGGCCGAAGTTTCTGGCCTGAGCCACGCATCCCTGATTACCACCGCCCGCAGCTATCTGCGTCCGGAAACCCTACATGCCGCCAATGACGCCATCAGCAACGCCACGGCCGCGCTGCCGGCCTTCAAGCTCTTCAACATTCGTGATGAGTTGCACTCCAGCAGTGATGGCCAGCGCTTCGAAACCCAGATTAACACCTTTAACTCCCGATATTCACCCAAGTATTTCGGTTGGGACAAGGGCGTGAGTGCCTGCACCGTGGTTGCCAACCACGTGCCCATCAATGCCAAAATCATTGGCACCCATGAACATGAGAGCCATTTCGTGTTCGATTTGCTCTACAACAATACGTCTGACATCAAGCCCACGCGGCACTCGACCGATACACACGGCACCAACCAGGTCAATTTTTGGAGCCTGTTTGCCTACGGCTACAGCTTTGCACCCCGCTACAAAACATTGCAAAAGAAGACCGCGTCGCTGGTTGGGTTCGAACTGCCGAGTCAGTATCCGGCCGACATGCTGATTCGACCAAGCAATAAGGTCAATGTGGACCTGATCATCAGCGAATGGCCCAACATCCAGCGCATCATGGCGTCACTGGCGCAAAAAGACACCACCCAGGCCACCGTGGTGCGCAAACTCAGCAGCTACGCCAGGCAAAACAACACCAAAAAAGCCCTATGGGAGTTGGACAACATCCTGCGCACCATCTACATCCTGGACTTCATTGACGATGTAGAGCTGCGCCAGAGTGTGCAAAAGGCACTCAACCGGGGCGAGGCCTATCACCGCTTCCGCCGCGCGGTGTCATTCATCAATGGTGGAAAGTTCAAGGTTCAGACTGAAACCGAGCAGCAGGTCTGGAACGATTGCGCGCGGTTGATTGCCAACGCGGTCATTTACTACAACACGGCGTTGTTGTCCAAGGTCTACGAACAGAAGGTGGCGGCCGGGGATCTGGATGCCATTGCGTTCATTCAAGGGATGTCGCCAGTGGCGTGGCAGCACGTGAACATGTTTGGGTCGTTCGAATTCAGCGACGATGAGCAGAGCATTGACCTGGAGGCCTTGGCGGCAAGGTATGCCGACTCGGTGTTCTGGAGCAACGCCACTCAGCCTGGCCAAGGGGACCTTTTTGATTAAAATCCACTGTTCCAAAGCCGCTGAAATGAAGGTCCGGTATGGAGCGGGTCGTAGGCCGCGCATGGCGTTAGCGGGTATTGGTGAACGGCAGCTATAAGGTAGCCCAGTACACAGCCGATTTGGAGCCGACCTTTAAATTCGGCGTCGTGCCCGAAGCGGTTTCTGGGGTCCCCTCGTTTTCAGTGCAATAAGTGACGGTTCGCAAACCCAGCAGGCCTGCCAGTGAGGACGTTGGCGCACCTTGCGCAAGGTGCTGTTGATCAGCCTGTGGCGGAAATCAAATCAAGCATGACCACCACTATCCTTTATGATTGCTCTAACAGAGCCGGTCGACGATAACTGCGATACATTCGCGAGGGGATCAGAAAAAGAACAACCGAATTGCTTTGCCATGAACAACCCAATGCCACAAACCAAACCGGTCACCATATTGGTGGTTGACGACGACGATGTGGACGTCATGGGCGTCGCACGCGCCCTCAAAACCCTCAAGATACTCAACCCATTGGTTCGTGCCCGCAACGGCATTGAGGCACTGGCACTGCTGCGCACCGAAGGTGCCGTCGGGCGCCCCTACTTGATTCTGCTGGACCTCAATATGCCGGGCATGAATGGGATCGAAATGCTGGCCGAACTGCGCGCCGACAGTGCGCTGTCAAGCGCGGTGGTTTTTGTGTTGACCACATCAGAAGACGACCAGGACAAGGTGGCCGCCTATTCCAAGCACATTGCGGGCTACATCGTTAAAAAGCAAATTGGCGACGGGTTTATGCGGGTCATGGAAATGTTGGACCACTACTGGCGCGTGGTTGAGCTACCAATCCACGACTGAGAGGTTTGCCGTGATCAGCACACTCAAGGTACTGTGCATTGACGACGATGCGGTAGACCGCCTCTCCATCGCACGCACCCTCAAGCAAACCGATATACCCGTCCAGTTCGAGCAAGCGAGTACCGCGGCCGAAGGCTTGGCAGCGGCGGCGGCGCAGCATTTCGACATCATCTTGCTCGATTTCCAGTTGCCCGACCGGGACGGGCTGGACGTATTAAAAACCCTGCGCGAAAACGTAGACCGCTACGCCACCGTCATCATGCTCAGCCGGCGGGAAGATGACGCATTGGTTCAGCAAGCCATCGACGCTGGCGCACAGGATTTCTTGCTTAAGGACGAAGTCACCCCGCGCCGGCTGGTGCGGGCCATGCGCCAATCCCAGTACCGCAGCCAACTCGAAGACGCTTTGGCGCGTATCCGCGAAAATTTGCGCGAACTCGCCGAGCAAGACGCCCTCACCGGCTTGGCCAACCGCTACGATTTTGAGCGTGCGCTGGCACTGGCAGTGGCGCGCGGACAGCGCGACGGCAGTCGCCTGGCGGTGTTGCTGCTCGATGTGGACAACTTCAAAACCGTCAACGACACCTTTGGCCATGCAGTCGGTGACCAGTTATTGATCGAAGTAGCACGCCGCTTGGGATCGGTCGTGCGCGACAGTGACATGCTGGCCCGCTTGGGCGGCGACGAGTTCGTCATCTTGGCGCAGGACATGGAGCGTGACGACCAAGCCACCTTACTGGCCAAACGCATCGTCGCCTGTTTTGCTGAACCCATGGTATTTGGTGAGGTTAACTGGACGGTAACCACCAGCATTGGTATTGCCGCGTTTGGCGACTACACCGACAACCCCAGCGACCTGATGCGCTGTGCAGACATCGCCATGTACCGCTCCAAGCAGGGTGGGCGCAACCAAAGCCATTTTTATTCTGAGGAACTGCACCTGGCCGTGCAACAGCAATCGGCCCTGGAGCGGGATTTGCGCAAGGCCCTGCCGCAAGACGAATTTCGGGTGTACTACCAAGCACAGATTCACGCCCACGACGGCACTTTGGGCGGCCTGGAGGCACTGGTGCGCTGGGAACACCCCACCATGGGCACGCTGGCGCCCGGCGCTTTTTTGCCCATGGCCGAAGAGCTGGGCCTAATGCGGGACATCGGGCAATGGGTGCTGCGCCAATCGTGCAGGCAGTTGCAAGACTGGCGCTCACGCATGTGCCTGGATGGCCTGCGCCTGGCCGTTGCGGTCAACCTGTCGGCGGTCGAATTGCAGGGCAATGACCTGCCAGCCAAATTGCAGGCCGCCCTCAACGAAAGCGGCCTGCCGGCCAAATGTCTGGAAGTTGAAATCACCGAGAGCGCGCTGATTCGCGATACTGAGGCCACCGCCACCATGCTCAATGCGGTGGCAGCACTGGGCATCCAGTTGGCGCTGGACGACTTTGGTACCGGCTATTCGTCGTTTGAGCACCTGCAGCTATTCCCCATTCACGCCCTCAAAATTGACCGCCGTTTTGTCGATGCAATTGGCAAGGGTGTAGCGCAAGAACGCCTGCTGACCGCGATGATTCGCTTTGCACGCACCTTGAATTTGAGCGTGGTGGCCGAGGGCATTGAGACGGCCGAGCAAGCCCGGTTTTGCAATGCCCATGGATGCGACTTGCTGCAAGGGTATTTCTATTCGCGCCCGGTACCGGCCGCGCAGTTCGAAGCCCAGTTTCTCTCCAAGCTGGCCACACAAGCTGACCCAGCGAACCCGCCCTAATAAGGCGGCACCACGCGGTCTACCCAACCCAAAGGCACCCCTGTGAACCAACCCCTTTACTTGGGCCGCCTGTGGGCTCGCCTGCCATTGGTCCTGCAGATCGTGGCCGCAGCGATCCTCTACGCCGGTGTTGCCCACCTGAGCCTGGGGCTCGCGCTGCCCGGCTCCAACGCCTCACCGGTGTGGCCGCCAACGGGTTTGGCCGTCGCCCTGCTCCTGTTGGGCGGTCTGCGCATGTGGCCCGCCATTGCACTGGGTGCACTGGCGGCCAACCTCATCGACTTTGCCAGCCATGGCCCCTTGCTCTCCAGCCACTACCTGGCGGCCACCGCCATTGCTGGCGGCAACACCCTTGAGGCTTGGGTAGCCGCCTGTCTCATGCGCAAATGCGGCGGGGCGGACGCGATTTTTAGACGCGTATCTGGCGTACTGAAGTTTGTGGTGATTTGCCCATTGGCCAGCGCGATCAGCGCCAGCATTGGCATGCAGAGCCTGGTGTTAACCGACCTCCTCCCGGCGGCGCTGGGTGGCACGGTGAGGCTGACGTGGTTTTTGGGTGACCTGACCGGCATGGCGCTGGTGGTGCCGCTGATTGTGGCCTGGCGCCCCAGCCAAAAACCCAAGCACAACCCGCCCAAGCCGTGGATGGAAAGTGCGCTGTTGCTCGCAGCTGCGTACGCCTTGTGGGCAGCCCCAATGGGTTTCGCAGCAGACACACGGCTATACCTGATCTTATTGGTGTCCCTTCTGGCGTGGCTCACCTTCCAATACGGCCTGCGCGGCGGCACAACCGGCACCCTGGTTTTGGTTAGCAGCGCGGTTCTGGCCATCACCCATGGGCAGGGTGCTGTGGGCGGCAATGCCAATGACCTCTTTTTGCAGCTCGATGGCGTTCTGATTATTTTCGCCACCCTGGTGTTGCTGCTGGGCGCCGACATTGTCGAGCGGCGCGACGCCGGGGCCAACTTGGATTGGCGGGGGCTTGCCATCACCTGGGGGACCCTACTGGTCGGCTGTGCGCTCACCCTGTTTTTGTGGCACCTGAGCGCCAGCAGCATTCGAACCGAAGACGACAAGCGCTTGTTGCGCCGCAGTGAACGGGTGGTGGCGGCCTTGCAGGCGCGCATCCAGGACTACCAGCAAATCATCAAAGGGGGCGCCAACCTGTTCCTGGGCCGCGACAGCGTCTCACGCACGGTGTGGCAAGACTATGTGCATTCGTTGGACCTGCCCAACACGCTGCCCGGTGTGCAAGGCGTTGGCTTTGCCGAGGTGATTGCACCCAACGCACTGGACGCGCACACCCAGCGCATCCGCGCTGAGGGCTTCGCAAACTACACCGTACGCCCACCGGGCCAGCGCGACACGTACACCAGCATCATCTACCTGGAGCCTTTTGACAGCCGCAACCAAAGGGCATTTGGGTTTGACATGTTTTCCGAGGCCACCCGCAGGGCGGCCATGACGGCCGCGCGCGACACGGGCAAGATCACCGCTTCGGGCAGGGTCAAACTGGTGCAAGAAAATGGCCAGGCGGAGCAGGCTGGGTTCTTGATTTACATGCCGGTTTACCGCCAACAGCATGGCCTGGAAACCGCAGCCCAAAGGCAGGCGGCGCTGATCGGTTATTCGTACGCACCCTTTCGCGTCGGTGATCTGGTCAAACTGGCGCTACCCATCGAGCTCGATGGCCTGGACCTTGCACTCTATGACACCACCGAGGCGCTGCCCAAGAATCGCCTTTTTCCGCTCAGCGCGGGGCCTGTTGATGCCAATGCCCCCGTTGGTGCGCCCACCTTTCAAACAACCATTGATATCGGGAACCATCTGTGGACCGTGCAGTTGCGGGCACTGCCCAGCTTTTGGCAGTCGGTCGACCACACCGCAGCGCGCTTGACCTTGGTGAGCGGCATGCTGCTGTCAGTGGGCATGTTTTTGCTCTTGCGCATGCTGGCAAGCGCGCGGGCGCAAGAACAAAAAACCGCGCACTTTCGCTCGGTGATTGAGCTGGCACCCAGTGCCTTGATCATGGTGAACGAGACCGGCACCATTGAAATGGTTAACGCCCCTGTCGAGCGCATGTTTGGCTACACCCGGGCCGAGTTGCTGGGGAAACCGGTGGAAATGCTCATTCCAGAGCAGCTGCGCGGCCTGCATATACATTTACGCCACGAATTCTCCCAACATGCGAACCAACGCCCCATGGGGCGCGGCCGTGACCTTTTTGGCCTGTGCAAAGACGGCTCCGAAATCGCCCTGGAAATTGGCTTGAGCCCCCTCTCGAACGCCGACGGCAAAAAGATACTGTGCGGCTTTGTCGATGTCACCGAGCGCAAGCGCCACGAAGCCGCCCTGCTCAAAACCAGCCGCGAATTGGAACGCACCAATGCCATTGCAAAGATCGGTGGTTGGGAGGTAGACCTGCGCACCAACGCCATCATCTGGAGCGACGAAACCTGCCGCATCCATGAGGTGGAACTGGGCTACCAGCCGACGCTAGAGGCGGCCATTGCCTTTTACGCCCCAGAGGGCCGCCCGCTCATTGACAAGGCGGTGCAAGACGCCATCGCCAGCGGCCAGGGTTGGGACTTGGAGTTGCCATTTATAACGGCAAAATCCAGGCCCATCTGGGTGCGGGCATTGGGTGAGGCGGAGTTCGAGCACGGTGTTCCCGTGCGGCTGGTGGGGGCGTTTCAGGACATCACCGAGCGCAAAATCAGAACCATCGAGTTGGCCCGGCGCAACCAGGAGTTGGACAAATTTGCCTACATTGCCTCGCACGACCTGAAATCACCCCTGCGCGGCATCGACCAGTTGGCACAGTGGCTGTTTGATGACTTGGGCGACACCATCAATGCTGAGTCCCAAGAGCATTTTCGGCTGATGCGGGTGCGTATTGGACGCATGGAAAATTTGCTGGATGGCCTTCTGGCCTACGCGCGGGCGGGGCGTGTTGAAGGCACGCCGGAAGCCGTAGACCTGAAAGAGTTGGTGACTGAGATCTTCGACCTGTGCCACAAGCACGAGCAATTTGACTTGCGGCTGGAGGGCGACTTCCCCGTGGTGCAGGTGGCCAAATCACCCTTGGCAATGGTATTTAGAAACCTGATCGGCAACGCCATCAAGCACCATGACCAGGCCCACGGTGTGATTACCGTCTCCATCAAAGCCCTAGGCCAGCATTTGGAGATTGTGGTGGCCGACGACGGCCCGGGCATCCCCACTGAACACGTCACGCGGGCTTTTGATATGTTCCAGACGCTACGCCCGCGCGACGAAGTAGAAGGCAGTGGCATCGGGCTGGCCATCGTCAAAAAGTCGCTTGAGGCCATGGGCAGCAGCATTGCACTCACACCCAATGCCCCCCGGGGTGCAAGGTTTAGTTTCAGCTGGCCAATTGCAAACCTGCAAGAGCCCGCAGACGGTTAAAAACTCACCGACCCCACTGCCTGGTCCACACCACCTGTCAGCGCGTGGACCTTGAGTTTATTGACCTTCTCCTGTGCGGCGCTGTCCAGGTTCTCCGACCGCGTGTAGCTCCAGGGCACGTGGTTGGCGCGGCTGACTTCGTTGCCTGCGTCCATCCCATTGAGGGGACCTCTTGACGACAAAGATACAAATGACAAGTTTAGGAACTCGTCCCTAAATCGCCTACACTGAAAACCGTTGGTATAAGAATTTAGGCGTTATGGTGACCACGACTTGGCGGCAAGGGATGACACTCCTATTTGGCACGGCGGTCGCTCTGCTTGGCGCCGCGGTCATGGTCGGCTGGCACCTGCACATCAAGCCATTACTACAAATTCACCCCAGTTTTCCGCTCATGCAGTTCAACACGGCACTGGGGTTTTTGTTGAGCGGTTTGGCTTGCGTGGCGTTGCAGCAAACACGGCTCCGGTTGGCCGGCGGGCTGGCTGCTTGCGTGGCCTTGCTTGGTGGCTTGACCCTGTGGCAAATCACGACTGGAGCCAACCTGCATATAGACCAGTTGTTTATGCAGCCCTACGCCACGGGGAAGGAGTCCATACCCGGGCGCATGGCGCCCAATACGGCGCTGTGTTTTTTGCTAACCGGTGTGACGATTGGGTTGCTAAGCTCGCCGTTATCGGCCATTGTGAGGAACTTGTTCAATAGCGTGCTGGCACCGGCCATCATGGCCTTGGCGCTCATTGCCCTGAGTGGCTACCTGCTAGGGTTCGACGCCGCCTTTGGCTGGGGCCACCTTACGAGCATGGCAGTGCACACCGCAGCGGGCTTCATGGTGGTCGCACTGTGCTTGATATTGACCCCAGTGCCAGGGCAACGTATCAATGTATTGCCAGCCATTGGCATCGCCTTGCTGGTGCTGGTTTTAACCCTGTGGCAAGCTTTGAGAACCCAGCAAGTCACCGCGTTAAATGCAACGACAAACGATCGCGTTAAGCAAATTCAAGCCAATTGGCAGTTGCGGGTCGCGGATTACCGAGGGGTCTTAACACGCATAGCCGAACGCAGGGCGCGCTCCGGTACGGGTGACGCTGCATGGCGGACAGACGCCCAAAATTACATAGACGATTTTGGCTTCCTCGCCTTGGTGTGGGGTAACGATCGCGGCGACCTGTCGGTTGTCGGCAATGCGGGTGTCGCTGAACTGGTGTTGGCGCATTTGTCACAACACCCCTGCCGCGCTGCCAATCTGCCTTCCTGGAAAATTGTTGAGAGCCCATCCGAGGCGACCGACAGGTTGGTGGTGCAGGTGCTAGCTCGGCCGTCGGCGAGGCCGGAAGACGGCTGCATTATTGCCGTCCATTCGCTGCGCCGCCAACTCAACGAGGTGCGCGAGCAAGTTAAATCCGAGCGATTTCCGTGGACGATACGCTTGAATGGACAAACGATTTATCAGGAAGCCAGTGATGGTCTCAGATCAGCGCACGGAGCGCTTTATCCCGAAGCAGATGGACTGACTCTCGCTCTTACGCCGACGCAAGCGCAAAGTGAAGGCAACGCGCTACCGGAGTGGGTTTTGTTGGTGGGCTTGGTTCTGGACGGTTTGCTCGTACTAGCGTTGTACTTGGCCGGCGTTGCGAACCATAAAAAACGTGAAGCTGAGGCGCTTAAAAGCCAAGTACAAGAAAATTCGACTTTGTACAGGGGGTTGCTGAACAGTGCGCCCTACGGCATCTTGCTGATTGATGAGTCCGGCGCCGTTGAATTGGCTAATCCAGCGTTGAAGCAGCTTTTTGGTTATGCCCAGAATGAGCTGATCGGTCAGCCAATTGAAACCCTTATTCCACTGCATTTGCACGGCGCCCATGTCAAACAGCGCAGCAGCTACCTGCGCGATGCAGGCGCTGCCAAGCGAATGGCTTCAACCCGCCAAGTGTTCGGACGCCACCGCAATGGCGAGAACATTGCGGTAGAGGTCAATATCGTACCCGTTCATATTGGGACGCGTCGCCGTGCGATGGCGATGGTGGTCGATGTGCGGGAGCGGGTTCGGGCGCAACAGGTGATTGCCGAGCAAAACGAACGGTTTGTGATGGCATCCACTGCCGCCAACATTGGTTTTTGGGATTACAACCTGCTCACCAACACGCTCCAGTGGGACGAATGCATGTACACAATTTATGGCCGTTCACCACAAGCGGGCGTTCAGCCCTACGACCTGTGGCGTAGTAGTTTGCACCCGGATGACGTCGCCCGTAGTGAGCAAGACCTAAGCGATGCAATCAACGGCATCCGCAAATTCGACACCGAATTTCGAATCCACCACCCAAACGGTACAGTACGTACCATCAAAGCCGTTGCCAGCGTTCAGCGTGATGGACAGGGCCTTGCCGTCAAAGTGTTTGGCGTCAATTTTGATGTTACCGAGGCACGGCAAGCGGAGCAGCGACAAGCCGAACTGATCGGCAAGCTTTCCCGTGTCAATGATGAGTTGACCAGCTTCACCTACATCGCCTCGCATGACCTGAAATCACCGCTGCGGGGCATCGACCAACTTGCCAGCTGGATTACAGAAGACCTTGGCGAGCGCTTGCAAGGAGATACCCTGGAGCATTTGCGTTTGATGCGCAGCCGCATACAGCGCATGGAAATGCTGCTCGACGATTTGCTGGCCTACTCCCGTGTAGGTCGTTCCAGTGACATGGTTGTTAGCGTCAATACCCGTGAGCTGCTGAACAATATCTTTGAGATGCAGGCCACGACCAAACCGATGCAACTGGTGCTGGCCGACGATATGCCGGTTCTGAACTGCCAAAAAGTCCCCCTTGAGTTGGTATTTCGCAATCTGATTAGTAATGCCATCAAACACCACGATAAGCCGCAGGGCACCATTCGGGTGTCGGCTAGCCAAACAACCGATGGGTATGCGTTTACGGTTCAAGATGACGGCCCCGGTATTCCTCCCGAACACCAGGAAAGGGTATTTACCATGTTCCAGACACTCAAGCCGCGTGACGCGGTAGAAGGCAGTGGAATCGGCCTGGCCATCGTAAAAAAAGCAGTCGAGTCGGTAGGCGGCACGGTAACCTTAGAGTCCGATGGGCAACACGGCTGCACCTTCCGCTTCACTTGGCCAACTAATCATTTAAAGGATGACACCAGATGGCTACTGAAAAACGACCCTACAGCGAAGTGACCATTTTGTTGGTGGACGACGATGACGTCGATGCAATGGGGGTTGAACGTGCCCTCAAAAAGCTCAAAATTGCGAACCCGGTCGTGCGCGCGCGTGATGGCGTTGAAGGGCTAGAGCTGTTGCGCCACGAATCTGCCGTGCAACGCCCCTATATCGTGCTGCTGGACATCAACATGCCGCGCATGAACGGACTGGAGATGCTGGCCGAACTGCGCGCAGACTCTCAACTTTCGCGCGCTGTGGTGTTTGTGTTGACGACATCGAAGTCCGACGAAGATAAAGTGGCGGCGTATCAACAGCACATAGCTGGGTACATCGTCAAAAATCAGGTAAGCGACGGATTTTTGCGGGTCATGGAGATGCTAGACCACTACTGGCGTGTGGTCGAACTGCCAATCTAACGACAAGGGTCAGTTCAATATGAAAGACGTTCTGCGATTGCTGCTGATCGATGACGACGAAGTGGACCGCTTGTCGGTAGTGCGCGCGCTCAAGCGCGGCAAGGTGGACTACGACATTGTTCAGGCAGTCAGTGCTGCCGAGGGCTTGCAGTTCGCCGGCAACCAGCGTTTTGATGCCATTTTGCTAGACTACCGCTTGCCTGATCAGGATGGCATTGAGGTGCTGCGGCTGCTGCGCGATGGGCATTATGAGCGTACTGCTGTGGTCATGCTCAGTCGCCACGAAGACGAGTCTCTTGCGGACCGCTGCCTAGAGGCTGGTGCGCAAGATTTTCTTTTAAAAGATGAAGTCAATGACCGCCGGTTAAACCGCGCCTTGCGCCAGGCGCGCCAGCGCAGCCAAATTGAACAGGCCTTGCAGGCCAGCCGCAATGAGCTGCTGCAGTTGTCCGAGCATGACCCGCTCACGGGCTTGACCAATCGCCGTGGTTTCGAGCGCGCATTGGCGGCGGCCGTCGCGCGTGCCAACCGCGATGCTTGCCACCTGGCAGTGCTTTTGATTGACCTGGATGACTTCAAAAGCGTTAACGACACCGCCGGGCACGAAATCGGCGACGCACTGCTCGTCGAAGTCACGCGGCGCTTGAGCGCAACGGTGCGCGATACCGATCTTTTGTGCCGCTTGGGGGGTGACGAGTTTGTTGTTTTGATGCATTCATTCGAGCGACACGACCAGGTTTTTTTGCTGGCAGATCGTCTTGTTGCCGCGTTACAAACCCCGATCGTGTTGGGTACAACGACCCACCTGACAACGGCCAGCATTGGTGTTGCTACGCATGACCCGGAGGACTGCAATGCGGAGGACCTTTTGCGCTTTGCCGATATGGCCATGTACCAGGCCAAGCAAGAAGGACGCAACCAGAGTCGTGCGTTTTCGGCGGCTTTACAAGAAAATGCCAATACCCGAAGCAAGATCAAGTTTGATTTGCTTAGCGCCATTCAAAACGAAGAATTGCGGGTTTTTTACCAAGCACAGATTCGCGCTTCAGACGGCAGCCTTGGGGGCATGGAAGCCTTGATACGGTGGCAACACCCAGTGCTGGGTCTGCTGGCGCCAGGGCACTTTATCGCGATTGCAGAAGAGTCCAAGGCCATTATTGAGATGGGAAACTGGGTTTTGAAAACCGCATGCAGCCAGCTCAATACGTGGCAACTGCGCCACCCACAGCGTTGCACCGACCTGAGCTTGGGCATCAATGTGTCGGCGGTGCAGGCGGGGGCGAACTCTCTGCCTCCGACCTTGAAAGCCGCGTTGGCCAGTTTTTGCGGCAACCCAGGCCAGGTGGAAATAGAGATTACTGAAAGCGCTTTAATCAAGGACACGGCCGTCATGGGTACCATGTTGTCGGCTCTGGAAGCGCAAGGCGTTCGCTTGTCGCTGGATGACTTTGGCACTGGTTATTCGTCCTTGGAGCACCTCAAGCTGTTTCCAATTGCCGTCCTGAAAATTGACCAGGGATTCGTTTCCGCGATTGGTGAGAGAAAGAAGGGTGAGCAATTGTTGATCGCCATCATTGCACTGGCCAAGGCTCTTGAAATGAAAGTCGTCGCCGAAGGCGTAGAGACGCAGGCGCAAGCCGAGTTCTGTACGCGCCATGGCTGCGATTTGTTGCAAGGCTATTTCTATTCGCGGCCGGTTCCTGCCGATGAGTTTGAGGCCACATTCCTGAATGCTTGATGCCAAATTTCGCCACATCTGCATCTGTTGATGGCGTCTAAAAGCGCGAAAGAATGGCTTTTTGCGCGCTTTGAGTTGAATATTTTGGAAAATTAGATGTTGGCTTTAGAGCAAGCAAATCGCAAACTTGGGTGGCCGGTGATGGGCTGAAGCGGGTTTACGTTTTTGGCCTCAAATCCTCTGTTTCAGAGGGAAAATCCGCTCGTTTTACCTTTTCGAATATGAAGGGACTTCCGCGATTGCCCTGGCGCA
>ERZ724510.1521-NODE-1521-length-12836-cov-4.555747_pt1 | contig 12836 bp, 10 predicted proteins | sample MGYA00376043_ERZ724510 | MGnify/ENA primary metagenome ERZ724510 (study PRJEB28724, sample SAMN07190888) | wastewater metagenome | isolation source: influent of sewage treatment plant in Hong Hong | place: USA: Christiansburg, Virginia | collected 2016-03-01 ... | reverse complement strand
CCGGCCCGACTGGTGCATCTCGCGCCAGCGCAGCTGGGGCGTGCCCATCCCGTTCTTTTTGCACAAAGACTCGGGCGAACTGCACCCGCGCACCATGGAAATCCTGGACCAGGCCGCCAACATCGTCGAGCAAGGTGGCATCGAGGCCTGGAGCCGCGTCAGCGTCGAAGACATTCTGGGCGCGCAAGATGCCCCGCACTACACCAAGAGCACCGACATCCTGGAAGTGTGGTTCGACTCTGGCTCCACCTTCAGCCATGTGCTGCGCGGCACGCACCCCGGCGTACACCACGACAGCGGCCCCGAGGCCGACCTCTACCTCGAAGGCCACGACCAGCACCGGGGCTGGTTCCACAGCTCGCTCTTGCTGGCATCGGCGCTGGAAGGCCGCGCGCCCTACCGCGGCCTGCTGACGCACGGCTTCACGGTGGACAGCCAGGGCCGCAAGATGAGCAAGTCGCTGGGCAACGGCATCGACCCGCAAGACATCAACAAAAAGCTGGGCGCCGAAATCATCCGCCTGTGGGTGGCCGCCTCTGACTACTCGGGCGACATTGCCGGCGACGACAAAATCCTGGCCCGCGTGGTCGATGCCTACCGCCGCATCCGCAACACGCTGCGCTTTTTGCTGGCCAACGTGAGCGACTTCAATCCCGTCACCGACGCCGTGCCACTGGCCGAGATGCTGGAAATTGACCGCTATGCCCTGAGCCGCGCCGCGCAGTTGCAGGCCGATATCTTGGCGCACTACGAGGTGTATGAATTCCACCCCGTCGTGTCGAAGTTGCAGGTGTACTGCTCGGAAGACTTGGGCGCGTTTTACCTGGACGTGCTCAAAGACCGGCTCTACACCACCGCGCCGGGCAGCTTGGCACGCCGCAGCGCCCAAACCGCGCTGCACCAAATCACCCACGCCATGCTGCGCTGGATGGCCCCGTTCCTCAGCTTCACCGCCGAGGAAGCCTGGACCGTGTTCGCCGGCGAGAAGAGCCAGGGCTCGATCTTCATCGAAACCTACGCGGACTTGGGCACGCCCGACGCGGCGCTGCTGGCCAAGTGGAACCGCATCCGCGAGATCCGCGACGTGGCGAACAAGGAAATCGAAGTTTTGCGCGCCGACGGCAAAGTGGGCTCGGCGCTGCAAGCCACGCTGGTCATCACGGCAGCTGCCGACGATGCCGCACTGCTGCGCAGCTTGGGTGAGGACTTGAAGTTCGTCACCATCACCTCTGCCGCCAGCGTGGTGGACGGCGCGGTGGGCAGCGATGCGCTGGCCGTGACCGTCACACCCAGCACCGCCGTCAAATGCGAACGCTGCTGGCACTACCGCGATGACGTGGGCCACGATGCGGCGCACCCCACCCTGTGCGGTCGCTGCACCAGCAACCTCTACGGAGCGGGTGAAACCCGTCAGGTGGCCTGATGGTGGCGCGCAAACCGGGCTCAGGCAGCACCAGTTCGCTGCCTTGGCTGGGCTGGGCGCTGGTGGTGCTGGTGCTAGACCAAATCACCAAGCTGCTGATCATCAACACCTACCAATGGGGCGAAAGCACGGCCTACACCGGGTTTTTCAACTTGGTGCGGGCGCACAACCACGGTGCGGCGTTTTCGTTTTTGGCCGGTGCGGGCGGCTGGCAACGCTGGTTTTTCACGGCGTTGGGCGTGGGCGCGGCAGTGTTCATTGTGTGGATGCTGCGCTCGCATCCGGGGCAAAAACTGTTCGCTTTTGCCCTGAGCAGCATCTTGGGCGGCGCGCTGGGCAACGTGCTCGACCGGGTGATGTACGGCTATGTGATAGATTTTCTAGACTTTCACTGGGCCAACTGGCATTTCCCGGCTTTCAACGTGGCGGACTGCGGCATCACCCTTGGGGCAATGGCGCTGATCTTCGATGAACTGCGGCGGGTGCGTCAGCAACGGTGAAGCCCCAGCAGTCTTCAGGGAGTTCACTATGGTTTCATTGCCATCCGAGTTGCTCAACGCGCTGCCCGATGACGTGCAGCTAGAGCGCAGCCGCTACCGCGCCGATCCGCTGGCTGACAACACCGTCAGCCGCATCTTGGGCCCTTGGCCCACCACACCCGCTGAACGCAAACAGCAGCAGCAGCGACTGGCAGCGGTCACCCGGCTGTTCACGACGTGGCAAGACAACCAAAGCTTGGTCGATTGGCGGCCGCAAGCCACCGATTTGCCGCCCGATGTGGCGCAAGCGCTCGCCGACTATGTGCGCGAAGGGCAAAAGCTGCCCGAATGGGCGGATGTGGCCCGCGTGCAGCTGGCCGAGTCGCTGTTCATGGAGCACGGCGTGCTGTCGTGCATCTTGCTGTTTTGCGCCAGCTTGCCCGAGTGCTACGTGGTACCCGACTTGGCGGCGGTGCTGCAAACCACCAGCCAACTCACCGCACACACCGAATACCGCGTCCGCGCCACAGCGGCGATGGTCTTCCCGGTCATGACCGACGAAGGCTTGATGGGCGAGCACGGCAGCGGCATTGCGCAAATTTTGAAGGTGCGTTTGATTCACGCCACCATTCGCTACCAAATTTTGCATGGCTCGCCGCAAGCGGTGCTGGGCATTCAGTCGGCAACCGGCTCTATTGCCGCCACACCGGGCGTGCAGGCTGACACCAACATGTACCAAGCCCTGTCTTGCATGGGCTGGGACTTCAAAGAGCGCGGCCTGCCCTGCAACCAAGAAGAGCTGGCCTACACGCTGCTGACCTTCAGCTACGTGTTCATGCGCGGCTTGCGCAAGTTGGGCGTGCAACTGCGCCCCTTGGACGAAGACGCTTACCTGCACGCATGGAACGTGGTCGGCCACATCTTGGGCGTGGAGCGCGCGCTGATGGCCGACAGCATGGAAGAAGCCGCCGTGTTGTTCGAGCGCCTGCAAACGCGGGGTCGAAAGCGTCAAATCCGGCCCGATGCGCGCCCGGCCCTGGCCAAAGCGCTGATCAACACCATGAGCGCCGCCCTGCCCGGCTGGATCACCAGCAGCTTCCCGCAACTGATGACGCAGCACCTGTGCGGCCCCGTCACGTCGCAAGACTTGGGGCTGCGCTCGCGGGTACCGTGGTTGGTCGAAACCGCTTTTCGCGCATTGTTGGCCACAGTACAAGGTTTGGCCGGGCTATGGCCAGGATCTTCATCGATGAACAGCCCGCTGCACAAACTAGGCCGTTCGGTGATGGCGAAGTTGTTACTTGACCAAACCAAACCCTTGCAACTGCCCGGCACGCTGCAAGATCGCGTCAAAAATGTGCTCGACCACTGGGATCGGCACATGAAGCGCAAAAACTAAAGCCACCGCTCAAGCCAGCATCGTCGCCAGCACCTCGCGCAGCTTCACGGACGACACGGGCTTGTACACCACGGACAAGCCGTGCTGGGCAAGCTTGTCTTTCACCTCAGGCTCGGTGTTGCCCGTCATGACCAAGGCCGGCACCTTGTAGCCCAGGAATTCGTGGATTTGATCGACAGCATCAATCGCCGTCAAGCCGTGGCGCAGCCGGTAGTCCAGCAGCAACACGTCGGGGTCGAAGCCAGTGTTTTCCATCATTTGCACGGCCAACACAGCTGAATCGACAGCCTTGACCGTGTAGCCCCAAGTGCGCAGCAAACCCGTCATGGACTCGCGCACACGTTCGTCATCGTCGATCACCAGCACATTGGCGGTTTCCGGTTTTTGAGGCACATACACCAGCTCAGGAATGGGCAGATTCGGCTTGCTCACCAACGGCACCGTGATAGAAAACAGCGTGCCGACTCCAGGCTTGGAACACAGCTTGATCGGGTGATCCAATATCCGCGACAGGCCGCTGACAATCGCCAGCCCCAAGCCCAAGCCTTTTTTGTGGTCGCGCTCAGGGTTGCCCAACTGCACGAACTCTTCAAACACCTGGGCCTGTTTCTCAGGCGCAATGCCGATGCCGGTATCGTGCACCTCAATGCGCAGGTGCTCGCCTACACGTCGATACCCCAGCAACACCTTGCCATTGGGGGTGTAGCGCAAGGCGTTGTGAATCAAGTTGCGCACCATGCGCTCCAGCATCACGCGGTCGCTCTGCACCCAGGTGTGACGGCAACGCGCCACCCGAAACTTCAGCCCCAGTTTGGCCGCTTGCGCCGTGAATTCGGTGCGCATGTGCATGGACAGCTCGGCCATCGACACTTGGCCCACCGTCGGCACCAAGGTGGCGGTGTCGATTCTGACGAAGTCGAGCAAGGATTCGATCATGCCCATCAGCTCGCGCATACCCGACAAGATGTTGGTGGCCGCACGCCGCGAGGGCTCGTCTGGCGCATCGTTGAACAAGGCGGCGGCAAACAGTTCTATTGCCTGCGCGGGCTGGCGCAAGTCGTGGCTGGCGGCAGCAAAGAAGCGGGTTTTGGCGGCGTTGGCCAATTCAGCTTGCTTGCGGGCAGCCTCGGCAATTTGGTTTTCATCCTTCAACTGCACCACCAACTTGGCGTTTTCCAGACGCAGCTGTATGGATTCAACCAAGTCTTGGTTTTTCTTGAGCGCCAAGCGGTAGGTGATGTAAATCATGCCGAAGCAAAAAAGGCCCTGCAAGCTCAAAAACCAGCCCCCACGCAGCAGACCCGCCCCTCCCACCAAAAGCAACATCGGCATCACATAGGCAAGGTGGGCGGGCCTGAAGGCCGCATGAACCACGGTAGAGCCCAAACTCATCAGCACAAAGGTCATGGCCAACAAGGCCATCAACGGCACGTTCTCGAACAAGATCCATGCCACACATGCCCCGCCCACCCCCGTCACCAGACCTGACAGTGTTCCAAGCTTGGTGTAGCGATGCGCCCACCACAACGGGTCAAAGTCTTGATCCCGCACTTGCTTAAATTGCTTGCGTAACCGCAAGCGCACCACCAACACCCAGATCAAGGCTCCAAACCACACCAGCAGCCACGTAGGGTCTGGATGGGCGCTTTTGTCAGTCAGCCACAGCACCGCCATCAGCCACACCAGCATGATGGTGCTGGTGATGAGCGCCAGCGACAACTGGTCAAACAAGGCTTGCGTTTCCTCCCGTGTCACGGGTGGTCGCCAATGCTGCTCGATGAAATTGCTGATTTTTTCACTGTTCATGGCATGGGGCCTTGGCTATGGAAGTGCTGCAAAGTCTAGCGGCTACTTACAACGTCAGCACCGTGCAACCCGTGGTTTGGCGCGCTTCCAACGCTCGGTGCGCGGCTTGCACTTCGGCCAAAGGGAATCGCTGGTCAATGTGGATGTTCACTTGCCCGCTGGCGACCACGGCAAACAGGTCGTCAGCCATCGCTTGCGTGCGCTCGCGGCTGGTGATGTGGCTGAACAGCGTTTGCCGCGTCAGGTACAGCGAGCCCTTGGCCCCCAACAGACCCGGCGCAAACGCGGGCACCGGGCCCGAAGCATTGCCAAAACTGGCCATCAAACCGAAGGGCGCGAGGCAGTCCAGCGATTTGTCCCAAGTGTCTTTGCCCACGCCGTCGTACACCACCTTCACGCCCTTGCCGCCGGTGATCTCTTTGACGCGCACCAAAAAGTCTTCGCGGCTGTAGTTGATGGCGTAGGCCGCGCCGTTGTCCAGGGCCAACTGGCATTTGGCATCAGAGCCCGCTGTGGCGATCAGTTGCAAGCCCAAGGCCCGCGCCCACTGGCACGCAATCAAACCCACGCCCCCAGCGGCGGCATGAAACAGCACGAAATCACCGGGATGCAAGCCTTCAACCGGCAAGGTTCTTTTCAGCAAAGACTGCGCCGTCAAGCCTTTGATCATCATGGCCGCGCCGGTTTCAAAGCTGATGGCATCGGGCAGCTTGCACACGTTCATGGCGGGCATGACGCGCACTTCGCTGTAGCTGCCGGGCGGGTTGCTGGCATAGGCGGCGCGGTCGCCCACTTGCAGATGGGTCACGCCCGCGCCCACGGCTTCGACCACGCCCGCGCCTTCCATGCCCAAGCGCAGCGGCATGGGCAGCGCGTACAAGCCGGTGCGCTGGTACACGTCGATGAAGTTCAAGCCAATGGCGTGATGGCGAATGCGCAGTTCACCGGGGCCGGGCTCGCCGACGGTGACATCCACCAGCTTGAGCTGCTCGGGGCCACCGGGTTGGTCGATTTGGACGGCAAGGGTCATGGCAAGTCTCCTGAAAGATGAGGCAAAGAAAGCCCGCATCGTGCCACGTTGGCGCAAGCCGTGCAGGCGGCTACAGTGGCGGCCATGACGCATAAACTCACACCCTCCACCCTTTTGATGTTGACGCTGGCTCCGCTGCTGTGGGCTGGTAATGCGGTGGTCGGGCGACTGGTACACGACCTCGTGCCACCGCTCACTTTCAACCTGCTGCGCTGGGCGCTGGCCTTGCTGATCTTGCTGCCGCTGGCGGGCTGGGTGCTGCGCACAGGCAGTGGCATGTGGTCGCACTGGCGGCGTTTTGCGCTGCTGGGGCTGCTGGGCGTGGGCTGCTACAACGCGCTGCAATACTTGGCGCTGCAAACCTCCACCCCGCTGAACGTGACGCTGGTCGCCTCCAGCATGCCGCTGTGGATGCTGGCCGTGGGCGCGCTGTTTTTTGGCGTGCCGGTGACGCGGCGGCAGTTGGTGGGCGCGGCGCTGTCGATGGCCGGTGTGGCCGTGGTGCTGGCACGCGGCCAATGGTCGCACCTGATGGAACTGCGCTTGGTCACGGGCGACGTGTTCATGCTGATCGCCACCGCCACGTGGACGTGGTACAGCTGGCTGCTGTCACGCCGCGCCGAACCCGAAGCCATTCGCAGCGACTGGGCTGCTTTTTTGCTGGCGCAAATCGCCTTCGGGCTGATGTGGTCAGGCGCTTTTGCCGCTGGCGAATGGGCGCTGACCGACGCACACATCCACTGGGGCGCACCGCTGCTGATGGCGTTGGTCTACGTCGCCATCGGCCCGGCAGTGCTGGCGTTTCGATTCTGGGGCGTGGGCGTGCAGCGCGCCGGGCCCGCGCTGGCGGGCTTCTTCGCCAACCTGACCCCGCTGTTCGCCGCCGTGCTGTCAGCCGCCTTTTTGGGCGAGCTGCCGCAGCTCTACCACGGACTGGCCTTTGCGCTGATTGCCGGCGGCATCGTGGTCTCAGCGAAGCGGTGAGGCATTATGAATGGTGGTCGTTTCTTTCGCGGGGCGTTTGCGCAGTTGAAACTGGACTCGGCGAAACCCACACCGAGTGTGTTGCCTCCAAAGCGACTTAAGAACGCGAATTGCTGGCAAGCAAAAGCCGTCCTAGAAGCTACGGGCTTCTCTTTGCTGATCGGAGCCAGTTCAGAAGCCGGTACATATGTGGAAAAATCTCGCCTGAGTGATGTACAAGACTTTCGGGCATGTCATTAATTTACTCGGATGGATGAGTTTATGAGGTACTGCTTCATTAGTATTATTTTATCAATTGCGCTTGCGAATGCTTCGATCGCCAAGGCGAGCGATAAATCGCTTCGCATTGTGGCCTCCGACACCATCGCCGTTTCACCTCGCGATCAGTCCAAAACCATGCTACGAAAAGCCGAGGTGCTGCGCGTCATCAACAGGCATGGCAACATTGTCCGCATTCAACGGGTCGACAACCCACCAGATTGGGAAACCAACAGTGAATCAGAGATTCGTCGATCAAAGGAACCATTTGATACGCCGATAAAATCACTTATTCCTTTACGCAGCTTTCAGAGGGTAAAGGCGTGGGACATATCTGCGAGAAAGCAATACACAGCTTGCGATGGGAGCTGCGACTACGGAGTCTCGTATTTCTTTCATGCGGATGGATCGTTCGATGCCACAGTAGGCTCGAACGAATCAGAGCATTCATTTAAAGGCCACCTGTACGCCCACAACGACATCTATTGGGCACGAGCAAATAAGAAATTGAGAGCTTCGCGCTACAACATATTTTTCACTCAGAGCACGCGTGAAACCTGCGACTACATAAGTTGCATGGAGCAATAAGCTCCCAGTTCCCCCTTCACACACTCAACCCATGCTTGCGGATCTTGTCGTGCAGCGTGCTTTTGGCGACTTTCAGGGCTTCGGCGGCTTTGCTCAGGCTGCCGTTGCAGCGTTGCAAGGCATCGGCGATCAGGGCGCGTTCAAAGCCGTCTACCGCCTCTACCAGCGAGGTGCTGCCCGCAAAGTGCGCGTTACCCAAGCTCAGCGGCAGGCCCAGCACCAAGCAGTCGGCGGCGTTGCGCAGTTCGCGCACGTTGCCGGGCCAGTTGTGCGCCATGCACTGGCGCAGCACGGCGGGCGGCACATCGGGCACCGCCTTGTGGTAGCGGCTGGCGGCCAGCAGCACAAAGTGCTGTAGCAGCAGCGGGATGTCTTCCAGGCGCTCGCGCAGCGCGGGCAACTCCAGCCGCACCACGTTCAGCCGGTAGTACAGGTCGGCGCGGAACTGGCGCTGATCCGACAGCGCCCGCAAATCTTCTTTGGTCGCCGCCACCACGCGGCAGTTCACCGGCTGCTGCTGGTTCGAGCCCAGGCGCTCCAGCGTGCGCTCTTGCAGCACGCGCAGCAGCTTGATCTGCATCGCCAGCGGCATGGTTTCCAGTTCGTCCAGAAACAAGGTGCCGCCGCTGGCGTATTCGATCTTGCCGATGCGGCGTTTTTGCGCGCCAGTAAAGGCTCCGGCTTCATGGCCGAACAGCTCGCTATCAAGCAAGTTGTCGGGCATGCCGCCGCAGTTCAACGCCACAAAATTCGCCCCCTTACGCGACGACAAATCGTGCAGGCAGCGCGCCACCACCTCTTTGCCGGTGCCGGTTTCGCCTTGAATCAGCACGTCCACCGCCACGTCGGCGACTTCGGCGATGGTGCGGCGCAGCTGCTCCATTTTGGGCGAGTGGCCGATCAGCATGTCGGCGGCGCTGGCGTGGCGCGCTTGCAGTTGCTGGCGCAGCAGATGCACCTCTTGCATCAGCGCGCATTTGTCGAGGGCACGGTGAACCACTTCCACCAAATGCTCTGCCGCAAACGGTTTTTGGATGAAGTCGTAGGCTCCGGCGCGCATGGCTTCCACGGCCAGCGTGACATCGCCGTGGCCGGTGATGAGGATCACGGGCGAGCCGGGGCAGTGCTCGCCAGCCCAGCGCAAAAAGGCCATGCCGTCCATGCCGGGCAGGCGCACATCGCTCACCACCACGCCCTGAAAACCGGCGCGCACCAAGGTTTGGGCGGCTTCGGCGTTATCGGTGGTCAGCACGGTCATGTCGGCCAAGGCCAGCGCTTGCTGGCAACCCAAGCGCATGTGGGGATCGTCTTCGATCAGCAGAACTTGCAAATTCACAGGCTGTCCTTGTTCAGGTCGGCGGGCGGCTGGGGCAGGCTCAGGGTGAAGACTGCGCCGCCTTCGGGTCGGTTGCCGGCGCTGAGCGTGCCACCGGCTTCGCGCACGATGTCCAGCGAAATCGCCAGCCCCAGCCCCAAGCCACCGCCCAAGGTTTTGGTAGAAAAGAACGGCTCAAACAGGCGCTGCAAGGCTTCGGCGCTCATGCCTTGGCCGCTGTCGCTCACGCGCAGCACGGCGCAATCGCCTTCGACCACGGCGTGCAGGCGCAACGTCCGTGGGTTGGCGTTGCTCATGGCATCAATCGCGTTGGCGACCAAATTGGTCAGCACCTGCTGCAAGCGGTTGGCGTCGCACCACGCGATCACGGTGTCGGATGGGCAGTCCACCCGCACGTCCACGCGCTCGCTGCGCAGCTTTTGCTGGAACAAAAACAGCACGGCTTTGATGGCTTGCGCCATGTCCACGGCTTCTTTGCGCGGCGGCGCTTTGCGGCCAAAGCTCTTGAGCGACTGGATGATGTCGGCCATCTGCGCCACCACCGTGCAGATGATGTCCAGGTTGCTGCGCACTTGGTCGCTGTTGCCGCGCTCCATGAATTTGATGGCGTTGTCTGACAGCGTGCGAATCGCACCCAGCGGCTGCGTCAGTTCGTGCGTGACTTCGGTGGCCATTTGGCCTAATGCGGCCATCTTGCCTGCGTGAACCAGTTCGTCTTGGGCGGCGCGCAGCGTGACTTCGGCGCGCTCGCGTTCGCGCACTTCAGCGTGTAGCAGTTGGTTGGCGGCCACCAAATCAGCGGTGCGGTCCGCGACTTTGCGTTCAAGCTGGGCGTAGGCCATTTCCAGCAGATGCTGCGCATCACGGCGCTGGCGGGCAGCGCGGCGGCGCTGGGCGGTGTAGAGCGTGAGCAGCCACAAAAAGCCCGCCAACAACGCACCAATCAGCGCATGCCCCAGCGCTTGCGCATGCACCGGGCGCAATTCAGAAAACACCACCAAGTCCCAATCGTTGTCGGGCATGGGGCGGCTGTTGGCTAAAAAAGGCTTGGAGTCAATGTTGCCGCGCCCGTCTTTCACGGGCACGTCCAGCAGCATGCTGGTGCGCCCCACCCCGCTCACGGCCTTGGGCAATTGCACCGGAAAGGGCCGCAGCACTTGGCCTTCAAATTGGCGCGTGGTGCTGAATTCGGCTTCGATCTCGGGCAGCAAGGGGCGCAAGCTGGTGTAGCGCCATTCGGGCACGGAGCTGAGAAAGACGATGCCATTGCCATCGGCAATCAACGCGGGCGCATCCACCGAATGCCACGACTCTTCCAGCGGGGCCAGTCCGACTTTCAACACCGCCACGCCAACGACGCGATCATCCAGCCGAATGGGGTGCGACACGTAGTAGCCCGGCACATGGGTGCTGGTGCCGACAGCGAAATGACGCACTTTTTCTGAGGTGTAGGCGCGGTAAAAATAAGGGCGAAACGACAGGTCTTCGCCCAAAAAGCTGCCAGGGCGGTTCCAGTTGCTGGCCGCCACCACCACGCCCTTGTCGTTGAGCACATACAGCTCCAAACCGCCCAAGCGCTGATTGAGCTGCTCCAAAAACACATTGGCGCGTCGCACCACGGTCACGGGAATCGCCTCACCCTTGGGAGTCTGAAACAGCGCCAGCACTTGCGGATTGAGTTCCACCACCGCAGGCACTTGCGACAGCCGGTTCACCATGCCGTCAATGGCATTGGCGACCAGTTCGAGCCGGTGCTCAGCGCCATCTTCCAGATTGCGCAGGCCCACATGCTTGCTGACCAAGTACACGCCCCAACCGCAGCCGCCCGAAAACAACAGCGCCAACACCAAATGCGCCAAGCGCAGCATCACCCGCGTTTGACGCAGTTGGTACCAGTAAGGAATCGGCAAAGGAGGTTGGCGCATCAAGAATCAGTGTTGGAAAGGAAGTCACGCACATCATAGTAGTCACGCCGTCTTGGGCCGGTTTCACCATGCAGAGACTGTGCCATGCCCAGGCAGCGCGTTGACAAATCACAAGTCTTTGTTTTAACAGGACTTTTCCTGCACCACGACAGGGGCTACTCCGCGATTCCGAATTCCCTGTCAAGCACAGATTCGGAAAGCCGGATCAGCCTCAGCGAACTCGCAGCCACCACACAACGGTGATCCGAACACCCTGAATCAGCCTCTTTCGGAATTCCGAAAATCGATACTGACTCACAAGTCAAAACCCTTTTGAAATCAAGGAGTTGACACTTTGTCAGCTGCATGTAAATCTTGGCACAGGACGTGCCTTATCCCCACCAGGGAAGCATCCCGTTCTGTTGTGTTCATTTCATCCCTTGCAGGAGTTCATTCATGAAAATCAGTGCCAAGTTAAGCCGTTGGATCGGCTGTTTGTTGGTGGCAGCCATGTCCACTGGCGTGTGGGCCGCCGACAAAGCCAAGGTGGTCGTGCTCGCTACCGGCGGCACCATTGCCGGGGCTGGCGCATCGAGCGCCAACAGCGCCAGCTACCAAGCGGCCAAAGTGCCGGTGGACAAGCTGCTGGCCGGTCTGCCTGAGCTGGCTACTGTGGCCGACGTGCGCGGCGAACAAGTCTTCCAAATCGCCTCTGAAAGCTTCACCAACCAGCACCTGTTGACTTTGGCCCGCCGCGTGGCCGAACTGGTCAAGCAGCCTGATGTGGACGGCGTGGTCATCACCCACGGCACCGACACACTGGAAGAAACCGCTTACTTCTTGAACCTGACCGTCCCCAGCAACAAGCCGGTGGTGGTGGTGGGTTCTATGCGTCCGGGCACCGCGCTGTCGGCTGATGGCGCACTGAACTTGCTGAACGCCGTGACGGTGGCTTCCAGCAAGGACTCGCAAGGTAAAGGCACTTTGGTCGTGATGAACGACGAAATCCACACCGGCCGTGACGTGTCCAAGTCCATCAACCTCAAGACCAACGCATTCAACAGCCCTTGGGGCCCGTTGGGCATGGTCGTTGAAGGCAAGACTTACTGGTTCCGCGCCCCGGTCAAGCGCCACAGCGCCCAGTCTGAGTTCGCCATTGACGGCATCAAAGACCTGCCCAAAGTGGCTATCGCTTACGGCAGCGGCAACGCCACCGACGTGGCTTACAAGGCTTTCGCAGCTGACGGCGCCAAGGCCATCATCCACGCTGGCACGGGCAACGGCTCGGTCTCTAAAGACGTGGTGCCCGCACTGCAAGCCATTCGCAAAGACGGCGTGCAAATCGTGCGCTCGGCTCGCGTGATGAACGGCGGCTTCGTGCTGCGCAACGCCGAACAGCCTGACGACCAATACGACTGGGTGGTCGCCCACGACCTGAACCCGCAAAAAGCCCGCATCCTGACCATGCTGGCCCTGTCCAAAGGTATGGACAGCAAGGAACTGCAACGCGTGTTCTGGGAATATTGATGCTTTGAAGAGCGTCCGCTCGATTCGCATGAATCGCGCATGAAAAGGGTAAAAAGCCCGCTCCGGGGAACCGGGGCGGGCTTTTTTGTTGGTGCATATAAT